>JAANMW010000260.1_pt1 | contig 61497 bp, 47 predicted proteins | sample 7279671 | NCBI WGS metagenome assembly JAANMW01 (sample SAMN14094541, study PRJNA606508) | bioreactor metagenome | isolation source: A lab-scale SPAN reactor treating ammonium-rich wastewater day 247 | place: Ireland: Galway | collected 2017-09-19 | reverse complement strand
GAGCGCGCTCTCGAAGGTGGCGACCTGCTGCGCGCCTTCCCAGATGAACGAGCTGCCCCAGGCTCGATCCACGTGCCCCACCACGGCCAGCGCGCCGCCATTGGGGTGGCCGAGCAGGCGCTGCGGCAGCCGGGCCACGAAGGGCTGCGGCGCGATTTCAATCGGATCGAACTGCTCCAGGCCGCCAAGCCATTCCCCCTGTTTTGCGCGAGCAGCGATGGCAAAGTCATCATACTGCGGCGTGCCCGCGCCGTAACAGGCAAAGAAAAAGGCGATCAGCCCGTGCAAATGGGCGTCGCTGCCGATATCCTCCGCCGCCAGGAAATGCCGCCCGCGGGGGATGCCCTGCCCCGGCCAATCGCTGCAGATCAGCGCGCCCTGCTCGGCCCGTTGCCGGGGGTGTCCGCTGCCCGGAAAGCCCATGCCGTGGCTGGCCGTGAACAGGAACGCGGGCGTCTCCTCGCCGCCCAGCAGCCGCGCCAGGCGATCTTTGTTGGCCGCGGCATGCTGCCAGTGTTGCACCTCCCAGTCGCCCAGTTGCCGGCCAAAGCTATCCGCCAGAGGCGCGATCAGCGATCTGGAGCTGAGTTGCGTGGCCTGATCGGGGCCATTGCGCACACCGAAAAAGGCGGCTTGCCGCGCCAAAGTCCGCGGCTGGCGGGGATCCTCGGCAGCCACAACGCTGCTGGCGTAGCTGGCGTATTCGTCCAGTGTATCAAAATGGATGCGTCCGACCGCGTGCGCCAAATCGAGTTGACATTGGAAATCATAGGATATTTCGGCGGGATCCCCCACAATCAGTAGATAATAGGGTAACTTGCGGGGATCAACCCTGCCCGGCCCGCCGCCATTGCGCTGCAGCCACGATAATTTCGATTCATGCGGCTGGTAGAGGAAGTCGGGGCGGATGGTTTCATCCCGATAGCGCGCGCCCGCCTGCTCCTGGCGCGCCTGCAGCAGCGGCGCCAACGCCTCGCGCAGGGCGGGGATGCGCTCTCGATCGGCGGCGGCGAAGATCACGCCCCAGCCGGCCTGGGCCAGATCATTGGCGTCGAACCCGGCCATGATGCCGCGCTTTGTCTGTACCACACGCAGGCGTTGCCGCAGCTCCTCCAGCGCCGCAGGGGTGATGGGCCGATCCTGGGCTTTGGCCGCCACCACCTCGACAGGCAGCGGCGGCAGCAGCGGCTCGCCGGTGAGGGCGTCGATGCCGTTGGCATAGATGAGCGTGTCGTTCATGGGGGATGCGCTTTTGTGGGGGGCGGTTGTGCGTCGCCACACAGCAGCCGGAACGTTCGCCTCGCCCCGGCTGCTGTGTTGACTCTGCCCAGGCTCAGCCCGGAATGCCAAACCGTTCAGCAATGCGGTTCAGCTTGTCCTCGATGCGCTGCAACTGCGCGGCCAGCGTAGCCAGGTCGCCTGTCGTGCCGCCGCCGGTGCTGCCGCCCCCGCCGCCGCCGCCGGTGCCGCCGCCGCCGCCCCCGCCCCCGCCGCCGGTGCCGCCGCCGCCACTTCCACTATCTGCCGTCCGCTCCCGGAAAGTAAACTGGAAGCAGACATGATGGCCGCCGGGCAGACCCAGCCCCCCGATCACGTCGCTGTTGATGGTGCCGTGGGCGTCGCCGATGTAGATCGCCAGCGGCCCCTGCTGGGAGGGGTTGAAGGCGTTCATGATCATGTGTTGGAAGGGGTAGTTAGGGTTACCCGGCCTGCCCCGATCTTCAAAAAGGGCGATGTCTCCTTTCCAGGGCCAGGTCAGCCAACAGTTCGTCGACAAGACGTCATTGCCGTTCTTGTCTTTGACAAAAACACTGGCTACCGTGTTGCCTTGGGCCGCAAGTTCGTCGATCAGCGTTGCCTGGATCAACTCGTACTTCGTTTCCGGCTTGGACACATGGGTGAGATGGATGCCGGTGACCAGGCCACCGGACTCGGAAAAACGCTTGCAGTTTTCATCACGTGGGTCCGACATTTGAGTCTCCTTGCTGAAGAGTGGGGGGGGGTGGGTGGTTGGTTGGTTGGTTGGTTAGTTGGTTAGTTGGTTAGTTGGTTTGTTTGTTTGTTTGTTTGTTGGTTGGTAAATTGGTAAATTGGTAGATTGGTGAGTTTTCGTGCTACCAACCAACTAACTAACCAACCAACTAACCAACTAACCAACCAACTAACCAACCAACCAACTAACCAACCAACTAACCAACCAACCAACAAACCAACCAACTAACCAACCAACCAACCAACCAACCAACCAACCAACCAACTAACCAACTAACCAACCAACCAATCCACCAGATACTCGCTCAGAGGGGCGAGGGCCGTGGGGTCACGGTCGGCCAGGGCCTGCACTGCCGCGGATTCGGCGAACGGCCCGGCGATGCTGTCGAACAGGGCCAGGATCTGGAAGCGCTCGCTGCTGGCAAAGGCGTCGAACATCGCCTGGGCCGAGTCGTAGCCCAGATCGGCATGGCCGCGGCCCGGCAGCCGGGGGAAGCCCATCTCCGTGGCGCGTAGGGCCGCGTCTCGATCCATGGTCAACGCCAGTTGCAGCGCCGCCCATTCGCTATCGTACGAGCGATGCACCTCCTGCCAGGCTGCCTCGGGGCCGGTTCGCAGCAGTTGTTTCTGGCCGGGCTGGGCGGGATCGAAGCTGAAATGGCGGGCAAAGTCGGCGGCGTGCTCGCTGCCCCAGGCTGCGTAGAAGTGATCGACCTGGAAGCTGACCACCAGGCGGCCGGCGCTGTCCAGCCCGGGCCGGCCTCGGGCCGCGGCTGTGACCGCCGTGACCACATCCACCTCCAAGCCCAGGGCGTCGGCGATCTGGATCAACAGAAAGCCGAAGCGGTTCCACACCGCCGCCACCCGCCGCTGCGCCGGCGTCGGCGCGTCCGGCAGGGCGAAATGCAGATCCTCCGGCAGGGCCAGCGCCGCCTGCACCAACGCCAATTGCCGGCCCAGAAAAGCCTCCTGATCAAGGATATCGAAGCTGACATCGTCGGGCAGGGCCTGGCGGATGTAATAGCGCTCTTCCTGGCTCAACTGCGACAACTGATCAAGGCCGGGGCCGGTGTACAGGCTCTGCCGTGTCGCCTGATCCCTGGCCAGATCGCCCAGTTTCAACCCTGCTTTGGTCATCAGATCCCAGTTTCCTAAGCCCATGCGCAGCGACGCCTGTTTGAAGGCTTCGATCACCTGTTGATTGGTGGCAGTGGGTGGCATGGCCCCGTAACGCACCCGGAACACCGGTTGCGGGCCTGCCACATCGGGCTGCGGCGCGGGCGGCTGCGGCGCGGGCGGCTGCGGCGCGGGCGGCTGCGGCGCGAGCGGGGCCGGTTTGGCCGGGGCAAGGCCGGGCGGCGGCGGCAGCCCCCGCCATTCGCGGGCGCAGAAGGTCTGCAAAGCGGTGAAAGCCGGTTTGCGATCCAGCGCGCTCACGCCCGTGCGGCGGTAGACGCCGTAATATTTGGGCATCGTCGGCGATTCATCGAAATCTTGCGTGCAGAACCATACCGCCAGCGCCACCCAGGGATCCTTCAGCAGCAGATCCAGGCCCAATGCCACATTGCGCGACTGGAACTCGTCCTGATCGCCATTGCTGTGCCAGCCCGCCTCCGAGATGTACAGGGGCTTGCGCTTCCCCTCCTCGCTTTGGATCACGTTTTTCAGGCCCTGGAGATAGTGCGTGTATTTCGCCGGAACCAGTTGCGCCTGTTGCCCCCACTCTTTGGCCCCTTCTTCGATATAGAGGTGATAGCCCACGCCGTCGAAGGGGAACGCCTTGCCAAACTTGCCCCAATTGAAGCGCTGCTTGCCTTCCTGATAGGTGCGGCGCAGGTATTCCGCCCCCGCGTTATCGTTGATGTGCAACCCCTGCACCGGCCCCGACACCAGTTTCACCTGCTCCAGCCCCAGATCGAACTTCACCTTGTTGTAAACGCGCTCCAGGATGACGGCAAACCAGCCGGGATGCACCAGATTCTTGTGCGGCCAGTCCTCCTTGGCCCCATGCCAGTCATCCGGCTCGTTGAACGATTCCCAGGCCGCCACATCGTTGTGAAAGCGGCGCACGATGCTGGCGAAGGTCTCCACATACCGGTCGATCCAGGGATGCTTGAATGCCCCTTCCGGCGGGGGCGTGCGCATCTGATCGATATCGGCCGCGTCCAGCGCCTCATAATTGATCAACCCATAGATTTTCAGCCCGCGGCTGCGGAATCCATTCACGATCTGGCGGAACGTCTGCTCCCAGCCCGGATCCTCCACCGACCCCCACGGCCCCCGCACGAAATTCAGCCGCACCCAGCCCACGCCCGTGGCGGCGATGACGGTGGCATCGGCCACCTGCGGGGCGGGATGAGGCCCGGCCAGGGGATTGTTGGCATCGATGCCGACGCGCTCGCGGGCCTGGCGGATTTCACTTGTTGCCGGCGGCGATGCAGGCAGGGGGTGCAGCGGTTGCGCCGGTGCTGGCGTGTGGATGATCTTGGGCGGCGGCTGGGGGCTGGGGGCAACGGCCGGCGAAGGCGTCGCTTGTGCATCGGGCAAAGGCCGGTCCCGCAAACCCCCGATGAGCGACATCAGATGCAAGGGCTGGCCCTGATTGTCCTGCCCAATGTGCCGGAAGCTCTCCCAATCGCCGCCATGCCCCACCTGATACAGACACGCCCCTTTGACATAACTGTCCAGGCAGAGATGGTCGTTGTACCAGACCAGCGATTGCCCATATTTCTCCGCACTCACAGGGTCGCCGGCATAAAGCCAACCCACATCGCCGGGCGGATTTTCGGGGTGGCGATACATGCGCGCCAGCCCCGCTTCGGTGATGATGATTTCATGTTGGTTGCCATATTCCTGGCGGATCCCCGTCATGATCTGGCGATAGGTGCCGGCGCTTGATTCGGCCGCCGGGTCAAGATGCTTGGACATCGCCGGCCAGCCATACTCGTGGAAACCCAGATACCGGTAGGCTTGCAGTGTGCGCGGGAACCATTTCGTGTAGTGTTCGGCGGTTCCGAAATTGCCGGCCCCGAAGTTGAACGCCACCGCCTCGATGCCATGCTCGGCCAGTTTGGTTCTGAACCCGATCTGGAAGGCATCGTACGCCTGCAAGCGCCGTTCGATCTCCGCCCGTTTTTCCGGGTTGCCGCGCTGATAATCGCCCGATCCTGGCCCCGGCACGCACTCGTTCAGGCTCATCCAGGCATCCACCAGCAGCCGATCGTTCAGCTTTTTGCGCGCCAACTGCATGTTATCGTCCAGGATATGCTGGGCGAAATCCCGGCCCCGGCCTTCCGGGTCGCTGTGATCCAGCCATTGATTGACCAGGTCTTGATCAATCGCCCGTTTGTCGGCGAATTGACCGATGTAATCCATCCGGCCGATCACAAAGGAATTGGGCGACCGGTACCGCCGGATCTCTTCGAGCAGCCCTTGATCCCAGGCATGCAAAAGGATGACGGGCGGCTGCAGCGAGTTGATATAGTCATGAACGCCCCGGCTAACCTGGATGTAGAAACCGAGCTTATTCATTTTTTACCTTTGAACGTGGGTAGGGTACGACATTTATCTCTTTTCACCCACCGCCAGAAACGACCGGGCAGGCAATTTTACACCGTGAGTATAGCAGGACGATTTGCAAAATGCAATACCATTTTGCAAAATTTGTCAAAAATCCAAAAAAAAAAACGCCAGAATCACATCGATAGACAGCGCCCACTACCCAATACCCCCTCAAGACCCAGGTTGCAAACCGTGAGCGGTGATCAACTGCTGCGGCCAGTCCGCCGCGGGGTCGGCCTGGGCCGCGGCTTGCAACAGCGCCCACGCTTCCGCGTCCCGCCCCTCCGCCGCCAGCAGCGGGATCAGCAGGGTGTAGGGCAGTTCCCAGTCGGGGCGGAGGGCGATGGCCGTACGCAGCGCCTGCGCCGCGGCCTCCGCCTGCCCCAGATGCAGTCGCGCCCGGCCCAGACCATGGTACGCGGGCGCATACTGCGGCCAGCGCTCGATCATCTGCTCATAGACGCCGGCAGCTTGCGGCCAGGCCTCCATCCCTTCGTAGACTGCGGCCTGGCTGCTGAACAGCTCATCTGCCTGCGGAGACCGCGCGATCAGCGCCGCGTAGACGCCGGCCACCCGTTCGCCCAGGCCGGCCGCAAATAGCCCCGGCGCCAGATCCTCGATCGCGGGCAGCAACTCCTTTGCCATGTCGCGGCGGCTTAATCCCACCGCCGCCGCGTTCTCCAACATCTTCACGGATTGGCCGGGGCTGTCGTTGTTGAAATACCGCCCGGCCAGGCGGATGTACTCCCGCCCGACCCACAACGCCGCGGTCTCGTCCGGGATGCCCAGTTCCCGCGCCTGCTCGAAGGCTGGCCAGGCCGCTTTGGGATCGCTTTGCAGCCGGGCGACCTGGGCCAGCAACACCCACGCCCAGGCCGCGTCCGGCTGGGCCGCGGCCTGGGCCTCGAAATTCTGCCGCAAGTGTGCCAGCCTGGCCGCGTCCATCTTGCCCAGCGCTATCATGTACTGTTGCACGCTGAAATCGAGGGGCGCGCTGCGGGTCTTGTCGGTCAACAGCGCCGTGATCTCGGCCTCGGTCAGCCCCAACGCATCGCGGAGGATGTTCTGGGCGAACGCGGCGAAGCGATCGGCATCCGCGTGAAGGGCCTGCAACTCCTGTGGACTGCTGCCCACCAGCCGCCACAGCAGCGGCGCCGGCTGCAACTGCTCTGGCAGCACCTGGAACAGCCAGTGGTTCCCACCATCCTTGATCAACCGGAAGGCGGGATGTTCGATCAAAAAGGGCAGGAGAATGCTATCGCGTGAGTCGAGGAGAATGTACTGGACCTTCAGATCACGCACATTTTGCAGAAACGGAGTCTGCCGCAGCATGCGCCAGCCGCCGAAGTGGTTGTCCACCACCAGCAGGGCCGCGTCAGGCAGGGGCGCGGGGAAGCGAGTGGCGGCGTCTCCCCTGTCCCATTGGATCAGCGTGTGCGCGGGGATCATGGGATAGCGGCCGCGGGTGAGCCAATACAGCCAGCGCATCGTGTCCAGCGAGGCCAGCGCCGGCGCGCCCGCGGGCGCGTGGTCGGCCAGCCAGGCCCCGGTGGCGCGGTACGCGTCCAACTCGCTGCGCCACTCGCGGTTGCCGCGCAGATAGTGGATGGTGTTGAAGCGAGACCAATGGTCGCGCATGCTGCCGCGTTGGTCGATGCGCAGCCGGGGCGACTCTGTCCACACGCGCTGCGATTCGGTGGCCTGAACCAGGATCAGGGCCGCGACCAGCGCCAACTGCGCCATTTGCCCGGCGGGCCGCGCCAGCCGCGCCGGGCCGCGGGCCGCGATCTGCCGTCGCAGGGCCTGCGCCAGATCGCAGACCAGCGCGGCCACGGCCACATAGGAGAGCAGGAAGAAGATGAAGTTCTGGCCGGGGCGCTGTTGCAAGCCTACCCGGCCCAGGGTCTCGGTCTGCGGCAGGAAGATGAGCAGGGTGAGGGCCAGCAGCCGGTAGGATTGGCCGCGGGCGCGGTCGATCAGCGCCCGCGTGACTGTGTAGAGCCACGCGGCCACGATCAGCGGGGCCAGGAAGAAGGCGGGGGCCAGATGGAGGGTGTAATAGGCGCGCAGGCTCTGCGGCAGCGCCAGCAGCGCGGGCAGGCCCAGGTAGCTGACCTTTTCTTCCAACACCCCGCTATAAAACCCCCATAATTCGCCGGGGCCGATGCCCTGGCTCAGACGATAGCCGGTGAACAGCAGCCCCGCGGCCAGGGGCGCGGCCAGGGCCAGCATCGCCCCGCGCAGCCCCGCCCGCGAGCGGTACGCCGGCAGCGCCGCCCAGCCCAACAGGGGCAGGGCCAGGATCACGAATGCTGCTTCCTTGACCGCGATGGCCGCGAGCATCGCCAGCCCGGCCAGAAAGAAAAGGCGCCGGCGCATGCTGGCAAAAGCTTCGTACAGCAGATAGATGCTGAACAGCAGCCAAAAGGCCAGCAGATAATCGAGATTGATGATCGTCTGCCACTCGCTGAGGCTGAAGGAGGTCAGCAGCAGCAGGGCGGCGCTGAACCCGGTGAATCTATCAAACAGCTTGCTGGTCAGGCGGTAGACCAACAGCGTGTTCAGCAGGAAAAAAAGGCGCAGAAAGAGATACGTTGCCAGCTCGCTTGGCCCCACCACGCGGTAGATCAGGCCCATCACGACCGGGAAGAAGAGGCGGACGCCGATCGTCGTCTGCTGATCCACATCCACCAGCCCGCGGCCCTGGGCGACATTCAGGGCATGATCCATGTACCACACCCCATCGCTGTTGAAGGTCACGTGGCTGACCGGCATGGCGGTCAACACACAAATCAGCGCCAGCACACCCCACACGGGCAGACGGGAGAAGAGCGGGTTCATTGGTTGGTTGGGTGGGTGGTTGGGTGGGTGGTTGGGTGGGTGGTTGGGTGGGTGGGTGGGTGGTTAGTTGGTTGGTAGCGGGCAGTGGTATAGTAGGCGATCGATATTTGGTATTAGATATTTTTTGGTAACAATTCACCTTATTCTGTCATTGCGAGGGACGATAGCCCCGAAGCAATCCCCAACGTTGCTTTAACCCCCCAAAAATTGACGAGCCATCTTGGAGATTGCTTCGCTGCGCTCGCAATGACAAATCAGGTGAACTGTTACATTTTTTGCTTTGAATAACCAATATAAAACCAACCAACCAACTAACCAACCAACCAACCAACTAACCAACCAACCAACCAACTAACCAACCAACCAACCAACTAACCAACCAACTAACCAACCAACTAACCAACCAACCACAAGGAACCCATCATGTCTGTTTACGAAATTGTACGTAGTAAGCGCGCTATTCGCCAGTTTAGCGATCAACCGATGCCGGAGGCCGATCTGCAGGCCATCCTCAACGCCGGGCGCTGGTCTGGCAGCTCCAAAAACAACCAGCCCTGGCATTTCATCGTCCTGCGCCAGCGCGAGCGGCTGATCGCGCTCAGCCAGTGCGGGCAATTTGCCGGGCACCTGGCCGGGGCTGCGGTGGGCATCGCCCTCGTCACCGGCGACTGGCGCGAACGCTGGCCTGTGGCCTTCGACTTGGGCCGCGCCGCCCAGAACATGATGCTGGTGGCCCATGAGCGGGGCATCGGCTCGGTCATGGCCAACATCTACGAGATCGACCAGGCGCGGACGCTGCTGGGCCTGCCCGATCATCTCATGTGCTACGCGGCCATCTCCTTTGGCTATCCGGCCATTGCCGACGACCTCACGCGCCCGCCGCAGCCAGGGGCCAAGCGGCCCCTGGCCGATATCGTGCACGTCGAGCGCTGGTGACGCGCCTCACTTCTGCGCCGGGTCCAGCACCACGCCGGCGAAGAGGATGGCGCCTGTGGGCTTGTCGTGGATCAGGAAGAGGAAGGGCCGGTCGATGGTCAGGGTGACATCGATCTGCGGCATGCTGGTGGCGGCGACGATCACGGCCGTGGCGGCCGCGGCCTCGGTGCCCTTTTCATCCACGGCCACAAAGGCCTTGTGGAACACGTCGCTGATCGCCAGTTCCTCCCCCTCGGCCATGCCGGAGAAATCGGCCCGGCCGGGGGCGAAGGCTGCGTCCATGCCCAGCGCCATCAGCGCATCCTTGAGGCTGAAGCTCGACTCGTACGTGAACAGGGGCAGGGTGATCTGCACCTGCTGCCTCGTCATCGCAGCCATCAGCGCGGCCAGTTGCGGCGGCGTGACCTGATCGAGGAATAGATCGAAGGCGCCGTCCTCCGGCAGGAAGAGGGTCATCGCCACCTCGTCGCCCATGTAGGGCAGCTCCACGGCCTGCACGCCCTCGCCCGCGGCATAGGGCAGCCCGGCCAGCGTGCTCATCATCGGCGTGGCCACGCTGCTGCCATCCAACCGGGTGAAGAGGCCGGCAGGATCCGCGGGGGTGAAGGGGAAGAGCCAGGCGGCCTTGAAATAGATGGCGTTGGCCAGCACCAGCCGCGTCAGCGTGTCGATCGAGCCGGCCGGCAGCAGATCTTGGATGCGCTGCTCGGTCTGATCGCTCACCCAGTCGTTGATCTCGCCGCGGGCCGCCTCCGGGTCGGCGCTGAAATCGACCTGTTGCACTCCCGCGCCGTAGTTGCTGGCCAGTTGATCGAGGTACGCGGGCAGGAAGGGGTAGTCTTGCTGCCCCCACAGGGCATTGGCGATGCGCAGTTGAAAGCCCTCGGCGTCGGGGATCGCCACCTCTGCGCGTTGGGCCAGGGCTTGGGCCAGGCCGCTGAACGCGGGGTGCAGGCTTTCCTGCGGCAGTGGGAAGTGCAGGGCCTGCGCCATCTCCGCCGCGGTCTCGCCGCCGGCCCCGGCAAAGGTCATGGCCAGGGCCAGCGAGATGCTGTAGGGCGAGTAGAAGAGATTGGCGTCCTGGTTTTGGCTGCGCAGGCGCTGCAGCAGGTCGAGCGCAAAGGCATTGTTGCCGGCGGCCACCGCGGCGATATCCGCCGATGAAGTCGCGGGCGGCAGCGTTGCCGGCGGGCTACACTCGCCCCGGAAATAGGCCCAGGCGTCACATTCGCCGCCCCCGGCAAAGACGCAGACGCCGTACTGATTGCCCGCGGCGTCGGTGCGGATCTCATGGGTGTGGCCCTGCTCTTCGCAGTAGACCGCGGCCGGGTTGGGCAGGCCTGGCTGATCTGCGTCCGGCGTCGGCGGCGCGCACCCTGCCAGCACCGCCAGGCTCGCGGCGCACAAAATAATGAAAAGCTTGGTGTTCATTTTGGTTGGTTGGTTGGTTAGTTGGTTAGTTGGTTAGTTGGTTAGTTGGTTGGTTGGTTGGGTGGGTGGTTGGGTGGTTGGTTGGTTGGTTGGTTGGTTGGGTGGGTGGTTGGGTGGTTGGTTGGTTGGTTGGTTGGTTGGTTGGGTGGGTGGTTGGGTGGTTGGTTAGTTGGGTGGTTGGTTAGTTGGGTGGTTGGGTGGTTGGGTGGGTGGTTAGTGGTCGTTCAGAAATAAGTCTGTGCTTTTGCTCACGTTTTCCCAATGGAAATTGCGGAGTTGTTTCTTTACAGCTAATTAGTTGATAGATTAGATAGTGAGTAGCAAGCAGTGATATATTGGGCGATAGATATTTGGTATTAGATATTCGTTGCTTAGAATAGCCAATATTCAATCTATCAACCAACCAACCAACCAACCGACCAACCAACCAACCAACCAACTAACCAACCAACCAACCAACCTAACTCTGATCGAATAGAATCCACACCTCGCCCTGGCCGGCGGGGACGTCGAGGGTGAAATCCTGGCTGTCGCGCTCGTGGTTGCCGTCGATGACCCAGCCCACGTAGCGCCCGGCCACCGCGCCATCCGGCAGTTGGTCGAGGCTGAGCTTGCAATCGTGGTTGAAAGGCCCGTGCGGGCCGCTGTTCATGCTGCCGGTGACGCTGGCCGCGCACAGTTTGGTGGGCAACTCCACGCTATTCTTGGTCAAGATCACGCGGTAACTGCCCTGGGCCTCGTTGTTGCGCCCGCCGTGGACAAAAGCCAGCGTCAGCCGCAATTCGCCGCCGCCATTGGCCGTGAACGCCGGGCCGCCGCGCACCTTGAACTTGCAGCCATCCCCGCCGATGCTGGCGCAGGCATCGGGCGGCGGCGGCGGCGCGGTGATCACGGGCGTGTTCGTCGGCGCCGGCGGCCGCGTGGCCGGCAGGGGCGTGGGTGTGGGCGCGGTGGTGGGTGTGGCTGTGCTTGCCGGCGCGGGGGGGATATCCGCGGCCACGGCGATGCCCTCGGCGTGACGCGCCTCGGCCTCGCCGTTCATCACCCACATCGGCTGCTGGTTCACGCGGATCTGCCACCAGCCGCCGCTTTCATCCCGGCCCAGCAGCAGGAACTCGTCCCCCTGCTTGACCGCGCCGATTTGCTCGTATTCCAACCCCGGCCCGGCCCGCAGCGTGGCCCGTTCCACAACAATGGCAACCTTGGGCATGGGCGTGGCCGTCGGCGCCGGGATCGGCGTGTCGGTCGGCGCCGGCGTGGGGATGGGCGTGGCTGTGGGCGGCAGGGGTGTGGGTGATTGGTAGGGCGTAGGCGTCCACGTTGGCGGCAGCGCCAACTGGGCCGCAGGCGTGGCCTGGCCGCGGCAGGCGGCAAGAGCCAGGAGAAACAGCAGCGCAGTGAGAGGCAGGAGGGATCGTGCGGGCATGGGAGGCGAGGAGGTGAGGAGGCGAGGAGGTCAAGCGGTCGGAGCGCTCGCAGCGCTCCGACCGCTGGTGCGCGGCGGGAAGTAGGTGTCTATGGCCACTTTACCAGAATTCGCCCCGTTTGGCACACCCGCGGCCCCCGCGCGGGGCGCCCGCCCCCAAGAAAAACCTTGACACCCCGCGCTCCCCCCCGCTATCATGTCGGCAATCTTATTGAATGCTTGTGCGAGACACCCCTCAGGAGAGCGCCATGGCCGCGGCCCGCGACCACCGCAAGGGACAACTTCATCATCTCTTTTGTGATCGCGCACCCAACGACAAGGAAAAAACCGTATGGACACACCTGTTGGCGATCTGCGTAGCTTTTTATTCATTATCAACGACGCGCCTTATGGCAACGAGCGCCCCTACAACGGCCTGCGCCTGGCCCTGAACCTGGTCAAACGACCTGGCGTGGCTATCCGGGTCTTCATGACCGGGGATGGCGTGCTCTGCGCCAGGCGCAACCAGAAGACGCCGAACGGCTATTACAACCTCGAACGCATGCTCGCTTCCCTGGCCCGCCGCGGTCAGGTTGCCACCTGAGGCACCTGCGCTGAGGCCCGCGGGCTCGGGCCTGAGGATTTGATCGAGGGCGTGCAGATGGGCAGCCTCGACCTGGAAGGCGAGTGGGCCCTGGAAGCCGCCCACATTTTGGTCTTTTGACCGAGGAGGAAGGCTATCCGGCGCCCCCTGCCCCCTGAACACTGCCCACTGAACACTGACCACTGAACACTGACCACTGCTATAATCCCTCCATGTCCGCAGAGTCTCTCCTCACCCGTCGCGAAACCGAGGTCCTCAGCCGGCTGGCCGAGGGTCTCAGCAATGACGAGATCGCCGAGCAGTTGGTGATCAGCCCCAACACCGTCAAGGTGCACCTGCGCAACATCTTCGAGAAGATGGGCGTGCAATCGCGCACCGAGGCTACGATGGAGGCGGTGCGCCGCGGCTGGATTGTGGTGCCGGGACTGAGCGCCGGGCCAACGGACGCGCCCCCGGCCCCCCTGCCGCACTGGCCCCCCCTGCGCGAATCCTGGGCCCCCTGGCAAAGTCTGGCCCTGCTGCTGGCCCTGTTGCTGGCCGCGGCCCTGGCCTGGTGGCCCAACCGCCCCGCGCAGATCGCAGCGGCGCCTTTCGATAGCGTCACCAGCGATCTGGCTGTGCTGCGCGCGTCGCCCCTTGCCCGGTTGGATGCCCCCCGCTGGACTTCGCGGGCCGCCATGTTCACCCAGCGCAGCCGCGCGGCCGCGGCGCTGATCGATGGCCGGCTCTATGTGGTCGGCGGCGAGAACGGGGGCGGGGATACCGCAGTGCTGGAGATGTACGATCCCGCGTACGATGCCTGGCAGAGCCTGCCTTCCCGCCCGGCTGCGGCCCGCGGCGCGGCCGCGGCTGCGCTGGGCGAGCAACTCTATATCAGCGGCGGCTGCGCCGGCGAGCAGGCCCTGGATCGGCTGGATCGCTATGACCCGGCCACCCAGGCCTGGGCCGCGGCCCCCCGTCTGCCCGAACCTCGCTGCGGGCACGCGGCCGCGGCCTTTGCCGGGCGGCTCTTCCTCTTCGGCGGCTGGGATGGCGTGGCCGCGGTCGACACCCTTTTCATCTTCGACCCGGCCAGCAACGGGTGGGAAGAGGGGCATCGCCTGCCCGCGCCGCGAGCCTTTGCCGCCGTCCTCTTGCTAGAGAAGCAGATCTACCTGCTGGGCGGGCATGACGGCAGCCAGCAGCGGGCGGAGATGTGGGTCTATGACCCCGTCGCAGACGCCTGGAGCGCCGCGCCCCCGCTGCCCGAGGCCCGGGCCGGGCTGGCCGTGGCCGGCGAGGGCAACTCCATCTACGTCATCGGCGGCGGATCGGGCAGCCAGCCGCACCTGCACGAACGTTTCGATCTGGCGGCGCAGGCCTGGAGCACGCTGGATTCTCCCCGCAGCGGCCCCTGGCATCACGCGGTTGCCGCCATGATCGGCCCCAACCTCCACATCGTCGGCGGCTGGGGGAATGATTATCTGACCCTGCACGAGGCCTATGAGGCTTCCAACCTCATCTTCCTGCCCTTTGGCGTGCAGGGCGCGCCCTGATCAGAGGCCCGGCCCGGCCAGTTTTTTGATCTTTTCGAAGGTCTCGCGCCAGGTGATCGGGCTGAGCCCCAATTTTTTGCGCAGCGCGTCTGGCGGCGTGCCGAAGCGGTAGGAGCGCACCGCCGCGGTCCAGCGCATCGTCTCGAAGGAAACGCCATCCTTGATCCCGGCCAGCGCCGCCGCCTCGGCCAGCACATATTCCAGATTGCGGGGCGTGCACTCGAACAGGAATTCCTGCGGTTTGTAGGCCTGGATATACTGGTTGTACACCGGCTGGAAGGCGGCGCCGAGGAAGAGTTTGCGCTCTTTGTGGGCGTTGCGCGGCTCGTCGTGCCGCACCAGCAACTCTGGCTCGCGCGGGTTCGAGAAATCGATGTCGCCCAGGCGGATGTGCGCGGTTTCGGCTTTTTTCAGGCCGGTCTGCAACAGCAGCAGCACCAGCAGGTGGGGGCGGGCGTCGGGCTTGGTGGGCGACCAGAGCAGATCGCGCGTGGATCGCACCAGGCGGTCGATCTCGGCATCATAGAGGATGCGGGGCAGAGGCGCGCGCACGCTTTCCTGGATCACCGCTGCGGCCGGGCTGGCAGGCAGCACGTTCTCTTCTTCCAGCCAGCCGAAGAAGGATTTGAGGGTGGTGATGCGGCGGGCGTAGGATTTGGGGCTGCATGGGATGCGGCGACTCTGGCTGTTGGCCCGCTCGAACTTGAGCCAGTAGAGGAATTGGTTGAGATCCTGGCCGCCGATCTCTTCCAGCCGGGGAGAGTTGCCCAACTCTTTGAAATAGCGGCTGAGCAGGCGCACATCGCTCATGAAGGCCTTGACCGTGTTATCCGACATGCCCTGGCTGTGCATGTAGGCCTGATAGGGGGCGAAGGCGGCGGAGAGGGGGCTGCGCGGGGTGAGCTGGTGGGGCAGGGCGGCGAGCGCGGCAGGGGGGGCGCCGGCGTCTACGGGGGCGTCGCTCAGGCTGAACAGATCAGGTTGGGACATGCTGCACCTTCATTAGAGTGTCGGCTTTCGTGTAGTGATGGGCTATGATATGAGATAGCAGGCGCGTTGTCAACTCTGGCAAGAGGAGGTCAAGCGGTCGGAGCGCTCGCAGCGCTCCGACCGCTGGTTGGCGGCGCCTGCCACTTTACGGAATCTGTGGCGAGCGAAAAAAGAGAAGGCGGGGAGGTCAAGCGGTCGGAGCGCTCGCAGCGCTGCGACCGCTGGTTGGCGGCGCCTGCCAGTTTACGGAATCGGCGGGAAGAGGGGAGGCGAGGAGCTCAAGCGGTCGGAGCGCTCGCAGCGCTCCGACCGCTGGTCGGCAACGCCCGCACAAAAAACGGCGGCTCGCGATCACAAGCGAGCCGCCGTTTGCAGTGGGAGCAGTGTCTGTGGGCGCGCGGTCAGCCCTCCCGTCGTCGCAGCCGCGCGCGCCGGCCCTCTGCCTCTGCCGCGGGTGCAGCCGCGGCGCCCTCCGGCGTTTGCCCCGCGGCTTGGGCCGCGGCCTGGGCCGCCAATTGCCGCTGCATTTGGATCCAGGTCATGCAGTTCTCGTCATGCCCCATCAGCAAGTCCGCCGCCCGGATCGCCTGCACGATCTCTGCTTCCAGCGGGTTGGTGATGGCGCAGGACATGCCCGCGGCGATGATCATGGCCACGAAGGTAGCGTTGACCGCCCGGCGATTGGGCAGGCCGAAGGAGATGTTGGAAGCGCCGCAGGTGGTGTTGCAGCCCAATTCCTCATGCACGCGGCGCACCATCTGGACGATCTGGCGGCCCGCGCCCGGCACCGCGCCCGCGGGCATGGCCAGCGGGTCGATCAGCACGTCCTCCGGCGGGATGCCGTAGCTTTCTGCCCGCTTGACGATCTTTTTGGCCACTTCGAAGCGCACATTCGGATCATAGGAGATGCCGCTCTCGTCATTGGAGACGGCAATCACCGCGGCGCCATATTCGGCCACCAGCGGCAACACTTTCTCCATGCGATCTTCCTCGCCGGTGACGGAGTTGACGATCGGTTTGCCCCAGGCCGCCTTCAGGCCCGCTGCCAGCGCCGGCAGCACCGAGGAATCGATGCAGATGGGCACGTCCACCACCTCCTGCACGATGCGGATCGCCTCGGTGATCACCGCCGGCTCAACTTCGTGCGGGTTGGCCACGCCCAGCCCGGCGTTGACATCGAGGATCTGGGCGCCGGCCTTGACCTGGGCAATGGCGTCTGCGCGCACGCGGCTGAAATCGCCGGCCAGCATCTCCGCGGCCAGCATCTTGCGTCCGGTGGGGTTGATGCGCTCGCCAATGATTACAAAAGGATGGCCAGCGCCGATAATTACACTCTTATGCGGGGATTTGATGATGGTTTGTGGTGACATGGGATTAATTGGTGGGTATTGGGTATTGGATATTGGATATTGGATATTGGATATTCGGTGTCGATAGTCGATTGTTGACTGTTGACTGTTGACTGTTGACTGTTGACTGTTGACTGTTGACTGTTGACTGTTGATTGCTAATGATTACATTCAAACAACGCCGCCGTTGACGCGAATGACCTGGCCGGTGATGTAGGCGGCGGCGGGGGAGGCGAGCCAGAGGATGGCGTTGGCGACATCTTCCGGGCGGCCCCAGCGCGCCAGGGGGATGCCGGTGGTGATGCGTTCGTGCAGCTCGCGGCTGACCTGTTCGCCCCAGGCGGTCTCGATCCAGCCGGGGGCCACGCAGTTGACGCGTACGTGTGGGGCCAGGTCACGGGCGATGGCCCGAGTATACGCCATGATCCCTGCTTTGACTAGACTGAAGAGCTGCCCGGACGCGCTGCTCACCCCGCCCTGCTCCGCCTGATCCCAGCCCAGGTTGATGATGTGGCCGTGCCCCTGGCGCTGCATGGCCGCGCCTGCCAGCTGGCAGCAGCGCACCGCGCCCCACACATCCAGGGCGATGAGCCGGGTCAGTCGCTCCTCCCACGGCTGCCGCCACTGGCCGCGGCTGAGCACATCCGCGCCGGCGTTGTTCACCCACAGATCGACGCGGCCCTGCCAGGCCCATGCCTGCGTCACGAAGGCCGCGGTCTGCTCCGGATCGCTCAGATCCGCAGGCAGATGCCGCGCCTGCACGCCGAATGCTGCCGCCGCGGCCAGCGTTTCTGCGGCTTTGGCGTCGCGCCGGCGGCTGTTGAGCAGGATGTCGCTGCCCGCGGCAGCCAGGGCCAGGGCGGTGGCCCGGCCAATGCCGGCGGTGCTGCCGGTGATGACGGCGAGGAAGGGGCGGGGGAGCATTTTCAGTGGTCAGTATTCAGTGGTCAGTGTTCAGTGTTCAGTGGTCAGTGTTCAGGGGGCGGTGGGCATTGTACATGGCCGCGGGGGTGTGGCACAATGCCGGCATGGACGCCGCCTCTCGCCGTACTTTTCTTTTGCCCGATGCCGCGCCTCTTTCCTATCTCGACCTGGGCAGCGGGCCGGCGATGTTGCTGATCCATGGCTTCCCCGGCACGGCCCGGCGGCATTTGGGGGATCTGATCGATCGCTACGCCCCAAGCTACCGGGTGATCGCGCCCGACCTGCGCGGCTACGGGGCCAGCAGCCCGCCCCCGCGCCAGCTTTCGCCCGATTTCTATCGCCGCGACGCTGCAGATCTGGCCCGGCTGCTCGATCATCTGGCCGTGGGGCCGGCTATCCTGCTGGGATTCAGCGATGGGGCCGAGAGCGCGCTGCTGCTGGCCGCGCTGCGCCCTGATCTGGCGCGGGCGGTGGTGGCCTGGGGCGTGTCGGGCGTGATCTCCGAGACGCATCTGGCCGCGGTGCAGGAGTGGCTGCCGGTACAGGACTGGGGGCCGGAACGGGCCGCGTGGCGGGCGCAGATCATCGCCGATCATGGCGAAGCGCAGTTGCGACCTTTGATCGAGGGCTGGGTGCAGGCCGCGGCCGCGATCGTGGCCGCGGGGGGCAACATCTGCCTGGCAGAGGCCGCGCGCATCCGTTGCCCGGCCTTGCTGATCAACGGCGAGGGGGAGGTGGGCAATTTGCCGGAGGATGTGCAGCGGCTGGCCGCGGCCATCCCCAACGCCCGCCTGCGGTTTGCGGCGGGGGCGGGTCATGCCGTGCATTGGCAACACCCAGAGTGGTTTGGGGCGCAGGTCGATGCTTTTCTGGCCGAGATCGGGGCCGCGTCTCAGCCATCCAGCAGCACAACCGGTTCTTGATAATAGCGCACGCTGGCCCGCGCCATGCGTTCGTGCAGCCAGGCCTGCAGCCAGACGTTCTTTTCCTCCAGGCTGCCGGGCCGGCGCAGGTCCTCGAGCGAGAGGTTGAGGCGGAGGATGCGGCCGGGGATGACAAAGCGGGTGACGCCCGCGGGCATGGGGTGGCCGTGGGCCGCGGCTTGTAGCACCTCTTTCGTGTCCAGGGGCCGGAAGGTGACGGTCATGGTCAGGCCGGGGAAATCGTTGCGCAGCCGGGCCATGTCGTTGACCAGGGTGCGTTCCACTTCGCCCATGCGGTTGTAGAGGTCGACCACCTCGCGCACCGCGTCCAGCCGTTCCAGCCAGGTGGGCGCGTCCGAATCGAGGAGGTAGATGCCGCGGCTGAGATGGTTGAGGAAAGCGAAGGCGGCGCCGCTGTGCAGATGGGCCTCCGCCTCTTCCAGGGTGCTGGCCCGCACGTGCAGGTGGGGGATGGCGGCGATGCCGTCGAGAAAGGCGGCGAAATCGAGGCGGCTGACCGCGTGGTTCCAGGTGTGCAGGGTGATGTCGTCCTCGGCGTTGACCACCTGCACGGCGATGTTGTCGATGCCGAGGTGATGGAAGGTGTGGGTGCGGGTGGCGCCGTCGAGCACCACATATTTGCCATCCCAAAAGGAGACGACGGGCGGGTCGGAGAGGGCGCCGCTCTTTTCGAAGCGGGCGGCCAGGCGTTCCACCCGTTTGGGATCGACATGTTCGTGGGTGACGATATCGCTCAGGGGCACAACGCGCAGGTTGAGACTGCCGGTGCTGCTGGCCCACACATCCAGCAGCTCTGCGATCTGTTCGGCCACGGCCAGGGCCGCATCTCGCTGCGCCTCGTGGGTGCTGGCGGCGATGTGGGGGGTGGCGATGACGCGCGGATGTTGCACCAGGGCGGGGTCGGGCGTGGGCTCGCTGGCGAAGACGTCGATGCCGGCCCCGGCCAAGTGGCCGCTTTCCAGCGCGGCCAGCAGCGCGGCTTCGTCCACCAGGCCGCCGCGGGCGGTGTTGATCAGGAACGCGCCCTGTTTCATCATCGCCAATTCGTCCGCGGCGATCATGTTCTGGTTTTGCGCGCGCATGGGCACGTGCAGGGTGACGAAATCAGATTGTGCCAGCAGATCGTGCAGATCGTGGGGCATGGCGCCTTCGGACAGGGCCAGCTCGGGGGTGAGCCGGGGCTGGTTGACGATGATGCGCATGCCAAAGGGCGCGGCCAACCGCGCCACCTGCCGCCCGATGCGGCCAAAACCGATGATACCCAGGGTTTTGCCGCGCAGACTGAGTCCCATCAGCTCTGATTTGGCCCAGCGCCCGGCCTTCAGCGCGGCATCGGCGCGGGTGAGGTTGCGGGCCAGGGCCAGGATCAGGCCCATGGTGTGCTCGGCCACGGCCAGGGTGTTGGCGTCGGGCGCGTTGATCACGTTGATCCCGCGCGCTCTGGCGGTGGAGACATCGATGCCATCCAGCCCGGCGCCGGCGCGGGCGATCAGTTTGAGCCGGGGCAAGGCCAGGATGAGGTCGGCGGGGACGCGGGTGCGGCTGCGCACGATCAGGGCGTCGGCGTCGCGGGCCACGTCCATCAAGGCTTCGGCGCTGTGTGCGCGGTCGAGCACGATCACCCGCCCCACCTGGCGCAGGCGGTCGAGTCCGGCTTCGTGGATGGGGTCGCAAACGTAGATCAGGGGGGTGTGGCTGGCAGGCATGGGGCGCTCTCTGTGTGGGGAGGATGGGCAAAACAGAGGCCATTATAATGGGGGCCGCGCGGGATGCAAATGCGCCCGGCAGCAGGCGCGACAACGCCGGCTGCGCGCAGCCGGCGTTGCTTGGTCCTTCGTCTATCTAATTGAAGAAGGTCATCAGCCGGCTGGCGAGCATGATATCCCCTTCCACCCGGATCTTGCCCATCATGAAGGCCTGCATGCCATCCAGGCGGCCCGCCATCATGTCCACATAATCGTTGGCGTCCATGAGGATGTTCAGGGTGGGGGCCTCGGCGGGGCCTTCGCTGACGCTGCAAGCGCCATCGGCGATGCGCGAGTTCCAGGTGCTGCCGCCCTCGCCGTTCAGGGTATACTGCACGATGGCATCCACGCCCACCGCCTTTTCCGGTTTGAAGGCTGCGGGCATGTTATCCATCAGTCTGCGTACTTTAGCGTCGATTTCGGACATGATTGGGAAAATCTCCTGTGAGAAGGGTGAGAGGGGTTTAGGTGGTTGGTGCGTGATGCGTGGTGCGTGATGCGTAATATCCAATATCTAATACCGATCTGGCTACTAAATACTGAACACTGACTACTGAATACTGAATACTGAACACTGAATACTGCCTACTTCAACTCATTACGCGTATAACCGAGGATGCGGCGGGCGACGATGAGCGTGTTGATCTGGCCGGTGCCTTCGTAGATGTCGTTGATCTTGGCATCGCGCATCCACTTTTCCACCAGCAGCTCACGGCTGTAGCCCAGCGGGCCCAGCATCTCCACGCATTTCTGGGTGATGAGGGTGACGACTTTGCCCGCCTTCACCTTCGCCATCGAAGCTTCCAGGCTGTTCGGCTGGCCCGCGTCCAGTTGCGCGGCCGAGCGCACCGTCAGCAGCCAGGCGGCCTTCAGTTCCACCTCCATGTGGATCAGATCGCGCTGCATGGCGCTGAGCGTGTGGTAGGGCGGGGCGGTGGGGATGACGATCCCCTCTTTGGCCAGGGTGTCGCGCGTGAACTCGAAAGCGGCGCGGGCGATGCCCACGGCGCTGGCCGCCACGTAGGGCCGGCTGGCGTCGAAGGTCTTCATGGCGCCCTTGAAGCCTTTGCCCTCGGTGGCGTCGGGCGCGACCAGCTCCGGGCTGCCCAGGATATTGTCGTAGGGGATGCGGCAATCCTGAAAGACGATGGCCGCGGTATCGCTGGCGCGAATCCCCATCTTTTCTTCCAGTTTGGCGATGGTCATCCCCGGCGTGTTGGCTTCCACCACGAAGGGGCGCATGCCGGCCCGGCCCAGGCTGCGATCCAGCGTGGCCCACACCACGATGATGCCGTTGCTCTCCTTGCCGGCCAGACTGCCGCTGGTGACGAAGATCTTCTCCCCGTTCAGCACCCATTCGTTGGTTTCGGGGTCCAGCCGGGCCGTGGTGCGGATGTTGCTGGTGTCGGAGCCGGCGTGCGGCTCGGTCATGGCCATCGCCCCCCATTTCGGCGCCCCCTCGGTGAAGCGCTTCAGAAAGCGCTCCTTCTGTTCCGGCGTGCCCACGGCATTGATGGCGGCCCCGGCCAGGGCGCTGGAGGGGGTGCTCAGGTAGATGCCGGCGTCCCCCCAGGAAAGAGTCTCGATCATGTGGATCATGCGCAGATTGCCGGTTCCTTGTTTTTTCTCTGCCGGTTTAGCGCCGTTGCCCCCATTTTTACTCAGCGAACGTTTCAGGTCCGCAGCCTCGATCTGCTGAATGAAGGGCCAGATCACGTTGATGTACTCCCAGGGCCGCTGGTGTTCTTGCTCGTCGTAGCGGCGGGAGAGCGCGCGCATCACCTGTTCGGCCATCATGCGGGTCAGGCCGGTTTGGTTGGCGATCGATTCGGGCAATGCAAATTCGATAGACATGAGAGGCCTCCTTAAACGATCACTGCGCCCAACATGGCGGCGATGCCGCGGCCGTTGCGCAGCCAGAGTTCAACCGGGTGTTCGCGGATGTAGCCGTGGCCGCCCAGCACTTGCACGGCCCCGTCGGTGACTTTCAGGGCCATATCCGCGGCGTATTGTGCGGCCAGATACGCGTCGTGCGTGGCTTCCTTGCCCGCGTCCAGCTTCCAGGCCGCCTCCCAGGTCAGCAGGCGGGCGGCGTCGATCTCGATCGCCATGTCGGCCAGCATGAAGGCGATGGATTGGCGATGCGCGATCGGTTCGCCGAACGCCATCCGTTCCTTGGCGTAATCGCGGGCATAGTCATAGGCCCCGCGGGCCAGGCCAATGGCCAGGGCGCTGAGGGCGATGCGGCTGCTGTTTAGCACCTGCTGCACAGCGATGCCCTGCTCCCCGCCGATGCGGTTCTGCGCGGGCACGTGCACGCCGGCCAGCTCCACGCCATAGGTTTTCAGCGCGTGCAGCCCCATCCAGTGGTCGCGCTTGCCGATGTGCAGGCCCGGCGTGGGCGCGGGCAGCAGAAAAGCCTGCGTCTGGCCCTCTTCATTGGCATAGACCAGCAGCCACTCGGCCTCGGCGGCGTTGATCACCATGGTTTTGCGCCCGTCGAGGATGTACGCATCCCCGGCGCGGCGGGCGGTGGTTTGCAGGTTCTCCGGGTCGAAGAAGAGCGCCGGCTCCAGGAAGGCGGCGGTGGCTTTGGGGAAGGCGGCGTCGCAGAAGAGGGGCAGATACTGTTGCTGTTGCGCTTCGGTGCCGCCGAGCAGCAGAGGAATGGCCACGAGATTGGGGCTGAGCAGATGCAGGGCCGCGGCCATGTCGCCGTAGCCCAGTTCTTCGGCGTACAAGGCCCCGGTCAGCCGGGCGTAGTCGCCGAACCCGCCCAGCGCTTCCGGGATCGATGCCGGCAACAGGCCCAGCTCCCAGCCGGCGCTGATCGCCGCGTCAGGGACTTCGCCCGCGGCTTCTGCCTGGCGATAAACCTGCCGCAGCGTCCGGGTGGCATAGCGATTGACCGCATCTGTCAACATGCGTTGTTCGTCGGTCATGTCGAAGGAGTACATAGCAGCCTCCGGGGAAGTGTCGAGTGTTACAGAGTGAATAGCGGGTGTGTCATGTCAGATTTTCGAAGATGCCGGCCGCGCCCATGCCGCCGCCGATGCACATGGTGACCATGCCGTAACGGCTGCCGCGGCGCTGCATCTCCGCCAGCAATTGCACGGTAAGCTTGGCCCCGGTGGCGCCCAACGGGTGGCCCAGGGCGATGGCCCCGCCATTGACGTTGGTGATCTCCGGGTTCATCTCCAAGGCCCGCATCACGGCCAGGCCCTGGGCGGCAAAGGCTTCGTTCAATTCGATCAGGTCGATATCTTGCAGCTTGAGGCCGGCCAGCTGCAGCGCTTTGGGCACCGCGGCCACCGGGCCAATGCCCATGATCTCCGGAGGCACGCCGCCCACAGCGAACGAGACAAAACGGGCCAACGGTTTCAGCCCGGCGGCCTCGGCGGCTTTGCGCTCCATCACGATCAGGGCCGCGGCGCCGTCGCTGGTCTGGCTGCTGTTGCCGGCCGTGACGCTGCCCCCCGCCTTGAACACCGGTTTCAGCCGGGCCAGCGCCGCCAGCGAGGTATCGCTGCGCACGCCCTCATCGGTGTCGAAGAGGAGGGTGCGGGTCTGCGTCTGGCCTTCCTCATCCACCCAGGTTTCCTGCACCGGCGCCGCCACGATCTGATCCTTGAATTTGCCGCCGGCAATGGCCGCGGCCGCGCGCTGATGCGATTGCAGGGCAAAGGCATCCTGATCTTCGCGGTTGACCTGATACTGCTCGGCCACATTTTCGGCGGTGAGGCCCATGCCGATATACACAGCCGGATATTCCAGGGCCAGCGTGGGGTTGGCAGTGAAGGTGTTTCCCCCCTGCGGCACCGCGCTCATGCATTCGATGCCGCCGGCCAGGATGGCGCTGCCAAATCCGGCCATGATCCGCTCCGCGGCCAGAGCAATCGTCTGCAACCCGGAGGAGCAGAAGCGATTCACCGTCTGGCCGGGCACGGTGTAGGGCAGGCCCGCGGCCAGGGCGACGATGCGGCCCAGTTGCATGCCCTGTTTTCCTTCGGGAAAGGCGCAGCCGATGATCACATCTTCGAGTTGGGCGGGATCCAGCCCGGCGGCGCGTTGCACCGCCTCGCGGATTACGAGCGCGCCCAGGTCTTCGGGCCGCGTATTGCGCAACATCCCCCGCGGGGCCTTGCCCACGGCAGTGCGAACGGCGGATACGATAACAGCTTCATGGGGCATGGGAGATCTCCTAATTCCGCAACGGTTGGCCGGTCTGCAACATGTGCCACAGACGGGCCTGAGTCAGAGGTTCGCCGGCGAGGGAGAGCAGCGCCTCCCGTTCCAGGTCGAGGAAATACTGTTCGTCCACCCATTGCGGCTGGCTTAATTCCCCGCCACAGATCACGTAGGCCACTTTGTTGGCCACTTTGACATCGTGATCGGAGATGTAGCCCGCCTGGCGTTGCAGGTGGATGTAGACGCGCAGGGTGGCGAGGGCGTCGCGGCCTGCCGCGTAACAATTCTTGGCCACGGCAGTGGGCCGGTAGCCGGTGGCGACCATGGCCAGCGCCTCGGCTTTGGCTTCGGCGATCAGATGATCCCCGTTCATGACAATGCGGTCGCAGGGCGTGAGAAAGCCCAGATCGCGGGCTTCGGCCGCGCTGGTGGCGATCTTGGCCGTGGCAATCGTCAGCGCCGCCTCCTGGATGTAGCGCTTGATGCCGGGATGATCCAACCGGGCCGCGGGCGAGATCACCCGGCGCACCAGTTCCTTGGTGCCGCCCCCCGCGGGCAGAATGCCCACGCCCACCTCGGGCAGACCCATGTACGTCTCGGCCGCGGCCACGATGCGATCCGCAGCCATCGCCACTTCGGCCCCGCCGCCCAGAGTGAGATTGAAAGGCGCGGCCACGACCGGCACGCTCAGGCCGGTGAAGACGCCGCGCAGGCCCTGCAATTGTCGCGCCAGCGCGTCCAGCATCTTCCAATTGCCCTGCTGAGCGTTGACCGCGATCAAAAAGATATTGGCCCCGGCGGAGAACATCTCCCCTTGGCTCCCGATCACCAGGCCCACGAACTCCCGTTCCACCCGCGCCACCGTCTCTTCCATGATCTTGAGCACGTCCAGGTCGAGCATATTCATCACCCGGCCGTTGGGCGTGGTGGTGTGGAACTCGATCAAGGCCACGCCATCGCCGATATCGAGCAGCGCGGCCCCGGCATTTTCCAGGATCACCCGGTTGGCCTGCTTTTTCAGCTCCGGCAGCAGGATGATCTTGGGATCGGGGCGGATATCCTGGTAGCCCTGGCCCACCACCCAGCGCTGGGCCTTGCCCTGATGCGTGCGATAGAAAGTTTCGGCTCCTGCGGCCTGCATTTCCCCCATCCAGGCCGGCAAGGTCAGCCCCTCCGCGGCCATGCGTGTGGCCGTGGCCGCCACCCCCAGCATATCCCAGACTTCGAAGGGCCCCACCTCCCAGGTGAACCCCCATTTCATGGCCTGATCCACCGCGGCCGGGTCATTCGTCACCTCTGGCAGGATGGCGGCGGCGTAGTGCAGCGTGCGCGAGAGGGTGAACCACACAAACTCACCCGCGCGATCGGTGGCCGCGGCCAGCCCGCGCAACCGTTCGGGCAGCGGCTTGGCCCGCAGCGCGCCCACACTGTCGAAGCGGGGCTTGGGCATCGCCTCATGCGTCAGCGTTTCCAGATTCAGCGGCCAGAAATCCTTGCCCTCGGCGGTGCGCACTTCCTTCGAGAATCCGACTTTCGTCTTGTTCCCCAGCCAGTTGCGCTCCACCATCTGCCCGATCACGCGGGCAAAGGCCGGCGATTTCAAGATCTCCCGCTGCGGATCATGCGGCAGCAAGTCATAGAGATTGGCCGCCACCTGCGCCAGCACATCGATGCCCACCAGATCGGCCAGGCGGAAGGTGCCGGTCTTGGGCCGTCCGATCAGAGGCCCGGTCAGCAGATCCACCTCCGGCACGGTGAAACCGTTGCGGATGGCATAGTCGATGGTTTGCCCGGCCACGATGAAGGCCAGGCGATTGCCGATAAAATTCGGCGTATCGTTGGCAATGACCACGCCCTTGCCCAGCGCCTCTTGCGCGAATGCTGTCAGGAAGGCCGTCACCGCCGGATCGGTGGCCGCGGTGGGGATCACTTCCAGCAATTTCATGTAGCGGGGCGGGTTGAAGAAGTGCGTGCCCAGAAAATGCGCCTGGAAATCGGCGCCGCGCCCGGCAGCGATGGCGTGGATCGGCAATCCCGACGTATTCGAGCTGACGATGCTGCCCGGCTTGCGCACCGCCTCGATGCGCGCCATCAACGCCTGTTTGATGTCCAGACGCTCCACCACCGCTTCGATGATCCAGTCCGCCTCGCCCAGCCAGGCTGTATGATCTTCCAAATTGCCCACGCGCAGCCATTTGGCGGCTTCTTCGTGCATCAGATTGGCCGGCTTGGCCGTGCGCATGCGCTCGTAGCCTTCATTGACGATGCGGTTGCGCACCTCTGGCCGGTCAAGGGTGAGACCTGCCGCCGCCTCTTTGGGCGAAAGCGCGGTCGGGACGATGTCCAGCAGATAGGTGAGGATGCCGGCGTTGGCCAGGTGGGCGGCGATAGCAGCGCCCATGGTGCCTGCCCCAATCACGGCAGCACGGCGAATGGTCTTGTGCATGCGGCGGTCTCCTTTGACAGTGCCTGTTTCGAGCGATCCGGCGGAGGATGAGGGGCGGAATGCAACTCCATCCTGATAGATGAAGCGAGACGCCCATGGCTTACATTCAAGCACATCCCGTGCGATCTTGCAAATTGTATGACGCAGTGCGTTAGATTGCCCCTGCCGCCGCGCGTCATACGCGCGGTTGGGGGTTTGGGCCTGCGCCTTCGGCTGATCTACAATGCCCATGTCAATGCCGACAACGACACTGCCAAACCACGAGGATGCCTCATGACTGATCAATTGACGCAGTTGCGGGAAATGCGCGAGCGAGCACTGCTGGCCGGGGGGCGCAAACGGGTGGAAGAGCAACACGCCCGCGGCAAATTGACCGCCCGCGAGCGGCTGGCCTTGCTATTGGATCCCGATTCTTTCCAGGAATTGGGCGCGCTTTCCACCCACCGCAACACCGATTTCGGCATGGATGCCAAACGCTATCCCGGCGACGGCGTGGTCACCGGCTTTGGCAAGATCAATGGTCGCCGCGTGGCCGTCTACGCCCAGGACTTCACCGTGCTGGGCGGCTCCTTCTCCGAAGTGCAGGCGATCAAGATCTGCCGCATCCAGGATCTGGCCCTGGAAAGCGGCATTCCCATCCTCGGCCTGTTCGATTCAGGCGGGGCCAGGATTCAGGAGGGCGTGCGCAGCCTGGCCGGCTACGGCGAGATGTTCACCCGCAATGTCCTCTCCTCCGGCGTCATCCCCCAGCTTTCGGTGATGATGGGCCCCTGCGCTGGCGGCTCGGTCTATGCCCCTGCCCTCACCGATTTCGTGATCATGACCCAGGGCAGCAGCTTCATGTTCCTGACCGGACCGGAAGTGGTGCGCACCGTCACCGGCGAAGAGGTGGACACAGAGGCCCTGGGCGGGGCCTTGGTGCACAACATCCACAGCGGCGTCGCCCATTTCATGGCCGATTCGGAAAATCAGGCCCTGGAGCTGGTGAAAGTGCTGCTCAGCTATCTGCCCCAAAACAACACCGAAGACCCGCCGCAGGTGACCCCCTACGACGACCCCGACCGCATGGCCGAGGCCCTCAACCACATCGTGCCCGCGCATGAGGATGAACCCTACGACATGATCGAAGTGATCCGCGCGGTCGTCGATCGGGAAAGCTTTCTGGAGGTGCATAGCCAGTACGCGCGCAACGCCATCACCGGCTTTGCCCGGCTGGATGGCTTTGCCGTGGGTGTGATCGCCAACCAGCCCGCCCATTTGGCCGGCGTGCTCGATATCGATTCCAGCGACAAGATCGCCCGGTTCATCCGCATCTGCGATGCCTTCAACCTGCCCCTGATCACTTTCGTCGACACGCCCGGCTTCTTGCCTGGCGTCAATCAGGAGCACTACGGCGTCATCCGCCACGGGGCCAAGGTGATCTACGCCTATTGCGAGGCGACGGTGCCGAAGATCTCCATCGTCCTGCGCAAGGCCATGGGCGGGGCCTACATTGCCATGAGTTCGAAACAGATGCGCAGCGATCTGGCCTATGCCTGGCCTACCGCCCAGATCGCGGTCATGGGCGCGGAGGGGGCGGTGCGCATCCTCTATCGCAAGGAATTGGAAGATGCGCCGGACAAAGAGGCGCGCGCGCAGGAATTCATCGACCTGTACCGGCAGAAGTTCTTCAATCCCTATGTGGCCGCGGACATGGGCCAGATCGATGAGGTGATCGAGCCGCGGGAGACGCGCCCCCGCCTGATCCGGGCCTTGCAAGTGCTGCGCACCAAAGTGCAGCAGAATCCGCCCAAAAAGCATGGCCTGATGCCGGTGTGAGGGTAGACATGGAATCGGTTTATCAATTCGCTTTGCAACTCACCCTGGTCGGCATGGGGCTGGTCTTCCTGCTGTTGGGGCTGCTGTGGGGGCTGATCGCCCTGCTGTTGCGGCTGGATCGCCCCACTGCCGGCCCTGCCCCCTCGCTGGCGCTGGATCTGCCGGCCCCCTCCGAGTCTCTCTCCCCCGATCTGCGCGCCGCCATCCTCATTGCCGTGCTCAGCCACCGCGCCGAGCGCCGCAAAGAAGCCGGCCCCGAAGTGCGCTCCCGCGCGCCCGGCTCGCTGCCCAGCCGCTGGCTGATGGCCGGGCGCACGCGCCAAAACCAGTCCTGGCAACCCCGGAGGTCACGCTGATGCGCCGGTATACGATTGCTGTGAACAACCAGCCGTTCGAGATCGAAGTCAAGGAGCTGACTACCAACCAGTTCCGGGTGGTGGTGGATGACCGCGCCTTCGAGGTGGCGCTGGTGGCGGAGGAAGATGTGCCGGAGGCGGTCATCCGCCCCGAGATCTTGCCCTTGCCCGCGCCCGCCGCCCGCCCGGCCCCCGCGCCGGCGGCCCCTTTGCCCCTGCCCCAGAGCGCCAGCGCCGGCCCGGCCCAGGTGAAAGCGCCGATGCCGGGTGTGATCATCGCCGTGGACGTGGCCGCGGGGCAGCGCGTGCACCGCGGCCAGCAGTTGCTGGTGCTGGAGGCGATGAAGATGAAGAACCCGATCCGGGCCACGCACGACACGGTGGTGGCGCAAGTGTTGGCCCAGCCCGGCCAGAGCGTCAATTTCGACGATCTGCTGTTGGTTTTCGAGGAGTGAGATAAAAATGGGTGATTTCACGGCCTTGTGGCAGGGTTTGCTGCATCTCACGCCGGGCGCGGTGCTGATGATGGCAGTGGGCGGGCTGCTCATCTATCTGGGCGTGGCCCGCGAATATGAACCGGTGCTGTTGATCCCTATCGGCGCCGGCGCCCTGCTCACCAATCTGCCCCTTTCTCCTTTGGTCGAGGAGGGCGGGCTGCTGCAGATCCTGTACGAGGCCGGGGTGCGCACCGAATTGTTTCCCCTGCTCATTTTCATCGGCATCGGCGCCATGACCGATTTTGGGCCGCTGCTGGAGCGCCCGCGCATGCTGCTGCTGGGCGCGGCGGGGCAGTTTGGCATCTTTGGCACCCTGCTGCTGGCCCTGTTGCTCGGTTTCGACATCAGGGAAGCGGCCTCGATCGGCATCATCGGGGCCATCGACGGGCCAACTTCGATCTATGTCAGCAGCCTGCTGGCCCCGCACCTGCTGGGCGCCATCGCCGTCACCGCCTACAGTTATATGGCGCTGGTGCCGATCATCCAGCCGCCGATCATGCGCGCTCTGACCACGCGCAGCCAGCGGCGCATCCGCCTGCCCTACAGCGAGCGCCCGATCAGCCGGCGCACCCGCGTACTCTTCCCCATCCTGGTGACGACGATCGTCGGCATCCTCGTGCCCATGGCCACCCCTCTGATCGGCATGCTGATGCTGGGCAACCTGCTGCGGGAGAGTCAGGTGGTGGAGCGGTTGACGAAGGCCTCGCAGAATGAGATCGCCAACGTCGTCACCCTGTTTTTGGGGCTGGCGGTTGGTTCCACCATGCAGGCCGCCTCTTTCCTGCGCACCGAGACCCTGCTGATCCTGCTTCTTGGCATTTTGGCTTTTGGGCTGGACACGGCCGCGGGGGTGCTGTTTGCCCGTTTCTTGAATTGGCTGAGCCGGGGCGGGCTGAATCCTCTGATCGGCGCGGCAGGCATCAGCGCCTTTCCCATGGCCGCGCGCGTGGCGCAGAAAGTGGCCAGCGAGGAGGATTTCGAGAATTTTCTGCTCATGCACGCCATGGGCGCGAACACCGCCGGCCAGATCGGCAGCGTCGTGGCCGGCGGTGTGGTGCTCGCCCTCTTCGGCGCGGGATGATCAGTATTCAGTATTCAGTATTCAGTATTCAGTATTCAGTATTCAGTATTAATTGGGGTTTTCGCGTAAACCCACTGACTACTGACTACTGAACACTGAATACTGAATACTGACCACTGAATACTGACCACTGACCACTGACCACTGAATACTGACCACTGAATACTGACCACTGAATACTAATACTGCATCACCCGCGGCAGGCTTTTCGCTTGTTCGACCCAGCTGGCAACCATGTCGGCGCTGGGAAGCTGGCGCACAAGCCCCTTTTCGGCGTTGACCGCGGCCATCTTGGCGTGCAGGTTGGCGGCGTTGCGCTGCGCCAGCTCCGGCACGGTGTCCACACCCGCGGCTTCGAGCAGGTCAGAATACTGCGTGCTCACGCCTTTGATGCGGAAAAGGTCGGCGCGGTTGGCCCACGCCAGGATCTTGGAACCGTCGATGCCGGTCGCTTCGGCCAGCATCTTACGGTCGGCGGGCGTGGCTGCCTTGGCCAGCAGCCCTTCGGTGCTTTTGATGCCGGCCTCAGCCAGCCGGGCGGCGTAAGCATCGCCAATGCCCTCAATTGCGTTGGTTTTTGCCATTCTTGAACACTCCTTCGTGGGCGGAATGGAGAAAAAGGTGGGAGGGGAATAGGATGCGGTGATTATACCCCTTTCAACCCTTCTGGCAAAGAAGGCGCGGCCTTGTTGGACGATGGACGATCGTCTATCGTCCATCGTCCAACGTCTATCGCCCGCGCCGGCCTACAGCGGCGCGAAGCGGGCCTGGAAGAAGCGCAGATACTTCGGTTCGTAGACCATCGCCAGGCCGCGCGCCTGCCCGCGGGCGTCGTACACCGCCTTCACCGATTCGGCCACCACATCCATGTGCGCCTGCGTGTACACCCGGCGGGGAATGGTCAGGCGGGTCAACTCCAGCTTGGGATAATAATGGTCGCCGGTGCTGGCATCCCGCCCGGCGCTGACAATCCCCCGCTCCATCCCGCGGATGCCCGAATCGAGATACAACGCCGCGGCCAGAGTCTGGGCCGGAAACGCGGTCTGCGGCAGATGCTCGTAGAAAGCGCGGGCGTCGAGGAAGATGGCGTGGCCGCCCACCGGCTGCACGATCGGCACCTCCCAATCCAACAGCAACTCGCCCAGATAGCGCACCTGGCCCACACGGGCCTGGATGTACGCATCCTCGATCGATTCGCGGATGCCGATGGCCATCGCCTCCATATCGCGTCCGGCCAGGCCGTCATAGGTGTGCAAGCCCTCGAAGATCACCACCATGTTGCGCAGCTCCTCGAACAGGGGCCAGTCATTCACCGCCAGCCAGCCGCCGATGTTGACCAGGCTGTCCTTCTTGGCGCTGATCCAGGCGCCGTCGGTATAGCTGCAGAATTCCTTGAGGATGGCCGCCACCGGTTGATCCGCGTACCCCGCCTCCCGCTCCTGGATGAAGAGAGCATTCTCCACCATGCGCGTGGCGTCCAGATAGATTTTGATGCCGTGGCGGTCGCAGAGAGTGCGCAGCGCCTGCACATTGGCCATGCTCACCGGCTGGCCGCCGGCCATATTCACGGTGCCGGCCAGGCTGATGTAGGCGATCTTGTCCGCGCCCTCGCGGGCGATCAGCGCTTCCAGTTTATTCAGATCGATATTACCCTTGAAAGGGTGCAGATTGTAGGGATCGTGTGCTTCGTCGATGATCACATCTACGAAGATGCCGCCCGCCAGCTCCTGATGCAGGCGGGTGGTGGTGAAATACATGTTGCCGGGCACGAATTGGCCTGGGCGGATGGCGGCGCGGCTGAGCAGATTCTCGGCCCCGCGGCCCTGGTGGGTGGGCACCACATAACTGTAGCCGTAGACTTCCTGGATGGTGCTTTCCAGATGATAGAAATTGCGGCTGCCGGCGTAGGCCTCATCGCCCAGCATCAGCCCCGCCCACTGGCGGTCGCTCATGGCGTTGGTACCGCTGTCGGTGAGCAGGTCGATATAGACATCTTCCGATTTGAGCAAAAAGGTGTTATAGCCCGCGTCGGCCAGCGCGGCTTCACGCTGGGCGGGGGTGGTCGTGCGCAGCGGCTCGACCATCTTGATTTTCCAGGGCTCGGCCCAGGAACGGCGGCCAAATTGTTGGCCCATGGTTTGGGGGGTGGGGTCGTGCATGGTAGCGGCTCCGAAATGAGGAAGGGAGGAGGCGGCCCGCGCAAAAGCGCGGCTGCGTTTGCCTCCGATTCTGGCACAGCCGCGCACGTCTGTCAATGATTATTCGGTATTACCGGTAAAATATCGAATAATCGTTTCTGAGAAAGGCGACTTGCCTTTCTTTATTCAGCAATTTGTCCCATCTGCGGCGTCAAGCGAACTTGGCGATCACCCGCTGCAGCGCGTCCAGCCCCCGCTCCAGCACCGCCATCTCCGGGCCAAAGCTGATGCGGCAGTAGTTGCCATAGCGGGCGCTGGCGCGGCGTTGCTCCGGGTTCACATCGAAAAATACCCCCGGCACCGTGATCACTTTTTCCTGCAAGCCTTCCTGAAAGAAGCTGAGGCCATCATTCAGCGGGGCCGGCAGCGCCGACAGGTTGGCCCACACGTAGAACGTGCCCTGCGGTTCCGCATCCACCAGAATGCCCATGCCCCGCAGCCGCGCCAATGTGAAATCCCGTTTCTGGCGGAAGCTGCGCTGGATCGCCGTCGTCTCCTGCAAGACCGCATCCAGCTCCAACAGATCCAGCACCTGGGCCTGGAAGGGGTGATTGGGGCCGCCATCCAAAAAGGAGCCGGCGCTGCCAATGGCGTTGATCACCGCGCGCGGGCCCAGCGTCCAACTGATGCGCCAGCCCGGATAGCGCCAGTTTTTGGTCAGCCCATCCACCAGGATCACCGGATCGGTATCCACATCCTCGATGTATGTCGCCGCCGACACCAGCTTCGGCGGGTCGCCGCCGGGCGCGCCGGTGTAGATGTAGTGCGAGTAAAACTCATCCAGGATGAGAGAGCACTGGTGGTCGCGGGCCATCTGCACCCAGCGCCGCAAACGGTCATTCTCCACCACCTGCCCGGTGGGGTTGCACGGGTTGCTGGCCAGGATCGCCTGCAAGCCCCGCCCCTGGATTTCCCGTTTCAGGTGGGCCAGCGGCGCTTGATAGCCCTCGTCCGCGTCGAGCAGGATGGGGATGGGGATGAAAGCCTTGAAAACGGCCAGCAATTCCTCGTACGCGGTGTAATCGGGCAGGAAGTGGCCCATGTTGATGTTGCCCAGGGCCGCGGCCAGCCGGGTCAGCGCCGCTCGCCCACCCCCGGCGATGCTGACATTCTCGAAGGTGTACTGCGAGGCTTTGCCCTGGCGGTAGAGGGCGTTGTACAGGTCGGCCACCTTTTGCCGCAGCGCCACCTGGCCGGTGATCGGCCCATATTCCTGGTGGCGGGGGTCGATGGTCAGGGTGTCGATGCGGGGGGGCGAGCCGGGCAGGGGGCCGGTCTCGGGCATGCCCTGCCCCAGGTTGGCCCAGGCGGGATGATCGGGCGTGTAGCCCTCCAGCCCGGCCCGGTGCATGACATAGATGACGCCGGTGCGGGGCACGCGGCGAAAGCCGGGGATGCTGCTGGCTTGCATGTAAGGATAGCCTCGGTGGGAAAGATGCCGCGGCGGCCACTGCCGCGGTCGCCGCGTCCGGCATTATCCCCCACCTGTCCCGGCTTGTCCAGATTCGCGGACTTGACAACCGCTGTTTTTTTCAGATAATTGAGACATTATCTCATTTTGAAGGAGTTGACGATGACCGAGCATCCCTTTTCTTTGCGGCCGCGGGGCCTGCGACCGTGGCTGCTGTGGCTGGCCGGCCTGTTTATTCTGGTTGCGGCCTGCGCTGCCCCGGCCACGTCCACGACGCCGCCCGCCGCCTCCATGGCGTCGCCCGCCGCCTCTACGGCGTCGCCCGCCACCTCTACGGCGCCGGCAGTGTCTGCACGGCTGCAAGTGCTGGCCACCACCACCATCCTGGGCGACGTGGTCAAGAATGTGGCGGGCGAGGCTGCCGATGTGCGCACGCTGCTGCCGGTGAACGCGGATCCGCATGGATTCCAGCCCACCCCGGCCGATGTCGTCCTGATCAGCCAGGCCGATCTGGTGTTTGTCAATGGCCTGGGGCTGGAGGAGTTGCTGTTGCCTTTGCTGGCCGGCGCCCTGCCCGCGCACAAGATTGTGGCTGTGTCCGAGGGCATCGAGCCGATCGTAGCCCACGCGGCAGAGGATGCGCACGAAGAGGCGGCGGAGCATGATCACGCCGAGGGCATCGATCCACACACCTGGACCGATCCCACCCATGTCATCCTGTGGACGCAGGTCATCGCTGCGGCTCTGGCCGCGGCAGACCCGGCCCAGGCCGAGCGCTATCAGGCCAACGCCCGCGCCTATGAGCAGACGCTGCGCGATCTGGATGCCTGGGTGCAGGAGCAGGTGGCGCAGGTACCGCCGGCGCAACGGCTGCTGGTCAGCGAGCACGCCGTCTTCGCCTATTTTGCCCGGCGCTATGGCTTCACGCAGGTCGGGACGGTCATCCCCGGGTTCAGCGCCCTGGCCGAGCCTTCGGCGCAGGATCTGGCCGCGCTGGAGGACGCGATCCGGCAGGTGGGCGTGCGTGCGATCTTCGTGGGCAACACGGTCAACCCCCGCCTGGCCGAGCGGGTGGCCGCGGATACTGGCATCCGTGTCATCCCGGTGTACAGCGGCTCGCTCAGCGCCGCGGATGGCCCGGCCTCCACCTACGTGGCATACATCCGCTACAACACCCACGCCTTCGTGGCGGGCATGAATTAGCATCCGCTTGCATCCTCCGGGGCCGTGACTGCTTCTTTCCGCGCCTATCTGCTCGTGCTGATCGCCGCCTCGCTATGGGGCACGATCGGCGTGGCGGGCAAGCTGCTCTATGGCTTGGGGCAGGTCAGCCCGCTGGCGTTGGGGCTGTTCCGTGTGGGCGTGGCTGCGCCGTTGCTGGGGCTGCTCAGTTGGCGGCTGGATCGGGGCCGGCCTTGGCATCTGCGGCGGCGGGAGGGGGCCTGGTGGGCGCTGGCCATGGGCAGTATGGGCGGCTACCAACTCTTCCTGTTCGCGGCGGTGGAGCGCACCGATGTCACCCTGGCTATTTTCCTGGCGATCTGCACAGCGCCGGTGTTGGTGGCCCTGGCCGCGCCCCTTTTGCTGGGCGAGCGGCTGAATCGAGGGGGGCTGGTCGCGGGCGGGCTGGCTCTGGCCGGCGCGGCCCTGGTCTTGACCGCGCCCGCGCCCGGCGAGGGCATAGCCACAGGCCGGCTGGCGGGCAATCTGTTGGCGTTGGGCGCGGCGGTGTGCTGGGCGGCCTACGCCATCGCCGCCCGGCGCCTGGTGCGGAGTCATCCTCCCACCCGCATCACGTTCCTCACCTTTGCCGGGGCCGCGCTGCTGTTGGCGCCCCTCGTCTTTTGGCAGGCGCGGCCGCTGGCGTTGCCCCCGTTGGGCTGGGGATTGGCCTTCTATTTAGGCGTCGTGCCCACGGCGTTGGCCTATTTTCTGTATGTGCGGGGGCTGGTGCACGTGCCTGCCGCCACCTCCTCCTTTCTGGCCCTGGTCGAGCCGGGCGCTGCCGCGCTCCTCTCCGCCCTGCTGCTGGGTGAGCGGTTGCCGTTGCCGGCCTGGGCAGGCGTGGGGGTGCTGTTGTTGGGCCTACTGTGGCTCATCCGCATCACCCGATGATGGATGGTGGACGAAGGACGGTGGACGAAAGACGAAGGACGATTCGCAGCCCAGACCACCTGACACCTGACACTTGGCACCTGACACTTGGCACCTGCCCCCTGCCCCATCCCCTCACGGTTTTCTCTCAAATTGACATATCTTGCAGTCGTTCTATAATACAGCCCTCGGAGCCGAGGACGGCTCACACGTGTGGGCCGGACGTTCTTTTTTCCACACTCTTTTGGAGGAGACGACTGATGAACAGACGCGAATTTCTTGGCGTAGCAGCCAAGGGTGCAGCAGGCGTGGCCGCACTGGGCCTGGCCGGTTGCGCCACTGCTGCTCCCACCGCTGCGCCCGCGCCGGTCGAGGAGGCCGGGGCCGCTGCGGCTGCCGAAGTTGCCCAAGATGCCAGCATGCCCAGCATCGAGTGGCAGATGGCCACCAGTTGGCCGCTGGCGCTGGACACCATCTTCGGCGGCGCACAAATCTTCGCCGACCGGGTGGCAGCCATGACCGGCGGCAAGTTCCGCATCGTCCCCCGGGCGGCCGGCGAACTGGCCGGGGGCCTGGAGGTGCTGAATGTGGTCGAGCAGGGCGCCGTGCCTTGCGGTCACACCGCCTCCTACTACTACACCGGCAAAAGCCCGGTGACGGCTTTTGGCACCGCCTTGCCCTTTGGCTTCACCGCGCGCCAGAACAACGCCTGGTTCTACGAAGGCGGCGGCCTGTCCTTGCTGCAAGAATTCTACACCGACCGCTTTGGCGTGATCCAGTTCCCTGCGGGCAACACCGGCGCGCAGATGGGCGGCTGGTGGCGGCGTGAGATCAGCAAACCCGCGGATCTGCAGGGCCTGAAAGTGCGTATCCCCGGTCTGGGCGGCCAGGTAATGTCCAAACTGGGCGCGGTGGTGCAGGTGCTCCCCGGCGGCGAGATCTTCCAGGCGCTGCAGACCGGCGCCATCGACGCCGCGGAGTGGGTCGGCCCCTACGACGACCTCAAACTGGGCCTGGCCGACGCCGCCCAGTACTACTACGCGCCCGGCTGGTGGGAGCCAGGCCCAGCCCTGGAAGTGCAGATCAATCTGGCTGAATACAACAAGCTGCCGGAAGAATACAAGCAGATCGTGCAAACGGCCGCGTATCAGGCCAACATGGGCATGCTCGCCCGCTACGACGCGCTCAACGCAGCGGCCCTGCAGCAGATTATCGATAAGGGCGTGCAGTTGCGCGTTTACAGCGACGAGATCTTGCAGGCGGCGAAGGATGCAGCCTTTGCCCTGTACGATGAGATCTCAGGCACGGATGCCGACTTCAAGGCCATCTTTGCGCAGTGGAATGCCTTCCGCCAGAGCATCCAGGGCTGGCACAGCTATCTGGAGACCGCGTACTCCGACTTTGTGGCGCGCGAGTTCAGCCAGTAGTTCACGTTCTGCGCAGCACCTCTGTCCTAACGAAAAGGGGGCGGACGCCAGCGGGCGCTCGCCCCCTTTTTCGTTTGCGTCGCCGCCGTTCAGCCCGATAGATCGACCAGCCAGCGCACGGTCTGCGGGAAGATCATCACCAACATCAGCCCCACCGCTTGCAGGCCCATGAAGGGCAGGGCCCCGCGGTGGATATCGAGCGTTTCCACTTCGGGCGGGGCCACGCTTTGTAAATAGAAGAGAGAAAATCCCACCGGAGGGGAAATAAAGGCCATGTTCAGGTTGATGGCCATCATCACACTGAACCAGACCAGATCGATGCCCAGGGCGGTGGCCGCGGGCACGAACAGAGGCATGACGATGAAGCTGATCTCCAGGAACTCCAGATTGATGCCCAGGAGGAAAACGGCGATGTTGGCTACGATGATGAAGCCCCAATAGCCGCCGGGCAAATTGGTGAGGAAGTTCGTCACCCAGCGCTGGCCGCCCAGCCCATCGAAGACCAGGCCGAAAAAGGTGGAACTGAACAGAATCATCAGCACCAGAGAGGTGATGTTGGCGGTGGCGCGGGCCGCGTTTTTGATGATCCGCCAGTTGAGGTTGTGGTTGACCAGGGCCAGCAGGCAGGCGCCGGCCGCGCCCACGGCCCCGGCCTCGGTGGGGGTGGCGATGCCGGCAAAAATACTGCCGAGCACGGCGAAGATGAGGAGCAACGGCGGCACGACCACGACCAGGCTTCGGCGGAACAGGGCCGCGCCGGCGAGGGTGCGCGCTTCCGGCGGCAGGGCCGGGGCCATTTCCGGCCGCAAAAAGGCGATCACCAACACGTAGAGGGCGTACAACCCGGCCAACATGACGCCGGGAATGATCGCGCCCAGGAACAGATCGCCCACCGGCACGCCCACGGTGGAACTGAGTACCACCAACACCAGGCTGGGGGGCAGCAACTGCGCCAGCGTGCCCGATGCCGTGATGATGCCGGTGGCCAGTCTGTGGTCGTAGTTGTAGCGTAGCATGATCGGCAGGGAGAGGATGCCCATGACGATAACGGTGGCCGCCACCACGCCGGTGGCCGCGGCCAGCAGCGTGCCCACAATCACCACGGCCAGGGCCAGCCCCCCCCGCAGCGGCCCCAACAGGATGCCGATCGTGGTCAGCAGGTCTTCGGCCAACCCCGATTTTTCGAAGATGGCGCCCATGAACACGAAGAAGGGGATGGCCAGCAAGGTAAAATCGGACATGGCCCCGAACCAGCGGTTGGGCAACAGCCGGAACAGGTTGGGATTGAACGCGTCCAGGGCCAGGCCGATGAGCGAGAAGATGATGGCGGTGCCGGCGAAAGAAAAGGCCACCGGATAGCCGCTCAGGATTAAGATCAGGAACAGCACAAACATAACGATGGCAATCCACTCAAAACCCATGGGCCTTTCTCCTCAAAGTGTGATACGGATGTGTCCTGGTTTGTCGCTTCGCATAAATTAAAGATTAAAGATTAAAGTTTGTGGTGTAGAAATCTTTAATCCTTAATCCTTAATCTTTAATCTTTTTACTCGATACGGATGGGCGCTTCGATCTCGCGCAGATGGTGCGGTTTCAGTTCCTCGATATCGCGCACGGTAGCCGTCAGCCGGATCATCTCCACGATCGCCTGCAACAGCAGGGTGACAAAGGCAACGATGATCACGGACTTGATCGGCGCCCGCGGCAACCCGTTGGGATCGGGCGAGAGCTCCCAGAGGCCCCAGGTGCCGTTGGGCCGCAGCCCCCACGCGGTGAGGATCGGTCGCCAGGTCACCAGCAGGGCGATGATGCAGAAAGGGATCAGGGCCAGCAAATGGCCGATCATGTCGACCTTGGCCTTGGTTTTATCTGAAAATTTGCCATACCAGAAATCTACCCGCACATTGATGTTATGCTTGAGGATATAGGCAAAACCGAACAAAAAGATCAAAGAGTAAAGATACCATTGTAATTCGATGAAAAGGTTAGAAGTGAGCCGTAAACCTACAAAACGACCAAAATAGCGCAGTACGACATTGGCGAAGCCGATGACAAAGGTGATAATCACCAGATACATCGATAGTGTTCCCAAGCTTTCGCTCAGTTTGTCGATAGCGTTGACATACACATGGGCGATTCGTTTCATCTCTGCTCTCCTTTGTGTGGGAAGGGGCAAAGCCGGGGGCCAGGGCATCGGCCTGGGCCGCAGCGATAAAGTGGGGGGAAGCATACGCAAAACACCCCCCTCATGCAAGCGGGACGAAAGCGCTCAATCGCGGCTGGCGCGGATCAGCAATACCGGCGCTGTGGACTGCCGCACCACGCGTTCGGCCACGCTGCCCAGGAAGAGGCGGGAAAGGCCGGTCAGGCCGTGGGTGCTCATGACGATGGCGTCGCAGCCCTCCTGCACGCAGACGTCGATGATCGCCTGGTCGATCAACTGGCTCTGGACGGCAAAGGCCGCGGCTTTGATGCCCTGGGCCTGGATCGCCTGCTCCTGATCGGACAGGTAGGCGGCGGCCCGCGTCAGTTCGCGCTGCTTCACCATCTCGATCAATTCAGGGCTTTCGGCCACCATCTCGCCCTGCCATGACCAGGCCGGCGTGGCGATCACCTGTAATAAATGGATCTCCGCCCCATATTTTTGAGCCAGGGAGATGGCATAGGGCAAGGCCCGCTCGGCCAGGGGGGAGCCATCGAGGGGTACAAGGATCTTGCTGAACATGGTTGTTTTCTCCTGTGAGCGCAGCGGTTGGAAAAACCCTAAAGGTTTTAGAAACCCTTAGGGTTTGGGGCTTTCACCCCAAGTTATGGAACAGATACAAAAAGGGAGTCTGGCCTGTCGCTTAGCGTGCGGTCCAGCCCAGATCCAGGGTCAGCGCCGCGCCGGTGATGCCCCTGGCCGCGTCGGAGCAGAGATAGAGGGCCATGGCCGCCACCTCTTCTGGTTCGATCAGGCGTTTGATGGCGGCCGGCTCCAGCATCACCCGCTCGATCACATCGGCCTCGCTCAGCCCGCGCGTGCGCGCCTGGTCCGCGATCTGCCGTTCGACCAGGGGCGTGCGCACATAGGCCGGGCAAATGGCGTTGACGGTGATGCCGTGCGGGCCTCCCTCCAGCGCAGTGGTGCGGGTGAGGCCGATCAAGCCATGTTTGGCGGTGATGTACGCGCTCTTGAAGGGGGACGCCACCAGCCCATGCACCGAGGCCAGGTTGATGATCCGGCCCCAGCCCTGGGCTTGCATGGCCGGCCACAGATATTTGGTGAGCAGGAAAGGCGCAGTGAGCATGACAGCCAGCAGCGTATCCCACTTTTCCTCGGGGAAATCTTGGATGGGATCGATGTGTTGGAACCCGGCCACATTGACCAGGATATCGACGGGCCTGCCCTGGGCCAAGGCGGCGCGGGCCAGAGCCTGGCAGGCCTCCCGTTGGGCCAGGTTGGTGGGCAGGAAGAGGCCGCCCACTGCCGCGGCCACGGCTTCACCCCCCGCTGCGTCGATGTCGGCAGCGATGATCCTGGCCCCGGCCTCGGCCAGAGCCAGCGCGCAGGCCCGGCCAATGCCGCTGGCCGCGCCTGTCACCAGCGCGGTGCGTGTCGAGAGATCAATGGCAAGACTCATGGGCCTCTTCCGGCTGAGTGTGTGGTTGGTTCCGGTTTCAGAATGGCGGTATGATAGCAGCCTGCTCCCACATGACCAAATCGACGGCAAAGATCATGGCTGCTTCTCCTCTCCCATCCCTGCCGGGCCGCCGCATCTCGGTGGTCGGCACAACCGGGTCGGGCAAGACGACCCTGGCCGCGGCCCTGGCCCGGCGGCTGGGTATCCCCCATTTCGAAATGGATGCCCTGTATTGGGGCCCCAATTGGTCAGGAACCCCGCCCGAAATCCTGCGCCCGCGCGTGGCCGCGGCCCTGGCCGGCGAGGCCTGGGTCATCGACGGCAATTACAGTATCGTGCGCGATATCATCCTCAGCCGCGCGGATACGTTGGTCTGGCTCGATTACGCTTTTCCCGTGATCTTTTGGCAGCTATTTTTGCGCACCCTGCGCCGGGCGCTGCGGCGGGAGGAGCTCTGGGCGGGGAACCGCGAGCGGCTGGGGACAGCCTTTTTTAGCCGCGACTCGATCCTGTGGTGGGCGATCCAGACCTATCGCCGCCGGCGACGGCAATACAGCGCGCTGCTGGCAGACCCGGCCTACGCGCATCTCATCTTCGTGCGGTTGCGCACCCGCGCGGCCACGCGCGCCTGGCTCGATGCCCTGCCCTGACCGGTTATGCGGCCAACAGGGCCGCGGCCTGGCGCAGTCGCGCCACGATCGTCTCTCGGCCCACGGCGGCGATGGTGCTGAACAGGGGCGGAGACACGGCCTGATTCGTGATCGCCACGCGCATGGGGCCGAACACCTGCCCCGGCTTGAGGTTGAGATCGGCGATCAGCGCCCGCAGCGCCCCTTCGATGCTGTCCGGCGTCCACGACTCCAGCCCGGCCAGCATCCCGGCGGCCGCGGTCAGGGCCTGACGGGCCTGCTCGCGCGTGGTGTTGCGGGGGATGAGATCCTCCGGGTTGGCGATGGCGATGTCGCCGGCGAAGAGAAAGCCGATCAGGGCCGGGGCGTCGGTCAGCTTTTTCAGGCGCTCGTGCAGATCGGGGATGAGCAGGCGCAGGCGCTCGTCCGCGGCCAGCGTCTCGACCGGCACGCCAAAGGCCTGGCTGAGATGGGGCAACAGGGCGTGGCGCAGCGCCTCGTGCGTGATCTGGCGAATGTAGACGCCGTTCATCCACTCCAACTTTTCGGCGGGGAAGGCGCCGGGCGAGGCCTGCACCTTGGCGATGTCGAAGGCAGCGAGGGCGGTCTCGCGGTCGTAGATTTCGGTCTCGCCGTCCAGCGCCCAGCCGATGCCGCAGAGGAAGTTGAACAGGGCGTCGGGCAGATAGCCGGCCTGACGATAGCTGTGCACATAAACGGGCACGATCGTGCCATCGGCCTGCACGATCTCCCGTTTTTTCATCTTGCCCTGGCCGTTGGGGTTGAGGATCACCGGCAGGTGCGCCCACACCGGCGGCTGCCAGCCAAAGGCCTGGTACAGATGCCAGTGCAGCGGCACCGAGGAGAGCCATTCATCCCCGCGCAGGATGTGCGTGATGGCCATGAAGTGGTCATCGACGACATTGGCCAGGTGATAGGTGGGCCAGCCGTCGCTTTTCAGCAGCACGGCATCTTGCAGTTCTTTATTATTGAAGGTGATATCCCCGCGAATGGCGTCGTGGAAGGTGACCGCGCCCTGCAGCGGCACGGCCAGACGGATGACCGAGCTGTGACCGGCGGCCTGCCGCGCCGCGCGTTCCTCCGGCGTCAGCCAGCGGCAGCGCCGATCGTAGCCCTGCGCGCCCTGCTGGTCGCGCTGGGTCTGGCGCATGGCTTCCACTTCGGCGGCAGTGCAGAAGCAGTGATAGGCCTTGCCCTGCGCCACCAGCCAATCCGCCCATTCCTGATACAGGGGCAGCCGCTGCGACTGGAAATAAGGCCCGTACGGGCCGCCCACCTCTGGCCCTTCATCCCAATCCAGCCCCAGCCAGCGCAGGCTGTCGAGGATGTCTTGCAGCGATTGGGGGTGGTAGCGTTTGCGGTCGGTGTCTTCGATGCGCAGGATGAATTGGCCGTCGCGGCTGCGGGCAAAAAGCCAATTGAACAGGGCGGTGCGGGCGCCGCCGACATGGAGGAAGCCGGTGGGACTGGGCGCGAAGCGCACGCGTACGGGAGAGGTGGTCATGGGCGTGGATGAGGAGGGAGACGAGAGGGGGGGCGCAAGTCCTGCGCGCCCGCGCTGCGCCGATCATACCGGCGCGGGGGAGGGAATGCAAGCGGGGATGTGATCCATATCATGGCCGCGGTCGCCGCCGCGTGGTAGGCTGCGGCCATGCGCATCCTGGCTATTTTCAACGGCGATTATGGGCAGCGGCACATCGACAATGTGCAGATGCACGCTCCCCCCACCTGGCAGATCGAGATCTGGCCGGCGCCGACCTATTTTCCCCTGGTCATTGACTATCCCGAAGATTTTCTGCCCGATCATCTGCCTGCCGCGGATTTGATCCTCAGTTTTGCCGAGCACAAGGGGGTGGCCGAGCTGCTGCCCGACATCGCCCGCCTGACCGGCGCCGCCGCGGTGCTGGCCGCCATCGACAACGAGGCCTGGCTGCCGCGCGGCCTGGCCCGGCAATTGCGGGGTTGGCTGAGCGATATCGGCGTTGCCTGCGTCACGCCCAAGCCGCTTTGCTCTCTGACCGAGACCACCTACCGCCTGGGCCGCCGGCAACTGATCTCATACGACAATCCCTTCATCGCCGAGTTTGCCCGCTTTTTTGGCCAGCCAGAGCTGCGCCTGCGCATCGATCCCGCGGCCCGTGTGGTGGCCGGCGTCGAGGTTGTACGCGATGCGGTCTGCGGCTGCGCCCGTTACGCCGCTGCCGGTCTGGTGGGCGCGGCGGTGGATGAGGCGGCGGAGAAGGCGGGGCTGCTGCACCATCATTTCCCCTGCCTGGCCAGCATGGGCATTGACCCAGAGTATGGCGACACGTTGATGCACGTCTCCGGCAATGTGATCAAGGACAACGTCGCCGCCGCGGTCAAGCCCTATATCCGTACGATCACGCCGCGGTAGGGGGCAGTATTCAGTATTCAGTGTTCAGTATTCAGTGTTCAGTATTCAGTATTCAGTATTCAGTGTTCAGTATTCAGTGTTTAGTATTTAGTATTCAGTATTTAGTATTCAGTGTTCAGTATTCAGTGTTCGGGGAGGCGGATGGTCGAACCGCGCGCTACCATTGCCGAGCCATGCCTGATACCAGCAAACCCGTTGAAACGGGTTATTGATAGCGATATCTCGCCCATAAAAACCTGCTTTAGCAGGTTTCCGATATCAGACCGTGAATTCATTCACGGTGAATGCCCCGTGAATGAATTCACGGGGCATTCCCGGGCCATTCACGGTGCGGCTCAACCCAACGCTTGTTCCATCAGTTCGCGGGCCAGTTGCGGATTGGCTTTGCCGCCGGTGTGGCGCATGACCTGGCCCATGAAAAAGCCGATCAGACTGGGCCTGCCGCTGCGATAGGCCGCGACTTTTTCGGGATTTTCGGCGATCACACGGGCGATGATAGGGGCCAGGGCTGCGGCGTCGCTGATCTGGCGCAGGCCGCGGGCGGCTACGATCTGATCCGGGTCTGCGCCGCGCTGCACCATCTCGGCCAACACATCCTTGGCGATGGTGGCGGAGAGCACGCCTTCCTCTACCAGGGCCGCCAACCGGCCCAGGGCGGCGCCGCCGAAAGACAGCGAGGAGAGGGTGGCGTCGCCCAACGCGCCTTGCAGAGCGTTATTCATCCAGTTGGCCACGGCCTGCGCATCGGGGTGCGCGGCCAGCGCCGCCTCGAAAAAGGCCAGGGTTTCGGCATCGCCGCTGAGCAGATCCGCATCCTGTTCCGGCAGGCCCCACTCGGCCTGCAAGCGCCGGAAAGCCGCGGCCAGCGCGGCATCCGCGGCGCGGGCCTGGCTGCGGGCGGCGGAAAGGCTGCCCGTATCTGCGGCCGCAGCCAGCTGCGGCATTGTCTTGACCGGGGCCGGCGTTGCCTGCCGCTCCCCATCGCCCTGCTGCTTGCCCCAGGAGTCGCGCAGGCCGATGATGCGGTTGAAGACCAGGGCATCGGGCCGCGAATCCAGCGCATCCTGCATGAAATAGCCCTGGCGTTCGAACTGATAGCGCGTGTCCGCCGGATCGTGCAAGATGCTCGGCTCGACGCGGGCGCCGTCAAGGGTGATCAGGGAAGTGGGGTTGAGAGCATCGGTGAAACGCTGGCCCGGCGCCAGATCGTCAGGATCGGCCTTGAGGAACAGACGGTCGTACAGCCGCACCTGCGCGGGCAGCGACTGCGCCGCCGCCACCCAGTGAATGGCGCCCTGTATTTTGCGGCCTTGCGGCTGGGCGTTGAGGGTGGCCGGGTCATACGAGCAGCGCAATTCCACGATCTCGCCGCCCGCGTTCTTGATCACGCGGTCGCAGCGGATGACGTAGGCATGGCGCAGACGCACCTCGCCGCCGGGCGAGAGCCGTTTCCAGCCGGGCGGGGGCGTTTCGGCAAAATCCTCCTGCTCGATGAACAGCTCGCGGGCAAAGGGCAGGGGCCGGCTTTCGGATCGGGCGATCTCGCGCGGCCAGTAGCCGGCGTCCAGCCACACTGCCTGCGCGGGGGGATAATTCTCGATCACGACCTTCAGCGGGCGCAGCACGCACATCACCCGCGGGGCGCGGAAGTTGAGATCGTCGCGGATCGTGTGTTCCAGCAGTTCCATTTCGATGCGGCTGTTGACCTTGGCCACGCCCACCCGTTCGGCAAAGGCGCGGATCGCCTCCGGCGTGACCCCGCGGCGGCGCAGGCCGGAGAGGGTGGGCATGCGGGGGTCATCCCAGCCGCTGACATAACCCTCCTCCACCAGTTGCAACAGCTTGCGCTTGCTCATCACCGTGTAATCGAGGGCCAGACGGGCGAATTCGTGCTGATGGGGCCGCGGCTCCGCCAAAAGGTTGTCCATCAGCCAGTCGTAGATGGCGCGGTTGTTCTCGAATTCCAGCGTGCAGATCGAATGCGTGATCCCCTCAATGGCGTCGGACAGGGGATGGGCGAAATCGTACATCGGGTAGATGCACCAGGCGTCGCCGGTGCGGTAATGGCTGGCGTGGCGGATGCGGTAGAGCAGGGGGTCGCGCATCTTCATGTTGGCCGAGGCCATGTCCCCTTTGGCCCGCAGCACATGGGCGCCATCGGCGAATTCGCCAGCGCGCATGCGCCGGAAGAGATCCAGGTTTTCGGCCACACTGCGGTTGCGATAAGGGCTTTCCCGGCCCGGCTCCGTCACTGCCCCGCGATACTCCCGGATTTCCTGCTCGTTCAGGCTGTCCACATAGGCCTGCCCGGCCTGGATCAGGGTCTCGGCGAACTGGTAGAGCTGCTCGAAATAATCGGAGGCGAAATAGAGATGCTGGCCCCAGTCGTAGCCCAACCAGCGGATGTCCGCCTGAATGGACTCGACATAACGCATATCCTCCGTTTCCGGGTTGGTGTCATCGAAGCGCAGGTGGCAGCGCCCGCCAAATTCGGCGGCCAGGCCGAAGTTCAGCGCGATCGACTTGGCGTGGCCGATGTGCAGAAACCCATTCGGCTCCGGCGGGAAGCGGGTGATGACCTGGCCGCCATAGACGCCGGCAGCCTGATCCGCAGCCACGATGGCGCGGATGAAATCACGGGGTTCGAGAGGGGCAGAAGGAGAGTCGTTCATGGCGGCGGAGGGAGGAAGGAGAGAGTCAGGTCAGGGAGGGGAGTATAGCATCCCACACTGGCGTGGGGATAGTTTGGGCGGGCGCATGCCGGCTGCGTCCGGGGCCAGAGCAGACCCGGATCGGCTTCCCGGCCCCCTGCGGGGCGAGAAGCGCTGGCGGGCGCTGATCTTCCTGAATTCGTACACCCTGGCCTGTCACGTGACAGAAAAGTCGGGGCGAGAGGACTTGAACCTCCGACCTCACGGACCCGAACCGTGCGCGCTACCGAACTGCGCTACGCCCCGACGATGACGGGCATTATACTGCACGCCCGGCGCGCTGGCAAATCAGTTCTGCGATGTTTTCTGCTGCCGGTGGGACGATGGCCACACGATCCCGCGGCCCACCGGCCAGAAAAACGCACCCGCCCTGCCAGATTTGCCGGCTCCGGCCCCGATGTGGCATAATCTGCCCTCTACAACGAGGGGTGCGCCGTGCACGCCCTCGTTCTTTCTGTCAGCGGTCTCTGCGTCTTATCGGGCAGACTGGCCGGTGACTCATCCCAAAGAAAGGAGAATCTTACAACAGATGTCCGATTACGAAATGGTTACACTGCTGCACCCCCGTCTTGATGATGAGGGTGTGCAAAAAGTCTCGCAATGGGTGCAGGAGCGTATCAGCAGCCTGGGCGGGGAAGTGGTGGCGCAGACGCCCTGGGGCCGCCGCACGCTGGCTTTCCCCATCGCCAAACAGACAGAGGCAACCTACATTCAGGTTGATTTTCGTCTCGATGGCAACAAGATCGAGGAATTGAACCGGGCCATGCGCTTCAACGAAGACATTCTGCGCCAACTGGCCGTGCGCAAGCACAGCTAACAGCCTGTTGGCTCCTCCTCGTTCGAGTTTTTCAAGGATCGTTTACTATGTCACGCGGATTGAATAAAGTCATGGTCATCGGGAACCTGGGCCGTGATCCCGAAAAACGATACACCGCCAGCGGCAAGCCTGTCACCACCTTCAGCGTGGCCACCAGCCGCACCTGGGTCACCTCCGATGGTGAGCGCCGCGAATCCACCGAATGGTTCAACGTCGTCACCTGGGGCAATCTGGCCGAGATCTGCCATCAATACCTGCGCAAAGCTTCGCGCGTGTACGTCGAAGGCTATCTGCAAACCAGGCGCTGGGATGGGGAGGATGGCCAACATTGCCGCATCGAACTCGTGGCCAACGAGATGTTGATCCTGGATGCCCGCAACAGCCACACCAGCGAAGAAGCCCCCGCCGACACCTCAACCGAATACAACACGCTTGAGGATGTGGCAGACCTGCCTTTTTAACCCACATAGACGATAGATGATGGCGGGTCACGCGATCCTGCGTTCACCATCTGCCGCCATCGTCAGACTGTCCTACCCGTACGGAGCAAAATAAGTGTCTGATTACTATAGCAATCCCCGCGAGTCATCGCCAGAGCGCGGTTCTCGCCGATCTTCTCGCAAGGGCAGCCGCAGCGAGCAGCCCGCGTCCGCGCCGGCGCAGCCGCGGGCCCGCGTCCGCTTCTGCGTTTTCTGCGTGGAAAAGGTCGATTACATCGATTACAAAAAACCGGAATTGCTGGCGTCCTACCTGTCGAACAGCGGCAAGATCGCGGCTCGCCGGCGCAGCGGCGTCTGCGCCAAGCACCAGCGCGGCCTGGCCACGGCCATCAAACGCGCCCGTTTCCTGGCCCTGCTGCCCCACACCGCCGAGCATATCCGCCTCTCCGGCATGAAGATCGGCTGATCCGGCATCTCTCCCTCCTCTGAGCGCCTGCCGACAGGCATAGGAGCCCTTCCTATGCCTGTCTCGCGTTCAGACGCCCGCTGTCAATGATCCAAATCGCATGACAAAACGGACTCAGAAACTGGCACAACCCGCCCCGGCGGCGGAACCGCGTCGCCACCGCCGCCTGCGTCAACGGGAGGCGATGATCCAACGCCGCGTCATCCTGGGCGTCAGCATCGTCGTGGGGCTGATCGTGGTGCTGCTGTTGGGCGGTATCATCAATGAGACGCTCTTGAAGCCACGGCAGCCGATCGCCGAGGTCAATGGCAACGCCATTTCCACCGCTGCCTTCCAGCGGCGGTTGCGCTTCGAGCAGGATAACCTGGTCGGCCAGATCAACCAATACATCCAGTTCGGCCAGCAGTTCTCCTCCGATGGCTCCAATCCCTTCCAATCCTTCATCAACCAATTGTTCGGCGACCTGAGTTCGCCGCAGAACTTCTCGCTGCAAGTGGTCGATACCCTGATCGAAGAGACGTTGGTGCGGCAATTGGCCGCGCAGCAGGAGATCACGGTCAGCGAGGAAGAGGTGCAGCGCCAGATCGAGCAGCAGTTTGGCTACGACCGCGACGCGCCCCCGCCGCCCACCCCGGATCCCACCGCCGCCATCACCGATACCCTGCCCACGACGACCACCCTGACGGCTGAAACGTTCGCGCAGCGCTACCAGGAGACGGTAGACGCGCTCAAGGATCGGGACAGCCTGGACGAGACCGAATTTCGCGATCTGGCCCGGGTGGATCTGCTGCGCGAACGACTGCTGGCCGCGGCGCCTCTTGAATTCTCCAGCACCGAGGCCCAGATCAAGGCCCGCCACCTCCTGATCAGCATCACACCCGAACGCCCCACTACAGAGCAGGCGGAGGCCGATGCCCTGGCCCAGATCCTGGAAGTGCAGGCGCGCTTGCAGGCCGGCGAGGACTTCGCCGCCCTGGCCACCGAGCTCTCGGAAGATACCGGCAGCGCCGCCCAGGGGGGCGATTTGGGTTTCTTTGGCCGCGGCATGATGGTGCCTGAGTTCGAAGAAGCGGCCTTTGCCCTCGAAATCGGCGCGGTCAGCGAGCCGGTGCGCACGCAGTTCGGCTATCACCTGCTCAGGCTGGAGGAGCGGAACGAGGAAACCGATGAGGTGCGGGCGAGCCACATCCTCATCCGCAGCGATACTGAGCCCAGCCCCGAAGCGGTCGCGGCCGCCGAAGCCGCGGCCCTGGCCACGATCGAGGCCCTGCGCGCCCGCATTCTGGCCGGCGAAGCCTTCGCGGATGTGGCCAAAGAGGCCAGCGCCGATACCAGCTCCGCCGAATCGGGGGGCGATCTGGGTTGGTTCTGGAGCGGGAACAGCCGCTATGACGACGATTTCACCACCGCCGCCCTGGCCTTGGCGGTCGGCGAGGTGAGTGCGCCGGTTAAATCCACCGCCGGCTACCATCTTATCCTGGTGGAGGAAAAGGACGCCGCCCGCGAGGTGGAGGCGGCGGAGCTGGAAAGCCGCCGCAGTGACGCCTTCGATGCCTGGCTGGATGCGCAACTGGCCGCGGCCACGGTCGAGCGCTACTGGTCGCTGGATCGGGTGCCGGCCTTGCCTGCCGATCTGCAAGCCTTCGTGCGCGCCGCCACCACCGGGGGCTGATCCTGATCTGACCCTGCAAAGCCACGCGCGTGGCTTTGCAGGGTCAGATGAGCAGGGCCGTCAGGAGCGGAGCAAATAGAAGAGGGAGCGTTCGCCCAGCAGCCAGGCGCTGAGGGTGTAGGCCGCAGCGCCTAGCGTCACGCCCATCCCCACCTGCGCGGCCGCGCCCAGACCCGCGGTCAGGGGCCGGCAGGCGACGACGACCGCGATCATGACGGCAGTGGCCGCGCCGGCCCGGGCCAGCGTCGCTGCCAGCGCCCGGCCATCGACTCCGCGCCAGCGCCGCCGCAAGATCAGCAGCAGCGTCAACACCTCCGCGCTCACCGCCAGGCTGTTGGCCAATGCCAGGCCGCCATGCCCCAGCGGGCCCATCAGCGCCAACCCCAGGGTCACGTTCGCCAGCGCCGACCCCGCGGCCACGAACAGGGGCGTGATCGTATCCTGCTGGGCAAAAAAGGCGCGCGCGGCCAGTTCCAGGCAGGCGTGCCCCACCAGGCCCAGGGCGAAGAAGCGCAGGGCGGTGTAGATGGCGGCAATGGCCGCGGCGTCGAACCCGCCCCGCTCGTAGAGCAGGCTGAGCAAAGGCTGGCCGATCAGGATCAGCCCCGCCGCCGCCGGCAGGGTCAGGGCGAGGACGGCGCGCAGGGTCTCGCTCAGGGTGCGGCGCAGCCCCGTCAGGTCATGCCGCGCGGCCAGTTGGGCCAGGGTGGGGAAGGCGACCAGCCCAAACGCGGTGCCGATGATCGTTTCCGGCAGTTGCATGGCATCCCAGCCCCACTCCAGGGCCGCCACGCTGCCCGCGTCCAGCCGCGAGGCCAGGTTGGTGACGATCAGCAGCGTGAGGTGGAAGATGCCCAGATCGAGCACGCGCGGGCCGATCAGCCAGGCCACGCGGCGCACCGCTGGGCTGCGCAGATCCAGCACCGGCTGCCAGCGGAAGCCGAAGTGCAGCAGCGCCGGGATCTTGATGGCCAGATGCAGGGCCGCGCCGGCTACCGCGCCCATGGCCAGCCCCTGCACGCCCCAGATCGGACTCAGCCACCACGCGCCCGCGACGATTCCCAGAACATAGACGGTGGGGGCCAGGGAGGGCAGCAGAAAATGTTTGAAGCCGTGCAGGGCGCTGCTCTGCACCGAGCTGATGCCGAAGAAGAGGGTGGAGATCAGCACCAGCCGCATCAGCGAGACTGTCTCCGCCTGTTGCGCGGGCGTGAACCCGGGCGCGATCAGGGTGCGCACCAGCAGGGGCGCCAGCAGGCCGGCCAGGAGGGCCAGTCCCGTCACGATCAGCGCCACCCAATTGGTGATGGCGCTGGCCAGCCGCCAGGCCCCGGCCCGATCATCGGCGCTGACAAAATCCGCGAACACGGGGATGAAGGCCGTGGCCAGCGCGCCCCCGGCGATGATGGTGAAGAGCAGGTCGGGCAGTTTGAAGGCGGCGTAATAGGCGTCCAGCCCCGCGCCCAGATCGAAGCGCTGGGCAATGAGGATGTTGCGCAGCAGCCCCGCGCCCGCGGCCAGGCCAAATGCCGCCGCAACCAGCAGGGTGTTGCGGCCAATGTGGCGGGCCGTGGCGCTATCGCTGCTCATGGCTGCAGGGCCGCGGCGGCCGGCTGGTAATGGGGGTTGATCTCCAGGGCGCGGCGGAAGCTAGCCTGCGCCGCTGCCGCATCCCCCAGCGCCAGCAGGGCCTGACCCTGCCAGTAATGCAACTCTTCCACGCTCTGCGTGGTGGCCAGCGTGGCGTTGGCCAGGGCCAGCGCCTCCTGGCCGCGGCCCACCGCCAGATAGGCCGGGAAGGGGCCGTGCTGGTACCAGAGCATGCGCCAGGGCAGGCCCAGCACCCGCGCCTGGTCGAAGGCCGCGGCGGCTTCCGCGTCACGGGCCAGCGCCGCCAGCGAGCTGCCCAGGTTGAACCAGGCAAAGGCATCCTCTGGCTGCTGCGCGATCTCGGCCTGGGCCTGGGCCGCTGCCCCTGCCCACATCGGCGCCGCGTCCGCGTCCGCGGCCAACAGGCTGCTGACCAACGCCTCCTGCGCCGGGGGGTAGATGACGAGATAGGTGCGGTTGAAGACGCGCCACAGGGCCGCGGTCTCGGCGTAGGGCAGGCGGATGCCGGCGTATGGCGCGCCCCGCTTCAGGCCGGCGCTGACGTAGCTGTCATAGGCGATCCATTCCTGGGCAGCGTCGTCGTAGCCAGTGAGCAGGCGGTAGTGGCCCATGCCGTCATGCGGTTCCGGCTCCAGCCAGGTCTCGATCAGCACCGGCAGGCCCTGGCTGAGCAGCAGGCGCAGGCGGTCGGCGTTGCCGTTGACGAGGACGCGGGCGGCAAAGTTCTGATCGCGGGCGAACGCGGCCAATTCCTCCGGGCTGACGTTCTTGTCGTCGGCAAAGGGGCGCAGGGCCAGGCGGATATCCTCCTGGCTGAGGTCGCTGCCGAAATAGCTGAGGTGCATGGCCAGGGTGGCAGGGCCGCAGTTGTTCCAGGTTTGCCAGGCGTGGCGCAGGCCAGAGAGGGCCACGGCGGGGGGGATGTCGGCGGCTGGGGGTGTGGCGGTGGGCGTGGGGGAGGGCGTGGGGGAGGGCGTGGGCGTGGGCGAAAGGGCGGCGATCAGGGCCGTGGCCGTGGCTGTGGCTGTGGCCAGGGCGGCGGTGCTCGGCTTGGGCAAGACTTCGGCGACTTCGGCAAGCTCAGGCGTGCCGGGCTGGGTCGGGTCGCTCGGTCGAGCTGTGGGCAGGGGCGTGGGCACCAGCAGGGGGTGCGCCGGGGTGGGATGTGGGGCCAGCATGGCCTGCACCCGGCGGCTCAGGCCCGCAGGCCCGCCGTAGCGCAGGCTGCCCAGCCCCGCCAATCCGATTGCCAACAGCAGCATGAGGAGGAGAAAGCGTTTGATCATCGCCGGTATCCTACCACACTTCCACCTCTCCCGCCCCTCGCCTGCCCCCTCGCCGCCCTACGCCGGCCTGACGTTTGTCATAGTCGGGCAGGGACAGATGTGGTAAGATAAGTTGCTAATTGTCAATTGCTAATTGCTAATTGCTAATTGTCAATTGTCAATCGTCAATCGTCAATCGTCAATCGTCAATTGCTAATTGCTAATTGTCAATTGTCAATGGTTAATTGTCAATGGTTAATTGTCAATTGCTAATTTTCAATTGACAATTGACAATTGACAATTGACCATTATAAATGGAGGATATGCTATGGAAGTACAAGGACGTACACTACTGGTGTTGGGCGGCGCGGGGATGGTGGGCCGGGCTGTGTGTCGCCGCCTGCTGGAAGAGGGTGCAGCCCATCTGATCGTCGCTTCGATCGATCAGGAGAGCGCGGAGGCGGGCGCGGCCCTGGTGCGCCGGTTCGCCCGGCCCCAGGCCCGGATCAGCGCCTGCTGGGGCAACATTTTTGTGTGCTGGGAGCTGAAAGACCTCACCTGGCCGCAGATCCTGGCCTCACCCACGGCCCGCCGCCAACTGCTGGCCGATCTGCTCGATCCCATGACCGGCGAGCGCAAGAGGGAGATCCTGCATGATTCCACCCTTTATCGTTTTGTGCAGGAGTTCCAGCCCGATGGGATCATCGACTGTATCAACACCGCCACTGCTTTTGCCTATCAAAACCTCTACAGCAGCGCCAGGGAGCTGCTGACCACCGCCGCGGCAGGGGAGGTGGAGGCGATGCAGGCCGCGGTGGAACAACATCTGTGCAAGCAATATGTCCCGCATGTGGTGCGGCACATGCAGATCTTGACCGAAGTCTTCCACGCTGCGGCCATGGCCTATCCCCCCGGCGTGCGGGCCTATGTGAAGGTGGGCACCAGCGGCACCGGGGGCATGGGCCTCAACATTCCCTACACCCACGGCGAGGAACGGCCCTCCGCGGTGCTGCTTTCCAAGGCGGCGGTGGCAGGCGCGCACAGCCTGTTGCTTTTCTTGCAGGCGCGCACCCCCCCCGAACTGCCTGTGATCAAGGAGATCAAGCCGGCTGCAGCCATCGGCTGGGCGCAGATCGGCTACGGGCCTATCCGCCGCCGCGGGCGCCCCATCCCCCTCTATGATTGCCCGCCCGCGGCTGCCTATCCCCTGGCCGTGGCCGGGGCCCTGGCCGAGGGCGAGTTCGGCGTGGCCGCGGAGGGGCGCGTGCTGCAGAATGTCTTCATCGACACCGGTGAGAATGGCCTGTTCGCCCTCGGCGAGTTTTCCACCATCACTTCCCTCAACCAGATGGAGTTCGTGACGCCGGAGGAGATTGCGGATGATGTGGTGCTGGAACTGCGCGGGGGAAACACCGGCCTCGACATCATCAGCGCCCTCGATCAGACTGTGCTTGGCCCCACCTATCGCGCCGGCATCCTGCGCGAGGGTGCGCTGGCGCGCATGCGCCATCTGGAGGCGCTGCACGGCGTGCGCAGCATCGCCTTCGAGTTGCTCGGCCCGCCCCGCCTTTCCAAATTGCTGTTCGAGGCCTATCTGTTGCAGCAGGTCAGCGGGGACAGCATCGCCGCGGTGCTGCGGATGGGGCCGGAGACGCTGGCCGCGGCCTGCGCCGATCATATCGCCGCCCATGCCGACCTGCGCATGCAGATCCTCTCCATCGGCATCCCCATCCTCCTGCCCGATGGCGAGCGGATGCTGCGCGGGCCGCAGCGCAAGGCCGAGGGGGCCGAGGAGGGCTGGGTCGATCTGCGTCCGCAGAACATGGCGCGGTGGCAGAGCCGTTTCGCCTGCATCCAGGCCATGACTGCCGAACATCTGGCCAGCGATGGCGGGCGCTATTCTTCCAGTTTCTACCGCGTTTTTGTCGATCCTGGCAGCGGCGATGTCAAGGACACGATCATCCCCGGCGATCTGGCCGGTTGGATATTCACCTACGAAGATCAAGGCGCGCGTATGAAATCCTGAGCAATGTGTAAAAAAAACCCTAAAGGTTTTTAAAACCGTAACAGTTCACCTGATATGTCATTGCGAGCGCAGCGAAGCAATCTCCAAGGTTTTTCGTCAATTTTTGGGGATTCAAGCGGCTTTGTGGATTGCTTCGGGGCTATCGTCCCTCGCAATGACAAAATAAGGTGAATTGTTGCCTAAAACCTTTAGAGTTTTTCATCCAGGCGCTTTCGGCTAAACCCGCATCCGTTCCACCAGGAAAACGTTTTGCACCCGCTCGATCCGTTGCAGCACGCGGGTCAGTTGCGACACATCGCGCACATCCATGGTGATGTGGATGGCGGCGATGGGGCTTTTGCGGTTGGTGCTGGTGTTACTGTCGCTGATGTTGATGCCCTCTGCCGCCACCACCGCGGTGATGTCGTGCAGCAGCCCGGCCCGGTTCCAGGCCTTGATCAGCACCGGCACCGGATAGGTGGGCGTGTCCGGCCCCCAATCCACCTGGATCAGCCGTTCTGGCTCGTTGCGTTTGAGCACATTGGCGCAGTCCTGGCGGTGAATGGTGACGCCGCGCCCGCGGGTGATGTAACCGACGATCGGTTCGCCGGGCAGGGGGCGGCAGCAGCGGGCGGTGTTCGTGAGCAGGCCATCCACCCCGCGCACGGTGATGCCCGCGTCCCCCGCTTCGGGCAGTTCGACCTCGAAGTTCGGTTCTGGTTCTGGCGTGATGCTGGCGCGCGCTTCCGCCTCGGCTTGCTGCCTGAGGTTGATCAGGTGGCCGGCGATGCGCTCGTTGGGGATGTCGCCGTAGCCGATGGCGGCCAGCAGGTCATCCAGGTTGTCATAATCCAGGGCCAGCGCCACATCCTCATGGCTGATCGTGCGCAGATTCAGCTGTTTGAGCAGGCGATCCAGGCTTTGGCGTCCGGCCGCGATGTTCTGCTCCCGGTTTTGTTTGCGCAGCCATTGTTTGATCTTGGTGCGGGCGCGGCTGGTGCGCACATAGCCCAGATGGGGATTGAGCCAATCGCGGCTAGGCCCGCCCTGTTTGGCGGTCACGATCTCCACCCGATCATGGCTTTGCAGTTGGTAATCCAGGCGCACCATCTTGCCGTTCACGCGCGCGCCGCGGCAGTGATGCCCCACTTCGGTGTGGATGTGGTAGGCGAAGTCCACGGGCGTGGCTCCGGTAGGCAGGTCGAGCAGGTCGCCCTTGGGCGTGAACACATACACCCGATCCTCGAATAATTCGCTGCGCATCGCCTCCATCATGCTGGCCGAGCTTTCGTCCTCATAACTGCTCAGCGCCCGCAGCCAGGCCACTTTGTTGGCAAAGGCCGGGTCTTCCTTTTTGGCTGCTTCTTTGTACAGCCAGTGCGCGGCCACACCCTGTTCGGCCATGGCGTGCATGGCGTGGGTGCGGATCTGCACTTCCATGTGCGTGTTGTCTGGCCCCACCACCGCGGTGTGCAGAGATCGGTAACCGTTGCTCTTGGGATTGCCGATGTAATCATCCAGTTCGCCAGGGATGGGGGGCCAGCGGCGGTGCACCAGGCCCAACATGGTGTAGCAATCCCCTTCCGTCTCCACAAGCACGCGGAAACCATGCACATCGTACACCTTTTCGAAGCCGATGCCCTTGCGTTGCATTTTCTGCCAGGTGGAGTAGATGTGTTTGGGCCGGCCTGTGACTTCGGCGGCGATGTGCAAGCTGGCGGCATCCCCTTCGATTTCGTGGATGATGCGGTTGATGAACCGTTCGCGCGCTGGCCGCCGCTGCGCGATCTTTTCTTTGATCGATTGGTACAGGCTGGGTTGCAGGTGTCGGAAGGCGAGGTCTTCCAATTCCCATTTGATCTGCCACATGCCCAGGCGATTGGCGACCGGGGCAAAGATGTCCAGCGTCTCGCGGGCGATGCGCTGGCGTTTTTGCTCGCTCTCGAAGGCCTCGAGCGTGCGCATGTTGTGCAGGCGGTCGGCCAGTTTGATCACCAGGATCAGGGGATGCTCGACCGAGCTCATGAACAGCCGGCGCATGTTTTCGGCCCATTCCTCCTGCCGGGTGGGAGAGGGGGGCGAGGCGGCGGGGGGCCGGCCGTGCGTGTCGGTTGGCTCCAGTTGGGCCGCGGTCTGTGTGGAGAGTTTGGTCACGCCTGCCACCAATTTCATCACCCGCTGGCCGAATTCCTGCTCGATCTGGGTCAGGGGATAGCCGCAATCTTCCACCACATCGTGCAGAAAGCCCGCGGCCAGGGTTTCGGCGTCGCTTCTGAGGTCGGCGAGGATGTCGCACACGGCCAGGGGGTGGACGATGTAGGGGTCGCCGGAGCTGCGCGTCTGGCCGTCGTGCAGCCTGGCGGCCAGATCGTAGGCGCGGCGCGTCAGGTCGCGTTCCTCTGCGCTCAGATAAGCGAGTTTGGCCAGCAACTGGTCGAAGGTGGGAGGGGTATATTTCGTCATCGCGGCGCGCTCACCGGTTTCTGATACGACAACAGGGACGTCGAGCAACGTCCCTGTTGGCAATGACGGGTATTATACGCCATTCTTTTCAGTTATCGCAACAGATGTGTATTGCGTAAGGCGTGCGGCTTCAGGCCTAGGGGGCGCTGGGGGCTGTTTGCTCGGCAGCGCTGGCCGAATACAGATGGCAGGCCACCCAGTGATCGCTCTGTTTTTGCTCGAAGGCCGGATCCACCGTTTTGCAGATGTCCATCACCCGCGGGCAGCGGGGGTGGAAGCGGCAACCGCTGGGCGGGTTGAGGGGCGAGGGCACATCGCCTGTGAGCACGATGCGCTGGCGCTTGAACTTGGGATCGGGCATGGGGATGGCCGAGAGCAGCGCCTGGGTGTAGGGGTGCAGCGGGTTGCGGAAGATCGCCTCACGTGTCGTCACTTCCACCATCTTGCCCAGATACATCACCCCCACCCGGTCGCTGATGTGCTCGACCACGCTGAGATTGTGGGCGATGAAGAGGTAGGTCAGGCCGAACTGGCTCTGCAGACCGCGCAGCAGGTTGAGCACCGCCGACTGCACGGACACATCCAGGGCCGAGACCGGCTCGTCGCAGACGATGAAGCGGGGGCGCAGGGCCAGGGCGCGGGCAATGCCGATGCGCTGGCGCTGTCCGCCGGAAAACTCGTGCGGATAGCGGCGGGCGTGATAGGGATTCATGCCCACCGTTTTCAGTAGATCGGCCACGGTCTCGGTGCGCTCTTGGGCTGTGCCGATGCCGTGGATCATCATCCCTTCGGAGATGGTCTCGCCCACCGGCATGCGCGGATCGAGCGAAGAATAGGGGTCCTGGAACACGATCTGCATGTTTCGGCGCATGCTCTTCATCTCTCCCCGGCCCAAGGCAAACAGATCTTCGCCATCGAAGAAGACGCGGCCGCCATTGGCAGGCAGCAGGCGGAGGATGGTGCGGCCCACGGTGGTCTTGCCGCAGCCCGATTCGCCCACCAGGCCGAAGGTTTCGCCCTCGCGGATGGTGAAGCTGACGCCATCGACCGCCTTGACCCAGGCAGTCACCCGCTGCAAGAGGCCGGAACGCACCGGGAAATATTTCTTCAGGTCTTCGACAATCAACATGTCGCGACGGGTCGCACCGAGATCAAGAGACATCTGTTCCTCCTGTGGCGGCGGCTGGCTGCGCAAACACTTCTTCGCCGGTGAAGCGCCAGTCGGTCTTGGTGTAGCCGGCCCATTGGGCGCTGGTCTGCGGATGCAGAATCCAGCAGCGCACCTTGTGTCCGGGCTTGGCTTCGATCAGTGGGGGGGCTTCCTGAGAGCAGACCTCCCTGGCATAGGGGCAGCGAGGGGCGAATTTGCAGCCCGGCGGCAGGTTGATCAGGTCGGGCACAGTGCCGGGGATGACGGCCAGGGAGTCGCGCACATCGCCCAGCACCGGAATGGCGGCCATCAGGCCTTCGGTGTAGGGGTGCAGCGGGTCTTCGAACAGGGTGTTCACGTCGGTATATTCCACGATCAGCCCGGCGTACATCACGGCCACGTGGTCGCACATTTCGGCAATCACGCCGAGGTCGTGGGTGATCAGCAGGATCGTGGTGCCCATTTCGGTCTGCATGCGCCGCATCAGCTCCAGGATCTGGGCCTGGATGGTCACATCCAGGGCGGTGGTGGGCTCGTCGGCGATCAGCAGGTCGGGCAGGCAGGAGAGGGCCATGGCGATCATCACCCGTTGGGCCTGGCCGCCGGAGATCTCGTGGGGGAAGGATTTGGCGCGGCGGCCGGCGTCGGGGATGCCCACGCGGGCCAGCATCTCCACCGCCCGGTTCCAGGCCTGTTCTTTGGTCATGCCTTGGTGTTGGATCAGCACCTCGGCCACTTGATCGCCGACGCGAAAGATGGGGTTCAGGCAACTGGTGGGCTGTTGGAAGATCATGGACAGCGCGCCCCCGCGCAGCTTGACCATCTCCTCTTCGGGCAGGGTGGCGAGATTGCGGTCACGCAGCCAGACCTCGCCCTCGACGATCTTGCCGGAGCCGCCCAGCAGGCGCATGATCGAGAGGGAGGTGACGCTCTTGCCGCAGCCCGATTCGCCCACCAGGCCCATGACCTGGCCTTCGCGGATGGCGAAATCGACGCCGTTGACGGCCTGCACCACGCCATCTTCGGTGTAAAAGTACGTTTTTAAGTCTTTGACGTCCAGCAGGATGTTCGGTTCGGAACCAGGGGGGGCTGTGTTGTTCATGATCCTCCTACCGTTTCAAACGGGGGTCGAGGGCATCGCGCAGACCATCGCCGATGAAGTTGAAGCCGATGGAGACGATGACCAGGAAGACGCCGGGCACCAGGGGCAGCCAGGGGTGCTGGAACATGTAGCTCTGCGAGGTGGCGAGCATGTTGCCCCAGGTTGGCGTCGGATCCTGCACGCCCAATCCCAGGAAGCTGAGGGCCGATTCGGTGACGATGACGCCGCCCAAGGCCAGGCTGGCGCTGACCAGGATGGGCGCGATGCCGTTGGGGATGATGTGGCGGAAGATGATGCGGGCGTCGGAGGCGCCGGCAGCGCGCAACGCCTCTACAAAATCCTGCTTGCTCAGCGAAAGCGCCATGCCGCGCATCAAACGGGCCGCGCTCAGCCAGCCGAAAAACACCAGCACCAGCACCAGCATCACCACTTTCTGCACTTCGCGTTCGGGGGCCAGCAACAGGGCGCTGAGAAAACGGCTTAAGAATCCCGGCAGCGGCAGCACCGTGTCGCTGCGCAGGAAAATGGCGGAGAGGATCAGCAGCAGGGGGAGGGAGGGGATGGTGAGCATGAACTCGATCACGCGCGAGATGGCGAGATCGACGAGGCCGCCGTAATAGCCGGCGATGGCCCCCACCAGCGCCCCGAAGGTTTCGGAAATCAAGACCACCAGCACCGCGATGCTCATCGATACGCGGGCCGCGTAGAGCACGCGTGTAAACAGATCCCGGCCCAGGTGATCGACGCCGAGGTAGTGCGTGCGACCTTCCATGTCGATGGTGCCGGGTGGCCCTGGGCGAGATTTAGAGGAGAGGTCGATGGCGTCTCGCTCGAAGGGCGTGAGCACCGGGGCCAGCAAAGAGACGAGGAAGATCAGGCTGACCAGGATCAGGGAGATCACGGCCAGGCGATGGCGGCGGAAGCGGCGAAAGATGATCCGCGCCTGGCTCTCTGTCTTCTCTTCTTGCGCCAAGCCTTTCAATGTCACAGATTGGGCAGCGGTTGTCATGGGCTATGCTCCCAGATGGTATGGCATACGTTGGATTGGGGTGCGTGGGGCGGGGTGCGTGGTGCGTTTTACGTTTCACGTTTCACGCATCACGCACCACGCACCACGCACCACTAAGTATATTTAATACGCGGATCCACCACGGTATAGAGAATATCGCCTAAAAGTGTGGCAAAGACAGTTAGCACCGCGGTGATGAAGATAAAGGCCAGGGCAATCGGCCAATCGCTGCGGTTGAGCGCCTCATAGTAGAGGCGACCCATGCCCGGCCAGGCGAAAACCGTCTCTGTGATGATGGCCCCGGAGAAGAAGCCGGGGATGGTCAGCACCGCCACGGTGACGAAG
>JAANMW010000259.1_pt1 | contig 61499 bp, 78 predicted proteins | sample 7279671 | NCBI WGS metagenome assembly JAANMW01 (sample SAMN14094541, study PRJNA606508) | bioreactor metagenome | isolation source: A lab-scale SPAN reactor treating ammonium-rich wastewater day 247 | place: Ireland: Galway | collected 2017-09-19 | reverse complement strand
ACCACAGCGAAGGCGGCCGAACGGCTGGGACGGCGCTGGCTCTCTACTGAGATCATGCTTGAGTATGTCGTTGGCGCCGCAACGAGGTTTTCCGATGCCAGCGGATTCACGCAGAACTTCAGGATGGCGGCATGAAGGGACTCGACCTCGCGCTCCTCAAAAAGACCGAGCACAGCGCCGATGTGCCGTCCCGGCATATCCGGGTCATGGCCGCTGAACTGGAACGCCTGCAAGCTGAATGCGCCAGGCTGGAGGCGGAAAACATCGCGCTACGCTCAGAACGCGCCCTGCGCCTGGCTGATGCAGAGCGCGTCTGCGCCTGGATCGACGACCCGGCGCGGAAAGCCGCCGTGCTTTCCTTTACAGAGGGGGCGGAACGGCAGATTGCTTATCGTTACGAAATGCTGCTGCGCGGCGAGTTCATCTGCAAACGCTGCGGCCTGCGCAAGGACGGAGAAACGCCGCCGGCAGATTTTTAGGAGTGGATCGTGGGTATTTCGCAGGGTATAGATAAAACAAAAGCTTCCTGGCGTCTTGTCGTAGGGCAAACCTTCGCCCCCGAACGGCGGCGCTGGCCGAACGACACGTTCGAGTACCGCTACTTCTCCGGCCACCATCTCCTGCAGTTCTGCGTTGCCTCGCCGTCCGGACGGGACATCAAGGCGTTCAGCAAGGGGCGCATGAGCGTCGGTCTCTACCGCGAGCAGAACGTGATCTTCTTCCTGTTCAGGATCGAGGGCTTCATGGACTGGTCGGACCAGGCCCTCTCGATCCGACTGGTGGCGGAGGCCGACCAGGGACTGCCCCCGCTGCCCGATGGCATGCGCATTCCGCTTACTCTGGTTCTCGTCGACGCAGACGACGGTAATGTCGCGGCGCTTCGGATGGTGACCTACAGCCAGCACTTCTCCCGGGTGTTGCAACGCTGGCTGCAAGACCAGAAGGAACTACCCTTCTGCAAAGAGGACCACATGGCCGCCGCTCAGGACATCTACCGCCGCTTTCCGGATTCGAAGGCGCTGGCCAAGGCGGCGTCTTTCATCGAGCGAGCTGGCTCAAAACTCTGAAAAACCGGAAGCCCCTGCACTGTTTCGTTATTCTGGCAGCATGAGTACTCATTCCACACCGAAGCGCTTCAATCTGAGCGAGCGCATGTTCGAGGCAGCTGCCGAAGCGGCGGTCGACGTCGGGATTCTCGGCAGGGACCAGGCGCAGTATGCCCGACGGCAGATCGATGCCGTATTCACGGAATCGCTGAACGCAGCCGGGTTCGACGACCTTGTCGGTATCCTTCGCTGGATTCTCGACGCGCACTACCCGCCGGAGATTTTCGACGGATCGGGCGGCGATCCCGGCCCGGTTTTCATCGCGCGGCTGCGAGAGGCGCTGGCGGGCCTGGAGAAGCCCGCCTCATCGTGATGAAACCCGGAGCGCCAACCAAATCGGCCGCCGGCCGGCGCGGCGACACCGTCTCGAACCTGCTCCGGCTTGCCGGGTTGCTTTTCTCTGGCGGCGAGGTGACGACGCGCCTCATCAGGGAACGCTTCAACGTCTCCCGCGCGACGGCCAAGCGCTATCTGCTGCTGCTCGAGACGACGCTGCCGGTCGAAGTTCTGGAGGAGAAGGTCGCCAGCGGCTACTATTCGCCGCGGAAAGTGATGCGCCTGCTACCTGATGCCGTCCCGCGCTCCGCAACCTTCATGGGGCGCGCTGGGGCGCCAGCACTGAGGTCTCTTCATGCAACGACTGGCGCAAGGCCAGGCCGTTGAAGGTTGCATAAGCCAGGTAGGTGAGCGCCCAGGCCTGACCCACATCCCAGAGGCCCGCCGGGCGGGCTGCAAACCAGAGCAGCAGCGCGAACAGGGGTATCGACAGAAACTCCCCGATCGTCACGGCGCGCGGCGCCTGCCGCGCATACAATCCGTACAAGAACACCCAGGACACAACCCTCAGGAAGTCCCCGAGCAGCAGGAAGCCGGCGTCTGCCCGGGACGGCACCAGTTCGGGCCGGTAGAGCCACTCGATCGCCTGCGGCAGGAACAGCCACAGCGCCAGCATGGCCAGCGCCGCCGGCGCCAGCGTTGCCGCTGCGGCACGGGCGAGCATCCGGCTGAACGCTTGCCCGCCGGCGGCCGCGCCCAGCCTCGGCAGATAGTGCACATAGAGCATCCCTGCCGCCACGGCAGTCGTCCATTCGTTCGCACGCCATATCGCCTGGATCATGGCGACGTGCTCCCAGGAGAGCGTATCCGAAACCCTGGCACGCGCCAGAACCATGGCGATTGGGCTCAACAGCCCGATGGCGATCCCGGCGGGCGCGAAGTGAAGCAGGCGTCGGAGTTCGAGGTGGTCCACCGCACACGATCGGCGCAGGACGATGACAGCGGCGACGGCCGCGCCGAACAGGATCTGTCCGAGCAGCAGGTCCGCCGGCGGCGACCCAGTGGGAGACGCGAGGAGTAGGCTCATGGGCGGCAAGAACGAGGCGGCCGTCAGGGTGGCCGCGCAACCGGCACGGCCGGCGCCGATAAGGGCGGAAACGGCCAAGCCCGGGGGAACGGAGAGCCAGCCGGCAAGTAACGCCAAGAACACCAGTGATTGCTGTCCTGCCGGGACGATAAGGACGCCAGCCCAATGCATGAGCGGGACTGCCGCAAGCGCCGCCGCTCCGGAGAGGGCCATGCACGGGATTGTCGCCGCTCGCAGCCAGGCCGGCCGATCCTCAGCATGGCTCTTTGCGACGGTCGTGACCAGCGCCACGCCGACGCCGGCGAGGCTCACGCCGGCGACGAGATCAATCAGGCTGGCGAGCTGCGCCCAGGTGGCGATTGCCGCCGGTCCGCCCAGCAGGACGAGCAGTTTGTCGACCAGGGCTCGGCCTACAAGTCCAACCAGGACGACGAGGAGAGGAAGAATCAGACTGATGACGTGTCACCGCGAAGACAGCACCCCGAGCGTATTCTATTCGTCCGAAACCGTCATCGCACTCTGCAGTGTGAAGTAGAAGGTCGCTCCCTTGTCCAGCTCGCTCTCGGCCCAGATGTGCCCGCCGTGGCGTTGGATGATGCGCTGGACGGTTGCCAGCCCAATTCCCGACCCCTTGAACTCGGCCTCGCTGTGCAAGCGCTGGAAGGCCTGGAATATCTTCCCGGCCGATTTCATGTCGAATCCGGCGCCGTTGTCCCGCACGAAATAGACCGGCACGCCCTCCTGGTCAAGCACCCCGAAGGTGATGCTCCCCACGTCGCACTTCGCTGTGTACTTCCATGCGTTCGACAGCAGATTCTCGATTACGATCTGCATGAGCGGCTCGTCGGCCTCGACGTAGATCGTGGGCGGTATGGCAAAGACGACCTGCCGGAAAGGATCCTCCCGGCGGAGCTGCTCGGAGGCGGCGCGCGCTAGGCTAGCCATGTCGAAATGGGTTCGCTTCATTCCGGTGCGCGAAACTCGGGCCAGGTCGAGCAGCGAATCCATCAGCAGGCTCATACGATAGACGTTACTACGGACGCGCTCCATGTGGGACAAACCTTCATCGCCGAGACGGCTGGTGCACTCCTCCATGACCAGCTTCGAGAAGCCGTCGATGGCACGCAGCGGCGCGCGCAGATCATGAGAGACTGAATAGCTGAAGGTCTCGAGTTCGCGCAGCGCGGCGTCTAGTTCTGCGGTGCGCTGCTGGACGCGCTCTTCCAGGGTGTCCTGCAGGTGCTTGCTCTGCTGGATTGCCTCCATGCGGTCAAGGGCGAATGAGACGTCGCTCGCCATGCGGCTGAGCATCGCAACCATCTCCTCTGTGAAAAGGTCCGGAATACCGCCCAGAAAAACGATGACGCCGGATAGCTTATCGCCGCGCCGCAACGGAAAAGAGGCCAGCGAGTGCAGGCCTTCCAGGCGTGAGGACTCCCACCATGGCCGCGTAATCGGATTGCTCTGCAAATCTTCAACGATGACTGGCTCCCCGCTCCGCATGGCCTTTGCGCTCGGCCCCTGCCCCTCCGGCAGGCTGGGGTCCAGCGGGATACGCATCTTATCGACGAACGCCTGCACCATGCCGCAGTGGACGAGAGGGCGAACCGTCTGAGTCGCTTCATCAATGAGCCCCGCCCAGGCCTTCGTGACCCCTCCATCGGCGACCGCAACGCGACAAATCTCTCCCAACAGCTCCTCCGGGGTCTTCGCCATGATTGCCGTTTCAACGGTGAGGGAGATCGCCGCATACATGCGAGTCATGCGTGAGACGCGCTCCTCGGTCCTCTTGCGCTCGGTGATGTCTGCGACGGACACGATGATGTATCCAGCCTGATCGCCTGGCGCTTCGATGTGGCGCGCAGCAATTCCGGCCGTGAATGGCGTCCCGTCAGCGAGCTTGAGATCCATCTCTCCGCGCCACTCTTCGCCACCATGCGGGAGGCGCGACCGCAACAGCACCGGCATCCCGGATAGTTGCCATGCTGCATCTATCGGATTGCCGCTAAAGCCCGCTGGATCCAGCCGCCACAACCTGAAGAGAGCCTCGTTCGCGTAGATGACTGAGCCATTCCCATCGATGATGGCTATGGCGGTTGGCGCGCGTGCGAAGGCATGCGCGAGCAGAAAGGAATCTACCGATCCAGCGCGGACGGCAGCACGAGCATCTAACGGTTTGTCGTTACTGCTCAATTCTGAACTCCTCCCCAGAATTATTTTGCCGCGAGAATGAGAATTTAACAACCAACAGATTTTCCAAATCACAGCGGTCCGCTGCAATAACATCGAATCACTGAAGGCCAACACCGGAGCAGCTTAATGTTTGAACTATTCGAGGCAGAAGAAACCGCCCTTACGCTCCACACCCCGCTCGATGCGCTGATCGCCGAGTACCGGAAGAAATGCGACGACATCAGGCGTATCGCTGCCTACGTCGCCGGCGAGACGGACGTCATGGGGTACTTCCTGGAGGGCGCGCGGGTTGAGCACAACGTCGGCAACTATTCCGCCACCTCGCTATTCCAGGTCGAGCCGGCGACCCGCGCCCTGGACGCCTTCTTCTGGTCGCGCGCCATGCAGCTTACCGACTGCCTGGAGCTGATGCCTGCCGACAAGCGGAACGAGTGGAACGAGCAAATCAGAAAGCACCAGACCCCGCCGTTCGAGCCGGACACGGTGCGCGCGACGCTGGAGTCGATGATTTCGCAGCGCGCAGTCTTCTTCTCCGAGCGCGTCGATGGGATTTTCCGGGCGCTCTCCGAGGTGCACCTGACCAATCAGCCCCAGGGTTTCAGCAAGCGGATGATCATTTCCTGGGTCATCGGCGGCTATGGTTCCATCAACCACAGCCGGGCGAACTACATACACGACCTGCGCTGCGTTATCGCGCGCTTCATGGGCCGGGACGAACCGCGCTCAAACATGACCTACACCGACCTTGACCGCATTGTCAGGTGCGGCGCTTATGGACAGTGGCACCTCTTCGACGGCGGCAGCCTGCGGCTTCGCGTCTACAAGGTCGGAACCGCGCACTTGGAAGTCCATCCGGACATGGCCTACCGCTTGAATCAGGTGCTGGCGTACAAGAATCCCTCGGCAATCCCCTCCGAATTCCGACGCAAGCCGGCCAAGCCCAAGAAGGAGCATGTCCTCATCCGCGATCTCGTTCCCTTCGAAGTGCTGGCCGCCCTTAGCAACGGACGCATCGATACCACCGGCCGGCGGTTGTCTTTCTACGAAAAATTGCCGGCGGCCGCGGCTGAAGTCCTGAACTACATCGGGGGTGTGGCTGAAAGCGGTTATACATGGGCATTCGATTACCACGCCGAGGGTGTCCTGCATGAATTGCAGCGTACCGGAATCATGCCGGAGAAGCGCTCCCATCAGTACTACCCGACAACGGAGAAGCTGGCCAGGATCGCGGTGGGATTGGCCGACCCGCAGGATGACGATGAGTTTCTTGAGCCGGAGGCCGGCCAAGGCGGGATCGCCGACCATCTGCCCGCCGAGCGCCTTACCTGCGTCGAGATATCCGCTCTGCACTGCGCGGTACTCAAGGCCAAGGGCTACAAAACCGTCTGTGCCGATTTTCTTTCCTGGAATCCGGGACGGACGTTCTCAAAGGCGGTGATGAACCCACCATTCTCGGATGGCCGCGCACTCGATCATGTGCTGCACGCCGCCAATCTTGTCCGCCCAGGCGGCCGGATTGTGGCGATCCTCCCTGCTTCAATGCGCGGGAAGGCGCTTATCGATGGTTGGGAGCATACTTGGTCAGAGGTCTACCAGGGTGAATTCAAGGGGACGGGCGTCGCGGTGGCGATCGTGAGGCTGGATTCTCCTAACCAATAAGACAAGACGGACATCGCCACAAGCGAGGGAATGTGGATACATCTACCCTGAGAAAATTATGGCCGACGCCTTCCTCCCCGGCTCTGAAACTGACTCAGGTTTCTGACATTCTCGGCGTATCGCAGGTGGAGGCAGGGAATACGCTGGCGCGGATGGAAAGGGCCGGGCTTGTCTTTCGTTCCGGGCAGAGAATGTGCGACAACCAGCGCGATCCGGTCATTCTGTGGGACACCACGGACAAGGGTGACGAAGAAGTTGCCAAGTCTTGAGTTGCGGATAGCCCGGATAATTTGTTTCCCTGAAATAGAAGCACGCTGCGCGTAGTGTGTGGGCATGGACACCAAGCCCATCACCGAACGCGAGCGCGCTCTTCTGCGCATGCCCAGCATTGCCAGCCAATTGCCCGTCGAGATCGCTGTCGGGGTTGGTTGGAGCGAATTCACGGGTGAATGCCACTTCTGCATGCAGGACATCCCGGACGACTTGCTGCGCGGTGCGGTCACCAAGCCGCTGCCGTCCGTAGCGGTCATCGATGCCGTGGGCGTCTGCCCCCACTGCAAGATCGCCACCACCTTCCTATATCGGCTGCACGACGACATGCGGATCACCGGGCCGAGGGCGGACGGCTGGCGCACCTGGCGGCCCGCGCCGACCGTGTGGCAGCGAATTCGTGACTTTTTGGGATTCCCCGCCACGCAGCGCGGATCTTCGAAATAGAGCCATGATTAAGAAATCGAACCACAACCCCATCAAGGAACTCGCCGCGTCCCTGACGGATGACTACCGCCACCGGCCTGACGAGATGCTGCGTTTCCTCCTCTCGAAAATCATGTGCGACTGGGGCCTGCCCGAGTGGGCTGCCGTGCCGGAAAGCGCGCGCCCGTTGGTGGAGAAGGCGATCGCAGCCTACGCCCAAGCCGTTCGCACCAGTGCGCCGTTCTGCGACATCCTCGGCCCGCTTTACATGGAGCTGGCCAGCCACGGCGGACGCCAGGCGCTCGGCCAATTCTTCACGCCCTGGCCGGTCGCCCAGATGATGAGCGCGGTCACCCTCGGCATGACACCTGAGAAAGAGGGGGATGGGCTGCTCCGCACCATCGACCCGGCCTGCGGATCCGGCGTGATGCTGCTGTCGGCGGCGAACTTCATCCTGTGCCATGATGGGCCGGAAGCGCTGCGGCGCTGGTCGTTCAGCGGCGTTGATCTCGATCCGTATTGCGCGCGCATGATGGCCGTGCAGTTCATTGCCAACTGCGCCGAGCACAATTTGCACGTCGGCGAATTGCTGGTGCTGCGCGGCAATTCACTGATGCCCGACATGGATGGAATGGAAGTCGTTGTGCACGCATCGGCGCCTGCCGTGATTGTTGCCCCTGCTCTGCACCCGGCGCGTCTCGCGGCAATAAAGGAGGTTTCCAAGACAGCGCAGCTCGATTTATTCGAGCAGGCCGCCTGAGATATTTCTGTGTAGTTTCCCAAACGCCCCATAGCGAAATCCGGATCATTGAATGTGTCTGGCGCAGCGCCGCTGTGCCTCACCTTCAACCACAGGAGATCGCACATGCCCGCAGTCAAGCAAGCCAGTCTGTTCTTTACCCTAGGCTCCTCGGACAAGGAATACCACTGCCAGATCGTCGAGCGCGACGGCGGCTACTCCGTCGAGTTCCAGTACGGTCGCCGTGGCGGCCCGCTGCAAACCGGCAGCAAGACGCCCTCCCCCGTCGATCTGGACAAGGCGACGGCGGTCTTCGACAAGCTGGTAAAGGAGAAGACCGGCAAGGGCTATACCCCCGGCGAATCCGGCGTGGCCTACCAAAACACCGACAAAGAGGCCGCCTATACCGGCGTTTTGCCGCAGCTGCTCAACCCGATCGACAAGGCCGAGGCTGCAGACTACCTCTATTCCCCCTACTTCTTCATGCAGGAAAAGCATGACGGCGAGCGCGTGCTGGTCAGGAAGTCCGGCGCGAATATCACCGGCATCAACAAGAAGGGCATCGAGCGCCCTCTGCCGCTCGAACTGGTCGAGGCGGCCTTGTCCATCGACGGCGACATGCTGCTCGATGGCGAGCTGCTCGGTAACCGCTACGTGGCCTTCGATCTGCTTGAGGCGGAGGGTGTCGACCTGCGTCGGCAAACCTACGATTACCGCTACGCCGCCCTGCTGCGCCGATTTTACGGCCCCTGCGGGTTCATCGAGGTCTGCAATACCTTCGCGTCCGCACCCGAGAAGGCGCATGCCATGCGCCGCTTGGAGGAGGAAGGCCGTGAGGGGGTGGTGTTCAAGCGCCATGACGCGCCCTACTCGGCGGGCCGCCCGAATTCCGGGGGCGACCAGTTGAAATTGAAGTTCTATGCGACGGCGACAGTGCAGGTGATCGCGGCGAAGGGCGACAAGCGCAGCGTGCGCATTCAGGGCTTCGACGACCAAGGCCAGCCGGTGGAAATCGGCAGCGTCACCATCCCTCCCAATGCGGACATCCCGCAGGCGGGCGAGTTCATCGAAGTGCGCTACCTCTACGCCTACCCCGGCGGTTCCCTCTACCAGCCCAGCTTCCTCGGCAAGCGCAGCGATCAGAACGCCTCGGACTGCCGTATCTCCACCCTCAAGTACAAGCCCGAGAGCGACCTCGCGCAGGCGGCGTAGATCATGGACGGACTCTACCAACTTCGGGTGCTGCGTCCCGACTTGCAGGAAGCGCAGCACCGCGCCGTCATCGCCTCGCTAGCGCAGGCGGGCATTCCCGAAGACCGCCAATTTCACAACGAACTGGGCCGCGAGGCGGAGAAGCTCTTCCCCTTCGGCCCCGGCGTGATCTTTCAGTCGAAGCACCCGCATGAAACGCGCTGGCTGAAACTGTCCTACCCGGATGGCCAGATCCCGGTCGACCTGCTGCGCGACATGGCAGCGGCCGGCTGGACGTGGGACGCCGGGATGCGCAAGCCGGATGGCTACGATCCGCTGGTGCCGATCCCCTACTCTCCAGCATTCGGCGGTCGCGTCGAAATCGACATCACGGCGAAGGGCACCGGCCTGTTCGGAAGCTGGACAAAGGAGGAGAAGCAGCGCCGCCTGCGCGAGATCAGAAAGGTTCTCGCCATGCACGGTTTCGTCAAGATTCCGCACCACAAACTGTCCCTCGCCGATCTGCTGTAATAGCGGAAACCAACCCACAGGAGATCAACGTGAGCGACTTCGAAAACCGGGTGCACGACTACCTGACCCATGACTCATCAATCTGCCCCATTTGCGGCAGCGAAGACCTGGACTATGGTTCCGGCGACTTCGGCAGCGAAGCCTCCCAGGAAGTCAGCTGCGGTGATTGCGGTTCGGTCTGGAACGACACCTATCAGCTCGATGGCATCGAAATCATCCAGATCGGCCACAAGATCGACGACCCAGCCATCCGGATGGAGCGCTACCCCCTCATCCAGCGCTGGCTGGTAATCGCGGAACCCGGCACCACCCCCATCCTCGACGGCCCCTACGAAAGCGACGCGGCTCGTCGAGAGGCCGCCCGCGCACACCTGGAAGCTACCGGCTCGCGCGAGCAGCTATCGAAACTCGACATCGGCCAAGGCGGTAACACCGATATTACGCCGTTCATGTCGGAAGAACTTGAAGGAGAAAAACACCCGTGATGGACATCGAAAGACTGCGCATGGCCCATGAAGCGGCCAGCGCCACCAATACCCATTTCAGCATCCGCACCGAAGATGGCGACGAGGAGGCCGCGACGGCGATCCGCGAGTTCTACGGCCTGGCGATGGCCGCCATGCCGGGGCTGCTCGATGCCGCTTCACAGGCGATCCCCGCCGATCCGGTGGCGAGCAGCAGGATCGAGACTGAAATGACCCGGTTCATGCAGTCGCGCATCGAGAACATGCAGATACTCCCCGAAGAAATCGCTTCGCGGCTGGCCAAATATGGACTCATGCTTCCTTCCGCTTTCGTGGCAGAGATGCGTGAGCGCATGGCGTCCCAGGATGACGGAGACGAGGCAGGAATCGAGATCGACCGCGAGAGCATGGCCGACGCGCTGTTCGAGCACTACGATTTCGGCGACGGTGTGCAGGTGCTCAATCACGGCTGCTGGGACAGCAGTGATCCGCTCGATTTCACCAAGACCGTCTATGTCGAATACCAGGACGACGCACCGGATGCCGATTCGCGCAAGGTCTCCTTTCATGTTCGCTTCACCGCGCGCGGCTCGGCACTGGAAGCCTATGCGCTGGAATGCGACAGGGGGCAGGATATCGGCGTGCCCGTGGTGCCCTGCGTCCAAGTCGAGTACGACTTATCCTTCTGGGGCGGCGATTATGACGGCGTGGGTCAGTTCGTGCATATCCCGCTCTCGCTGATCGAGGAGTGCGCCCTGCAAGACCCCGATGGCGACGACGGCGTGGAGCTGGCCTTCACGAAAACCACTAAACAGGACTGCGTCCACATCATCCACTACACGCTGGACGAGCTGTACGACCAAGGGGGCAACCCTCTCGGGCATCATGGCGTCCGCGCCGGGCGGCCTGCATGAGCACGGTCATGCACGACGATGCCCTGTGCGCCAGGGCATTCCAGATCGCCGACGAGTGCATGATTGCCCAACTCGAATGCCATGCTGTGCGGATTCATCTGGACAATGCCGCCGGCGCGACGCCGGCGCGGCCCCGCTTCGGTCTTTGCGACGACAGCGGATTCGAGGTGGAATCGCTGGAACAGGCCGATGCGGCGATCAAGGAAGCCTTTAGTTGGCTGAAGCAGCGTGGCTTGGTTGCTCTGGGCAAGGACGCTCAAGGCGAGTTCATAGAGTTGATGAATTAGCTTCGTCCGTTTTTCCTGAATCACTCAAGGTGCCTCTCTAGAATTGGACTGTCTATTCAGGGAGGAATCATGTCTCAGAAGTTTTTCAAGACGACGATCACCGTCGAAATTATCTCCGAGGAGTGCCCGGTGTCCGAGCTGGGCCTGGCCGACATCGCCCACCAGATATCCCAGGGCGATTGCTCCGGCGAGATCACCAAAACAGAGGTAGTACCTCTTACGCCCGGCCAGGCGGCCCAGGCCCTCATCGAGCAGGGATCCGACCCGGACTTCCTCGGCCTCGGCGAAGTCACGCCGGAAGCGGTGCCTGCGGTTGCGGCTACCGCCCTTACCCCCGACCCGGATATTGCTCCCTTACGGGCGCGCCTCAAGGAGCGCGAAGCCTTGTTCAAGGCCAACGGTGGGCGCGGGATCGAGTTGGCCGAGGAAATCGACGGCCTTCGTCGGCAGATCGAGGCGCTGGAGCGTGCCCCGGTGCTGGAGGCCATGAAACAAGCCGGGCTGACCTACCCGGACTGCCTGCCGGTGCTCGCAGCCCCAGAAGACGACCCCTACGTCGAGGCGGCGCGGGAACTGATCGCCGGCGACGACGATCTGTCTATGGACGATCGCACCATCACCAGCGATAGCGACGGTGGTGTTTGGGTGCTGGGCTGGATCTGGGTGTCCGACGCGGATGCTGGCGTCGAGAGGCAAGCGGCATGAGCAACGTAATGCTGCCCGGCGCCACGCGCGAGGAGATCGGTTCCGTGATGATGCAAGACATCGTGGGCGGCTACGAGGTGCCGGAGGATGTCCCCGAATGGGCGTGGGTGGAGCGGGAGGCGAGCTTTCGCCATGCCCGCAACGGGCAAGACGGCGTCTGGGAGTTCGTGCTCAACCTTTCACGGGAATTCCCGGACATCCCGGAACGGCTCATGTTGGTCATTACCCAAGCGCGGGCTTCCAACCTGAGCTACCTGATTTTCCATCAGGGCACATGACAGGCTACGGCTCGCCGCCTGAATGAATCCAGAATCGCGCTACCACTCTCGATAGACTGGTTGTACTGAATCACGCAACCGGATTACGAGGGAACGACATGCTCATCAACACATCTGAACTGAAGGACGCCGCGCTCGACTGGGCGGTCGCTGTGGCAAGTACTTACCCCGTTGTGCTCGGGTACAACAATCGTGTGACGCTTCCGCACTTAAGATCGGAACCGGAATGGTTTCAGCCGACAATCGATTGGCGCCAAGCCGGACAGATCATCGAGCGGGAATGGGAGAGCATTTGCACGCATATGGATGTTCGAGATACGGCCGGGACTCCGATATGGATGAAGCTTAAGGGGCGCGAGCTATTGACGTTCTTCATGCGCTGTTTTGTGGCCAGCAAGCTTGGTGAGGCGGTCGACGTACCCAAGGAGCTGTGCAAATGACCACTATTACCGTCAGGGAAAAGTTTCTGTCCTTTGAAGGGATCGCGGAAGACGCGCTGGGGCTGATTGCGACTATGCGCGAGGCCTGCGCCGGCCAAGAATTGCCGAAAGTGATGAGCGACTTCCTCTTCAGCATCGAAGCCGAGTTGCAGCGTCATGGCTTCCTCGGTGAGAACTTCGAGCCACTCGTGAAGATCAGCGAGGACGAGTTCGAGGAGCGATTCCAGCCCCAGCCGAACCACCTTGTTCTTGATGCCGGCTTCAACGGATGGCTGTACGACACCCACGGCGCGGAGGCGGATTTCATCAGCGAGTTTGCCGTGAAGTGTCCCGAGCGGGTCTGGGCCGTGCTGGAAACGGATGAAGGCATGAGCATCGTCAGCGGCGTGCATTTCGTGAACCGCATGGGCTACATCATCACTAAGGAGCCCGTGCCGGACGGCCGGCGTATCGAGGTCGAGCTCGACTGCGAAGTCGATGCCGGCTGAACCAGTTTTCCCAGAACGGCCCTGCTTCGATCGATAGACTGGCTGTAGTGAATCAACCACTACCGAGGAACGACGCAATGGCCGGAACATTAACTTTCGACAAGAACGAGGTCGCCAAGCTGGTAGCCCATGCGAAGGCGGCGAAAACCCACAGCCCCTCCTGCGAGGATCTATTCAATGCCGCCTATCATCGCGGCGGCGTGGTGAGAGAGAAGAACGGCTGGCCCGATAGCAGCAACATCGACAAGGCGCTGATCCCTGCGGCCTTGCATCTGGTCAAGGATCAAGGCGTGTATCTCTTAAGCAACGGACTCCCCATCCTGCCCAAGAGCGACGGAAAACCCGGAAGCGAGGTGGTCTATGCGCGCGAGGCTTCTCCGGTCGCCTTGGATTTCGACGACTGGTATGAGAACGCAGCGCGCATCATGGGCGGGGACGACAGCGTGACCACCTTGCCGGTGGAGATGTTCGAGGAGGAGTTGAGTAAGGCAGCTCCCGTCATCCGCATGAAGGTCACAAGCAAGGCGATTGCCCTGCTGCCCAGCAAGTAACGCTGGGAAGACGGAGGGCGAATGGAAGTCCATGTCACATCATTCTGTTTCACCAATGCGGCCGGCGGCACCGGCATTGCGAAAGGATCCCGCTTCACCGAGGAGTTTCCCCGCCCCACGGCCCGGGTGAAGATCAGGAATGGTTTCCACGATCACGAAACCGGTTGGCGCTTCATCGGGGAAGCCGCCGATCCGGAATTGACGGCCTACATCGAGGCCCACGCCAGCAAGGAGGATCGCCGCGTTTTTGTATCCGAATTCGAACTGACCGACCGGCGCGATCTCGGGCCCTTGATCGACTTCGTGGAGGGCATGGCAACCGATCCGGACTGATGAACTCTCCCCGGAATTGCCCTGCCCTTCCCGGTAAGCTTGTCACATTAGCTGCAAGAGGAGTACCCAATGCAACCCCAGTTCGACAACTACGAAATCAGGCCGGTTGTTGCCCTCGATGAGGACAACTGCGTGATCCCGCTTCGCCTGTTGCATTCCGTGCCGGCGGTGTCCATCGAGCCGGCCGGCGACGAGGACACCGAGATCGCCTGCTGGTCGATCTACGGCCACCTGCCCGGCGGCGGCGTCGAGTGCGTGGCGGACTGTCCGACAGAGGAATTCGCCCAGCACGTCTCCGAGGCGCTGAAGCTCAAGGACCAACAGAGCGTCCGCGTGGTCCAGTGAGCAACCCCCTCCCCCATCCGCCGATCAGGCTCTCGCTAACCCTGCTGCCGTCTTCGGGGAGGCGCCCGACACCTGATGAATGCGCCCAGATCCGTGCATGGGGCACTTCGCTGCGGCCGCGCAGCTCGCAGCAATGGTTGATGGTGCGAACGGGGCATGCGGAGGCCAAGCTTCTGCATACAGCGAAATCGAGCCAATGCACATACAGGATCCCGCTTGAGCCGACCTACGAGAAAGTCTCAATCACGTCCCTGACGGATGCGGCGCGTGCGCCCCTCCAGATGATGTTCTAAGCAATGCCACCATGCTCCCGCAATCGATAATGCTCCCCTCCGAACTGCTGAACGGCGCGCAGGTGATTTCTTCGCGCCCGACCATGCGCTACATCGCCTCCCTGCCGGGCATGCCGACATCCAGCCTGGTGATGGGCCTCACGGTCTTCGACCTGAGCAACGGGCGCCGCGTGTTCTGCTGCACTGAGTTGGCCGACAACCCCGGCCGCAGCGTCACCAACGCATGGCCTGAACTGGCGCAGGACCTTCTCAACGAGGTCGGCGGTGCCGATTGGGATAGTGCGGTGTTCGTCGAGCACTATTTCCCGGGATCCTACAAGGGAGAAAAAATCGAAGAGGTGTTCGATCTGGTTGAATTCGACAGCAGCAGAGATGGATTCCCCCACCCAAGGTGGCGCCGACTGCAGTCCGGCACCACCCGTGGTGTCGCGAGGGATGGCTAAGTGGGCTACGTGAACCCCTTGCTGCGGCTCCCTGCCGGACGGGCATTACTGGCGCTGCCGGATGAAGACCGCCGGCGGATCGAGGCGGTAATGCGTGAGTTGCGTGAGCAGGCGAACCAGGAAGCGGAGAAATCTGGAAGCGGAGGTAGGGGCCGATGGCGGCCTACTGGCGGGCGGTGGCGACCTACGCGCGCCACACGGCGCACGCCCTGAGAAAGCCCTCAATGGGGCAACCGACCCAAAGAAACAGGAAACAAACAAAAAAGGAAATCGACGCATGAGTACCAGCTACCCAATCGAGGCCCTCGCCGGCGCATTGCACGCTGCCTGCCTGCGCGATCTTCCGGACATTCCTTACCGCGATCGGGATTGGACGGCTCACCGGAAGGCGATGGATGCCCTGACCAAAGAAGAGAAAGCCGCCCTCTACGAGAAGGAGCGCTCGACTGGCCAGGCCGAAGGCCCTTTCATCGAGAGAACCCGCCGTCCTATCCCACACGGTTGCAGCGTCGTGATGTTCCCGCAGAACTGGAGCAGCACGGCTCTCGGCTTCGGCGGCATCGGAGGACAGGCGATCACCAACGCTTACACCATCATCGTCGAGTGCGAGCACACCGGCTACCGTGCGGTCTATTTCGGCGGCGGCAAGCTGGCCTATCTGGTGCCGCCGCAGGCATCCGAGGAACAGCGTGCGCGCTTCACCCAGGATGTGGCGGTCCAACGGCTCGCGTCCTGCTCCGATGCGGGTAGGGTCTATGGCGCAGTGCCGTTCGCCAAGGCAGGGGACAGGAATGGCTGAGGTTACAGGAATCGCGTACGTCCACCACACCTACAACGAGTGGTGGGGTTGTAGCGCACCCGCCGGCGCCGGCTGCGACCATTGTTTCGCGACGGCGATGGACAGGCGCACGGGCGGCAGTCACTTCGGGATTGGCACGCGGCCGCGCCTGACCGGCGAGAAGAACCGCAATCTTCCCTTCCGCTACAACCGCCTCGCCCAGGAGGCCGGCGAGCGCCGGCGGGTTCTGTGCGGATCCATGATGGACTGGTGCGACCTACGCGCCCCCGAAGGCGCGCGCGATGCGCTGTGGCAGAAGATCCGCGCAACACCCTGGCTTGACTGGCTGCTCCTGACCAAGCGCGGCTCGCTCATCGAGCGTTTCCTGCCGGAGGACTGGGGCGACGGCTACCTCAACGTCTGGCTGGGGGTGACCGTGGAGAATCGCAAGAGCGGCTTGCGGCGCATGGAGCAACTGCGGCGCATCCCGGCAAAGCTGCGCTTCCTTTCGATCGAGCCTCTACTGGAGGATCTCGGGGAGGTCGATTTCACCGGGTTTGCCTGGATCATCATCGGCGGCGAGTCCGGTCAGAATCCGCGCCGGATGGATCCGGCCTGGGCCGAGAGCCTGGTGTCCCAGGCGCATGCGCAGGGGCTGGCGGTCTTCTACAAACAGAATGGCGGCCGTGGCCGTGACGCCGGCGGCTGCCTGCTCAACGGCATCGAGATCAAAGAACTTCCGTTGGCAGCCTGACGTCCACATCGTGAAACGTCGCTGCTCTGGCTGCAAGCACAACTGGTACTCCGCGCCCGGCGGCTGCATCGGCAAGCCCTACCCGCACAGCCGATGCCTTTTTTTCAAGGCAGACATCCCGGCCGTCGTGGAGAAGGTGACGGGCTGCGACGGCACGAAATCCGCCAAATGGATCGAGAGCCTGGTGCCGGATGGCTGTCCTACCTTCCCCGGGGCGCAGAATGAAGCCCCTCGCCCGATGGGATGGGTTCGCCAGTCATGACCCTGCTGGCGGCCATGCGCGACGCATCGTTCAACAGGAAGCCCGGCAAGGCCGTGGCGTACCACGTTGTCGCACAGAGCGGGCTGTCCTGCTGCGGCCGGCTCCTGAACGAGGGGACTGTACTACCAGCCTCCGCCGTCCCGGCATCGCAACGGTGCCAGCAGCAGGGCTGCAAAAACAGGTGGCCCGCAGGGTAAATCAAGCCGTCTGCACCGCTGAGCCTTTTCGTACCACCTTGGGCAGCAGGTTATCGACGAGACACGCGCGGATCCGCAGCGCCTGCACCGGATCGGCCACACCGTCGAGCAGCCCCCCAACCAGTTCCCCCACCACACCGGCCGCCGCCAGGTCATCCCCGCTATCGAGCGCGCGATCGAGCGCGTCCAAGTAATTGAGCAATGAAAACGTGCGAACCTCGACGCCCAGGCGCGGCGTGTCGATCCTCGCCCAACCACCCGCTTCCCAAAGCAGCGGCCTGCTGTTTCGATAGCTGCCCATCAAGCGCACCGAATCGACGTTGTTGCCGTCCGGAATGGCGCGGCACAGCATCGCCAGGTCGGCCGCCTCCACCGGCTCGTCGAAGTCGATGGGCGCGATGAGGCCCGGCACATCGCCGCTGCCGTAGTGCCTGGCCACGGCGACCAGGATCTCGCCCGGCGTGGCTTCCCGTCCCAGCGGGATGCCCAGCGCGCGGCAGTACCCGGCCAGCGACTCGGCCAGGGCAGACCACCACACATGGCCGCAGGCCTCGGTGACGTAGATGCGGCGCAGATTCGCCACCGCCGGCTCGATCCCTGCGGCCGTCAGATTGAAGGGCGCGAACAGGATGGCGACGAGCGGCGTGACTTTCGGCGCGCCCCGGAAAACCAGGACGCCGGTGGACATGGAATGCGAAGTGCTCATGGCTGACTCTCCTTGCAATGGACGAACGGAAACGGACGCGGCTCACGCCACGTCCGGCGGGACAGCTAAAACTGGTTTGAAACTAGCCGCGCGGCGCGCGCAGCAGCCACCGATAGATGCCGAGCAACGAGGTGGCGGAGAAAACCAACTGCATGGCAACCAGGCCACGAGTATCCGTGACCAGGCCGAAGGTCAGCCAGAAGGCGTTGCTGACCAGGAAGGCGACCCAACCCCACCCGGAGGACCGGTTGTTGAGCGCGAGCAGCAGCGCGCCCAGGACCCCGAAGATGCACCCCAGCCATTCGAGCGCGGTGAGCATCATGCGGCAGCCCTCGCCGGTCGAGCCTCGGCCTGCAGCCAGCCGGGCGGCGAGGCGCGGTGAAAGCGCACCGTCATCCAGTAGCGCCGAGCGCGCGCCCGCACCGCCTCGCGGTGGTAGCGCCACCCCACCTCGGAAGGCTGGCGTGCCAGCTCGCCGTCCTCGGCCCACTTGATGAGGGTCGTGGTACACACCCCGGCTTCGTTTGCTGCCTCGCTCAAGCGCAGCCAGTCGGCGCCGAGGCGCTTGGCGACTGACGGCTTGAGCTTGGCCCTTTGCAGACGCCGCAGCATCGGCTCGCTGATGTAGATGCGGCGGCGATCCCACTTGGCGCGACTGACCTTTATGGTGCCGTCCTGAATCCGCTCATGCACCCATTGCACCGTCGCCCCGGCCTCGGCCGCTGCTTCCTCGACGGTGTAGCCATGGCGCGACTCGATGCGCTTGATGACGACCTGGAGAGTGACGAGCGGGATGCCCTGAGCCTTGCGCCAGGCCACGCCTTCCAGCAGATGGCGCAGGCGGGCGACGGTCACGCCCGCGCGGCGCGCGGCCTGCTCCTCGGTGAAGCCGAGCTTCTCGCGCAACTGCGCGACCTGCTGGCGCGGGACGTAATCCACGCCGCGCATCGGGCCGTTCGTGCCGGTCTTCGTCTTCAACTTCCCGACCTTGATGAAGGCGCGCAGCTCGCGCCGGGTGAACAGGTAGAGGCTGCAGGCCGTGTCGAGAGAGAGCCACGACTTTTCGCTGTCGCCGGTTGGGCAGCGGCGCGCCTTCCAGCGCGTGGCGTCCGTGCGGGTCACGTACTGGCGGCCAGCATGCGCCTGCACGGCCAGCATGCCGTTCTTGATGGCGATCTTGACGGTGCTGGTGCTGCGCCCGACATGGGCCGCCACTTCCCTCAGCGTCATGCCCGGCGTCCAGGGCAGGGTCAGATGCCGCTTGGCGCCATGGGCAAGCGCCGGGTAGCGCTGGACGAAACCCTCGAAGGTCTGCGGCGCGCCCTTCCTGCCCCACAATTCCTTGCAGGTCGCGCAGGTGCCGGGATGCTGGCGTTCCTGCCAGCGCCGGAAGGTCGCCCGCAGGTTGTCGGCAATCGGCTTGCCATGCCACGGCATGGGCCGACCGGCGCGCCGGTCGGCGATCAGCTTCTTTGCCACCTTCGGGTCGACCCACCACGTTCCGAACTGCGTCGATGGGCCTTTCGTTCCCAGCGGATTGCAGCGCACCGCCGTAGGAACGTAGCCCATGCGGGCAAATTCCGAGAGCTTGTCGGACCTGATCCCCAGTGCGCTCCGGATCGAGCTGAGCATGACGAATCCCTTAGGCGGGAACGTCCGCTTCGCCTTGAAGGCAGCCCATTCCCCGTGCGGGATAACGTAGAGCTTGCCGTTTCGACGCGGCCGAAGCAGGCCCTTGTGGATCGCCTGGTAGATGATCGCCTTCGAGCCGATCTCGCGCCCGGCCTGCGTGGTCGTGATGCCGCCCAGCACGTCGCTGCTCTGCATGCCGATCACGTTGATCCGCACCTGAACCGCAACTCGCGAGCGCTCGGCCCCGGCGTCCCCGGTGCGTTCGCGCAGCCGCGCGGTCAGCACGGCGGCGATCTCCGCCGTGCCGATGCTGCCGACGAGGGTGGCAAGCAGCGCGATTTCCGGCGCCTGCCATTCGTAGGTACCTTTCGCGCCGAGCTTCCTCGGCGGCGGCCAGTCGGTTTCCTTCGGCGCGCGGCCGTGCCAGAGCGCGAACAGCTCGGCGAAGCCCTTGCCTTGTTGTTGGCGCGTGCAGGCGCCGCTTTGTCTGACGCGCAGAATGTCCGCCACGGACTGCCCGACCACGGCAGCCAGGTCATGGGCGTTCGCGCGGTAGCCGTGGTCGAGGACGAACTGCCGCCACGTCTGGGTGCCTTCCCTGGCTTGTGTCATGCCCGTATCTCCATTTCGTCGCGCAGCGCCCGGCTGCCGGCGAGCATCTGCTGGGCCGACAGGCCTGCGACGGAACCGAGCAGGCTCACCACCGGATCGGTGAGGGCACCGAGGCGCTCGGTCGGGATGGCGCGCATGGCGCGATCCCACTGGCTGAAGGAAGCCGGCAGCGCGCGCTTGACCGGCTTCGCCTTCGGCGCGACCTTCTTCAGGGCGTCCGCCATCGGCATCTTGACCTTCTCGACACCGCGCCGGCTGAAGCAGAAGAACTCGCCGGGGGCCAGGGCGTTCAGGTCGCCGTACTCGATCTTCGATGCCTTGAACTGCGGGGCCAGCGCCGCCCAGGCGGTCGGGTCTTCCTGCGCGCCCACCAGCGTCAGGTTCTTGTTGGCGAACAGAGCGCGGTGCAGAGATCCTGTGTAGCGCAGGGCAGTGACGAACAGGTCGAGGGCGCGCTTGCGGCCGCGCTCGGCGAACTGGTTGATGATGTCCACCGCCTCACCGATGTCTCCTTTCGACCGCTTGCTGGCGCTGAACAGTTGCCCCTCGTCGATGAAAACCAGCACCGGCTTGCGGTGGTCCTCCGCGACTTCGAGGATCGCCCGGCCGTAGGGGATGAACGCAGCGGCGGTCTTGGCCGAGACGACGAGGATAGGCAGCTTGCGGGCGATGAGCTTCGCGCGCAGATCGTCGGGATCGGCAACGGCCTTGCCATACATGGACTCGAGTTCGCCCTCCGGGTCGATCAGGACACTGACCCAGCCCTGGGCCGAAAGCTGCTCGGCGACCAACAGCCCGGCGTTCGTCTTGCCATTACCGGACGGGCCGATGGCCACTGCCTTCAAACCGGTGGTGGCGTATTCCGACAGGTCGATGGGCGCGCCGCCCAGTTGCAGGGTGGCACCGATCATTTCACGACGGTTGATGACGGAGCGTGCCATGTCAGGCCTCCTCCTTGGTCAGCAGGATGTCCTTCAGGGCAAGCACCTGCTTGGGATTGAGCGAAAACACCACTGCGAAGTCATCGATCACCTGCTCGTCGATCTGGCCCAACACGCCGTCGCGCCGCGCCACGGCGAGCAGGCGGCGCAGGCTCGCCCAGTCGGCGCCGGTGGGTTCCTGCCTGGACAGGGCGGCGATCTCGGAACGGAGCTGATCCAGGGTATAGGCGGCAGCCGCCTCGCCCAAGTCGGCAGCAAGGCGTTCATTCAGGATGCCCAGCAGTTGCGCCGCCGACATGTAGCCGTACAGCTTACGGATGAGAGCCTTGTCGGAGGCGGTGAACTCGCGCGTTGCCCTGGTTGCGGCCGGCGGTGAATTCTTTGCCGCCGGCTTCATCGGCTCGTCCTTAAGTAGGTGCAGGTGACGCGCGTCCGGCGGTACTTCGCGGCGCAGGGCCGGCGCGGCGCCGGCCAGCGTGGCGGCGAACAGGCTTGGCGCGCCCGCCTTCTCTTGCTTTGCAGTCCTCATTAGAAAATCCTCCATGTGTTGAGTTCTCACCTCCCAAGGCTACGCAGGGGACTGCACCATTTCCGGTTTTTCTTCTAGGGCGCGTTGCTTCGCGCGCCAGCTCACGGCAAGGCTGTCCAGCATTCTCGGCTGCTCGACGACAAACCCCTCGCTCACCATCTCCTCGACGGCTTCCTCCAGCGTGGAGAAGGAGCGGTGGCGGTCAAACCCGGATGGGGTGAAGTACTGGATCCGCGTCCGCCCCGGCTCCGAGGCGTCCGGCAGCACGATGGCCCAACGCAGGAAGGCCACATGACGGAATTCGATCCCGCTCGGATCGCCATCGTGGCGGGCCATGATGTGGCAGTAAGCCTGCTCGACGCGATCGGCCGCATCGAACAGGCGGGCGATGAAGGAACTGCGCGCGGAAGAATCGGGGTATTGCTGGTGCAACGCCTGCAAAGTACGGGTCAGATACATGGCAATCCTCCTTGCATGAAGAAATGGACAGGCTTTTCCGAGCGGCCTCGCGGTCGCGTGGATGGAAGCAGCTCGAAAAAACCTCACCTGACGGTGAGGAAAGGACCTGGGAGGGAACCCGGTCAGGGTTGATGGGTCATGCGCCAGCGATCATCTCGTCCAGGCGCGTCCCTTCGGGGAACACCGGCACGGTGTAGCGGCGGTAGAGTTCCGGTATCTCCTCGGCCTTGATTTCGTCGCGGCCGAGGGCGGCGATGTAGTCGTCGCGCCGGGAGAACCAGGTCAGTTCGAAGACGGCCTGGGCGTCCCAGTGGTCCGGGGTGTTCGACTCGACCTCCGAGGCGAAGGCGAGCGCCTCCGGTTCCTCGGCATCGAAGTCGATGCACACCTCGCGGTAATCGCCGAAGTCGTGGGGAAAACTCCGCACGACGTAGCTGGCCGAGACTTCCTGCGGCACGGGCCGCACGCGCTCCAGCATGCGCCGGAACACCTTGCACTCGAGCTGCGATCGCTTCTCGTAACCGGGGTAGCCGACTGGCGCGCACGACTCATAGGCGGGCACCGGCCCCAGGTTGAAGCTGACGATGGTCATGCCGGCACCTCCTCCGCCGGTTCCTCGGTCGCCTCGAACAGCGGCGTGTCGTAGGGCAGCGCACAATCGAATTCGATGAAGACGAGCGTCTCGAACTTGATCTCGCAGTTGCCCAGCGCGGCGAGGAATGTCGGGTCGCCGAATGCCCCGTGGGCATCCAGGTCACCGATGTTGGCGTCGATGCCGGCGTACCGCTGGCAGTGCAACGCATTGGACGATTCGGCGTCGAACCAGGCGACGGTCGCTTTCTTCAGCGCGCCCAGTGCGGCCTCCTCGTCCATGTCGGACGGGACATTCAGGGTGAGCATGCAGGCGCAGGAGAGATGCAGCTTGTCCTGGCGCGCAAACAGCAGGCGCAGATTTTTCCTCTGCGGTTGATCCATGGCGATACTCCTAATCAAAGGTGGACGCCATGCCCGGACGGGCACAACGTCCCGTTTGGGAAATGCCGCCGCAGGATGCGGTGGCGGTGAGCGGCTCGAGACGCCAAGCCGTAAGCGATTTCGGTCACCCGAAAAATCTTCATTGCTCCATTACGATGCCCGGTTGGCTGGGGTCGGTTTGGCGACGGTAGTCGCCGCGTTATGCGGCTTGCACTCCGCGTAGGTGCTTCCGTCTTGCCCAGGCTCGTTACTGCCCGTGCATTCGTTCCGATGGTCAGTTGCGTGCGGGCATCGCTTGTTGCCGCATATCTGGCACAGAATCATCCTTGTCATCTCGGTGGGCCATCCAGACCCAAGTGGGTTCTCTTCTTTTCTGTCGCGCAGGCATTGCCGGCAGTTGCATTGTTCGCTCATGTCAATCTCCTACTAATATCGTTGCAAATTGGTACACCGCATATCCGACAGTCCACCTGACCTACCGCGATAAGGCCGCGTCACGCTCGAACTGGGAAGCCCGGCGCGCCACCAGGGCGGTGTATTCGTGCCAGTCCGCGTCGGTCATGACGAGTTGCCGCCGGTCGCTCGCGAATTGCTCCTCGACCGCATCGTTCAGCGCGCAGAGCGCCTTGAAGTCCGGCACCCTGTCGAGCATCGCTTTTACGTCGGCGAAGGTGTTCATCACCATTTCCATTCATTCATCTCCTGCTTGACACAAATCGCTGCGAAGCTTTTTGGACGACACAGACGCTATGTCGTCTAAAAAACCCCGCAAGGCGGGGAAATTGTTTCGCGTTCCAGGAGAGTCGCGCGAAACAAGGAGGATCTGCAGGCGGACGGCTACTCGTCGCCCTCCACGTCCAGCTCGCCGCCGCAGTAGGCGCCGATGGTCGGACGCCCCTTGGCGTCGATGTCGAGGCGGTACATGCCGTCGTTCAGGTCACCGTCCTCTTCCTTGCGGTGCCGGCGCGCGGCCGCGAGGCGGGTGGCGTCGGTCTTGTACGGGCCCTGCAGGTACGGATCGACATCACCGAACACGATCACAAGGTAGCGGTTCACCTTCGGTGGTTCTGCTTTTTTTGCTTGACTGCGTTTCATCGATTTCTCCTCGAGAAATAATCGCGGAGAAGTCGCCCCGGCGGGGCAACAATTCCCCGCTGGGTTGATGGCTGTCAGATCAGGACAGGCTGGAGGGCTTGTCCAGAATGACGGTCACGGTATTTACGTCGGTTCCGCTCGACTTGAAGGCGCCGGCGGCGTTCTGGCGGATCGTGCCGTGTTCGGACACGAAGGCGCGGAACGACTCAGTCTTCCGGTTGCTGCGAAACGAGACGCTGGCGGCCATGATGGACACCATGCGCCGGCCGGGCTTGAGCAGCGTCCATGCGTACATCACATGGTCGATGTCGGACTGGCGGGCGAACGGCGGGTTCATCACGATGCCATCGAAGGATTCCGGCTCCAGTCCGGACGCGGACAGGAAATCCCCTTCGATGCAGCGATAGCCCGCCTCGCCCAGCGCGGCAGCCAGGTGCGGCTGCAGTTCGACGGCAATGACGTTCTCGACGCCGACGATGGCGGCCGCCCGCTTGAGCAGCTGCGCCGTGCCGGCTTGCGGCTCGAGCACCTTCATGCCGGGCTCGAGACGGGCCAGCGCGACCACTTCATCGGCCAGCGCGTCCGGCGTCGGAAAGAAGCCAAAGTTGTCGGGCCGCTCGTAGGTACCCGTGGTGATGAGGGCATCGATGGCGTCGGCAGGATCCACGGTAAAGACGTGACCGCCCCTCCCCTTGTTCCACTTGCCGCCCAAGGCGCGGAGCGCCTTGTCGACCACCAGGTAGTCGCAGCGATCCATCTGCCGCGGCAGGCGCACGACGTTGCCATCGACGGTGAGGCCATCGAGGAGCGCGATCAACCGGTTACTGGGCCGGTCCGGCGCCATGTCGCGGCGCAGATCCTCTGTCCAGTTCCAGGCGATCTCGTCCCAGTTAACCTCCCCATCCGCCCATGCGTCCAGGTAGATGGTGTGGTCGGCCACTCCACTCCGCTCCTCGTTGCCGCGCTCCACCTTGAATTGGCGGGAGAGCTTGCGAACAGGAATGGTGCCGTCCTCGCCGACCATGGCGTAAATCGCCTTGTGCGACGCGGGGCAGTTGCTCAGATAGAGCGAAGCCAGGTACGTCGCCGAGTTGGTCCAGCCTTCATACTTCGTCTCCTGTTCCTGCACCATGGGCGCGGGAGCATTCGGCGGAGCATGCGGGACGGCGTCGGCAAAGAGCTGTAGCTCGATCTGCGAGTGATGCATGACGTTTCCTCCTTGTTAAATGAGGACGCCATGCCCCAGTCGGGGTCATCGCGTCCGACTGGGAAGGCCTCCGCTGCTGCTGGAGGCGGTGGCGGATTGAGACACCAATCCGTAAGTGCTTCGGTCGCCCGAAAGAACCTTCGCTTGCCGCAGCCGCCGCTTCGATCAGCAGCTGGGGAAAGCCCCCTCCAAAGGAAGGGGAAGCCGTCCAGACTGGACGGCGTGGAACTGCCGGCGCTTCAGGGATACTCGATCATTTCCCTGGCCAACCGCTCCAGGGTGTTCGCGCATTCCATGAAGGCGTCCTCGGTGTAGGCCAGAGACAGGCCGCGCCGGGTGCGCGACTGGTTCTCGGCTTTCATGGCTTCGACCTTGACGGTCTCAGCCTGGGCGAGGATCAGCAGGGCTGCCTTATGGGCAGGAAGCGTCATCGTGATTTCCTTGATCAGTGGGTGGGTTCGAGTTCTTCGTCAGGTTCGGCGAGGAACTCGCAGCCGCACCAGCTGTTGAGGCAGCGGTGGTGCTGTTGGCCGTTCTCCAGTTCATCAAAATCAGTGCGTGAACTGCAGTAGGGACAGCAGGTAGGCTGGTCGCCCAGCAGAATCACGGGGCGCACGAACGCGAGGATTGCCAGCTCGTCCTGCAACGTGAGCGGTTCCTTGCCCGGCACGCCGAAGCTGCCTTGCTTGTCGATGCGGTCGAGATCGCACGCTTGCGCATGCTGATTGACCGCCTCAAAGGGCCGCACACCCTGCTTCACCAGCGCCACGGTAACCCTCTCACTTGAGATCGAGGTGTCGCCAACGTCGATGCCGTAGTGCTTCTGCAGCAGCTCGTGGGCCAGCCGTTTGAACAGTGATGTGTTCATCAGGCCACCCCGATGCGAACCGGCGTTTCGGGCACGACGACATGAAGGGTTTCCCCTTTCTCCTCATCGAAGTCGATCTTGAGCGCCTTGACCAGTTCTCCCACGGTCGGCTCGCGCGTTGCGCGCGCCTGGTAGACGGTCATGCCGTACTCGTGCTCATGGACCACGACGTACAGCGATTCCGGCAGCCTGACCAGGTAGGACAGCGCCCCGCATTCCGGACACTGGCCATCCGCCATTTCATCACCCGGCAACACGCGTTGCGATAGGTGCTTGATGCCATCCAGGTCTTCAGACCGGCTGATGCAGCCGCAGTCTGCGCAGCGGCACAACCCCAGCTTGGCCAGAATGGCTTCGCGCGCCGCATCGATCTGCTGTTCAGTAATCGATCCGTCATCGGAAATGAAGGGTTCGATCTCCTTGTCGCAGACCGGGCAGCGATCGTTGCAGGTGGCGTCATGCTCGTCCGACCATTCCTCGCCGCAGGGGCAGAGGTAGTGATTGGTCCAGATCGTCCTGGCGACTTGCGCCGCCTCTGTTGCTTGAGTCATCTTATTGCTCCTTGTGATGCCCGGAGCGCCACCCCATCGGGGCGGAACACCCCGAGCGGGTTGTGATGACCGTCCGGAATGGACGGCATAAACTGCTACCGCTCCGATACCGGCGACGAACTGGCACCTCTCGGCGCTCCCCGTTCCTCATGGAGGCGGACGGGTAGCACCCAGCGGTAGATGCCGACCAGGGTTGTCAGCATGAAGGCGACCTGCATCCACACCAGGCCGGCAGCGCCGTGGTAGAGGCCGAAGCCAAACCAGCAGACGTTGGAGACCAGGTAGGCAATGAAGCCCCACTTCGACCAGGCATTGTTGAGGGCGACCAGCAGCGCACCGATGACGCCGGTGACGCAGCCAGCCCATTCCAGGAACGCGATCGCTTCGGTCATGACAGCACCGCGGCGATCAGGCTCAGGAAGACGCAGCCCCAGAAAACCACCTGGTCCTTGTCGGACAGCACTTGCTCGATTGCTTGTTGCACGTTGCACCTCCATAAAAAATGGGTGCGCAACGCCCCCGGTGGGGACATGCGCCCCTGGGGGATGACACGGAGCGGAACTCCGTGAAGAAAGACGACTGGCTCGAGGCCTGTCGTCGGTTCCCGGCCGGGTGGCCGGAAGGGATCGGGTTTGAGTCTGGGAGAAACCCGCAAACGCCACAGAAAATCGTCATGCCGCCGCGGCGTCGAGGCACCGCGGGGATTCGGCCTGCATCAAGGCGCGAAGCGCGCGCCCCTCATGCCGGCCGACCAGCTGAACGTCGATTCTCAGACGCTCGGCGCGCGCCACACCGCCGGGCCGGGCGGCCACGTCGTCACAGTAGGCGCGGTAGCGATCCAGCGCGGCTTCCTTGCCGTATTCGAGCTGGTCGCGGTAGTACGTCTTGAGGCAGTGCACCGCCTCGCAGTAGGCACGCCAGTCCTGGCCATGCCGATCCACGGTCGCCTTCCAGGCCGTCCCGTAGGGATAGTTGCCATCATCAGGAGTAGGCACAGGCGCGCAGGACATGGCTGAACTCCTCGGAATTGCGGGCCTCGCGCTGGCCACGCCGGTAGGACAGGCGCCAGAGCTCGTGCGCGGCGCCCCCAAGGAACTCCGGATGAAACGGGCTGCGGCCGTCCGGATGGGCGATGCCGGCGAGGGCGTCGTCCCATCCGGCCTCCCAGCCCTGCTGGCGGCAGAACTCCCCCAGCGCCTTCACTTCCTCCGGCGAGAAATCCGACGCCGGCTTGCTGCACCAGGCCGGCGTCTGCTCGTTGTCCGGGATGAACACCGGCGCCACGAGGGCGCTGCCGGGAACCACCATAATTCCGCTCATTTCGCTTCTCCTTGTCCAGAATTGACTGGGTGCGCCTCCGGCTTGTCCTTACCCTTGCGCAGGGCATGGCCGTGGCTGCCGTAGTAGCTCGCTGTCACCTGCAGCCGGCCGTGGCCGAGGTCGCGCGAGACCTGGATGCCGGCGTCGCGGTGCGCCTGCGGATCGACTTCCTTCGGATCGACCCCGACGATCGGCGGCGGCAGCCCGGTGAGATCCTGGTACTTCTCCTGGGCGTAGCCGTGCCTCAAGCCGTGGCTGGTGACGCCCAGATCGGCTTTGGTGATACCCAGCTTGCGGAGCAGGTAGTAGTAGTGCGCGCGGGCCTGCTTCCAGGTGCGGTTGGGCCAGCGGATACGGCCGTCACGCCCCGTGGCCGCCAGGCGCAGCGCGCAATCAAAGACCTCACGCTTGTAGGCGGAATCGATGTCGACCCGGCGTAGCCTGCCGCCCTTGGTGCCCTCATAGATCTCGAGCACCTTGCCGCTCTCGGCCAGGCAGTAGGCCGGTCGCATCTCGATCGACTCCTTCATCCTCAAGGCAAAGGCGTCCTGCATGGACAGCATCAGGGCCAGGCGCTCGTCCAGGGCGCGCGCCCTGGAGATGACTTCCTGCGGGATGACGCCGTTGGCCTCCCAGGCGCGATTGACCTTGGCGGCCGCGCGGCGGGTGAGATCGCGCTCAGGCAGGTAGTCGCGGACATCCTTGACCATCCCGTCCTTGCCGATCCAGCGCGCGAAGGTACGCAGGTAGGAGATCCGCGTATGCAGTACCTTGACGGTGACGCCTTCCTGGTCCCAGCGCTCCATGAGCATGAAGATGTGCCGGTTGCCGAGGTTGCGCGGCGAGGGCAGGCGCACGCCCATGTGCCACAGTTGGGCAAAGGCCATCCGGATGATCAGGCCCCGGTCGTACTGGGTGTGGACGGAACACACGCCTTTCTTGCGCACCGCCCGGTAGGCAATGTTCTGATCGAGGATCCGCTGCAGCTCGATCCGGAATCCAAGCGGCAGCAGCTTTTCTGCGAGCGATCTCATCTTCGGCTCCTTTCTCTAGTGGATTGTCGGGACCACGTCGGCGTCCCAGTCGGGGACGGGCAGCGTGATTTCCTCAATGTCGTGCTCGACGACCTGCACCTCGTCCGTCAGCGACGGAAACGGCGGCAGGACGACACGCTCGACTGGGGGTTGGTCAAAGCGATGCAGCATGGACACGGTTTTCATAAAAGCTCCTCAAGTCGGTTGATTGATCACTCTCGGGCCGGCGGTCGGTCGCGCCGGCGACAGGCAAAAGGCCTCCCTCCGCGCGCGAGCCTGCGCACGGAAGTCTTCAAGTTCGTTCGGTGGGAAATGGCGGGGTGGTTAGAAATTTCCTACGGTTGGCGCACGCAATTGCCCATTTCTGAGGCAAAGCGGCAGCGACTACGCGATCACATCGCGCGACGCCCGAATCAGCTGCCCGAACGCTCACAGCGTCGGTGCAGGTCGCCATCACATGGCGGGGAGCACCCCCAAAATAAGGAACCCCCGGGAATATTTCACCCCCGATCCGTCCGTCCACGGCCACCTCACAGGCGCCGCGGGTTGGCTGCTGCGCGAATCACATTCGCGCCAGGCTTCAAATCTCGTGTCGAAGCCCACAACCACATTCATGGAATCGCCCCTTGCCCACCTGGGATTTACAGCTCCTGCCAACGGAGCCACCGGGTGCTCTTTGGGTGAGCGCCAGAATCCCTCATGGATTCCCAGCCCCACCGGCGTCCTTTTAGGACACCGAGCGTGCAATTCCTTCAAATTGATTGCCAGGAGCAGATGTGCGTTCGTTCCGGACCGCCGGCCCGCGCGCACATAAACAACTCTGGCTATGGATGTCCACGCGATACCGTCTGCGGGACGTGACGAGCGCGATGCTCGTCTTGGAGGAACGGGCGCTATGCCCATCCGTGACGGCCATCAATGGCCGGTGATTCGCACCGATTGTCTCGGTGGAGGTCCAGGCGGCTCGCCCGGAGTGATTCGAGAGCCTTATCCCCATCCTTCAGGGACTGACGCGGTTCCTCTCGCGCTTCCACGTTCGCCCACACGGCGAAAAACCTGCTGTGTTCTTTACTCACATCGACGACTTCTCGACGCGAGCGAATTATTTTCTGAAATTCCTAAGCGTGTCAACTCTCTTCTTTCTCAACACTCCATTCACTTGGGTTTCACCGTTTAATTTAAGCAATAACTTTTTGTTCCGCATGTCGATTCGATTTATGTCACCGTTTAACACGGTGTAGACCCCATGTTGAATTGATGCAACTCCCATGCCAAGATCACATGCAAGCTGGACCTGATTCTGTGTTCGATATGATCACGCTCCAGTTTCGCCGCCTTCTTCCTCTCTCAACAGCCTGGTATTGATCTTTCTCCGACTGTTCGTGCCGCCGGCGGCACGCCCACGGCACGCCCACGGCACGAAATGCGTTCCACCCCCACCCCTGAACGGATCCGTGCCGCCGGCGGCACGCCCACGGCACGCCAGCGGCACGGAGATCCAAAAAATCATGTCGCATTAACCAAAACCGGCCCAACCCCCCTCAGCAATGGCAGGGATATTCCCTTCCAGAGGTTTGAGCCACGCTAGAAAATCCCCTCTGAATTCATTCACCGGGGATCAGCATGAAATCCTTTGAAGTTCGCGCGATCGACATCGGCTACGGCCACGTCAAATTTTCGGATGGAATCGACCCGGAAACCCATGAGGTGTCAGCCTCCAGCTTCCCGGCCCAGTCTCCAGTAGCGCCGAAGAGGGTGATCAACACCGAGGCAACCCAGCGCCGTGACACATTCCTCGTCCCATGCAACGATGAAGTCTATGAAGTAGGGCGCGGCATCAATCTCGCGCTAGGGGCGCACCACGTCAGCGAGTCGCTCGACCATGACTACCCGTTGTCCGTTGCCTACCGGGCACGACTTTACGGCGCCCTCAACTACATGGCGTCTGGTCTCCCCGATGGCGCGATCGATTATCTGATCCTTGGGTTGCCACTTACGACCTACTTCAAGCTCGAGAAGCAGCTTGCCGAGCGTTTCACCGGCAAACACTTCATCGACACTCGCGGCCAGATCATCACGGTTCGCAACTGCCGCGTGTACCCGCAGCCCTTGGGCAGTTACGCCTACTACCTGATGAAGCACGCAAACCAGCATGGCGGTTCCCCGCGGGCATTGATCATCGATCCTGGCTACAACACCGTCGACTGGTTCGTCTGCCAGGGGATGACGGCCTCGGAAGACAGATCGAAGGCAAACAAGCGAGGCATGTCGGCCGTTCTGAAGATGGTCGCTGAGCGAATCATTCAGGATCTCGACCTCGATGCCACGGTCGCGGAAATCGTGCGCTACATCGATCAGGCCCGCCTCAGCGGGTCACCGCTCATGCTCTATGGCAAGCCTTTGGATCTGAACCCCTACATGTCCGCCGGCGAGCACATCGTCCGGGAGGCGATTCAGGAGATCAAGAACACGATCGATTCGGGCGCAGATATCGATGTGATTGTCGTTACCGGCGGCGGGGCCTCTCTCTACGCGGACGAAATCAGGCGCAAGTTCCCGAAACACGAGATTGTCGAACTCGACGAGCCAAACCTGGCCAACGTGCGCGGCTTCCATTATCTCGGGGAGCGCCTGGCCAGATCGGCCGCCCGGGCTTCTGGCATGAAGGAGAGCGCAGGTGTCTGACGAAATTCGTATCGTGTTCCGCATCAACCCTGTGGAGCATCCCGATCTCGCCAAGATATTGCTCTCGAAGCCGGCCAAAGAGCGCAACAAGTTTGCCCGCGGAATGCTGATCAGGTCCTTTTACGGGGTCGGCCGCGAACCCTCCGGGGCTGCATCGGGGTCGGCAAACGCACCCGCCGGGGCAACATCGGCTCCGGCCAACCAACCGAAGGCTTCTGTGAGGAACTCCCTCGATGCCCTCGGCAACCCAGACGCGTTTAAATTTGGACAGAGGAATACCGCATGATTTCCATCGTCGTCCCCGCCCACAACGAATCCGAGGCCGCTCCGATTTTCATGGAGCGGGTCACGCCTATCCTCGAAGCAACAGGGCTACCCTACGAAATCGTCTTCGTCGATGACGGTTCGCGCGACAACACAGTCGGGGTGCTGCTTGCTCTGCGCCATCGCTTCCCGTGCATACGGCTCGTCCAGCTCTCCCGCAACTTCGGCAAGGAAGCGGCGCTCACCGCCGGGCTCACCTACGCCTCCGGCAACGCCGTGATCCCGATGGACTGCGACCTGCAGGATCCGCCCGAGCTAATCCCCGAGATGATCTCCAAGTGGCAGGCCGGCGCCGACGTGGTCCTGGCCGCGCGCCGCGATCGCTCGACCGACACCTGGGCAAAGCGCGCAACGGCCAAGGCCTTCTATAAGGTGATGCGGAAGATCACGCACGTACCAATCCCGGACAACTGCGGCGACTATCGGCTCATGGATCGCAAAGTGATCAACGCTCTGCTCTCCTTTCCCGAGCGCAACCGCTTCATGAAAGGCCTGATGGCCGCCTGCGGCTTCAAGACAGCCGTCGTCGAGTACGACCGCCCCGAGCGCGCCGCCGGCGAGACCAAGTTCAACTTCTGGAAGCTGTGGAACTTCGCACTGGATGGGATCACCGGTTTTTCGACCGTGCCGCTGCGCGTGTGGACCTATATCGGCCTGACAGTGGCGGCGATTGCCTTTCTTTTCGCTGCGTGGACCATCGCCAAGACCCTGATCTGGGGGGTGGTCACACCTGGATACGCCACCCTGATCTCGGTGACACTGTTCCTCGGAGGCATCCAGCTGGTCGGCATCGGCATTCTCGGCGAGTACACCGGCCGCATCATGGCCGAGACGAAGCGCCGGCCGGTCTTCATCGTCGGTAACCTACACGGCTTCCCCGATTCGGTCGGACCGACCGTTGTCCCCTTCGAGGCCGCGGCCGCGCGGGGTGCGCGATGAGCGCCGGCGAACTGCGCCAGGCGGACATCGCATTCCAAGCGAATCTCTACGACAGCGGAAACCCGACGCGGCGCTGGCTGCACAACGCCAGGCGCGAATGGGTGATGGGCATGATCAACGCTTCGGCGCCGGTCGATGCGCGCTTCCTCGAGATCGGCTGCGGCTGCGGCATCTACACGGCGCACTTGGCTGGTCTTGGCACGGTCCGGGCCCTCGACATCAACCCGGAGTTCGTCGCCGCGGCTAACCTGATGGCCAATGTAGACGCCTCGGTAGGGGACATTCAGAATTTCGATTCGGCGCCGATGTATGACGTCGCCGTCTGTTCGGAAGTCATCGAGCACATCCCAGATTCGGCCCGTGCGCTTGCCAATATTCACAAGGCGCTCAAGCCCGGCGGCCGCCTGATCCTGACCACGCCACATTCCTTCAGCTCGATGGAGGTGTTTGCCAGGCTACTGACTTTCCCCCCTGCCGTTGCGCTGGCCAGGATGATCTACGGAGAAGCGGTGGACGACCTTGGCCACATCAACAGACTGACGCGATCGGCCCTGCGACGCCAGATTGACGCCGCCGGCTTCGAGGTAGTGCATCACACCTCGCGCGCACTCTACCTCCCGGTGCTTGCAGAACTGTGTGGTCAATTCGGGACAGGAGTCGCCCAACGCATCGAGCGCCAGTTGCGCGATGCGCCAGTTCTCTCGCAGCTGCTATGGACTCAGTGCTGGTTGCTGAAAAAACCAGCTGCCTCGGCATGATCGATCGCATTCTTGCGCGGTTCATCCTGACCGGGATCGGAAACACCGCCCTCGGCCTGGGAGTGATCTACACCGCCCGCCAATGGGTCGATGACATCACGGCCAACCTGATCGGCTACCTGCTGGTGGTGCCGGTGTCGTTTCTTTCCCATCGCAACTGGTCCTTCCGCGACGTCGGCAGCCTGCTGCCCGCCTTCCTGCGCTACCTGCCGACCGTCATGGCTGGCTATGCCGCCAATCTGGCGGTACTGCGCGCAGGCCTCAGCCTCGGCGCCGATCCTTATCTAGTCCAGGCGCTGGCCATCTCTACCCACATTGCCATCACATATTTGCTTTCGCGTCTGGTGGTGTTCCAGGAGCAGCGACCGTGAGCGATCAACCGCCGAATCTCCCTACCATCGAACAGATTCTGCAGAACCCGGGCACCTCGTACTGGCTGCGCAACGCGATCGAGTCGTCCCTTAAGCGTGATCCGGTCGATGCCGCCGGCGACGCTGAACTCCTGTCCTTGCTCCTCGCTCGACGCTGCGACGAGATTCTCAAATCCTTCACCCCAAGCTAACAAGATGCATCGCTACTTGCCCCTGCCGGTGCTGGTGCTGCTCGCCGCGCTTGTCTATCGCGCGCCCTCACGAGCCGCCTCCGGCGCCACCGACCCGGACTATTACTGGCACCTGAGCTACGGGGAGTGGATCCTCGATCACCTGGCTCTGCCCACCGTGGATTTCTGGTCATGGACTGCGGATGGCCATGCCTACCGACTGACACAATGGCTTGGCGAGGTAGTGATGGCGATCGCGCACCGCGCCGCCGGTGAGTTGGGCACGCAATTCCTTGCCGCCGCACTGGTGACGCTGGTGTTCACGTTTTCCTACCATGCCGCGCGCTGCTACCTGGCGAGCCGGCTGGCCTCCCTGCTTGTCGCCATTGGCTGCAACATCACCCTTCTCGCCCTGGCCTGCCGGCCGCATCTGTTTACCCATCTGGGCTTGGCCCTGCTCACCATGCTGGTCGCCAAGCACCTGTCCTCCGGCTCGCACCGCCCCCTCTACTGGATACCCGCGGTGATGGCGCTGTGGGTGAACCTGCATGGCGGGTACGCCGTTGGGCTAGCTTGGTTGTGGATGATGGCCGGCCTGCTGGCAGTCGAGCAGTACATCCGCAAGGACGAGTTCCCCTGGCGAATCGCGTTGCCATTGGCCACCGCCGCTGCCGTAGGCACGCTTGCCACCTTGATCAACCCCTATGGCCCTGGTGCTTGGTCCTACGCGTTCGAGATCGCAAGCCTCAAATCTTCATCGGCCGGCATCATCGACGAGTGGAACGCCACCACCATCAAGACAGAGGCCGGGCTGCAGTTCTTCATCGTGACCTCAGCCCTCTTTGCAGCCATGGCCGTCTCGCGCGACCGGCCGCGCCCTCATGCGTTGCTTGCGGCCGTCCTTATGGTCGCGGTAGGCTGGACTTCGTTGCGTGTCTCGCTGATGGCCACAGTCTTGTTGGTGCCGCTGCTCGCACAAGCCTTACGCGGCACCCCTTTCTATATGCTTGCTTTCGTCGGCCGCGCATACCGCTTCGAGCGCGGAATCCGCGTTATCGCAGCCCTCCCGTTGCTGGTCGCTCTCACCACCGCCTCCGTCGCCATGGCCTCGCGCGATCGCCTAACCGAGCGTCACATCGCCAATACGCTACCGGTCGCAGAGGTGGCCTTTATGAAGAAGCACGGCATGGGTGGTCGGATCCTCAACAGCCCAGACACCGGCGGCTACCTCATCCGGCAACTCGGCCAAAAAGTCTCTCTCGACACGCGCTTTGACCTGTACGGTGACCGCGCCCTTTTCGAGTACCTGTTCGCGCGCCGCGGCGAAACCGGCTGGCAGGAATACATTTCCCGCCTCGATCCCGACATCGTGCTGATAGAGAACGCGGCCGCGCTGCGCCAGCTTCTTTGCGCCGGCGGGGGCTACAGGTTGGTGTTCGAAGGGCCGCGATATTCGTTGCTGGTTCGCAATAACGCCTACCCCCAGTTGCCAACCCGGACTCCAGGACGCCAGTTCGAGGATCTTCTCAATCTCCTGAAAAGCTAACCATGCGATTCTCCTTTCCTGCGACTCTTCTCGTATTCCTTGCCGCACTTTGGCTCAAAGCCATCTACCCGGCTTCCTCCGGCATCGCCGACACGGATTTCTATTGGCACATCGCCTACGGCCGCTGGATCCTCGAGCACGGCATGATCCCCGCCGGCGACGTCTTCTCCTGGTCGATGCACGGTGCGCCCTACCGCTTGACACAGTGGCTGGGCGAGACGCTGATGGGCGCTGCCTACAACCTCTGGGGGCTGAATGGCACCAAGGTCCTGTCCATCGCGCTGGCCGCCGCCACCATCGGGTTCGCCTGGCGCGCCGCGGCTTTTCACGTCCATACCTCGGTCGCGCTGGGCATCGCCCTCGTCTGCAACCTGGTGCAGATCGTCACGCCGATGCGCCCACAGCTCTTTTCCTTCGCGCTCCTGGCGCTGCTGGCCTATCTTCTGACCGCCTGGTCGGTCACGCATCTGCGCCGCTACCTGCTGGTCCTGCCTGCGCTGCTGGCCCTTTGGGTGAATTTGCACGGGGGCTACGTGGTCGGGCTGATCTTCATCGGCCTATTCTGCGCCGGGCAGCTCGTCGAGGCCTGGCAGGCACGCGCACTGCGAGCGCGACGCTACGAGCTGGCCTTCCTATGCGGTATCGCCTCCCTGTCGGTCCTGGCCACGCTCCTCAACCCTTACGGCATCGGCGCCTGGGAAAGCGTGCTGATGATCTCCGGTTTGCGCTCGGCGTCGGTCATCTCTGAGTGGATGCCGGTCAATCTGACAACCGAGCTCGGTTGGTTCTACCTCATGAACCTGGTGCCCTACGTCGCCCTACTCTGCCTTGGCGCGCGTCCCACCCTAACCCACGGCCTGATGGCCGGCATCTTCCTCGTCTTTGGCGTACTGGCGAACCGCCAGGTGGCCATGTGTGCCGCGGTGATGGCACCTCTCACGGCAGCCCTTTTGGCGCGCGCGTCGCAGTACCAGAAGCTGATCGAGTCCGCCGGCAACCCGAGCCGTCCGCTCGCGCACGGCGCCGTAGTCGCCGTTCTGCTTGCCGTTCTGCCTTGGATCGCGGCGAAGGGCGATGCGCGCTGGCAGGAGACCATCAACGGCCAGTACCCTGTCAATGCGGTGGCCTTCCTGAAGGAAAACGGACTGACGAAGCGCGTGATGTCGGACACCCTCGAGGCAAGCTATCTGATCTATGCCGGGGTTCCGGTCTTCATCGACGGCCGGATGGATCTCTACCGCGACAAGTTCTTCTTTGAGTGGTATCTCGCCGCGCGCGCAGCCCCGGGCTGGAGCCGCGTCATCAAGGACTTCGAGCCGCGCACTATGCTCCTGCGGAACGATATGGCGCTGCGCCAGGTGGTGCTGACGTCAGGCGAATGGAAGCCCGTCTTCGTCGATGAGCGTTACACGGTGCTGGTGCCGAACAGCGCAGAATTCGCCGCCCTGCCGGTGGCGCCGCCCCAGCCCATCGCCTACCTGGACGACAAGGGGCGCATGGTTCGCCACTATATGCCTTAGCAGGTAGAGTTGCAATTATTGCTAATTATGTTATATTTACTCCATAGCCAATAGACACTATGGAGGGCGTCGTGGCCGCACCCGAGGCAGTTGCTCGCAATGAAATCGATCGCGGGGCCATCGCCAAGATGGTCATGAAGCTGTTCGAGCACTGGCAGCTCAGCACCGAGGAGCAACTGGAGATGCTTGGACTGTCGCCGGAGAACCGCGCCGCCCTGAGCCGCTACCGCAAGGGGGAGCCGATCTCAACTAGCCGCGATGCCCTCGAGCGCGCTAGTCATCTGCTCGGAATTCACAAGAATCTGCGTCTTCTCTTCCCGCACAACCGGGATCTGGCCTACGGCTGGATGCGCACTCGCAATCGCTCCTTCGATGGTTTGACGCCAGCTGAGGCCGTCCGGAAGTTCGGATTCGCCGGCCTGTTGATGGTGCGCGCCTACCTTGACCGTGCACGTGGTCAATGACTGCGGAGGGGCTTTTTTCAGGGCTGGTCCTGGCCGACGTCCATCAGGACATCTTCCGCAACATCGTTTCTCTCCGCGTTTCGGAAGACCTGAACGACGATCTGAGCGACGATCCGGCAGAGCGCGAGGCGGCCATCCGGCTGGAACTGGCGTTCAAGCCCCACCCGTTCGAATCGGCTCTTCCGATCATTCATCGCCCTTTTGAAGAGGCCGTCTGGAACGACGCGATCGGCTTCCCCTTCATCAACTGGATGAAGAGCCGCTACTCGGATGGATCTTTCGGCGTATGGTACGGCGCCGGCGACATGGAAACGTCTGTATTTGAGACGGCGTACCACTGGGTCGGCCGTCTGTTGAGCGATGCCGAGGGATATCTCAGACCGGGCGTTACCATTGAGCGCAAGATCTATCGCGTTTGTTGCGATGCCGCCCTTGTTGATTTCAGAAAGGCCGTCAAAAAATTCCCTGCGCTCATTCATCCGCAGGATTATTCCTTCACGCACCAGGTGGGTGCGCGGCTGGATCATGAAGGCCACCCTGGCTTGATTACCCAGTCAGCTCGCTGCGGTGGAGAAGTGGAGGCGATTTTCAACCCAGGCGTGCTTTCCAATCCGCGGCAGCACTGCTATCTCACTTACCAAACCACAGGCAAGGGCATCATGGTCGAGAGAACACCCGGTAAACCCTGGATGAAAATCCCGCTCGAACACCTCCAGCCCTCCTAGCGCTCAGTCGATGAGCTGACCATGCCGTCCAAGGATGGGAATAAACAGAAATATACATACCCTGTATATTTTGAAGAATTCCTCGCCCCTTCCAATTTTCCAGAATCCCCACCTCTTTTCTGAGATTCTGTCTCCAAGTGACCAAGGAGACATGCAATGAACTGGTTCAACGTCGACAAGCAAGGCCTCGCCCAGCTGCTCGAGCGGCGCGGTAAGGAGTTCATCCTCTTCGAGCTCATCCAGAACGCGCTGGATGAGGATGTTACTGAGATCAGCGCCAGCCTCGAGCGCGTCCCAGGAAAACGCCTGGCGCGTCTGGTCGTCGAGGATGACCATCCGGACGGATTTGCGCTACTCAATCACGCGTACACTCTCTTCACCGCGAGTAGCAAGAAGGGTAACGCCGAACAACGCGGCCGCTTCAATTTGGGGGAGAAGCTGGTGCTCGCCCTATGCGATGAGGCGGAAATATCGTCAACCACAGGGACGATCGCCTTCACCAAGGCGGGCCGTGTCCGCCGACGTTCCTGTCGCGCCCGCGGATCCCGCTTCGAAGGCCTCCTCCGGCTGAAAGACGATGAAATCGAGGAATGCGGTAAAGCAGTAATGCGGCTGCTGCCGCCGGCGGGCGTGAAGCTCAGCTACAACGGCCAGATCGTCCCATCGAGGACGGCGCTGGCGGAATTCGAGGCTACCCTCCCGACCGAAGTGGCCGACGCCGAGGGCGCCTTGCGCCGCACGCAGCGGAAAACCCGGATCCGGGTCGTCGAACCGCTTGCCGACGAGATACCCTTTCTATACGAGCTGGGCATCCCGGTCGTCGAACTGGGCGACTTGCGCTGGCATTTGGACATCGCCCAGAAAGTCCCGCTCAGTTTCGAGCGCGACGGCGTGACCCCAGCCTACATGGCACGAATTCGCGCCCTGGTGCTGGAACACATGCAGGACCGTCTCACGACCGAAGACGCGAACGCGGTCTGGGTGCGTGACGCTGTCCAGAGCCACGGCGAGGATCTGCCAGGCGCGGTCATCGAGCGCGTGATGGATCTGCGCTTCGGCGAACGACGGGTGGCCTACGACCCCTCCGACCCGGAGGCGAACAGCCGGGCGGTGGCGGCCGGCTACACGGTCATCCACGGTGGCCAGCTCTCGCGCCAAGAGTGGGAGGCGGTGCGCAGGACCGGCGCCGCCCTGCCGGCCGGCCAGGTTACGCCTAGCCCAAAGGTTTTCAGCGACGATCCGGATGCTCCGGAGCTGAAATGCCTCGAGCGCGAGGACTGGACCCCCGCCATTCAGGCTGTGGTAGCCTATGCCGAACGCATCGGTAAACACCTGCTCGGTTTCGACATCACGGTGAGGATCGCCAACTCGATCGGCTGGCCATATGTGGCGGCTTACGGCGGCCGGCGGTTGATCCTGAACCTGGGTCGGCTAGGCCACGCCTGGTTTGAGCGGAAGGATCTAGCGGAAATCAACAAGCTGTTGATCCACGAGTTTGGCCACGAATACTGTATGAATCATCTTGACGCAACCTATCATGATTCTTTGTGCGAACTGGGAGGAAAACTAACCCTGCTTGCATTGGTGGAACCAGATATATTTGAAATCAACCCAAGGAGTAATCGATGAAATTTCTCCCTCTGACGCTGATCGGGCTGCTCTTCGGCAGCAACGCTTATTCGCAAGTCCGCGGAAGCGGCGATCTGCCCATATATGACCCCAACGCTGGAGTGGCGCTCACAAAGGCAGCTTACCGTGAGGTGTGTCTCGGAGATAAGCCGGCTCTTCTGATTTACGGTGAGGGGCTGGATAAAGGGGTGAAAGTGCTGACTCCTATTGGTGCCATACCATGGCCAGCCGACAAGCCGAATCCATGCAAGGGGCACACGTTGCAAAAGTAGAGTGAATGACATGAAAGTAAAGTACATGACACGCGGAGGTTTGGCCGGGGCAGCGATACTGCCTGCTTACTGGCTGGCAAGCATGCCAACTGTCAATGAGGCCTTTATCGCGCCGGCAGCGCTTGGTATTGTGTTATTGGGTCTTGTGGGCGCAATAGCGGGTTATTGCTGGAGCAATGTTGCCGGGCTGTTTGATTTTTCGCTGCCCACCGGTTTCTTGTCTCGCTCAAATGTTGCGTCTGAGGCCTCTACTTCAGGTCACAGCGATGTCGGTGGCTTTGACTGGGACGAGCATCGCTCGGCCGATCCTTTTCGGCCGCGTCGCCAGGTCGACGAGGATCTCAAAGAGCGTTTCATTGTATCCGGCGATTGGCGAGACGAGTTTTCCTCGCCCTCGTCTCGCGAGGAGGATGACCGCCATTCCGGCCTGCGCTGACTCTCACCTAGCGCCCTGAGGCTGCCTTCTTTTCAGGTATTTTCGGCATCCAGTTTTCCGGCGCCTGAGGTCTTGAGTTTTGCTCGGTTGGAGCTGCCGCCGGCCGCGCCTGCTGCGGATTTGCTGGATCGTATCCGATCCTCTCCTGGTGCTGATCCAGTGTTGGCATGCTGCCCGGAATAGAGTTTGGCAGAATCTGCCTGAGGCTAGTTTCAGCATCACTGGTCATATTGTCAGATGACCGATTTGCAAGCTTACTTACCGAGCTCATGTTGCTGCTTCGCGGGTTCGGATCCACGAAACCAGTTTCTCCCTGAACCCGCGTTAGATCCTTTCTGCCCTCTACCCCAAGCTTGCCATTCTCTGCATCGAACTTTCCCTTAGTGCCCTTGATATAACCGTCTGCGGCTTGTGCTAGCCCAGATTGGGGTGATACCGATTCAGCCCCGACTTTACCAACAGGCACTCTCCCTTTGTTGGAGTCATGCTTTTCCGCTGTTTTGTTTTGCACATCCCCCGACTTCATGTTTTCCCCGTTCTTGGCCTCGATCGCCCCCTCTGTACCAAGTACCTTCTGCCCTGAAATATGCGATGTGGCATGCTCACGCCCCATTTGGGATCCTGCAATCCGTGCGGCCAAGCCTTCCAACACGGCCATGTACTGCTCTGGCGATTTTGCATTCTTCAGATCAGATAGGATGGCCCTCTGATCAGCAGCGGAGAATTTCCCCGTATCTGCAATACCGTTGTGGGATGCGCTTACGCTGGCGCTCTGCATTACCCGTGACGACTCATCAAGTCGATTTGCCTGCTGGAACTGCGCTTGAGCCTGTTCAATATGAGTCGATGCACTCGCCAATCTGGCATCTAGCCCGCGGCTACCCTGGGTTACCCCTTGCTCCGTGTTTGTAAATCCGTGGGTTCGAGCAAGCTCGCTTAAATAGGATTGACGCTCAGATGCAAGTTGAGTTGCGCTTGTCTTGTCCCCTTGACTGATTGCTTTGCTGATTCCGGCTTCATAGCTCTGCATTTTAGCAATTGCAGCTGAAAGATCGAAGCCTGTACCTGCACCGGCATTGAATGACTGGTTGCGTCGTGCGCTCTGACTATGCTGATCTGCCGCACTGATACCTCCGGCCGGTGCAGTTTGTCCTGGCTGAACAGGCAGATTGGCGGATTGCCCTTGTGGCACAGGCTTCGAGGTGTTCCTAGAGACTCCTTCCGCCGCTCCCGTGCTGTTACCGGCATCCATCCCTGCATTAGCCTTGAATCCGCCTTGGAATCTCCCCTGGTCCAAGGATGATGTCCTTTGTTGTGCACCCGCACTGGCTGTGACCTCTGTTCCAGCCATTTTGTCCCCACCAAAGCTTTGGTTAAGCGAGCCTGCCTCGCGACCCGCTACACCTATTGCGTTGGAATTTGTAATCCCCCCGCTTCGGATTTGGCTCACCATCTCACCAAAGATAGCGCTTTGCTGTTCTGTTGCAGCACGCAGATTCCCAAATGCAGCCTGGGTGCTTCTGACTGCCTGGGAGGATAGCTCTTTACCAAGTGCTGCCACGTTACCTGAACTCAGGGTGGTGTCATGCTTAGGCTGAGATAGGGCGGTTGTCCCATCTCTATATTGCGTCTCGCTCATACCCCCACCATCGCGGAAAGAATATCCTCCGGAGGCGGAGCTGTAATCCGTGTTGTACTTGTTGGCGTTGGCCGAGTGAGCGCTATAGTTACCCCATTGAACATTGCCGGCGCTGATGTTTCCCGCTCCGACTGCTTGGCCTGCTTTATCTGCGGCATGTTGCGATGGACCCGTCAATCCTGACACCACGCCTGTCATTGCCATTTCTCCGCCTTTAACCAAGGCCAAGGCAATTACAGGCACACTTATTGTCAGCAAGCCAACCACAGCTTCACCAGAAATCGATGTATTTAGAAGCTGAGCTGCGTTAGTAACCGTGACACCATCGATGCCTTCCAGAGCAGCCGTCATTGATTTAGCGCCGGTCATCGTTCCGACATAGTTAACGATGGCATACAACGGCGCCCAGAGCTGGACCCACAACATTGTCATCACATAGGACTTGAGAACCACCCCCCCCTTGGTTCCTGCGATGATGATCATTATCAGGATGATCGGGAAAACGCTAATGATCACGAGATCGATGGCGTTGCGGATCATCGGTAAGGTTTCCGCAGCCAATTTCGCCATTACCCTGTACGATGAATTTGCTGACTGCGAGGCCATTGCAGTAGCTGCGGCATTTTGTACCGCCGTCGGATCGTTCATTACCTGGCCCAGTGTCTGACTTGTATCGTTCAGCATGTTGATCATCATTCGCTGCTGAATGGCGTCGGCTGCAGTACCGCTTGCAGTCATGATCAGCCCTTCAGAAGCCGGGAGGAGCGTTGACAAGATCGTGCTCGCATTAGCAGGTGGAACGAATGGACTAATAATTTTTGCTATGCGGCTTTGCTCAGAAGCAACCTGTCCAGGAAGACGCGGGCCGATGATATTGGTATATGCGTCGCCACAATCCGTGGCAATTGATTGGCTCGCCAGAGAAACAATGCGGCCCGGGTTTACTAAGGCGAGAGTATTGAAATCTGACCAGATATTTCTTGACACCAACAGCGCTGGTAAAGTTGGCGGGTTCACCAAAATTTCAGGATTGATGCAGTCTCTCATAAATATTTGCATGTCCTGAGCGAGTATCGGTTCGGTGAAGGTAGCACTCTGTGCTTCACGGAGGGCGCGTGAGGCCCCCATTAACCCTCCTTTTGTGAAGGAAATATTCGCATCAGGAAATGCAAACACTGTTTCAGTGCGATCCGTGAGCCAATAGCCTATCTTGCTAGTCGTGCTGGCGAAGAATGCCAACCCGATTGGCACATTGGCCACGGTACGTGGCGCCCCCGCTGCGTACCCAACATCCTGGATTGTCACCGTTACTCTGGGTAGGAATAGGGCAGAGTAGAAGAAAGCCATCATGATGAGATAGGCACCAGCATCCTCTCCGCGCGCTCTCACGAAGCCGACAGCGACCGCTATAAATAGGCCGAGCATCGCGGCGACCCTAACTAGGGCGAGAAAATCTCCATCAACGCCACCGGATCCCATCAGCATCACGATGGCGTTGAGCACCCCCTGGACTTGTTCAGCGTTGTAGAACGCATAAATGACATAGGGATCCATTTGTGACCTTTAGTTCCGTTTGGCAAATCGCGCGCTGGCGGCCAGGTTCGCATTGAGGCTCGAGTACATACTCCGCTCGATCTTTGCAAGCTCTTCCATCTTTTCGAAGGGCTTTCCTCGAAGTGCGTAAATGTTCATCGACAACGAAGCAACCTCAGCATTTAGAGCTTTAATGCGTTCTCGAATACGTTCAACCTTCCCCTCCTCAATGTTTTTCAACTTGGACCCACCGCCAGCCGCGGCCTTTTCTAGTAGCTGGCTGTAGAAGCGGATGAAATTGGATGCAGCATCAAGACCAACGAGTTGAGCAATATCGCTCTGCATAGCCCCCGCCGCTCCAGAGACTATGCCAGACGTATATGTCAGGGCTGCATATCGAGCCAGAGGAAGAGATGAGAGATTCAGCACTGACCTTTCTAGGGGAGTCAGTGAAGACAGAGGGTTTGTTTTACTGATAATCGCTGCCCTTAGCTTGTCGATTAATTCATAAGCCATACGGCTGAATGATTTGATCGATTCCGTAGCATTTGTGAGATCAGTGCATTCGGAATTCGCACATTTCCAAAGCTTAATGTTGGCGGTGTCCTGATCTGGGCTCCCAACAAGGTCCAAGAAGCTCAGTGACTCTCCCTTGCCGTCGTTGATAACGCCGCCTTCAGTACCGGTGTCGAATGACTTGATAATGTAGGCGGGACCTACTAAGGACATGATGACGTTGATTTCATCGTCGCTCACGTCTTGATTCGATTGCTTCATCAGCCAATACACAAGATTGACATCTACGGGGGGGTTATTCCCTATGTCTGCGGATGTCACGAGAGATTTATCCTTGCCATAGTTCTGCATGTACTTTCGTTGCATTGCATCTTTAGCCGTTGCTATGCCTAAGGTCGCATCGAATTGGTCGACGAACTCCCCGACCGAGCGGGCGTAGCTAGAGGCATCCCGCCGGTTATCCTCCAACCATTGGCCGGCAAAAGTATCAACGGCTAATTTCGCTGCCTGGCAACTACCCATCCCGAATTGGTTGACGCGCTGGGCAATGTCATTTATCGCTTCGAGCGTAACTGCCACCTCCGGCGCCATCGAGCGAAGAGCAAGCATGAAAAAGTAGCCAACTGCAGCCTGTCCGAAATTCCTTAGCGCCTGAACAAAAGCATCCTTATTCACGAACGAAAAGCCGCCGAGGAAGGCGTCTATCCCGCCACATCCAGCTTTAATGGAAGGAGGATTTATCTGGAACGGCTGGAAGGTACGATTGGGAACACGCCATGTCACGCCACCCCCGGAATACCCAAGAAGTGACTGTGTGCTGATTGCTTGGGCAGGTGTGACGTTTGCCGCAGATCCAGCAGACTGATAGAAGTCCTCCATCCAGCCGGCATTGGCGGGCATGGTCGATGCCGTGAGAGTTACCGCCAATGCACAAGCAGTCAATCGTGTTTTAAGCATGGTCATGTTTAGAACTCCTGCCCCGGTTTTGTCTTGGTAAGGATTCGCACTCGCTCAGCAATCTCTTCGCCCGCTATTACTCCCGTCCCAAGAGGTATCGCCTCTTTGGTTTCGCGATTGACGAGAAATATTGCTGGAACCGTAGGCACACCATTACCTCCAGTCAGCATCATTGAGATGCCGTTGTCGCGCTTGGCATCAGGGAACATAGGGATAGGACCGCCGTCCATTGATATCGCCATGACCTGGATCCCCATTTCACGTTCAACCCACTTAAGTACTGGCGCCTGATCGTGACAATAGGAACAGTCAGATCTTGCGAAAAACACCAAGCCGTGCTCCTGCGCCATTTCTTTCACAGCCGATCTCGCTTCCTTCGATTTACGGCTGTATTCGTTCATCCTCGAGAAGTTCGCCACTGGACTCCGAGCGTTGTAGTTCACATCAGGGTTAGCCCAAACAACACGCCTAGCTGCATCAGCAAATGTCGCTGATTTCGTCATCAGCCAGTCCTGGGCTTTGAGAAATTGATGAATATTCTTCTCGGTAGGATTGAGAATTGCTGTTTCTTTAAGGCGTTTTAGCTCCTTATTGATATCCTCGAGATTCGTCATCTCATAGATGGCTTTTGGTTTTTTCTCCTCCGGTTTCACTTCTCCACGTGGTTTTACGTATGCGTCTGGATACCAGTTGAATCCACGATCGGGATCCCCCCAAGGATTTTCATCCCACCATCCTTTGTCTGTCGGAATTGAGGCTTCCTGGGGAACAGTGCTGGCGGTTGCATGCGCGCTCATAAATCCAGAACACAACGCGGCCACAAGGAAAAGAAAAGTCTTGGATTTCATTTAGCTCATACCCGTGCAACTGTATGGGAGGTTTGACCTGGCCATGTTGGAGATCAATTGTTCTGTAGGAGAGGGCTTCATTTCCTGCGCGATCCGCTGTACGCGTTCGCGTTCACCGAGGGTCACTAGAGCCTGCGCCGCGGCCATTTTGTGGGCGGCCGCCGTTGAATTTCGAGCAATCTTTTCAAGTTCAGAGATGAGGTCCCTCTGCCCAGAGCAGCCGACCACCTTGCCTGCTATAAGCGCATGCTCCCCGCGTTCGAATATGGCCGGATAACGCGCGTCTAGATGTTGCGACTTGTAGACGCCTGCTCTGAGTATCCCCATCCACAGGACGAAATCCTTGTCCCCTAGATTGGCGAGAACGCGCAAGGCGGACATCTCCCCCTCGCCCCACCCTCTTGATGGATGTTCATCAAATGAACCAGGGAGGACCGCACGGATCTCGGGAATGAATTCCGCCGCCTGATGCGTCTTGATCCAGTTCAGCGCCGTGCGCAGCTGCAGGAGATCGATGGATCGTTTTGCAGGAGTTTTGAGCCGTTGTGAGATATCTTCCTTGGTAGGGTCGGCAAACTTGATAGCCCACCCATCCCCGACGATTCTTGCTTCTCCTGATAGCCCTGCAGTTTGGCCATCAATGAGCACTCCGTCCGAGTCCTTGAGCGCGGGGTCTCCCTGGTCATAGCGTTCGCGGAATGCCCTCCCGCATCGCTCCACCACGGGACGGGCATAGAGCATCTGACGACGCGTCCAACCGGTCGTCCATTCTGGGGGGTTGAAGACCAGAATTGTCGTGTCGAATTCGTCGCAGCGTACCTTTTCGACAATTCGGAAGTATCGGGTGTCCTGGGCGACACCAATTTCAGAAATGTAGGGGTGCTGCTCAAACGCCCCCCTCCCTGATCCTTGCATGGTTTGGGGTGTGCCACAGCCATGCAGGAAGAGGCCTGCGGCCAGGAGAGAGACTAAGCGATTCATACCCCCGGAAAATATCTGGCGCAAGCTCACCGGACAAGGAACATTCCCTTGCAGGGACGGGGGGGGATGCCCGTGTTTTGGCAGTTCTGGGCTATTTGGCCTTTTGAAGCTGGACCGGTTTGTCGCCCTTGTCGAACATGCCGGCAGCTTTGGATAAATCGATGGAGTCGGTAGGCGGCCGGCCGTCTCGGCAGATATTGAGGCGCCAGGTCGCCGCAAATGGCCTCGAACCGCCATCCGACGTCTTCATAAGATGGCTGGGGGTCGACAGGGTCATGGCCAGGCGCTTGCACCCCTCTTCCTTAAAGGACTCGATGGTCTTCACCTCGGCGAAGACGGGCGCTCCGGGTGCTCCGATGGCTTGCTGGACCTTCAGCGCGAGCTGCCCATACACCTGAGTTCTTATGCTCCCTGTTGGGGAATCGATCGCCGCCCGGAAGAGGTCCATCGGCTTCGTATCAGCAGTTTGCTGGACAGCCACCTGGGCATAGGTAGCCGGCGCCAACACCGCCAAGAGGATGGCTAGAACCGTTCTCACAACGGCTTCTCCGTTCCAACAGCCCCTGTGCCCTGTTTCATGGCTTGATCGAACGGCTCGAGGGCAAGAACCAGGGACTCCGCCACATGCTTCTCAGCCTCCACCTTGTCATGATAGGCATAGGCATGCAGCGACCAAAACCCTCGCTTCTCCGGCTTTCCTTCCATAGGCACGCTGATGATGGCGATGCGGGTGATGTGCTGGAGTCGCTTCCAGTTATCGCAGTCGGTCACACAGACCCCACGCGGGTCGCCCGTGAGCAGCTCGTTGGCGCGGCCGGCGATCCCGGTTTTCTGGGAAAGCCACAGGAGAACATGGGACAGGTAGATTGTCTTGGTCGCAATCGATTCCACCGCGATGGACTCCCCGGTGATGTTCTGATGCTGGTAATCCGGTCCTCCGACATCCTTGCTTGCGCTAGATTCCGCTAGCTCCGCCATGGAAGCACTGAAGCCGGTTTTGCCGCCGCCCTTGACCTCGAGGGTTCCTTGCATCTTGAAGGTGACGTCGGCCTCCTCCTTAGTGGCGACAACCCGGTAGCCCCGCTCCTTCAGCATCTGGCCAATGATCAAGGACAGCTTGGGGCTATCCTTGAATTCGACGTGAATGCCCAGGTGGCGGATGTCCTCCGGTAACGGCGTGACGATGCGGAGGGTTTTCTTTAGATCCTCCGAGGCGCCGGCCTGGCCGACCAAGCTTGCAGCAAGCACAACAACCGCCAAATACCTCGCGCACTTCATATTCACATTCTCCTTACGGGCTCCCGTAATAGCTTTGCATTCGTTGCTGAAGCCTTTCCTGAGCAAATGCGCTTGTCCTCGCCGGGATATGCCCCTTAATCTCATTGATGAATTCTGTCAGATTCATCTGATCCAATCTCAAATTTTGCATCTGCTCCGGCGTGAAGCCGCTGCAATCCGGGAATTTCGGTGTCCCCCAGCTTTTGCCGATCTGCGGGCGACCCTGCTCGTTGATGATCCGGCCGAGGCGGGACGGGAAGCAGCAATGCGATTCCGTCTTTGACACACAAGACCCCAAGACCCTTTGAGAGCAATATGTGCCCACCTTGTGGCACAGACGTTGTCCCCTCTTCATCGCCAGGATTTGCTCATCCTGCGTGCAGGATAAAAGATCCTGGAGTAGGTACATGCCAATGCTGAATGCCAGCGACCATGGATCGAATCCGACGAAGGTAATTCCGGCTCCAATATCGACAGCAAACTCAAGTCCAAACAGGGTGAAAGATCCTGTGGGGAGTGTCGCAAGGCCTGCGATCGCATACTCGGCCAGCATGGATGGGCCAATGCTGCCAAGCGCCTCATACAGGTAGTACGAGCCATAGACCCTGATAACTTCAGAACCTGCCCTCAAGGCCGCCGTGCCCAGCGTGCCAGCAACTGAAGAATTGCTGAGACTTGCCCCACTGTTGTTCGTTTTGCAACAGTTGCCCAGCCCCCAGAATTTTCTCTCGCAGGTTCCAGCCTCCCCTTTGAATAGGTCGTAGTTGCCGGCTTCCCTTGCCACTTCCATACCGGTAATGACGGAGCCGATATCCGTGTCGGCAGGAGCTCCAGCCGCCAGGCAATTCCCATCAATGCAGAACGAGTTCAGGCTGCAATCGACTTCGGTGCTGGTGGATTCCGTACCCACTGCGCACCGGTAGGTATGCGTCATCAGGCTGCATTGCCCGCCTGGTAGGGTATCCACGCACTCCGAGCCTGGTTGCAACTGGCATTGAGGATTGTTGGCGTACTCTCCGCAATTCGAGACCAGCGTCTCGGACGCACAGGCATACTCTTCCTCCCACTTCCAGCAGTCCTTGTATACATCGAGCCCGTTGATGTTCCTGGTCTCCGGGCCCTCGATGCAAACAGTGTTCACCTTTGTGCAATTCGGGTTGCCGCTGTAGGTGTTGCAGGCAGTTGTATTCTGCCCATCCTGGGTGATGGTGTATGACGAGTTCAAGTACGTCACATTTGTCGGAAGGGGTTCGCTCTGCCTTGCGTCGCAGGAGTAGGTGTTCTCCATCACCATGCATTCGCCCAGCAAATCGTACTGGGTGCACGTACCGGTACCCATTTTGGTGCAACCAACAGTTGCGAGCGGAGCACAGTAGTTGGTGTACTGCCCTATCGAGCAGGTATAGGTCCTTTCCCACTTCCAGCAGTCTTTGTAAACAGGGAGCCCATTGATATTTCTCGTCTCGGGTCCCTCTACGCAAATTTCCTGCGCTTGCGTGCAGGAAGTGTTGTTAGCGAGGCTGTCGCATTGGGTGGTGTTGATGTTGTCCAGCGTGATCGTGTAGGTTGTGTCAAGGACCACTACACCGGTGGGAGTTGTGCCCAGCTGGCTGCCACATCGGAAAGTGTTCGTGAAGTAAAGGCAAGTGCCCTGCCAGTCGTATTGCGCGCACTGGGAATTGGTTTGTATGCAGGCTGCATCCCTGAGAGGCTGGCAGTAGTCGATGGCATTAGGTGACCGACACTCATAGGTGTCGGTGTACTTCCAGCAGCTGAGGGCCACATTCACCCCGCCGGGTGGTGGTGTGACACCAGTAAGGCAGACGTTATAACCACCGATTACTTTGCATGGTGTCGAGTCTGAGCAGACAGCCCCCGTCTTTCGGCAATCTCCGGCGAAGGATGATGCTGCCGCCAGCAGCGAGAGTAAAATAGCAAGGACGATTTGCCTCATCACAGCGCCCTCGCTTCAAGGGCAGCACACTGGTTGTCCCACACCACGGTAGCCGCAGGCACTTGATAGGCGTATGGCCTTGGTGATGTAGTGCTGACACAACCATCAGGCACTCCGCTTCCTGTGAGGCATTTGGTAAGCGTGCAACTCACGCCAGAGCATGAATAGTATCCACGGATATAAAATGATCTTCCGTTGCATCGGACCCATCCAGTATCGTAACTCGACGTCCCCGGGTACGGATTGCTTGGATAAACGTTCCAAGAGTTTGAGCAGTATGAGTGCAGTGAATTCGGGGGGATGTAATACCTAAGCGTCGAAATGTCATTGCAATAAATAAACCCGCCATACGGCCCCGATCCCCCCATGAGTTGTCCTGGAGTGCAGTTCAGTTGTGTATTCAGGTTCACCGATACTGCAGCAATTTTGTCGCAAGTCTGGGTGGTCACCTGATATTGATTCTGGATGCACTGATAGTTGTACTCCGGGGCGACCTGGATGACACGCCCGACCGTGCAAGTCTGGTCGGAAAGCACCTTGATGGTTTCAAGGCACTTGTATAGATGATCCGGGTCCACGGTCACCACCTGCCCGATCTGGCACTTTGCGTTCTCTGTAGTCGTATATTCCTCGCACGTCTGATCCACCGTTTCTGCTGGCGTGGTAACAGTCTTTGTCGTACATCCGGTATAGGTTCCCTGAATCGCGCCTGCAATTGACTGTGGATCCGCCGCAATGGCGCGTCCTGTCGTGTAGATCGGATCCGTCCTTGTAACCAACGGCGGAGGGGTAACGCTCGGAAGCCTGTTCATGTAGTTCACGGCTTCGCAGTGCTGCCGCTGCTGGGGATCGGTCATGCTGCCGATATTCGCATCGCAATCGTTGATCGTTCCCACGCCACCGGTGAGGACGCCGGACAATGGCGTTGCGTTGCCCTGCCAGTAGGAGGATTGCGGGGCCGTCGATGTGTAATCTTTGAGTACTTCGGCGCCTTTGGTTGTGTTGATATTGGCTTTGATGCCACTGTTTGCAGTCGCGCCAAATGCCTTGGCATCCTCGAATGCCTGGGGCCCTGTCATCTGTGCCGTTGCTAGCCCGGCAAAGGCGATTAGAATCGACGTAAGAAAAATCCTCATCTCTTCCCTTATTTCCTGGCGAGCTTGCTCAAATAGGAATCCGCGACTTTCGCGTGCGGCCCCCCGCGCGCAGAGAATTTTTCAAGTGCATAGTCAAGCGATACATCCCCCGCGAGAGCTGCCCCATCGGTTGCGCATTGCGTTGTGCCGCAGCCTCCCTCGCCGGCGACTGCGATCACGAATGTTGGTACCGCATTGACGTTGTATCGGTCGAATGACTCTGGATCGATCTGCATCGAGGCACCCGTTGCCGCCACTGGTTTGACCAGGCCGAGCCAGTCGTTGAGGGCTTTTTTGGTCAGCCCCCCTTTGATCCCGCGGAATACCATGACCCCGCCCACTTGCTTTACCTGCTGAGCCAGCTTGACCAGGGTCGGCACAGGCATTGAAGTGGATACAAAAACCAGCAGGTCGGGCCCTGACGATTTGGTTGCTTTGATCAGATCCTTGTATTGCCCGGCCAATTCGGCCGGATCCACGCTCTGCATGCTGCGCAATTCTTCGTATTGAACACCGCGAGGATTCGCTGAAGCAGTTTTTTCCTTCGCGGTGGCAGCGGACTGAGAACGTGCCCGTTCCATCGCTGCGTCCAAAGCCTGACGCGAACGCTGTCTGGCCGCTTCGTCGATTTGTGCTTGCGCCTGTGTGACGGCAAGAGCCGCCACGAAGAGAAACGTGAGCAATTTGGTCATGGCGTCGGCACCGCACTCAGCAGATTGCCTCCACAGCAATTGCGCTTGCGGAATATCTGGAAGGTGAAGTCCTCGCCTTTGTAGGGATACTCCTTGCCTGATCCCCAGATCGCAGTCGTGCGGCCATAGGGATGGCAGCATTTCCCTTCCACTTTTTGCGTGTTCGGGATCGGGTAAAGCATTTGTGCCTTGTAGTTGGTTTTGTCCATAATGACTTGCGGATACAAGCTGCACATGCCGTCATCGCCGGACGCGGCCCAAATCATTCCCTGCCGATGCGCCTTGTTGGTGAATCTTTGCGTGAGCAATTCGGCGGCGCGAACGCCTCCAGCAAAGCTTCCGACCCATCCAGTCAGCGGGTACATCGACCCTTGGCATCCAGCACACCAAAACATCTCATTGCGAGGGAACCCGGTTGTCGCAGCAATGCAGTCGGCAGCGCAAGCCGCCTGGGCGATAGGATTCGCGAAGATAGACACGTCCGGGTTGATGATGAAGCTGGTGGTCGAGTCTGCCCAGAGGGGATCGATCTCAGTGAAGTACGCAAGGTCGAATACGCCTTGCTCCAGACAGTTGGAATCCAGCAGAAGCTCGAGCCAGAACATCAGTGGGTTGGTGTACCAGTGGACGTGATAGAAACCGTGCCTACCTCGGCCTTCCTTCCTGGACGACTGCGCATGATTTGGCGCATCGATTCCGGGGTCGAGCTTCACTCCACCAAGCGAGACGAAGCAGTACGGACGGCGGACCACTTCCGCAATGCGCGCAGGCTCCCAGAAACCCACGGTTACCCCAATCCGCGGCGGGTTATTGCAGGCGCACATCACATTGCTTGGATTATTTCCGTTGTCCTCTTGATTCATTGTGAAAATCTGTGCGGACCCAACGGTCATGGGGAACCCGCACGACCAACATACATCGGTGATCGGATTGGGAAATTTCCCGACGCAAGTGGGATCGGATGATTGCGCCGCCGCCCCTAGCGACGTCGCCAGCAGCAAAACGGAAATGAATAGCTGCAGGGAGCGCATTAGTTCCCCAATTCCTCGATCCGCAGCTTCTTCCCGTCCTGAGTGACCAAGGCAGGGCCTGCCGTAATCTTCAGCTTGCGCGCCATGTCGCCGCGCACGTCTACGTAAGCAGTAGACTTCCACCGGCGAAATACCTCTGACGTGGGGTAGCCGACCATGATGACCTTGATCCGCCCGTTATGCTTGCGGATGATTTCCGCAGCCTTGTCGAGTTGCACTTGGTCCCGCGGGTTAAAAAATATAAGCGGTTCGGTGAGGGTCACGAATTCGAATGGGTTGACCCGTCCCGCGGACTGCGGCCAGCTCGCCGGATCGCCCAGTTGCTCGGGTTCCTTCACTTTGGGTTCCCAGGCATAGGCACGTGACACGGTGGCGCGCTTGAGGGGATGAATCGGCTCCGGCGCCATACCCGGCTGAAGAGGCGTCCTGGTGCCCGCTGCGGGACCATTGGTCTTTTGCGCCATCACGGGCTGGGCCATTAGAACGGTGGCAACCGCCAGGGTCGCCCAGAGAAGCTTGCTCAAGATTTCACCTCCAGTTCATCGATTCGCAGACGCCGACCATCCTGAGTAACCAGCGCAGGTACCTGCTTGATGCCAAGCTTTCGCACGATGTAGCCGCCCTGGTCGAAATACACCTGAAACTTCCATTTTCGCGTCAGTTCCAGAACTGGGCCGCCAACCAGGATTGCCTTCACGCGTCCCTCGTACTTAGTGATGACTTCTGCTGCCTTGGCCACCTGCTCCTGATCGCGGCCATCAAAGAACAGCAGGTGTTCCGTCATCGAAACATGGTCCAACGGGTTGACTGCGGTACCGGCCTGCACGACAACGCGCCCCTGGGGGTCGGTAATGGTCTTCGGTGCCCGCACAGTAGGATCCCAATAGAAAGTACGCGCCGTGCTGGTGCGCGTGAGGCCTTCTACTGGCTTAGGCTCCTCGGCGCTGCGCTTGCTACGCGCAATAGCCTCTCTCTGCAACTTAGCCAGCTCGCCGCTCCTCTCCTTTTCTCGCAGGACGCGCATGATTTCCTGCAGCATGTGCGGTTCCGCTATCGGGTATATGGGACCTATCTGCTCAGCCGCCGAAACCGAGGTAGCAGCTATCATGAACAACGATGCGATAACGGAGTGCTTCATCAGAAAATCGCGTAGGTCTTGCCGAGAATCGCTTCATGCGGGATCCAGCCAGTCAGCGCATAACGCGAGTCCAGACTGTCCGGGTGAGGCGCATAGACGTAAAAATGGCCCGGTGGAATCACCCCGGCCGGACCTACATCGAGAGGAACCCCACGTTTCGAATGGGTCTTGGCACGGCCCATCTGGTTTTCTGTGAAGATCACCCCGTCCCGTCCTTGCCCCGCTCCGGCCTTGTCGATGAAGAAGTTGCGCTCCGCATCGACCCTCACCACGTCACCAGGTACGCCAGCGACGATCTTGACGAAGTGGAAACCCTTCGGGAATGGACCGCCTCCAGGCCACTCGAAGGCAATATAATCGCCGCGCTGAATGTTCGATGTCATGCCCTTCACGGTGATGAAAACCCTGTCAGGCAGGCTCTCTGTGAGATTCACATCGATCCTGATGAACAGCTGGAGGACGAAGATCACCGCCACCGGCAAGGTGTACTGCCACCAGTAGCGCTTGAAATGATCGGCGCAAAGTCTTGAGTACTCCCTGGCGGAGAGTCGTCTCATCACAATCGCGCTCATTTACCATTCCTCCCAAGTACGGGAGGCAAATCCGTGCCGGGGATTTTTCCGCGATTGGCCAGTGAATCGACGGCCTGTGCAAGACTGACCTGCTCGAGGCCAAGGCGCTTCTTGAGTTCGTTGGTCAGATCTTCATTCTGACCCTTGAGAACGGCAGCGCGCACAACTAGCAGGCAGTTGCAATCGAGTTGCATCTCGTTCAGTGTGTTCTCGATATCCTTGCCAAACTGCCCGATTGCGTCATATGCGGCTGCCCGGTCGGTATCTGTCGCGCCTGGCTTTGTCGCCTGCATCGTCAGCTGGATCTGCTTGAGCCCAAGCACCTCATTGAGGTCGACCGTCACCACGCGCTGCGGCGGCCTGGAGAACCGCTGGTGGTAAACCAGCTGCCCGACCAGCATCACGCCCAAGCTGATGAGCAGCATGGCCGCAATGGTCATGGAGAAGGACATGGGTTGGCGCGCTGCCGATTCGGGCATCTCCGCTGCCGGCGTGGCCTCCGCTATGGCAGGTATTTCCTGATTGCCGATGTTCTCCTTGTCGCTCATGCCGCCCTCTTGAGTTGGCTTGATCCTTCAGTCTTGATGCCCCTGTCGCGCATAACCGCCTCGATGGCCTCAGGAACGGTGAGGCCTTGCGCTCGATATCGACGGATGGCCTCGAAGTCTTCGGCCTTGGATGACACGAGGAGGAGCGAGAAGGGATCCATCATGACCCGTCCGACGCCGTGCCCCATCTGGCCGGCGTGGACGAAGACCTCGGAGTACGCGCCCGCCTGAGTCTTGATCGACAGGAGCATGTCCCGCATGTGCTCATCGAGTACGAGCTTGTCGGCCTTCTCAAGTGCAAGCACGGATTCCGGCTTTTGGCGCAGCAGGAACATCCAGTCTGAATTGTTGAGCGCCGCCTCTGAGGCCTTGCTCATCCAGTAGTCCTGCACGCTTTGCGTCGCGGTGATAAATGAGCCCTTGTACTTTCGGGCACGGCGGTAGCCGGATTCGATAAAGTCGCCGCTGCTGCCTGCGCCCAGCAGCGACCAGGCTTCATCAATCACACAAATCTTGATCTTGTCGCGCGTGAGGTACATTTCCTGCGTGATCTTGTACATCAGCAGGAACATGACCACCGCCTGGAGGTCCTTTTTTGCGGACAATTCCTCCAATTCCAGAACAATGAAATCCGAATCGAAGTTCACGTTGGCGGGACCGGTGAAATATTTCCCGTACGGGCCGTCAGAGGAATAAGGGAAGAGCTGAACACCCATGTCGCGGATACGCGGATCACAGATGATCTGTTTCTCCTCATAGGTCATGTTGCGTACCTTTTCAACCCATTCCGGGTCGGCCTGTTGCGGGCTCGGCCCGCCCTTCTCGCAGTTGTTGATCAGCGAGTAGGCCAAGTGGTCAATCGTGGCGCTCGGGCCGTAGTCATACCAGACGGACTGGATGTGGATGCCCAGTTGGCGCAGCCGGTAGTCGTCAAGCGGCGTTGTCGGCGAGATCATCTGCGCGAAGAGCGGAACGAGCATTTCCATGTCCTCGGCGATGTCATCCACCATCGAGAATGGATTCAGGCAGATGTCCGCGTCCTGGGTGAACTCGATGTACTGCCCGCCGACGGTATGGCACACCTTCTCGTAGGAGCGCCCGATATCGATGATCCAAACCTTGGCGCCGACAGAAAGGTAGGATAGGCAAAGGTCGTTCAGGAAAACTGACTTGCCCGAACCAGAGGTTCCCACCACGCAGGCGTTGTAGTTGCCCGCGGTGTTGGAGAAAAGATCCACGCCCATAGCCTGGCCTCGCCGCCCCCACAGGGCCATAACCGGCCCATGCCGTTGGCCCCCTTCCTCACGGCCGTAGGCGCCATGCCACTCGGCCAGTAGCGGGGCCATGTTGACGGCGTTCTGGATGGTCTTGGTGGAAAAGCGTTGGGCGCGTTGCACGTCTGACTGGAACGCCTTAGTCATGGTCATCGGCAACGCCGTGAGATAGCCCTGCACCTGCATGAAGGTATCCTGGACCAGTTCGTACTGCATGGCCCGCCACACTGCCTGGGCCGCTTGTTCAGCGCGGGCAATCTCGGTTGGCTTGGCATAAAGAATGGCCTGGTGGACGATCTTCACCGTACCGCTGCCATCGTCGAAGGCCTTCTGCGCGATATCCCAGTCGCGTTTGATGTCCTGCAATTCCGGCATGAAGCGTGACATCGGCGAATCGGCCTTTTGCGTTGCGCGCGCCGCCTTCATCTGGGTGACCGCGCGCGTCTCCTCGAAATCCTGAGTGACGATACCGATGGTGATGGCGAAGGGGCAGGTATATCCGAGAGCGCTTTGTACGGCGTCCCCGATCAGATTACCCATTGCGTGCAGCGTGCAGGCCTTCGGGTAACTGCGCACGCTCATGCAGCGGGCGACCATCTCGTTGCCATGCTGCGGCAAACCGAAAAGCAGTCCATTGTCGGTGACCCGGACCACCGTGTTTGGCGCCACGATCTGATGCTTGATCGACTTGCCGTCGTCGTAGTTGATGTGCGGCGCGCTGCGCTTGAGGAAACTCTCCTGCGGATTGGCCAGGACGGAGCACCAGTTGATGAGGTCCTCCGGGGTCCATTCATGGCTGAACTGATAGTAGGTCTTGAGCGCGGTGATGCAGGTTTCCCGCAGGGAGACGATTTCAGATATCTGGTCCTCGTCCTTGTAGCTGTTCGCCGGAACCGTAACGCTCATGACGAGCTTGAATTCTCGCAGCAGGAACGGGGCGTTGGGCACAAGAGGCTGGGTGGCGCCCTTGGCGAAATATGCGGCACGACGGTTTGACAGGCTGCGGTACATCTCCGCCTTCTCGCGCTGCCGAGGATCCTCGATGCATTCCGGGTCAAGACGCTCACCCAGGTACGAGTTGAGAAAATCGTCGACAAGCGGACTGCCAACAAGGGTCCACTGGATTGACGACCCCCTTGGCATATAGGTGAAGAGCGTGCAGAGGAGATCGGCCATCTCTGGCCTCGCACCGGTCTGTGGAATCATCTCCAGGCAAAAGCCCAGGCCATTCACCGATTCAGGCTCGTTGCCCTCGAGCACGAACAGGCGGGCCTCCTCGATCCATGCAGAGTAGGGCAATAGGTCAGAGAAGCGGTTGAAGTTCTGCCCGCGGCTCGGCTCCGCCACCGGCGTCGGGGTGTATTCCTCGCGGCCGCCCTCGGAGAAGAAATCCTTGAAGAGCTGCTTGATGGCTCTCATTCCGGCGTCCTGAAATTGTCCTGGTTGGGTTTCTCCACCAGGTTGGAGTAGTCGCTCTTCCTTGGCTCCGGTTGCTCGGGCTTCGATGGCGCTTCGATGGAACCTCGGTTCAACGGGTAGACCGGGCGGAATCGGTTGCTGATCGCCGTGCGGTTGGCTTCGATCACCCACTTCCCGGAGTGAATCATCGTGTAGAAGTAGGACTGGTCATGCAGGTCGCCGGCCTCGTCCTCCCACGGTGCCACCCAGACACGGACGATCAGCGGGGGCTGCCTCACCGGTATGCCAGAGGTCATCGCCTCCATGTCGCGCGGAGAAAGCTTGACCCGCTCCGTGCCTTGGTCGCCATAGACCTTCGGGCCATCGCTTTCCGACACAGACTCCCCCTCGCCTTGCTTGCGCTGGCTTGGCAAGTTGTTTTGGATCGAGTTCGAGTAGGTGCCGGAAATCGACTGGCAGGACACGCCCGGCGGCGCTTTGCATGAGAAGCTCGTTTCGCCGTCCAGGCCGGACATGAAGCCGGCACAGCCCGTGAGCAGGCTGGTGGCTGCCAGCAGAAGCGCGGCGGTTCTCACTTGGTTCCTTTCAGCATTCCGTTCAACTGCTCGGGGGACATGGCGCCCGGAATCAGGCGACCGCTGTCGAGGATGATGGTCGGCGTGCCATTGATGCCGAGCTTCGCGGCGAGTTCGACGTTGCGCTGGACGGGGCTCTCGCATTCCCCGTTCGGCACCTTGCCGCGCAGCATCAGGTCATCCCAGGCGCGGGAGCGGTCCGGGGCGCACCAGACGCCCACCGACTTGCGGCGCGCCTCGGGGTGAAGCGAATCGATCGGGAAGAGGTACGTGTAGACCGTGACGTCTGTCATCTTCGCCAGGGTTTCCTCGAACTTTTTGCAATACGGGCAGTCCGGGTCGGAGAAGACGGCTATCTTGCGGCTGCCGTTGCCCTTTACGGTAACTATGGCATCCTGTTTGGGAAGCGCGCCGAAATCAATGCTGCTGGCGGCCGCGGCCTTGCCCTCGGTCAGATCCTGCTGCAGCTGCATGTCGTAGAGGTGGCCGAACAGGAAGTAACGTCCAGTTTCCTCGACATAGGCGACATTCTTGCCCATCACCACCTCGTAGACCCCTGGCACCGGGGTCTGGCTGATCGCGTTAAAGGTGGTTTTGGGATAGAGCTGTTTCAGCTTTGTGGCCATCCCGGCAACGCTGGGATCGCCGCTCCCTTGCGCAAAGGAAACGGTGGAAATCACGGCTGCGAACAGCCCAGCTATCAGTCTCGTCGTCTTCATTGCTTTCTCTCCAGTGAAATGCCTTTGGTGATCACGATGTCCACTTCTCGCCCGGCAGAAATCTCGATAATCGGGAACATCTTTTCCGCGAGCTGGATGTAGTAGTTGGTGAGCTTGTCGAGCGCCTTGCCCACGCCCTGGCCAATACCGGCCTTGAATTCCTGCCCATCCTTGACTGATTGCGTCGAGCCGAGCGGGGAAACCGAAGTCGTGGTGGCGGACTGGGTAATGCCGTGGCCAATTCCTGAGGCAACACCCGCGAGCAGCGCATTGGCGAGTACTTGGCCCTGCTTGGAAACCAGCGTTCCACGAAGGCCGGCCTTACCATCCTCTCCTGCGACATACCCCTTCACCGCGACATCGATTGCGCCGCCCTGCTCCGTCACACAGGACATGCGATCCAGGCGGATGTAGGCTCGCTCGCTGGAAATGTCGCCATATCCGTTGCCGGTGACAAAGCATTCCTTGTAGTCGGCCCGGAAGCGGTTCGGCAGCTGCGCATAGTCGGTAATGCGGAACACGATCGGATGCGGGTTCTGTTGAACTTGGCCGCCGGTAGGCGCATCCAGACCGGCCAGTGTGATCGCGCGCAGGAACGAACCTGCGGGAAGATAGGTTTCCGCTGACTGGCCCCCGAGCTGATCCCCGCCGCCTTGCCCACCCGCTGGCGGCATGCCTGGCCGAGCAGAAGCGGCCGCTCCCGCTACTTTTGCAGCAGCGGACGAATTCACTTCTCTGGAAATGTCGAGCTTGACGATGCCGCGTTGCACCTCGCGCTGCTCGCCAAGTTGCCCCCCGGGACCAGATGGCGGCGTGCCCAGCTGGGCGGCGTTTCGTCCCGCTCCCTGGCCAGGCGCCTGGCCTTGTGCTTGAGGCGGAGGTGGCGGTGGCGGCGGCGCCGCGGCCTTTTCCTTTGCCTCGATCTCTGCCCGTTTCTTGGCTTCCTCGGTCTTGCGAATCTCATCGTTCTGCTGCTGTTTCAGCTGCAGTTTGAGATCATCTAGGTCCTTCTGGAGGTTGAGAACCTTGGCGCTCTCGTTGGTGCGCCAAACATCCGCCTCGTTGATTTTCTCGCCTGGAGCACCGAATGCCTTCTTGGTGATCTGTTCCTTGGCCTGCTGGGCCGCCGCCGGTTTCGCCGGCCCCCCCATCGTGCCGACAACCAGCGCAATGATTGCGATGGTCCCGCACAGGCCAGCAAGCAGCATCATCTGCTTCTTGCGGACAGGCGACATAGTGCCCCCCTTGCCGATGCCGGCCATGTCAGAGCCCCCCGCGAATGACGTAGGCGTTGGTGCTCTGCCCTGGATCGAGGACCAGGTTCTCGATCGCGACGGCCAACACACCCTTGCGGAAGAGTTCCTGTTCTGTGATGCGCAAGGTTTCCTTGCTGATGTTGTGCAGCCGGTATTTCTCGCCCACCATGTTGCGTGACTGATATGTTGCAGTGAGAATGAACTTGGTACCTTCCCACAGCGTGATCTCCTGATTCATCTTCTTGATGTCGGCGCCGGCGGCCGGCTCAGGATTCGCCATGGTGGTAATGAGCGCTTTCAATGAAGCACTGTGGCTCGTTGCCTTAGCTTCCCCGCCGGCGGTCCGATCCCCCTTCTGCGCCGCCGGTTCGCGGACGATGATGTCCTCCTGCGGAATATCCACAGCCTGCATAACCATTGAGTAGGTGCGGCCGCTGCTTGTGATGAGCCGGACATTGATCGGCTTGTTCAGGATCAGCGGACGGATGAATATTTGGCCGCGATCGGTGTCCTTTTCGACTATCAGCTCCCCGTCGGACACGATCAGGCTGGTGAGCTTCCCGTTTTCGACGGCGACGCGGGTCAGTTCCTTGGCGGAAATCTTTACGAAGCTGTTGTGGCCCTCGACCGGGTCGACGACCTGAAGGGCATGGGC
>JAANMW010000256.1_pt1 | contig 61571 bp, 50 predicted proteins | sample 7279671 | NCBI WGS metagenome assembly JAANMW01 (sample SAMN14094541, study PRJNA606508) | bioreactor metagenome | isolation source: A lab-scale SPAN reactor treating ammonium-rich wastewater day 247 | place: Ireland: Galway | collected 2017-09-19 | reverse complement strand
CGGCCCACAGGGTGCAAACGAGGCTCAGCAGGAAGGCGCCCGTCTTGCCCGGGCGCGGGCTGGTTTGGTTTTTCATATTCCCCTCCAATTTCCCCATCTCCGGAGGTCCAGGTCAGACCTGTACGCAGAAATGAGCAAAGAGTAGGCCAATGATTCTAATAGGTTGAAATAGAGAGGGAAATTAAATGCCGGCAGGATCCGGGCTCGGCAGGGGGGCGTCCTGGTAACAAAATGTTACAAGCTGTTGCTCCGGTCCTTGCCCTTGGCAAGACGGTGATAGCCGAGCAGTCGGGAGAGCTGGGGACGGGGGATGCCCAGGTGCTTGGCGGCTTCGCCGACCTTGCCCTCGTGCAAGGTCAGGATGCGGACGATCTCTTCCCGCTCGAAGCGGCGTTTCGCCTCGGAGAGGTTGATCTCGCCGCGGTCGAGGGCCTCGCGCAGCGGGTCGGCGGCGCGGCGCCGGCGCTCCGCCGGCGGCGGTAGGGGACGGTCGAGCAGGGCCGCCAGCTCGGGACGTTGGCGCAGGTCTTCCGGCAGAACCTTGTCGCCCGCGGAAAAGATGCAGAGGTTGTAGACGAGGTTTTCCAGCTCGCGGATATTGCCCCGCCACTCGTATTGCAGCAAGGCCCCGAGGACGCGGGGATCCACGGCCTTCTTGGCGGCGCCGTTTTGCGCCGCGAACTTTTCCAAAAAGTGGTCGACCAAGAGGGGGATGTCCTCGCGCCGCTCGCGCAGCGGCGGAATCTGGATCTCGGCCACGGCGAGCCGGTAATAGAGGTCCTCGCGGAAGCGCCCCTGACGGATATCCTCCTTCAGGTTGCGGTGCGTGGCCGCGATGACGCGCACCTCCACCTTGCGGTCGGCCACGCCCCCGACGCGGCGCAGCTCGCCCTCCTGCAGGACGCGCAGCAACTTGGCCTGCGTCGCCGCCGGCATGTCGCCGATCTCGTCCAAAAAGAGGGTGCCGCGATGCGCCTGCTCGAAGAGGCCGGGTCGGCTCTCCAAGGCGCCGGTAAAGGCCCCGCGCTCGTGACCGAACAGCTCGCTCTCGACTAAGTTTTCCGGGATCGCGCCGCAGTTGGCCGCGACGAAGGGGCCCTTCTTCAGCGGGCCGTTGAAGTGTATGGCGCGGGCCACCAGCTCTTTGCCGACCCCGCTCTCGCCCAGGATCAGCACGGGGACCCGCACCTCGGTGACGCGGTCGACTCGTTGCAGGAAGGCGCGGGTGGCGGGAGCCCGCCCGATCAAGTTTTGGTATTGGTACTTCAGCTCGAGCTCTTCCTGCGAACGCTCCAGGGCCCGTTGCGCCGCGTTCAGCTCCCGCGCGCGACTTTCGAAGAGGGACGCGTTGCGGACGGCGAGTCCGAGGATGTCGGCGAGGCCGCTCAGATAAGCGAGATCCGGCGTCGAACCGGGTTCGGCGGCGCAACGGCTGTCGAGGTAGACGGCGCCGAGCGGGCGGCCGCGATACTGGAAGGGCAGTACCATGACGGCGCGCAGATCCAGGGCCTTCACGCTGCTCGCGAGGCTGAAGCCCGCCTCGCGCTGGGCGTCGGCGGTGACCAGGGGCCGGCCTTGCGCGAGGGCCCGGCGCGTCAGGGACCAGCTGAGCGACTCCTCGCCGTCCTCGCGGCAATCCTCGGGGCGGATGTGATGGGACTGCATCACGGCGAGCCGTTCGTCCTCTTGGAGGATGACGAAGCCGCGTTCCATGCCGGTCGCCTGCAAGAGGCCTTGCAGGATCGTCCCGGTCAGCGCGCGCAGGTCGAGTTCGCCGGTGAGCTCGCGTACCCATTCCAGGATGAATTCGAGGCGCGAATCGCGGGCGGGCGTGGCGGGTGTCGCCGTCGGAGTAGGCGTCATGGCGTTATGCTCCCATAGCGGACGGTGGAGTTGTCGGAAGAAGGCGCGGTCGTCGCCGGGCAGGGCGGCCTCGGCGGTCTCCGCGAGCCTGAGGGCCCAGCGGCGCAAGGACTCGGGCCAAGGGAGGCCGAGTTTTTTCGCGCGCTCGCGGCCGCGCAGCAGGTTGTCGAGCAGGAATTCGACGTCGCCTTGGCCGCGCAGGGCCTCGGCGGCGAAGACGATCGGCTCGGCCTGAAGCGCGCCGGCTTGGAACCCGGCCAGGAGGCGGGAGAGAAATTCGACGCGCTGCTCAAGCAGGGCGTCGCCGGATTCCTCGGCCCAGGCCTTGGCCTCGCTTAAGGCCTCGGCGGCGCGGACGTCGTCGCCCTTTGCCCAGTGGATCTCGGCCAGCGCGGCGAGGCGGTCGCCGCGGTCGGAGCCGCCGAGGTTCGGCTCCGTTTCGGCCTCGAGCAGGAGGAGGGCCTCGGGGAAGTCTCCGCGCTTCTTCGCCAGGTCGGCGCGCAGCAGGCGCGCGTAGGAGATCAACTGGGGATGGGGCCGGGCGCCCAGCGCGGCCTCCGCGCTTGCGATGAGCTCGTGGGATTTCTCCAGCTGGCCGGAGAAGCGCTTCAGGCCGGCCAAGTTCAGCTCGGCCCGGGCCTTGTCGACCGACAGGCCGAGGGCCTCGTAGAGCTCGCAGGCGCGCAGGTAATCCTCCAGGGCCTCCCGCCAGTCGCCCTTCGCCTGCCGGACGTTGCCCAAGTTCATCGCGACCAAGGCCTCCAGGGCGGCGGCGCCGGCCTCCCGCGCGCCGTCGAGGGCGCGCCGGTAGGCGGCCTCCGCCTCGTCCAGGCGGCGCTCGAAGAGCAGAAGATTGCCCGCGAAATTGTTCCAGACTGCCGCCGCGGCCGGGGCGCCTTCCTCTCGAGGGCGGATCTTTTGCAGCAGTTCGAGGGCCTCCGCGCCGCGGCCGTTGTGGTAGAGCGCGGTCGCGCGGCCGAGCAAGCCGCGCGGATCCTCGGCGCAGGGATGCCTTGCGAAGTGCGCCAAGGCCTCCGCGTAGCGGCCGCGGCGGTTGAGCCCCAGGCCTTGGAACAAGGCGCGCGCCGCCTCGGGGAGATTCGGCAGCAGGGCTTCGAGTTCGTCGAGGCGCTCGGTTTTGAGCAGCAGCTCCGCCAGGGTGATCCGCTCGCGTTCGGTGAGGGATTTTTTCTCTTGAAGGAAGCGCAGGGCTTCGCGCTCGTGGGAATAAGCCCGCTCGGCCCGCAGTCGCTCCTGCGGCGCCAGCACCGAGGGCGTCGGCTCGAGGGCTTCGCGCAGGCCGAGCGCGCGGTTGAGCGCGGTCACGGCCTCGTTGGCGTCGGCGAAGCGCTGCGCCGGCTCCTTGGCCAGGAGCCGCAGCGCGATCAGGCCCAAGGCGCGCGGCAGCTCCGGGCGCCCGATGCAGGGATTGTGCGGGGCTTCCAGGGCGTGCTGTTGCAGCAGCGTCTCGAAGTCGCCGGCGAGGAAGGGATATTGGCCGCTCAACAAGCCGTAGAGGATGCAGCCGACCGCGTAGAGGTCCGTTTGAATGGTCGGGGCCTTGCCCCAAAACAGCTCGGGGGCCATGCAGCGCGGCGTGCCGCGGATGCCGGATCCGGACTGATGGCGCGGCGCGAGGAATTCGAAGTCGATCAGCACGGCGCCGCGCTGCGGGTGCAGCAGGATGTTGCCGCCGCTCAGGTCGCCGTGGGCGAAGCCGCGGAAGTGCAGCGCGGCGAGGGCGCGAAGCGACTGGGCGAGGACTTGGGCGATGCGCGAGGCCGGGAGCTTGCCGAAAAAACTTTCCAGCGGTTCGGCCTCCAGAAATTCCCGCGCATAGAGCTCGAGACCTGCCGCGCGCTCATAGTGCAGGGGTCGCGGCAGGCCCGGGTGCTCGATGCCGGAGAGAAATTCGAATTCGCGTTGAAAGACGGTTTCGGGATTTCGGCTGGCCTTGAGCAGGCAGCGACGGTTTTCGCGCCGGGCCTCCCAGGTTTCGACCCCGCGGCGCTCTTGCAGGAGTCGAGTCTCGGTCCATGGCGACGGTAGGGAGGGCATGGTAACAAAATGCTACTACAAGCTTTCGGATCTGGACAGAGTAATAATTCTAAATACTTTCAATTACTTATAAAGGTTTATCGCCGGGCCCTCGCGGCCCGCGCCGCGAGTTCGAGACACTCCGCCAAGACCTCTTGGGCGGCCTCGGGCTTGGCCAGGCCCCGCGCCGCCCGGCGCATCTTTTCCAGCGCCTCGGGGTGGTCCAGATAGAAGGCCAGGCGCTCGGCGACCCGCGCCCCTTGCAGCTCGCGATTGAGGATCATCTCGGCCGCGCCCGCAGTCACCATTTCCTCGGCGTTGTAGCGCTGGTGGTCGTCGGCGGCGAAGGGATAAGGCACCAGGATGGCGGGCAGGCCGAGATTCTGCAGCTCGGTGATGGTGCCCGCGCCCGCCCGGCACAGCATCAGGTCGGCCTTGGCGTAAAAAGGCCCGAGCTGTTGGGAAAAGGAAAAGACCTCCGCGGAGAGCCCCGCCGCGCGGTAGGCCGCGGCGACGGCGGCCTCGTCCTGGGCGCCGGTTTGGTGGACGATGTGCAGACGCTTCGCCCGCTCGGCCAGCGCGGGCGCGGCCTGGATCATCGCCTCGTTCAAGGCGTGGGCGCCCTGCGAGCCGCCGAGGACGAAGAGGCAGAAGCGCTCGCCGGGGCTGCGCTCCGCCGGCGCGGGAAAGCGGCGCGTCGGGTTGCCGGTGAGGCGCGTCTTGGCCGGGTCGAAGAACTCCCGAGCCTTCGCGAAGGCGATGAAGATGCGGTCGGCGAAGCGGGCGAGCTTGCGGTTGGTGAAGCCGGGGATGGAATTCTGCTCGATGATCGCGGTGGGGATCTTGGAAAAATGCGCGGCCAAGGTCATGGGCCCGCTGGCGTAGCCGCCGATCCCGACCACGACGTCGGGCCGGAACTCGCGCAGGATCTGTTTCGACTGGCGGTAGGCCTTCGGCAGCCGCACGAGGCTGCGCAGGCGCGCGGCCGGCCCCGATCCCTTCAAGGGCGTGGCCTCGATGGTGCGCAGGGGAAATCCGGCGCCGGGGACGATGTCCTTCTCCAGGCCGAAGGGGGTGCCGACGAAAAGGATCTCCGCCTGAGGCCGGTTTTCCCGCAGGCGCTCCGCCACGGCGATGCCGGAGAAGAGGTGCCCGCCGGTGCCGCCTCCCGCGAAGAGGATTTTGATCGGTCGCTCAGTCATTGGAGTAGTCTTTTTGCGTCTGCGAGGAGATGTTGAGCAGGATTCCCACCAATATGCATACCACCAAAAGCGAGGTGCCGCCGTGGCTGATGAAGGGCAGCGGCAGCCCCTTGGTCGGCAGCAGACCCATCACGACCGCGAAGTTGATCAGGGCCTGGGAGGTGATCATCGAGGTGATGCCCACCGCGAGGTAGCAGCCGAAGATGTCGGGCGCCCGCATCGCGATCTTGACACCGCGGACCAGCAGAAACACGAATAGCCCCAGCACGAAGAAGACGCCGATCAGCCCCAATTCCTCGCCCAACACCGAGAAGATGAAGTCGGTGTGCGCCGCCGGCAGGTAGAAGAGCTTCTGCTTGCCCTGGCCCAGCCCCGCCCCGGTGAGGCCGCCCGAGTTGAAGGCCACATAGGATTGGATGATCTGAAAGCCCTCGTCCATCTTGTGCTCCCAGGGGTCGAGGAAGGCCAGGATGCGCTTGCGCCGGTAGTCGACCGAGAAGATCAGGAAGTAGAGGGCCGGGATGGCGGCGACGATCCCCGCCGCGAGATAGGAGAAACGGGTGCCGCCGATGAAAAACATGATGAAGGAAACCATGCAGATGACGAAGGTGGTCCCCAGGTCCTTCTGCGCGAGGACCAAAAGCGAGATGAAGCCCACGATTCCCACGGCCGGCAGGAAGCCGATCTTGAAGTTCTTCATCTTCTCCTTCTTCTTGGCCATGGTGTAGGCCATGAAGACGATGACCGCCAATTTGGCGAGCTCGGAGGGCTGGAGCGTGAGGCCGCCGATGCCGATCCAGCGCTGCGCCCCGCCGGCGCGGTGGCCGACGCCGGGGATGAAGGTGATGAGCAGCAGCAGGACGGTGGCGCCCAGCATGGGATAGGCCATCTTGTAGTAGACGTGATAGTTGACGCTCTTCACCGAGAACATCAGCACCAGGCCCGCGGCCATGAAAACGATCTCCTTTTTCAGGAAGTAGTAGGAGTCCTTGTAGAGGTCCTGGGCGTAGATGGCGGAGGCGGAGTAGACCATTAGCATCCCGATCGCCATCAGAAGCAGGGCGACGACCAATAGCGGATAGTCGATGGGGCGGCGCTCGGCGCTCATTTTCCTTCCCCCTGAAGCTCGCGGACGCACTTTTTAAACTGCTCGCCGCGGTCGTGGTAATCCTTGAACATGTCGAAACTGGAGCATGCGGGGCTCAGCAGGACGACGCCTCTGGGGACGGAGAGCTCGCGGGCCTTACGCACCGCCTCGCGCATCGACCCGACCCGCACCAGCTCGGCGGAGCCTTGCAGGGCCGCGGCGATCTTGTCGGCGGCCTCGCCCAGCAGGATCACGGCGCGGGTCTTGTGCCTGACCAAGGGCTTGAGCGGCGCGTAGTCGCCGCCCTTGTCCTTGCCTCCGAGGATCAAGACCACGTCTTGGTCGAAGCTCGCCAGCGACATCACCACCGCGCCGACGTTGGTGCCCTTGGAGTCGTCGTAGTAGTTCGCGCCGTCGATCTCGGCCACCCACTCGATGCGGTGGGGGAGCCCCTGAAAGGTGTCGAGTGTGTCCTGGATCGGCGCGTCCGCGACGCCGTCGGCCTTGGCGCAGGCGACGGCGCAGGCGACGTTCTCGAGGTTGTGGAGGCCGACGAGTTTGCAGCGCTCGAGGCTGAACTCGGACTCGACCCGGCCGCCCGGGGCCCAGAGGATCTTGCCCTCGTGCAGGTAGGCGCCGCGGACCTTCTTGGCCGTGCTGAAGGGGGCGCGGCGCGCCTTGGCGCCCTCGATCGCCTCGAGGCAGTAGAGATCGTCGTCGTCGTAGACCGCGAAGTCCTCTTTCGTCTGGAAGGCGAAGATCCGCGCCTTGGCCGCCAGGTAGGCCTGGAAATTCGGGTAGCGGTCCAGGTGGTCGTCGGTGACGTTGAGCAGGGCGGCGACCTTGGGCCGGAAGGTCTCGATCGTTTCGAGTTGGTAGCTGGAGACCTCGACGACGTAGCAGGAAAAATTTTTCGGGTCGCGCACCAGGTCGAGGAAGGGTGTGCCGAGATTGCCGCCGACCCCGACGTTTTCGCCGGCCGCACGGTAGACGGCGCCGAGCAGGGAGACGGTGGTCGACTTGCCGTTGGTCCCGGTCACCGCGATCACGCGGCCCTTGGCCAGGGCGAAGGCGAGTTCCAGCTCGCCCTCGAGCTTCAGTCCGCGGGCCAATGCGGCCTGGGCGGCTGGGTGCCGGGGGTCGACGCCGGGGCTGATGAAGCAGCGGGTCACGCGCGCGAAATCCGGCAGCTTGCCGCCGAGGAACAGCTCGGCGCAGGCGCCGCCGGTCTTCTCGCGGTCGAGCGCGGCGTTGTCGTCGACGCCCCACGCGGTTTCCCCCAGCGCGGAGAAGTGGCGGGCGACGGAAAGGCCGGTTTTTCCAAGTCCCAGAACGGCGATAGGCATAATTTGTAGGGGCGAACCCGAGGTTCGCCCTCCCCCTACGATCAACGTATCTTCAGCGTCGCCAGCGACAGCAGCGACAAAATAAAGCTGATGATCCAAAATCTCACGATGACCTTCGGCTCCGGCCAGCCCTTCAGCTCGAAGTGGTGGTGGATCGGCGCCATCTTGAAGACCCTTTTCCCGGTCAGCTTAAACGAGATCACCTGCGTCATGACCGAGACGGTCTCCAGGACGAAGATGCCGCCCACCAGGATCAACAAAATCTCGGCCTTGGCGAGGATCGCGACCATTCCTAAGGCCGCGCCGATGCTCAGCGAGCCCGTATCGCCCATAAAGATTTCCGCCGGGTAAGAATTGAACCACAGAAATCCGATCAGCCCTCCCACCAGCGCCCCGCAGAAGATCGCCAGCTCGCCCGCGCCGGGCACGCTGAGGACCTGCAGGTAGTCGGCCAGGGTCTTGTTGCCCGCGACGTAGACCAGGACGGCGTAGGTCGAGAAGGCCATCACGTTGGGCACCGCGACCAGGCCGTCGAGTCCGTCGGTCAGGTTGACGGCGTTGGAGGCGCCCGTGACGACCAGGCAGATCAGGGCGACGTAGAACCATCCCAGGTCCGGCTGGACGTCCTTGAAGAAGGGGAGGACGAGCTTGGTGGAGAAATCCAGGTAGGAGAGCAGCGTCACGCCGGCGACCGCGGCGATCAAGACCTGCAGGGGGAACTTGAGCCGGGCTTTCAGTCCCAGGTTCACCTTTTGGATCTGCTTCTTGTAGTCGTCGTAGAAGCCGATCGCGCCGTAGGAGAGCAGCACGAACATCGTCAGCCACAGGTAGGCGTTCCCCAGGTTGCCCCACAGGAAGACGGAGACCGTCGTGCAGAACAGGATCAAGAGCCCGCCCATCGTCGGCGTGCCCTTTTTGTTGAAGTGCGTCTTGGGCCCCTCGTCGCGGATGAACTGTCCGACTTGGTTGCGGCGCAGGTAGGCGATAAAGCGCTTGCCGAGCAGCAGGTAGAGGATCAGCGCGGTCATCAGCGCCCCGAAGGTGCGGAAGGTGATGTACTTGAAGAGGTTGAAGGCGATGAATTCCGTCCGCAGGGGATAGAGCAGGTAATAGAGCATGCTTAGTAACGCTCCTTCAGGTACGAGACGATTTTTTCGAGGTGCATCCCCCGCGAGCCCTTGACCAGGATCCAGCGAACCTCGGGGGCCACGTCGGAGAGGGCCGCGATGGCGCCCTGGGTGTCGGGGAAGGAGCGCAGCCGCTGGGCCGGCATGCCCTGGGCCCGGGCGCCCTTGAGGATCTCCTCGGCGTGCGGCCCGACCGCGACCAGCCAATCCGTCTTCTCGCGAGCGGCGCTCTCGCCGACCATGCGGTGCCCGGCGCGGGTCGCCTCGCCCAGCTCGAGCATGTCGCCGAGGATGGCCAGGCTCTGCGCCCCGCCTTTCAGACGCGCCAGCGCATGCAACGCCGCGACCGTGGAGCTGGGATTGGCGTTGTAGCAATCGTCGATCACGCGGCGTCCGGATTTCAGCTCGAGGACTTGGCCGCGCGAGGGCGCGGGGGCCAGGGCCTCCAGGCCGCGCTTCGCCTCGGTGAGCGGGATTTCCAGCAGGCGCCCGACCGCGAGGGCGGCGAGGACGTTGGACAGGTGGTGCGGCCCTGGGATGCGCAACGCGAGCTCGGCGGTCTCGTCGTCGACGGTCACCGTCAGGCGGAGCGGGCGCTCCGCGTCGGCCGCGCCCTCCAGCACCTCGCCCCAAACGGGGTCGCCCGGCTTGCCGTAAAAGGTCTTCTTCGCCCTGGTGGGCAGGGCCGCGACGCGCTCGTCGAGGCGGTTGACCAGCGCCGTCGCTTCCGGTGCCAGGCCGGCGAACAGCTCGCCCTCGGCGCGCTGCACGCCGTCGATGTCGCCGAGCTTTTCCAGGTGTTCGAGTCCGATGTTGGTCACGAGCCCCGCGGTGGGCTCGATGATCTCGGTCAAACGGGCCAGCTCGCCGAAGTCGTTCATCCCGGCCTCGACGACGGCGGCCCGGTGGCCGGCGTCGAGCCGGAACAGGGTCTTGGGCACGCCGATCAGGTTGTTGAAATTGCCCTCGGTGGCCAGGACCCGGAGGCGGTTTTCGAGCACGGCCTTCGTCAATTCTTTGGTGGTGGTCTTGCCGTTGCTGCCGGCGACGGCGACGACGGGAATGGAAAAGCGCCGCCGCCACGCCCGGGCCAGGTCGCCCAGGGCCCGCAGCGTGTCCTTCACCAGGATGGCCTGGGCGCGGGAGGGGAGGCTCTCGAGGCCGGCGCGGTGGAACTGGTCGGCGACCACGCAGGCGGCCCCGGCGTCGATGGCCTGCGCCGCGAAGTCGTGCCCGTCGCGCTCGCCCACCAGGCAGAAGAAGATCTCGCCGGATTTAAGCGCGCGCGTGTCGGTGCAGACGCCGCGAAATTCGGCCTCGGGATGGCTGCCGTGGAAGGAACCGCCCATCGCCTCGGCGGCCCATTGGAGGGTTTCTTGAATCACGGAGTAATTTTTTTCAACGCCTCTCTCGCGGTCTCGCGGTCGTCGAAATGCACCTTCTCGGTGCCCAGGATCTGGTAGTCCTCGTGGCCCTTGCCCGCGATCAGGACGACCTCGCCCGGCTTGGCCATCGCGATCGCCTTTTCGATGGCCGCCTTGCGGTCGGGCTCGACGAAGGCGTCGCGCCCCGGCGTCATCCCGCCTTCCTCGACGCCGGGCAGGATCTCGCCGATGATCTTTTGCGGGTCCTCGGTGCGCGGGTTGTCGCTGGTCACGACCGCGACGTTGGAGAGCCGCGCGACCTCGCGTCCCATGATCGGACGCTTGGCGCGGTCGCGGTCGCCGCCGCAGCCGAAGACCGTGAGGATCTTGGGCGGATTGAGGTTTTGCAGGGCGCCGAGGACGTTCTTGAGCGCGTCCGGCGTGTGGGCGTAGTCGACGAAGACGTGAATGCCCTTGTCGTTCTCGATGCGCTCGAGGCGGCCCGGGACGCCGTCGAAGGCGGCGACGGCGCGGGCGATCGTTTCCAGGGGGATCTCCAGCGCGGCCGCGGCCGCGGCGGCAGCGAGAATGTTGGAGAGGTTGAAGGCGCCGATCAGCGGGGAGCGGAATTCGGCCACCCCCTGCGGGGTCGCGATCACGGCCTGCGTGCCGCTCAAGTCGGAGCGCCACTCGCGGGCGTAGAAATCCCACTTGCTCTGCGCCATGGTCGAATAGGTCCAGACGGGGACTTCCTTGACCGCGTCGATCAATTTCATGCCGTAGCGGTCGTCCGCGTTGAGCACGGCGCGCTTCGGCCCCTTGCCGCGCGGCAGCAGCTGCAGGAAAAGCCGCTTCTTCGACTCGAAATAAAGCTCCATGCTCTTGTGGTAATCGAGGTGCTCGGGCGTCAGGTTGGTGAAGACTCCGACGTCGAAGAAGACGTCCTCGACGCGGCGCATGTCGACCGCGTGCGAGCTGACCTCCATCGCGACGGCGTCCACGCCGGCCGTCTTCATCTCGCGGAACAGGCGCTGGATCTCGATGGATTCGGGCGTGGTATGGGCGTTGGGCAGGTTGATCCCGTTATAACGGCAGCCGATAGTGCCGAGGATGCCTGGGGTCTTGCCCGCTGCCTGGAAGATCGCGCCCAGTAGGTAGGTGATGGTGGTCTTGCCGTTGGTGCCGGTCACGCCGACCACCGGGATCTCCTTCGTGGGGTCGCCGTGCCAGCGCGCCGCCAGGCGGCTCAAGCTGGCGCGGCTGTTCTGCACCTTGAAGACCGGGACCTTCTTGGCGACGGGCACCTCGCGCTCGACGACCAAGGCCGCGGCGCCGCGCTCGAGCGCGTTGTCGATGAAATGGTGGCCGTCGATCTTGGTGCCGTGGATGGCGACGAAGAGGAAGCCCGGCTTCACCTCGCCCGAATGGCTGCTCAAGCCCGCGATTTCGACGTCGGCGAAATGCCGCTTCTCGAGGAAGGGGAGATCTTGGATGAGTTGCGAAAGTTTCATGTTCAAATCGGCGGCTCGCAGTCCAGGACGATTTCCGCCCCCGCCTCCGCCGCGCCCCCGGCCTCGGGCTCTTGGCGGTTGCAAATGCCGCTGCCCCGGACCTTCACCTTGAAATTCTTCGACTGGGCCTTGCGCAGGGCCTCGCGCACCGACAGCCCGGTCAAGTCGGGCACGGCCTGGTCGGCCTCGGCCGCCGTCGCGTCTCCGGAGAGCGCCTCGACCGGCGGCTTCTCCATCGCCGCCGCGACCCGTTCCTCGCGCTCTTCCTTGGGGACCTTGCCGGGGGCCTTCGCCCCCTTGGGCTTCTCGACCTTCCCCTGGGCCACCGCCTCCCGCGCGACGCCGTCCGGGGGGGTCTTCAGGTACGCCAGGCTCTGTCCCATGATCTCGCGGAAGGGCGGGGCGCTGACCAGACCCCCATAGTAGTCTCCCTTGGGTTCGTCAATAGACACCAGGACGACCAATTTCGGGTCGCGGGCGGGGGCGAATCCCACGAAGGAGGCCAGGTATTTGTTCTTGGCATAGCCCTTGCCCCCGGGCGCGACCTTCTGCGCCGTGCCGGTCTTGCCGGCGACCTGGTATTCCTCGAGCCGGGCGGCGGTGCCGGTGCCGCCTTTTTGCACGACGGTCTCCAGCATCCGGGCGATGTGCTTGGCGGTGTCCTCGCGGATCACCCGGCGCAGGATTTGAGGGCCGAAGCTCTGGACGACGTTGTTCTTGGAGTCGCGGATCTCCTTGATGAGGTAGGGCTTCATCAGGAAGCCGCCGTTCGCGATCGCCGCATAGGCGGCGGCGATCTGCAGCGGCGTCGTGGAGATGCCCTGGCCGAAGGCCATGGTGCCCAGTTGCAGGGTGCCCAAATTGTTCAGCGAGGCCATGATGCCGCCGACCTCGCCGGGGATCTCGATGCCGGTCCTCTGGCCGAAGCCGAAGTCGCGGACCATCTCGTAGAAGCGCTTTTTGCCGACCAGCTGCGCCAGCTTGTAGCTGCAGATGTTGCTGGAGAATTTGATGATGTCGTTCAAGTTGAGCGGGCCGTGGCCGTGGGTGTCGTTGATGGTGAACTTGCCGACCTGCATCGCGCCGTTCTCGCAGTGCAGGGTCTTGTTCAGGTCGAAGGCGCCGGTCTCCAGCGCGATGGCCGCGGTGACGGCCTTGAAGGTGGAGCCGGGCTCGTAGGTGTCGGTGACGGCGCGGTTGCGCCAATGCGAGGGCTCGTACTTGTAGTACTCGTTGGGGTCGAAGCTGGGCTGCACGGCCATCCCCAATACCGCGCCGCTCTCGACGTCCATCACGACGGCGACGCCGCCCACGGCCTTGGCCTTCTCGACGGCGGTCTTCAGTTCGCGCTCCGCAAGGTATTGGATGGTCTTGTCGAGGGTGAGGACGATGCCGTTGGGATGCTCCAGGCCCATCAGGGCGAAGGGCGAATAGGATCGTCCCTTGGCGTCCTGCTCGATCAGCTTGGGCGGGTCCTGACTTTTGAGCACCTCGTCCTGGGCCATCTCGAGGCCCGAGAGGGCCTGCGCGTCGTAACCGACCGCGCCCAAGACGTTGGCGGCGAGGGAGCCGTTGGGATAGAAGCGCTTGTATTCCGGCAGCGTGCCCAGTCCCCCCAGCTTGAGTCCCTTGAGCTTCGCGCTCTCCTCCTCGCCGAGCCGACGCTTGATCCAGACGAATTTCTTTTTCTTGTCGTCGATTTTTTCGAGGAGCTTCGACTCGTCCATGCCAACGACGGGCGCCAGGGCCTTCGCGAAGGCCTTGGGGTCCTCGATCATGTGGGGCGAGGCGTAGACGCTGTCCACCTGCAGGTCGATGGCGAGGGTGTCGCCGTTTTGGTCCATGATGGTGCCGCGTTTCGGCGCCACCACCACTTTGCGGCTGTATTGATTTTTGACCAGGCTGGTGAGCTTCTTGTTGTCGGTCAGGTGCAGCTCGAAGGCGCGGGCGGCGATCAGGGCGAAGGCAAGGAAGAAAAAGAGGCTGACCGCCGCGATCCTGATCCTGATTTTCTTATGCGAGAAACTTTGCTTGAGCGGGCTTTGGATCATGACGGCTTAAGGCATCGGGTCGAGCATCACCGCGGGAACCTTATCCTTGCTTTGATAGGTGGAGGCCGCGGCGCCCCTCGGCTTGACGGCGCTTTTCTCGCGGGTCGATTCTTTGGATACGATCTTCGCGACCAAGACCTCGGAGCCTTCCCGCCTCGCGACGCGGGTGTCCTGCGGGGCCGGCTTCGCCGAGCTTTTTGCGGCGGAAGCCTTGGTCTCGGGCTTGGCGCCCTCGGGCCGCGCCGGCTCGGATTTCTTGGCCAAGGTCGCGGGTTTTTTCGCGGCGGCGGGCTTCGGCGCGGCCTTGTCCGTCTTGGCGGCCACCTTCGTCCCTTCCGGAGCCTTCGCCTTCGGCTCGGCGGGCTTCTTTTCGGCCGCCGGAGACTTTTTCTCGGTCGAGGCGGGGGCGAGCGCTGCGGTCTTCGTCGCGGATTTGGGTTTCGCCTGGGGAGCCGCGGCGGCGAGGGCCTTGGCCGGCGCGGGCTTTTTGGCTGGTTCCTTCGCTTCCGGGTTTTTAAAATCGGGCGCGGCGCCCGCGACCTGCGTCAGGGTATTCGGCTCCCATCGGGAGAGGTAGAAGACCTGCTGCGTCTTCGGAAGCTCCAGACCCAAGGCCTCCTTCGCCTCGGCCTCGATGCGGGTCGGCGACTTGAGGCGCGCGATTTCGAGGCTGAGGCGCTTGTTTTCCTCGATCAGCTGTTCCTTGCGCTGCAACTCCTGGCCGATCTTGTAGCCCAGGTTGACGGCCTGGATGTGGGTGCCGATGTAGAAGATGGCGCAGGCGCTGGCCAGGACGACGAGGGAGACGAAGGCGAACAGAAAGACGCGCCGGGACTTGTCGAGCGGCGAGAAGGTCGGCTGCCGGCGCACGCTCTTGGCATGATGAAGAATGGAAGTGGCACCACGGGCCATGGCTGTCGCTACTCCAGCCTCCGCACCGCGCGTAGCTTGGCGCTGCGAGCGCGGGGGTTGATCGAAACTTCTTCGGCGCCCGGCCGGAGAGGCTTCTTGGTCAGGATCTGAAAGTTTTCAAAGGAGCGGAAGGCCCATTTGACGATGCGGTCCTCCAACGAGTGGAAGGAGATCACCGCCAAGACCCCTCCGACCTTGAGGAAATCGGGGGGCTTGCTCAAAAACTTGCGGAGCAGGTCGAGTTCGCGGTTGACGGCGATGCGCAGCGCCTGGAAGACGCGGGTCGCGGGGTGGATTTTTTGTGCCTTGGAAAAAGGTACGGCGCGGGAAACTATTTGGCACAGCTCGCGGGTCGTCCGAATCGGATTTCCCTCGCGGCTGCGGACGATAAGTCGGGCGATCCGCCTCGCGAAACGTTCTTCCCCATATTCGCGAAAGATCGCCTCCAACTCTTTTTCGGGGAGGTCGTCTAAAAGCTCCCGCGCCGTCACCTCTTCTTCCAGGTCCATCCGCATATCCAGTGCGGAATCTTGCAAAAAACCGAAGCCTCGCTCCGGATCGTCCAGCTGCAGGCTGCTGACGCCCAGGTCGAGGACCATGCCGTGGACTTCCGCCCAGCCGAGCTCGTTCAGAAACTCTCCGACGCGGTCGTAGGTGCCGTGCCGGAATTGAGCCCTGGATCCGAAGCCCGCCAGGCGGCGTTCGGCCAGCGACAGGGCCCTTTGGTCGCGATCGATGCCGAGAAGGCGGCCTTCAGGTGCCGACTTCTCGAGGATCGCGGCCGCGTGCCCGCCGAGGCCCAGGGTGCCGTCGACGTAATCGTGGTCCGCTCCAACTTGTAAAAGATCCAAAACTTCGCCAAGCATCACCGGCCGGTGGAGCGCCTCGGGGGGCGTCTCAGTGCCAGGTTCGGTGTCGTTCTTGGGGCCCATTGAAACTCATCACCGCGTCGTAGACCGAATCGTAAGCCTCCACGGCCTGGTCGAGGCCGGTGAAGCGGAAGATGTTGCGCGTGTAGCTGTTGAGCGAGGCGCACTTCAGGTCGCCGCTCAGGCTGCGCAGGCGCGCGGCGCGCTCCAGCAGGCGCGAGATCGTCTTGTAGTTGACGTGCTCGACTTTTTGAAAATTAAGCACCACTTTCACCTTTTTCGAGCTGGTCAGCTTGCGAAGCACGGCTTCCAGCTCCTGCATCTCGAAGTGGGAAACCTCGCCGCTCAAATGGACGACGGCGACGTCGTCGAAAGTCGTCATTTCAAACATTTGGTTACAGTCCCAAGTTCGCCAGGTCTTCGGAGGAGCCGTCGATCTTCTCTTGCGCGATGGTGAAGACTTGGCTCCATTTTTCCTTCGACCAGATCTCGATCCGTTTGGTCATCCCCACGAAGAGGATGTCTTTTTTCAGGCCCGCGTAGTCGCGCAAGGTGGGCGGAATCACGATGCGTCCTTGCTTGTCGAGAGGGCATTCGACCGCGCCGCTCACGAAGACCCGCTGCAGGGCCTTGACCTCGGATTTGAACTGGGGCAGGGCCGCGATCTTTTCCTCGATCGCGGTCCATTCCGGAACCGGGTACGCCCACAGGCAGTTGTCAAAGGTCGTCAGGATAAGTCGGTTGTCGTCGCTGGCGCTTAGGACCTCTCGGAACTTCGCCGGCAGCGAAGTCCGCCCCTTGTCGTCGATGGTGTATTCGAAGCGCCCGCGAAACATGGCTGCCATTACAATCCCAGATCCGGGCACCCGTCAACCACTTTAAACCACATTAGGCCACGTTTTGGGCTATTTAAACCACCGGTCCCGAAAATGTCAATAGGGCAAGTGAAAAAAATAGCTGAAAAAACGAGAGATTATCCACAGGAGCTCGGGTGGTTTCGAGATGCTCTGTACATTTTTTGCACCTGGCCTTTTTGCCTCGGGGAAGTTAAGGCCGAAGCATGGACCCTGTCTTCGACGCCATCGTGATCGGCGCGGGCTTTGCCGGCGCGGCGACGGCCTATCACCTCTCGCGTTTGGGCGAGTTTCGAATCTTGATTCTCGAGCGCGAGGCCCAACCGGGGCGCCACGCCTCCGGAAAGAACGCCGCGCTCCTGCGCCAGGCGGTGAGCGACGCCGAGGTCGGCGCGATGGTGCAGGAGACGCTGCGCGCGCTCGAGGCGCCGCCGGAGGATTGGGAGCGGAAAAATCTCTTTCGTCGCACCGGCTCGGTGCTGCTCGGGGAAAACCGCGTCCTGAGCGGGTTTGCGGGACTGTTGCGAAAGCTCGGCGCGGCCTTCGAGCTGCACGACCGAAATTCCTTTCCAGAAAAACTCGACGCGGGGTTTCGCGCCGAGCTGCGCGCGGCGGGCTACGAGGCGCTGCTCTTCACCTCGCGCGACGGCGTCGTGGACGTCGCCGCCTTGCTCGCCAACTACCTCGACGCCGCGCGCTCGCGCGGCGCGACGTTGCATTGCGGGGCGGAGGTGCGCGGACTCACCCGCGAGGCGGAGGCCTGGCGGGTGAGGACCGGCGCGGGCGAATTCCGCGCCCGCCTGGTGATCAACGCCGCGGGTCCCTGGGCCGGCGGGCTCGGCGTCGCGGCGGGACTGCCCGACCGGGGCTTCGCTCACTTTCGCCGGCACCTGTTCCTCGCCGACGCGGCGGCCGCGCCGCACCTGGACCGGCCTTACCTCTGGGACACGGCCCACGAGTTCTACTTCCGCCCGGACCCGCAGGGGCTCTTGCTTTGCGCCGGGGACGAAGAGCCGCACCCCGCCCTCGAGCCGACCGTGGATCCGCGCGTGGCGCCGCGGCTTTTCGAGAAATTGCGGGCGCATTTCCCCGCCCTGGCTCCGCCGGAGATCCGCCGGGCCTGGGCCTGTCTGCGAAGTTTTCTCCCGGGGAGCCCGTTTTTGATCGAGGCGGAGGCCGGGACTCCGGGCTTTCTTTGGGTGGCCGGGCTGGGCGGCCACGGGATGGGGAGCAGCTTCGGAGCCGGACGCCGCGCGGCCGAGCGGGCGGTCGCCTTTTTTGATAGGCAAAAATCCTGAAAACGTTGTAAATCCGCCCCATCGTTTTCCACCGGGCTCCTCATGAAAGGGGGATTTATGGGCAAGAAAAAGAAACGCACCGTGAAGATAAAGAAAGCCGTCAAGAAGGCCGCCAAGGCCGCCCGGACGGCGAGCTCCCTTCCCAAAAAATCCGCCGTCAACGTCCGGCGTCTCGAGGCCGAGATCAACCGGATGAGCGAATTGCTCGACACCATCAAGAAGAAGAGCGCCCTCGTGCGCCGCTCGCTCGCCTACCTCGAGCGCGAGCAAAAGGCGGTCATGAAGCAGATCAAGCACGCGCGCGGCTTCCTGCTGCGCCTGAAGAACCGCGGCATGCGGGCCCTGCAAAACTTTCCGCAGAACGCGGAAGAACTCTACCAACAAGTGAAACGGGAATTTAACCGGGTCTCGAAGCGCTGGACGTCCTAGCGGCGGGTGAAACTACGGTTAATGATATCGTCTCTGATTACCCTAGCTCGGAGTTGAGGTTAAGGTATGACGGTGCCGGAGCGTCCCAAGCTCTACCACATCGCGCATGTGGACCGGCTGCCTTCGGTCGTAGCCGACGGCTACCTCTGGTGCGATCGGGAGATTCAGAGGCGCAACCCTGCAGGCACCACCATCGGCATGAACAGCATCAAAGCGCGGCGTCTCAACGAACTGCGGCTGGTCAGTCATCCTGGTTTGTTCGTGGGCGATTGTGTGCCCTTTTACTTCTGTCCACGTTCGGTTATGCTTTATTTGATCCACCAAGGCAACTATCCGGAGTTGACCTATCGGGGTGGGCAGGCGCAGATCATCCACTTCGAGGTTGATTTGTATGCCACCGTGGCATGGGCTCATGAACAGAGTTACCGTTGGGCTTTTACCTTGTCGAACGCTGGGGCTCTATACTTTGAGGATCGAAGCGATCTAGCAAGACTTGACGAGATCGACTGGGATGCGGTGAATGCTAGGGACTGGCGCCATTGCAAAGAGGGTAAACAGGCAGAGTTTTTGATCGAACGATGCTTCCCTTGGCATCTGGTAGAGCGCATCGGCGTATTAACGCAGACAGTATATAACCAAGCCGTGAATGCCCTTCCGGTAAAAGGTTATCGACCACCGGTTACGATCCAACGCGATTGGTATTACTAGCAGATGAACCTCACGAGCATGCCATGATTGAATATCGCAGCGGCGACATCCTGAAATGCCGGGCAGAGGCATTGGTAAACACTGTCAATTGCATGGGAGTGATGGGACGAGGTGTCGCTCTGCAGTTCAAGAACGCCTATCCGGATAACTTCAAAGCCTATGCAGCGGCATGTAAGCGCCAAGAAGTGCAGTCGGGCCGCCTCTTCGTATTCGAAACCGGGCGTCTCACGCTCCCCCGCTACATCGTTAATTTTCCGACAAAGCGCCACTGGCGAGGCAAGAGCCGTATGGAGGATATCGAGGCTGGTCTGAAATCCTTGGTAGAATGTATTCGTGACCGGCACATCCGTTCGATTGCGCTTCCGCCCCTGGGAAGCGGCCTTGGCGGCCTGGACTGGAATAAGGTGCGCCGGCTAATCGAGGCGGCCCTGCGTCCGCTCGAGGATGTGCAAGTGTACGTTTATGAGCCACAAGGGGCGCCAAAATCCGATACCATGTTTCATCCGCGCGAGGTCCCCAAGATGACCGCGGGTCGCGCAGCGTTGGTGGAGTTGATGCATCGCTATCTTCATGGCTTGCTCGACCCCTTCGTAACGCTGCTCGAAGTTCATAAACTGATGTATTTTCTGCAGGAAGCGGGAGAACCTTTGCGACTGAGATTCAAACCCGCGCTTTACGGACCTTACGCCGAGAATTTACGGCATGTGTTTCATGCCGTCGAAGGGCACCTGATCGCCGGTTACGACGATGGCGGCGATGCGCCCGACAAGCCGTTGACGCTGGTTCCAGGTGCCGTGGAGGAGGCGGGGAAATTTCTTACCGAGCATCCGAAGACCCGCGAACACTTGAACCGGGTCACCGCCCTCGTGGAAGGTTTTGAGTCTCCGTTCGGGCTCGAGCTTCTCTCCACAGTCCATTGGGTGATGAGTCATGAGCTCGTAAGCACATTGGATGACGTCATCGCGCGCACTTATGCTTGGAACGACCATAAGCAGAAATTCACCGCGCGCCAGATCGGTATCGCGGTTGACGTACTAGCGAAGCATAAATGGTCTGGCACTCTCGGCGAACGAGCACCTGCATGATAACAATGAGCCTCTCCGGGCGTTCGTAGGTGTCGTTGCTTCATTTTATTGCAGCTTCGTCAAGCAACACTTCTTGAATTTGACCCCGCTTCCGCAAGGACATGAGTCATTTCTACCGACGCGATGCACTTGTTGTTTGATTGCTTCCTTCTCTTTTAGAGCCTTGATTTTTTTTAGGCGTATACCATTAGCTTCAAGGATAATTTGATGGACGCAATCGTGAATGATTGCATCCATCCTCTTTAGGTTATCAATTAAGGCATTCAATGTGGCTTCTGAGGCGTTCTTGTCTCTTTCGGACACTTCTATGACTCCCTTCAGGATGGCGTCGCCTTCGGCCAAATAACGGAGTGAGTGTCGACCGTCTTCAGAAAACTCCCTCGGGTCCGTGCCTCCAGCATCAAGACCCCTGATGAATTGAAGAATTTCAGCTGATCTCACGGAAAGTACATTTTTGATGTCTCTTGGATTTGCTGGCACTCCCAGGGGGGTAAATCGAAAGGGCTTATCGGGAAACTGATGCGCTGTGAGCTGGTTCCAGAGGCCCATTAGGTTGGAATAAAATTCCTCGACTTGTTCTTTATTCTCATAGACGATTTCTTGACCCCCATAAATGTGATCGAGGACGGCCTGCATGGGGGCGTGGTCGGTTGCCGCGATGGTGCCCATCAAGTAGGCTTTCACCTCTCCGAGGGTGTAGGGAACGCGCAGCTCGCCTAATATTTTTGAAAACTCGATATCTCCAGCGTATGGCTTCACTCTGAAGCCAAATATCCAATTTATGGCGGAAGTACAACCGTCTAATGGAAGGGATGTAGTCGAGAGGTCATTGGGATTCTAACTCCGCCGTCTCGGGGGAGTGGACGCGCGGGTGGTACTCGAAGCCGAGCTCGCCGTCGCGCACGCCGACCGCCACCGTTCCGCCCTTCTCCAGGCGGCCGAAGAGGATCTCGTCGGCCAGCACGCGCTTGATCTTCTCTTGGATGAGGCGGCTCAGGGGACGGGCGCCGTATTTCTCGTCGTAGCCGTTCTTCGCCAGCCATTCCTTGGCCTCGGCGCTCACCTCGAGGTCGACCTTCTTTTCCAGCAGCTGCATCTCGAGCTCGGCCAAGAACTTCTCGACGACGTGCAGGACCGTGGCGGTGTCGAGCTGCGAGAAGGGGACGATCGCGTCGAGCCGGTTGAGGAACTCGGGGCTGAACAGGTCCTTGATCGCCTTCATGTCGTGGCCCTGCGAGCCCGCGGCGTTCTCGATGCCGATCGACTTCTTCGCCAGGTCGCGGGCGCCCGCGTTGGTGGTCATGATCAGGATGATGTTGCGGAAATCCGCCTTCTTGCCGTTGTTGTCGGTGAGCGTCCCGTAGTCCATGACCTGCAGGAGGATGTTGAACAGGTCGGGATGGGCCTTCTCGATCTCGTCGAGCAGTAGCACGGCGTGGGGCTTCTGGTTGATCGCGTCGGTGAGCAGGCCGCCCTGGTCGAAGCCGACGTAGCCCGGCGGCGCGCCGATCAGGCGAGAGACGGTGTGCTTCTCCATGTATTCGCTCATGTCGAAGCGCAGGAATTGGATGCCGAGGACGCGCGCCAGCTCTTTGCTGAGCTCGGTCTTGCCGACGCCGGTAGGGCCGCAGAACAGGAATGAGCCGATCGGCTTGTCGGCCGGGCCCAGCCCCGAGCGCGAGAGCTTGATCGCCGAGGCGAGCTGCTCGATCGCCTTGTCCTGGCCGAAGACGCGTTGCTTGAGCTCGCGGTCGATGTGGCGCAGGGCCTCCTTGTCGGTGAGCGAGACGGTCTTGGGCGGGATGCGGGCCATCTTGGCGATCATCGTCTCGACGTCCTGGGCGGTGACCGTCTTTTTCTGCTGGGACTTCGGCCGCAGGCGCAGGGCGGCGCCGACCTCGTCGATCACGTCGATCGCCTTGTCGGGGAGGTGGCGGTCGTTCAGGTATTTCGCGGAAAGCTGCGCGGCCGCGGCCAGCGCGGATTGCGTGTAGTGCACCTGGTGGTGCGCCTCGAAACGCGACTTGAGGCCCTTCAGGATCTTGATCGTCTCCTCGACGCTGGGCTCGGGGACGTCGATCTTCTGGAAGCGGCGGCTGAGCGCCCGGTCTTTCTCGAAGGCCTTATACTCCTGGTAGGTGGTCGAGCCGATGCACTTCAGGTCGCCGGAGGCGAGCACGGGCTTGAGGAGGTTGGAGGCGTCCATCGTGCCGCCGGTGGTCGCCCCCGCGCCGATCAAGGTGTGGATCTCGTCGATGAAGAGGACCGCGCCTTCCTCTTTCTTGAGGCGCGCGAGCACGGCCTTGAGGCGCTGCTCGAAGTCGCCGCGGAACTTGGTGCCGGCGAGCAGGGCGCCCAGGTCGAGGGCGTAGATGGTCGCGTTGGCCAGCAGCTCGGGGACGTCCTTGTTGTGGATCTTGAGGGCCAGGCCCTCCGCGATCGCGGTCTTGCCCACGCCCGCCTCGCCCACGTAGAGCGGGTTGTTCTTGCGGCGGCGGCAGAGGACGTGGATGGTGCGCTCGAGCTCCTGCTCGCGGCCGATCAGCGGGTCGATCTTCCCCTCCCGGGCCTTCTGGTTGAGGTTGACGGCGAAGCGCTCGAGGACGTCGCCGCTGGGCGCGGACTCCTCCTCGCCCTCCTCGCCGATCGAGGCGCCGAACTCGGGCTCTTCGGTCTCCCCGGGCAGCTTGCTGATGCCGTGCGAGATGTAGCTGACCACGTCGAGGCGGTGGATGCCCTGCTTCCCTAGGAAATACACGGCGTGGCTGTCTTTTTCGCTGAACAGCGCGACCAGCACGTTGGCGCCGGTGACTTCGCTTTTGCCGGAGGCCTGGACGTGGAAGAAGGCGCGCTGCAGGACCCGTTGCACCGCCAGCGAGGTGTGGATCTCGGTCTCGCCCTCGCCGCCGGAGGCGATCAATTGGTCGTCGAAGAAGCGCTCGAGGTCCTTGAGCAGCTTTTGCACGCTGCCGCCGCAGGCGTGGACGATCTTGATGATGCCGCCGTCCTGGAGCAGGGCGTAGAGCACGTGCTCGAGCGTCAGATAATCGTGCCGGCGCTTCTTGGCCTCGGTGTAGGCGAGATTGAGGGAGTTTTGCAGTTCTTTGCTGATCATGGGCCTTGGACAGCCTTTCCGTTAAACCTTAAGCCTCTTCCATGGTGCATTGTAAGGGATATTCGTGCTTTCGGGAATAGTCGATTACTTGGGATACCTTGGTCTCGGCGATCTCCCGCGGATAGATCCCGCAGACGCCCGTTCCCTTGTAGTGCACGTGCAGCATGATGCGCGTCGCCTCCTCGACGGACTTTTGGAAGAATTTCTGCAGGACTTCGACGACGAACTCCATGGTCGTGTAGTCGTCGTTGAGCAGGAACACCTTGAACATGGCCGGCCGCTTGACTTGGCTTCGGGTCTTGGTGGCGGTGCGGCCCTCGCGGTCGTGTTTTTCCTCTCGTCCCATGCCTCCTTTATATGCGACCGGGACGCCCCACCGCAAGCCGCCGTCCGCGCACCCTTGAGCCCGACCGAAAATCCCAGGGAATTTCGGTCTCGAGGCGCCAACCTTGACATTCCCCGGGCCCTGGTTAAGCCTGGGCCCGGATGGCGATCCCCCGGCAAATGCGCATGGCGCGCTGGTACGCACCCGAAGAGATCCGGCTCGACTTAGTCGAGGTGCCCGCGCCGGGTCCCGGCGAGGTCCTGGTGAGGATCGGCGCGGCCCTGACCTGCGGCACGGACTTCAAGACCTTCAAGCGCGGGCATCCGCGGCTCATCAAGGAAATTCCCGGGCCCTTCGGCCACGAGATGTCGGGCACCGTCGCCGCGCCGGGCGCGGGCGTCGCCCGCTTCCGCGAAGGCGACCGCGTGGTGGTCGGCAATTCTGCGCCCTGTTTCCAGTGCTTTTACTGCCAGCGGCAGGCCTACAGCCTCTGCGAGGACCTGCAGTTCCTCAACGGAGCTTACGCGGATTACATCCTGGTGCCGCGCCGCATCGCCGAGGTGAACCTCTATAAGATTCCCGACGCGCTGCCCTTCACGACCGCCTCGCTCGGAGAGCCCCTGGCCTGCGTCCTCAATGCCTTCGAGAAGGTTTCGCCCAAGCCCGGCGAGACGATGCTTTTGCTCGGCGCGGGGCCGATGGGCGTGCTCTTCGTCCAGCTTGCCAAGCTGCACGGGCTGCGCCTCGTCGCGGTCGCGCGCGACCCGGAGAAATTGCAAAACCTCAAGGCCTTGGGCGCTGCGGAAGTCGTCAGCCTGACCCACGACGCGGATGCCCTCGCCAAGACTCGTTCGCTGCTGAACGAGGGGCGGGGCGCCGACCTGGTGATCGAGGCCGTCGGCCTCCCCGAGATGTGGGAGCTGGCCTGCGACTTCGCCCGTCCGGGCGGCCGGGTCTGCTTCTACGGGGGCTGCGCCAAGGGCACGGAGGTGAAGCTGGACACCTACCGCGTCCATTACGAAGAGCTTCAGCTCTTCGGCGTCTTCCATCACACGCCCGCCTATTTTCAAAAGGCGGTGGAGTACTTGAGCTCGGGCAAGATCCGTCCCGAGGGGTTGGTCGTCGGCGAATACCGGCTCGACCGGATCCACGAGGTGTTTCGCAAGGGAGAGAAGTCGAATCCGCTGAAATTGGCGGTCATCCCCTGAGCGGCCGGTTTATTTCGAAGGAGGTTCCATGAGTCCGCGCGTCTTCACCGTCCACTACACCCTCTACGACCCCGCCGGGACGGTCATGGACTCCACCCGCGACCGCCAGCCCTTGAGTTTCGTCGAAGGGTCCGGGCAGATCCTGGCGGAGCTCGAGGAGGGCATCTTGAAGCTGAAGCCCGGCGACAAGGCCGAGATCTCCGTTCCCTCCGATCACGTCTTCGGCTCCCGCGAGGAGGGCCGCGTGATGAAACTCAGCCGCGAGCAACTGTCCAGGCCCGACCTGCAGATCGGCCAGCAGTTTCGCGTGAGCGGCGATCCCGCCGCGCCGCCGGCCACCGTGATCGACGTCACCGGGGCTTTCTACATCGTCGACACCAACCACCCCTATGCCGGGATGGACCTGCGCTTCGAGGTCGAGCTCTTGTCCATCGATCAGCGGTAACTGATTGTTACCGGATGGATGAGCCTTATTTTGGCGTTTTCTTAAATATTTAATAAATTCAATAAGATATTTTCATAATCCCAGGATGGGCACGGCCTTTGCTTTTGCTACGGGTGGGTAAGGGAAGCGTCACAAACCAGGACCTTCCCGAAGGGGAGGTCGCGCCACAAGGAGGGGATTATGAAGACTTTTATCACCATATTGGCCGCGATCTTCGGCTTTGCCTTCGCCGCCCCGGCCGGGGCCCTCGTGCCCGGGGCCCACATCAGCTCGGTCACCCGGATCGACGAGGGGAATTGCGCCGTTACCATCGTCCCGTCGGGCTCTCTCTTGGACATCCTGCCGACCGACAAGCTCACTTTGGAAGGAAACGTGCTGGCCACCTTGGCCTCGCTGCTGGAGCTGGACCTCGACAGCGCGGACGAGGTGTTGGCCGCGACGACTTCCTTCGAGGAATTGGTCGGCATCGACGCCGATGTCCAGCTCGATCCCGAGGATTGCGTCGAGATGTTCGCGGGAAATCAGCTGGAGTTGGTGGATACGCTGACGGGCGTGGTCGACAGCATCGAGTTGCCGGAGGGATTCGGAGACTTGACCTCCCTCTTGATCGACGAGGACGGAAATTTGAAGCTCTTGAATCTCCGCGACGAGCCGACGCAAGTCGGGAACAGCGGCGGCGATACCGGCAGCGTCGGCGGAGGGGACGGTGGCGTCGGCGGTGACGGGCCGGACGACGGGAATCCAGGCGCGCGGGTCGGAGCCTTACCCGATGTGGGCGGCGGCTGTGCGTTGAGCCCGGGTCTCGGCGCGGAAGCCGGCGACGCTGTCGCTTGGCTGGCAGCCGCCGCCCTTTTATCGGTCGGCGCCGCGCGCCGCCGAGGACTCAAGGCTTAAAAGGCGTATCTTCTACCTGCCCTAAACCCTGAGCAGCCGGGCCGGACCTCTCTCCGGTCCGGCTGTGTTTTTTTCCGCGGCCTTAGGGCGTCGCACAGAATTCGGCTCAGGCCGGTGCGGGGTGGCGGGGCGGAGTTGGAGGCTTAGACGTCGTCGTCCTCGCCCTTGGGTTCCGTCGGCACCTCCGAGGGGACCGGCTCGGGCGGCGCCTCGGGCTCGCAATCGCTGAGGCAGGTCTCCGGCGGAGGCCAGGGGCAAGTAAACGACAGGGAGGAGCTTCGAGCCTTTTCCCAAACGCCATCCCGCAAGATTTCCACGCTTAATTCGAAGCTTCGCGGCAGTTGGGCGAGCAATTTATAGCTGTAGACGAAGATCTGCTCGAGCTCGAAGTAAAATTCCCAGCCCTTGAGGTCGCAGACGGCGGAATATATTTCCTGGAATTCGAAGCCGAGATCCCGCGAGGCCAGCAGGACGCGCGGCGGGATATCGCCGGCATGAGACTTGGAGGGCCGGCATCGGTAGTCGTGGTCTTGGGCGATTTCCGCCAAAGGTAGATAAATCGATACCAGGCAGAGGTACTCGGGTCGTTCCGGGGTATGGCCTTCGCCGATTTGCGTGGAGAAGACCGACGGCTCGGCGTCCGCGAGGGGAGGTTGGAACGGTGGGATGGGCCCTTCTTGGGAATCGAAGGGGCCGGGCAAGCCGGGTCCCGAATTTTCGGGCCTCGAACTGTCGTTGGAGTCCCCAACCTCGGTCGAGTCCGCGTCGATGATCGAAGTTTCGGAAGGCGCGAAGGGTTGGCCCAAGCAGGAGGTCAAACCCGCCGCGAACAAGATGGAACTGAAGGTAAATCCCCGCCGGAAGAGTTTTCCGAACACGTCCCCTCCCTTCCCGACAAAGTTCCTGTACAAATTCTAAAGAGGCCTTTCGGGTGAGGCAAGGAATATTTACGTCGCCTCCGGCCTCAAGGTTAGGGTCTCGGGGAACTCGCCCGGTGTCCCGGAGACTTCGAGATTTTCCAATTCCCAACGAATCCGATCCGATTTTCGATCGCGCAGGTAGCTCTCCTTGAAGGCGGGAGGGAGCTGCTTTTCCAGCGTCTCCAGCGCGGATTGCGCGGATCGGAAGAAATGCCGCGCCCGGGCGGGACGGCCGAGGAGCTTTTCCAATTTTCCGCGATTGTATTCCACCTCCCACAACAGCTGCCGGGTGCGGTTCTTGAGGACGTTGGTTTCCGCGGCCTCGAAGAGTCGCGAGGCCTCGGAAAAATCCGGATCCGGGCGGTCGCGGGCCACCTTGCCCAGCACCAGGTAAATCCAGGCCAAGAGGGGGTCCTCCGGACGCGGCCGGCAGAGTTTCAAGGCCCTTTCCCCGTCGCGTTGCGCCGCCGGATAATTTTTCCGGCTCCAGTGCAGCAGGGCCCGGTTCGCGCTGAGCTGCGCGAAGAGCCGCGGGTTTTGGGCGGGATTCACCAGGGAGATGGCCTGGTTGAGAAAGGAGGCCTGCAGATCCAGCAGGTGTTTCTGTCCCGCGAACAGCGCGAGGTAGTTCAAGGCCGAGGCCTCCTGTTCCGGGTAACGGTGTTGAACGGCGAGGTTCAACCATTCGTAACAGGATTTTTCCGCCTCCGAGGAACGGCCCATGTGGTGCTCGAGGTTGATCCAATTGTGAAATAACACGTTCGCGAGCTTGGGGTGGTAGGACTTCCGGCACAGGTCCCACGCGGCCTCGTAGGCCAGGAGCGCGCGCTGGATTTCTCCGCGCTCTTGGTAAGCCAAGGCGAGGTTGGTTTGCGCGGTGCCTGCCAAATATTCGTCGCCGGCGCGGAGGGCCGAGTTCGCCGCCTCCAGGTAGCAGGCCTCGGCCTCCTCGAATCGCGCGGCGTCCTTCGCGAGGGCGCCGCGCAGGTTGAAGACCCGCGCCGCCCCCCGGGCGTCCCGCCCGGAGGCGTAGGCCGCTTCGGCTCGGTCCAAGGCGTCTTTCGCGTCGGGGACGCGGCCCAGGCGCTGATAGGCGCGCGCCCGGATCTCCCAAAACAGGCCGCGCTCGGCGGGATCCGGCGGCGGCCTGGACGGCAACCAGTCCAAGGCCCTTTGGACGTGGCCCTCGGCGACGAGGTGGCGTGCCGCGTAAAGGCGGACGCGGGGATGCAGCTTGCCGCGCGGCCGCCGTTCCAGAAAGTCGGCCAAGGCGGCCCCCGCGGAGTAACGGCCTGCGTCGTATAAGTCCTTCAACCGTTCGACAAGCGTCGCTGTCTCGGCCTCCCGGCACTTCACCGCGTCGTCCCGTCTCGCCGGCCGGGTCGATTGAAAGCATCGCAGGTCGCCTTTCCAACGGTCGGTCATCCACCCTTCCTCCAACCATCGTTCCAAGGGTCGTTCCAGGGCGCCGGCGGCCAAGCCGACCAGTCCCTCGAGGGCGGAGGTGGGCAGGCTGAGGCGCGAACTTTCCAGGACGCCTCGGATGGAGCGCTTGCGTTCCTCCCAAAGTTCGGCGTGGCGCTCCAAGATCGCCCGCAGATCGGGAAGCGCTTCGCCCTTCCATCGCCAACCCTCCGAGTGCCAAACGAGATGGCCCGCTTCACGGAGCGCCTGGAGGCATTCTTCCAGCCGGGCGGGGCGGATCCCTCGCAGCTGCGCCAGCAGAGTTTCGCCGAGCTCCTTGGGGATGTCCCGGATTTCGGCCTCGAGAAACCGGCTCAAGGCGGCGGGGTCCGGAGGGGGCAGGCGGACGAGCTCGGCGCCCAGCGCGCGGGCCTGGTCCTCGTCTTCCAAGGCGATGAGCAGCGGTGAGGCCCAGGCCGTCGCCGCCAATTTTTTCCGGGCGGAGGCGGGAAGCTCTCCCTCCAGGTCGAGGAGCAGGGGGCATTTTTCGACGTCACTTCGGGACAGTATTTCCCGCAGTTCCGCGGCGCCTCGGAAATAGCAGGAGGGAATTCCCTGCAGCTGCAAGTCGGACTTGACGCGCCGGAGCAGCCGGCTCTTTCCCGATCCGGCCGGCGCGACGAGCGCGAGGATCTTTTTTCGCTTTCTTTTCAAGCGCCCCGCCAGGGAGGCGATGAGTTCCGCGTGGAAGAAGAAATCCGATTCTCCCAAGAAGTGGGCCGGCGCGTTGGCGTCCCGCAGGGGAAAGGATTCGCCCAGGCACCGGCTGAGGGCCTCCAGGACCTCGCCGGCCGATTGCGGACGCGCGGCGGGGTGCCGGGCCACCATGGAGTGGAGCCATTTGGAGAATTCCTCCGGCAGGGCCGGGTGGAGGCAGGGAAGGAAGTCGGGATCCCGGGTCGCTTGCCAGCGCAGGATCTCGAAGGGCTTTTGCGAGGGAAAGGGAAAGCGTTTGGCGAAGATCAGGTGAAAGAGCATTCCCAGGGAATAAATGTCGCTCGCCGCGGTCGGGGGCCTGCGCAAGAGGATTTCCGGGGCGGCGAAGGGCGGGGTCCCCAAGAAATCGGTCTCGTGGATTTGGCCGCGGCGCTTCCATTCGGCGATGCCGAAATCGATGACGTGGGCCGTGAGCTCGCCGCTCGCCTTGCGCCCGGCCACTAAAATATTGGCCGGCTTCAGGTCGAGATGCAGGACCCCGCGTTTGTGAATGTAGTCCACCGCCCGAAGGACTTGCGCGATCAGGTCGAAGATCGTGTTGAAATCCGCGTGCCGGGTCGCCGCGAGCAGGTCTTTCCCGTCCACCCACTCCGAAGTGAAGTACATTTCCTTGCGGGTGATGCCGAAATCGAGGACCCGCGCCAGATTGCGGTGCCGCAGCAGACTCAAGGTGGCGAATTCGTTTTTCAGGTCGGCGAGCAGGGGCGAGGGGCCCCGTCGGGGGATGCGGACCATTTTGAGCGCCACCGGGCGCCCGCCTTGCAGGGTGTCGCGCACCAAAAGGACCCGCCCGCCGCCGCCCTGCCCCAAGGCGGTTTTGATCCGATAGCGCCCCGCAATAAGAGCCTCCTTGCCCACGGAGGAAATTTTGCTCCCCCGCCGGGGCGGCGACAATGTTTTCTTTCCAAGGGGTCAAAACGGACCCGTCCTTGTCGGGTTTTCTCACTGAGTGGACAGGCGATTTTCCGGGGCCTTGGCCACCGACGGAAGGTTTTCTCGGGGAAAATCGCGGTGGGTCCCGCCTGGCATCGGCCTTGCTCCGCCTTCCGGTATAAGAAAAATACACGGCTCGCATGGGGGATCGTTATGGATCGAAGCGATCGTAGGACGCTCCGCAGGGCACGACTTCGTCCCTTTTTCCTGTTTCATTTTTTCCTGGGCCTCGGCGCCGTCGCGGGATTTTTTTCCGCCAACTCCCTGCTGATCGGGAGCTTCGGCCCTTCGCTGCTGTTCCATGCCTATTTGTGCCAGGGCGTCCTGACCGTCCTGCTCAGCGCGATTTTTTACTTTCTGGCCGACCGTCTCCGCAAAGACGTCTTTCCTTCCGTCTGGTTTTCCCTGTTGGGGGCCCTGGTGTTGGGCTCCTGGGCCTTGTTGCAATGGGGGCCGGACCGGGCCGGCGTCGTCCTGGGCGTGCGCTCGCTGTTCGACGCCGTGGCGATCGCCTCGTCCTTGGGTTTCTGGTTGATGGTCGGCGACCGATTCTCGCCGCGGGGCGCGAAGGCGCGTTATTCGGGCTTGATGGCGGCCTACATCCTGGGCGACATGGCCGGCGGCCTGCTCCTCGAACGGACGGCCGGGGTCGTCTCCGGCGCCGATTTTATCCTGCTCTGGGGCCTGCTCCTGGCCGCGTCGCCGCTCGCGTTTCGCGGAATATTTCGGGGAAATCCCGCGCCGGCCGATCCCGCGCCCGCCGCAGCCTCGCGGCAGTCCCCGGGCGCGACCGGGGTCTTTAAGCCCTTGTCCCTGGTGCTTTTCGCCTTTTGGCTGATCTACTCGTTTTTTTCCGACGCGACGGACTACCTCTTCAACGCCGCGGCTTCGGACCGCTGGACGGACGAGGACGCGTTGGCCGCCTACTTCGGGAAGGTTGCCTTGTTCGCCAACGCCGGGATTTTGGGTTATCACCTCCTGCTTTCGAAGCGCGTCCTCAAGCGCTTCGGCGTCGATTTGACCGCGGCCCTGATCCCGGTCCTGATTGCGGCGTCCTGGACGCTGGCCTACGCCCGTCCTTCGCTCGCGACGCTCTCCCTGGCCCAGGGTCTGGTGTATTTTTTCCTGGATTATTTCGCGATCGCGCACCTGCATATCCCGCTGACGGTCTTTTCCAGGTCCGCCCGGGGCCGGGTGAAGGCCTTCACCGAGGGTTTCGGTCGGGCCTGCGGATTTATCTTGCTGTTCGGCGTCGCCGGCTGCTTTTCTTTTCGCCCGGAATTTTCGGACTTGGGGCGCATCGTCTTCCTGGGCGCCTTGGCCTTCCTCGCCTTCCCCGCCGTCTTTCGCTTCGTCTACCTGAAACATCTGCTGGAGGCGCTTCGCGCGAAGGATAGCCGCGTCGTCCTCAACGCGGTTTTCGGACTGAGCGAACGCGGCAAGGCGCGCGCCGAGCCCTTCCTGGTCGCTTTGTACCGCCGCTCCCGGCGCCGCCGGCTCAAGCGGGCCATCGTGCGTTGCTTCGGCCGCATGCGTTCGACGGCTGGGATGCAGGCGGTGCTTTCCGACTTCGCCGCATGCGACCGCCCGCTGCGCACGACGATTTTGCAGGTATGCCGCGAATGGGAAGGGTCGGCTTCCCTCTCTGCGGCTCAATGGAGGATCTATGGAAATATCTAGCTACCGTACCGGGGCGGGGCCGCAGGGCGTCGTTCGGGATTTTTTCATCAAGGGCTTCGATCATCCGTGGATGCCGACGGCCTTATTTTTGCCGCTGGCGTCGCTCCTGTTTTTCCTCATTCGGAGCAGGGGCGACATGCCTTGGCCGACTTCCCTCTTGTGGGCGGCTTTGGGAGTCGTCGCCTGGACCTTGGTGGAATACTTGCTGCACCGATACGTATTTCATTGGGTCGAGGTGCGGGAGCCCTATCGGTCCTTGGCCTCGGGACTTCATATCGCCCACCACCGCTCCGCGGAGATCGCACATCTCATCCTCGCGCCCCCGGCCATCAGCCTGGGTTTCGGCCTCCTCATCTACGGGCTTCTCGCGGCCGCGACCTGGAGTTTCGCGAGGGCCGCTTTGATGGAGGCCGGGGCTCTATTGGGATACCTGGCCTACGAGTGGCTCCATTTCGGGGTGCACCGTTTCCGGAGTCCCGGATCCCTACTGCGCCGTCTCCAACGGCATCACTTTCAACACCACTATAAGGATCCGCGCCGCTGTTTCGGGGTCACCAGTCCGTTCTGGGACTGGGTCTTCGGGACCCTGCCCGCCAAGGCCGCGGCCCAAGAAACGAAGCGTCGATAGGAGGCCACGATGAAAATCCTGCGCGCCGAAAAATTACGCAAAGAATACCTGCTGGGAAAGTGCCGGGTTCGCGCCCTGCGCGGCCTCGATCTTGACATTCATTCCGGCGAGATGGTGTGCGTCATGGGCGCGTCGGGGAGCGGAAAGACCACGCTGCTGAACCTGCTGGGGCTGCTGGACACCCCGACCTCCGGGGCAGTTTGGCTGCAAAATCGCCCGACCCAAAACCTTTCCTATCGCGAGGCCGCGCGCCTGCGCAGCCGGTTTTTGGCCTTCATTTTCCAGTCTTTCAACTTGTTCCCGGTGTTGAGCGCCTTTGAGAACGTGGAATACCCGCTATTGTTCCACCCGCTTCCCTCGCGCGAGCGGCGGGAGCGGGTGTGGCGGGCCCTGGAGGCCGTCGGCCTGCTCGATGCGGCTTCGCAACGGCCGGACGAGCTCTCCGGCGGACAGCGGCAGAGGGTCGCGATCGCCCGGGCGCTGGTGACGCGGCCCCTGTTGATACTGGCGGACGAGCCCACCGCCAACCTCGACGCCGAGTCGGCCGAAACCGTCATGGCGGCCATGCGCCGGCTCAATTTGGAGCACCGAACCACATTTATCTTTTCCACCCACGACCCGCGTGTCGTTCACCACGCCACGCGGGTCGTGGAAATAAGCGATGGAGTGATCCCCTATGAAGGCGCTGCAGCGACTGTTCGAAATATCCTGGAGAAACGTCTTTCGAAATAAACGGCGGAGCCTGCTCACGCTGTTGATCCTGGTGCTGGGGAGTTCGGGCTTGATCCTGGTGGGGGGATTTTTCGAAAACCTCCTCGAAGGGCACCGCGAGCAGTTCATCCACAGCCAAACGGGGCATTTGCAGGTGAACCGCGCTGGCTACTTCCAAAAAGGCGCCTCCGCCCCCCTCGATTACCTGCTGGCGGACGTGGGTCGATTGCGGAGCGAGATCGAGGCCGAGCCCGGCGTGAAATTCACCGTCCCGCGGCTGAAATTCGGCGGCATGGCCAGCACCGAGGAGACGTCGATCGCGGTGTTGGTCGTGGGCACGGAGGCCCGGGCGGAGCGCCGGATGGGCGCCGTCAAGGCCGCGAACGTCGACCACGGCTCGACGCGCATCGTGGCGGGGCGCGATCTCGATCCCTCGGACGGCCTCGGCGTCCTGCTCGGCAAGGGCCTCGCCGAGGCCCTGGGCGTGGGAGTCGGGGACGGCTTTACCTTCCTGACCACCCGCCGGGCGGGCGCGATCGAGGGAGGGCAAATGCGGGTGCGGGGGATTTTCGAGACCATCGCCAAGGACTTCGACGATCACGCCGTGAAGATGAACCTGGAGGCGGCCCAACAGCTCTTGGGCGCCCCCGACCAGGTCCATTCCCTCCTGGTCCTGCTCGACGAGACCTCGCGGACCGTTCCGGTGCGCGACCGTCTCCAAGGCGGATTTCAGGCCGCCGGCCGCGGATTGGAAACCCTGACCTGGGAAGAGCAGGGACTGTTCTATCGGCAAAGCAAGGATATCTTGGCGAGGATCTATGCGGTCATCCAGCTCATCATCGGGGTGATCTTCCTGTTCAGCATCGCCAACACCGTCAACATGGCTCTATTCGAGAGGATCCGAGAATTCGGCACCATGATGGCGATGGGCAACGGGCGGGGCACGGTTTTCCTGACGATTTTCGCGGAGTCTCTCATCCTGGGAATCCTGGGCTCGGCGGGCGGCATCGCCGCGGGGTTGGGGCTGGCCCAGGTCGTCTCGGCGATCGGGATCGAGATGCCTCCGCCTCCCCAAAGCTCGAGCGGTTATTTCGCGATGATCAGCGTGACCTGGCCCTTGATCCGGGAGACCGCGGCGATTTCCCTCGCCGCCACGGCGCTCTCCGCGCTTTGGCCGGCCTTCCGCGCCACGCGGTTTCGGATCGTGCAGGCGCTTGGGTATGTGTGAGCATTTTACTCGCCGTTCATGATGTCGATGATTTGTTCCCGATGCTGCTTGGCGTCCTCGTAACCCAGGTCGAAGAGGGTTTGGAGGTAGGCGGGGGCGAAGGTGAGGTAGCTCAAGAGGTCGCTGCCGGTGGCCGGGTCGATGTCGAGCAGGCGGAACAGGAGCTTTTCGAGGGCGGTGAACTTGAACTGCTTGCGCGCCTTGTGCGTCCAGCGCAGGAAGAGCCCGCTGATCGACTGCGAGGGCTTGATTTCGAGGGCGCGGATCTTGCGCAGGCCGCGGCTGGCGATGTCGACCTTCAGGCCGTCCTTCGCCATCCGCTTGTTGAGTTTTTCGAGGTAATCCGCGCCGTAGACCTTCTCGCTGGTCTCGACGATCGAGTTGATCCGTTCCAGCTGCTCCATGTCGTACTCGATGCGGTCGAGGAAGACGCCGTTGAGCAGGCGGCCCAGCTGCAGGGCGATGGTGGGTTCTTTCATGTCCTTCTTGAACTTCAGCTTCTCCATGATCGGCGAGCGGTAGCGCAGGCCCACCACCAGCATCGAGCTTGCGCCCAGCTGGATCGCCGGCGACATCGGGGTGAAGAGCCGAAGTCCGCCATCGGCGTAATAGGTGCCGTCGACCTTGACGGCCGGGAAGACGATCGGGATCGCCGCCGAGGCCATTGCGTGATCGACGTTCAGGTCGACGTCGTGGAAGGGATAATGCCCCTGATAGACGACGCCCGGCTTGCGTTTGACGAAGAGCTCGTGGCGGCCGTTGCGCAGGTTGGTGGCGTTCAAGGCCACCGCGTCGATGGGCCCTGCTGCGACGTTCCGGTTGACGGCGTCCCAGGGGACGATTTTTTTCAAAAATTCGCGCAAGGGGCTGGTGTCGAGGAAGGAATTGAAGTGCGGCCCTTTGCGGCGGGTCAGCTGGAAGGGGTTGAAGGTCAATAAATTTCTCAGGATGCCGCCGACCGTCGAGCCCAGGAAATGCGTCGCGGCCCCGAAGTCCCGCAGGTAGACGTCTTCCTGGCGGATCGAGAACCAGATGTCCTTGATCTTCTCGGCCTGTTTGTCGGTGTCGTCGGCCAGGGCCGCCATCGCGGCCGTGTTGATCGCGCCGACGCTGGTTCCGACCTTGATGCTGAAGTTCTTGCGCGCCGTCTTGGGCGGCAGCCCCTTGCGCACGTAATACAACACACCCGCTTCGTAGGCGCCGCGGGCGCCGCCCGCCGAAAGGACGATGGCGAGCTTTCCCATGGTTTATCCGTTTTCCTGAGCGAGGGTGAGAAAGCTGTCCTTGGCGGCGCGCAAGGTCTTGGCGATTTCGTTTTCGCCGTGCGCCAGCGAGACGAACCAGGCCTCGTAGGGCGAGGGCGGCAGGTAGACGCCCCGGGCGAGCATCTCGTGGAAGAAGCGGCGGAACAGGGCCCCTTGGCTCGCCATGGCGTCGTCCAAATTTTCGACGGGATTCCCGGAGAAAAAGAGGCTCAGCATCCCGCAAGCGTAGGGCACCTGCACCCGGCAGCGCGCCCGCTGCGCCACCTCGGCGATGCCCTTGGCGAGCCGCTCGGTCTTGCGCAGCAGCTTGGCGTGGGCCTTGGGGGTGGAGATGAGCTTGAGCGTGGCCAGGCCCGCCGCCATCGCGACGGGGTTTCCCGACAGGGTGCCCGCCTGGTAGACGCCGCCCTCGGGACTGACGCACTTCATCGCGTCGGCGCGCCCGCCGTAGGCGCCCACCGGGAGGCCGCCGCCGATGACCTTGCCCAAGGTCGTCAGGTCGGGGCGAATGCCGAAGAGGCCCTGCGCTCCGCCCGGGTGCACCCGGAAGCCGGTCATGACCTCGTCGAAGACCAGCAGGGCGCCGGTCGCGTCGCAGAGCTTTCTCAATCCCTCGAGGAATCCCGGTTTGGGGAGCACGCAGCCCATGTTGCCGACGACCGGCTCGACGATGATGGCCGCGAGGTCCTTGCGGTGCCGCCGCGCCAGTTTTTCCGCCGCGGCCAGGTCGTTGTAGGGCGCGACCAGGGTGTGCTCGACGAAGGACTCGGGGACGCCCAGGCTGTCGGGACGCCCGTGGGTGAGGGCGCCCGAGCCCGCCTTGACCAGGAGGTAGTCGGCGTGTCCGTGGTAGCAGCCGGCGAACTTGAGGACCTTGGAACGCCCGGTGAAGCCGCGTGCGGCGCGCAGCGCGCCCATCACGGCCTCGGTGCCCGAATTGACCATGCGCAGGCGTTGCAAGCTGGGCAGTTGGCGCATCAGCTGCTTGGCCATCTGCATCTCCAGCGGGGAGGGCGCGCCGTAGCTGGTGCCCTGCGCGGCGGCGGCCTGGATCGCCTCGACGACCTTGGGGTGGGCGTGGCCCGCGATCATCGGGCCCCAGGAGCCGACGTAATCGATGTAGTTGTTGCCGTCGACGTCGGTCAAATAGGCGCCCGAGGCCCGGGCGATGAAGAGGGGGTGTCCCCCGACGCTTTGGAAGGCGCGGACCGGGCTGTTCACGCCGCCGGGGAATAGTTTCTTCGCCGCGGCGAAGAGTTTTTCCGATTGCTTGAGGGCCATGGGTCTAGATTCCTAACCCCCCGCTTCGCGACTTGTCAAACCGGAGCTTTTAAATTGACAGGCCCCGGGGGCCTCATTAGGATCGCCCGAAATTCGCACACTTCGAAGGAGGCCCCGCGTGGCGCGCAAACTTTCCAAGTTCCGTCTTTTCCTTTTGACGCTTTCGGCGCTGTTCGGCGCCGCCGCTTGCAGCGGCTCCGACTTCGCCAAGATCGGGATCCAGGTCGATCCGCTCTGCGCGGCCGTCGCCCCCGGGACCACTCAGCAATTCAACGCCCGCATCTTCATCGACGACGTCGACCAGGGCATCGACAACGCCGCGGTCAATTGGTCGGTCCTGGGCGGGGATGTCAACGGCGTCGTCGACGCCAACGGCCTCTACACCGCCCCCGACACCAATCCTCCGCCCGCGGTTCAGGTCACCGTCGTCGCCACCAGCAAGGAAGACGACCAGAAGGAAGGCCAAGCCACGGCCGTTCTCTCCGGCGCCTGCCCCGTGGTGCCTCCGCCCACGCAGAGTTTCTAGCCCTTGTCCGATTCCCGCGAGCTTTGGGCCGTCACCGTCGCGCTGCCGCATGAGGCGGCAGCCTTGCGCGCGCATTTTCGCGGCGGCGCCCAAACCCGTTACCGCCATCTCACCGTGACAGAGGGTCGCCTGGGCGAGCGGGAAGCCCTCTTGGCGGTGACCGGCATGGGGCCGGAGCGCGCGGGCGAGGCGGCACGCTTCCTTTTCGCCCAATATCCCGTGACCCATCTCGTCTCGACCGGGTATTGCGGGGGCCTTCAGCCCGGATTGGCCTGCGGCGACGCGGTGCTGGCCGAACGTTGCGCCTTCGTGGGCGAGCCCCGGGGCGGCTGGCTCTGCGACCTGCCCCTGCTGCGTCGCGCCGAAGAGGCCCTGAAGCTGGCCGACATCCCCGCGCGGCTGGGGGTCCTGCTGACCTCCCCCAAGCCCGTGTTGAAAGGCGCGGACAAGGAGCTGTTGGGGGCCAAGACGGGTGCGGCGGCGGTCGATATGGAGAGCGCGGCGATCCTCCTTGAGGCCGCCTCCGCCCCGAAAAAAATCGCTTCTGTCACCGTTCGATTTATCGTAGATGCCCTCCAAGACGAACTGGCAGACACGGGGTCCTTCCTCGACGACAACGCCGGGGTGAAGCCCTTGCGCCTGGCCCGCGAATTACTGCGTCGTCCCAAGCTGTTCCAAGAGTTGCCCGATCTCGGCCGCAAGGCGGCCCGGGCGCGTGACGGTCTCACCCGGTTCCTGGGTCACTTTTTCGGATTGGGTGGGGCTCAAAACCAATCATAGGAGCCTCCTGATATGAACTTACGTTCCAGAAAATTTCGCTTTTTCGCCCTCGCCCTGGTCGCGGGCCTCGGCCTCGCCGGCTGCGGCAAGGGTTGCGGCAAGGCCGGCGTCGGCAAGCAAGAGGGTTTGACCCTGATCCCCTCCGATAGCAACGTCGTCGTCGGGGTCAACTGGAAGAAGGTCCAAGAATCGCCGATGGGCGCCAAGCTGCTGGAGGGCGTTCCCCCCGAGGCCCAACCCTTTCTCAAGGACGTCGACAATCTCGTCCTGGGCGTGAAGGCGACCCCGATGGGCGGCTCTCCCAAGGATTTCGTCGGCGTTGTCAGCGGCAAGCTCGACACCGCCGCCATGGTCAAGCAGATGGGCGACCAGGCGCAGAAGAGCGGCGCCACCATGACCGACGAGGACTATGAGGGCGTGAAGATCTACAGCACCTCCAAGGATCCGGACATCGCGGTGGCGATGCTGGATAGCCAGGCGGTCTTCGGCAGCAAAGATTCGGTGAAGCGGGCACTCGACCTGGCCAAAAAGAAGGGCGATTCCGTCGAGAAAAACAAAGAGGTGATGGACCTGATCAACGGCCTGGACAAGGGCAAGATGGTCTGGGCCGTGGCGACCATCCCTCCGGGCTCGATCCCCGCGGGCGGCGGTGGCGGTATGGGCAATCCGCTTAGCTCGCTCGAGTCGGTGAAGGCCCTCGACCTGGCCCTCGACTACAACCAAAACCTGACCCTCGACCTGGGCGTCATCACCGGCAGCAAGGAAGATGCGCAGCAGATGATGACGATGGCCAATTCCTACAAGACCTTGTTCGGCGGATCGGTGGCGAGCAAGAGCCCCGAGTTGGGCAAGATCCTGGGAGGTCTCTCCATCGACGCGAAGGAGAACAAAGTCGTCCTCGCCTTGAAGCTGGATCAGGCGACGGTCGAGGATCTGGCCAACAAGGCCAAGCAGAAGCAGGGCGCCATGCCGATGGGCATGGACGAAGGGATGGGCGCCCCGGCGCCGGCGGTCCCCGGCACGCCCGAGACGGCGCCTTCGGCGCCCTGAGTCGAAGACGAAACCTTGCAAACGATAAGTTGTTCAAAAGCCCTCCGTCCCATCAGGACGGGGGGCTTTTTTTATCCCTCGAGGATCTCGCGGATCCGCGGCAGGTCCTTGGGATGAGCCAGAAAGAGCAGGACGTCTCCGGCATCGATCGCCGTGGCGCCGTTGGGCACCAGGAATTCCTCTCCGCGCCCGATCAGGGTGATGCGCGAGTCCGGCGGCCACCCGAGCTCGACGAGCGTCTTGCCGACCACGGGCGATTGGTAGGGCACCATCAATTCGGTCAGGTCGGTCTCCTGCCCGGCGATCGGCTCGAACTCCAGCGGCCGGACGCGCGCCTGCTCCATCGGCTTTTGCACGCCTAGCCAGCGCGCGACCAAGGGGATGGTCGTTCCCTGCAGCAGCACCGAGGTCAGGACGATGAAGAAGACCAAGTTGAAAATGTTGTCGGCTTGAGGGACGTCGGCCAGCCGCGGGAAGATGGCCAAGATGACCGGAACCGCCCCTTTCAGGCCCACCCAGGAGAGCAGGGCTTTTTCGCGGAGGTCGAAGCGAAACACGCTCAGGCAGAGAAAGACCGCGAGGGGACGGGCGACGAAGATCAGGGCGAGCGAGGCCAGCAGGCCGGCCCAGACCACCGTCGGCAGCTGCGAGGGAAAGACCAAGAGGCCCAAGGTGAGAAACATGGCGATCTGCATCAGCCAGGCGAGGCCGTCGTGGAAGTGGGTGAGGCTCTTTTTGTGCAACAGCTTTTGGTTTCCCAGGACCATTCCCGCCAAATAGACGGCGAGAAACCCGTTGCCGCCGGCGACGGTGGTGAGCCCGTAGGCGACGAGCACCAGGGAGAGCGTCAGGACGGGATAGAGCCCCTCGTAGTTCAGCCGGAGACGGTTGATCGCCCAAGCGGTTCCGCGGCCCAGGGCGTAGCCGAAGACGACGCCCAAGGCCATTTGCTTCAGGAAAGACGGAAACAGCTGCCACATCGAGAAGTGGGGATTCTTGATCAGTTCGATCAAGCCCAGGCTGAGAAAGACCGCCATAGGGTCGTTGCTGCCGGATTCGAGCTCGAGCAGCGGCTTGAGGTTGCCCTTCAAGCCGACGTTGCGCGAGCGCAGCACCGCGAAAACGGCGGCCGCGTCGGTGGAGGAGACGATGGCCCCCAGCAGGAAGGCCTCGAGCCAGGAAAAATTCAAAAAATGCTTTACGCAAAGGGCGAGGGCCACGGCCGTCAGCACCACGCCGAAGGTGGCGAGGGTCAGGCCCGGGGCGATGACGGGTCGTATTTCTTTCCATTGAGTCTCGAGGCCGCCCGAGAACAAGATGTAGGCGAGGGCGAGGACGCCCAGCGATTGCGCGGCGTAGTCGTTGTCGAAGTAGATGCCCCCCGGGCCGTCGGAGCCGGCCAGCATTCCGATGACGAGAAAGATCAGCAGGGCCGGCACCCCGAAGCGTCCCGTGGCCTTGCTGGCGAGGATGCTTAGGGCAAGCAAGGATCCGACGGCGAGCAGGATTTGTTCCGGGGAAGTCACCGCGGTAATCTAACGTTTCGTTTGCGTGGGACCAAGCTTTTTCATAGCCGAGTCTTAGGCGTAGCCGAGCGCCTGCACGATCTTGATATGCGAGGCCCGGTGGTCAGGGAAGGTCGCCGATTTTTCTACCACCACGTCAGCGCCAGGGAGAATCGATAATATAAAAAAAACAGCGGATTAAAGACGAGCCGGGCGAGGGAGGTCAGGTTTCCGTGTTTGAGTTGCCGGAACGGGATTTTATGATCGGTATTTTTCAGTATCTCACGGTCCCGGACTGTGCGGCGGTTTAGGTTGATTTTTCGCTTTTCCATGATGGAGCTCCAATGAGAGCCGATCCAAAGATATGCCCTCCATTTGTCTCGAAAGGAATCGCGGTGCTTGCAAATCACGAATCCCCAACCGATCAGTTCCGCCAGCAATTGCGAGGGCAGCAGCAGGAGCAGCGTCGGCCACTTCAAATTTTTTAGCAGCATCAGGTAGCGGTTTCGCTCTTGCAGGAAGATTTTGTGGGGAAAGATCCGGAGTTGATAATCGTGATACACGATGCTGGTCGGAGCGAACACGCAGGTGTGCCCCGAAAGCCTCGTCCTCCAGGAGAGATCGGTGTCTTCCATGTAAAGAAACATGTCCTCGTCGAAGCCGCCCAGGCTCTCGAACAGCTCCCGGCGCACCGCCAGCGCCGCGCCGGAGACGGCGCCGACCTCTTCCGGGAGGTCCAAGGATTCCTTCCTGTCGCCCAGGCCTCGACAAAGGGTGATGCCGGTGAAGTGGACCGAGTTGCCGCAGGCGTTGATGCGGTCGGGGCGGTGGGTCAAAAGAATTTTGGGGGTGGAAAGGCCGACCTTGGCGTCGGCCCGCAAGGGGGCCAGCAGCCCTTCCAGCCAGCCCTTTTCCACACGGGTGTCGGGATTGAGGAAGACGATAAAATCTTTCTTCCCGTAATGAGCCCCCAAGTTGCAACCGGCGCCGAAACCGCGGTTGTTCCCGGGCCGAATGAGCCGCGCTTGGGGAAATTCTTTGGCGATGGCCTCACTGCTGCCGTCGGAAGAGTCGTTGTCCACGACCCACACGGCGCAGCCCTCGGGTAGGGACGCGAAGACCGAGGCCAGGCATTCCAGCACCTTGGCCCTGGCGTTGTAGTTGACGATGACGATGTCGCAGGCTTGTTTGTTTTCCCTCATGGAGGCCGGCACCTTCCTTTCTTTACCCTTTTCTTGCCTTGAGGATCCAGCTTCTTTTGATTAAAGCCTTCCGTCATGGGCGGAAAAATTCCCGTGGTGCAATGCATCGATATGGAGCCGGACCGGCGCCGGTTGAATCCGCAAAGACCTTTGGCCTGGCGGGGCTGCGAGCGGACCTACGACATGTCCCGCCTCTGGCGCGAGCAATGGGAGCAAGCGACCGGGAGGCCGGCGCATTTTTCCTGGTATTTCCGCATGGACCCTCAGGTCGAGCGGGTCTACGGTTCGGCGACTTGGGCCGTCGACCGCTACCCCGAGATGGTCGAGGATTTTCGCCGCCGCGGGGACGAGATCGGGCTGCACGTCCATTTCTACCGCTGGGACCCGGAGCGCTGCCATTGGGTGGTCGACCACGGCAATACGCGCTGGGTGGAGCATTGTTTGGCGAGCTCCCTGGCGGCCTTCCGACAGGCCTTGGGCCGGCCTTGCGAATCCTTCCGCGGCGGCGACGCCTGGATGAGCCAGGAGGCGGCCGCCCAGTTGGAGGCCTCCGGGGTGCGCTTCGACTTAACCTTGGAGCCGGGGCAGGAGGGTTATCGCGGGCTGAGGCGATGGGAGCGGCATTCGGGTTGGATACCGGATTTGCGCGGCATTCCCCAAAGGGCCTACCTGCCGAGCCGGGCCAATTTCAAGGCGCCGGATCCGGCTCGCCGGGAAGGGATGTGGATGATCCCGGTAAGCCGGGGAGAGGCCGTCGGCTTGCCCGGCTTGGCCTTTCGGCTTTACCGCCTCTTGATCCACGGTGTTCGCTTGGAGCGGACGTGGATCACTTTGTATCTCTTTCAAGAGCCCCTCCTGTTTCGCCAAGTCGTGGACCGACTCTTGAACTCGGCGGAGCTTTCGTGCCTCGTCTTGCTGAGCCATTCCCAGGCCGTGCTCCGGCCTTACTTCCGGCGCAACATCAAAAAAAACTTGAGCTACCTCCTGTCCCGACCGCGAGCCAAGGACTTCGCGCTTGCCACGCCGCAGGAGGCCATGGCGTCCTTAAAGATAATACCTGGAGTAAACGGCAAGGGAAGCCGCGATTAGCGCGATCGACGCCGTCAGGACGACGAGCTTGCCCAGGGTCCCGCCAAAGTCGGAGTCCACACGGATTCTTTGGTTGTAGGGCGACAGAAAAAACAAAGGGGCCAGGGGAATGAAATACCGGCCCTGCACCCCAGCGACGACGCCGTTTTGCGGAGGCAGGGCCAGGTACATCGCGGTCATGATCGCCAGGACGCCCAGCGTGAGGGCGGCGAAGGAGACGAGTTTGGCGCGGCGAGGCACCGGGATATCGGGGTCTTTTTCCAACAGGGCCACGAGGAGCAGCACGACGCCGTAGAGCATCCAAACGGGTTCCGGCAATACCGTGTCCAGCCAACCCAGGACCCCGACGAACATCTCCAGGTATTCCCCGCCGTTTTTCAAGAGGGTGCGGGCCAGCATCTCGAGGAAACCCAGGGGATGGCCGAGGATAAAGTGGAGCCGGCCGCGCCATTCGACGAAATCCTGGCTTGGGGGCCTGGCGTGGAAGAAAAAATAATTGCCGAGCAGCAGGATCGCGAACAGCAAGGCCATGGTCAGAAAAAAGTAGCCGAAATATTTTTTCCGGGAACCCACTTTGGCGACGGGAACTGCGAGAAACAGCAGCCCGAGGACGGCGTAGACCGATTTGGGAAGCGAGGCCAGGAGCAGCAGGAGGAACAGTCCCAAGAGATCGCGGTTGCGCAGCCGCTGCCTCGCCCCGAACGCGGCGTCGAAATAGGACGCGATCAGCAGGAAGGAGGCCCCGTTGATCAGCGGGTCCTTCGAGAGCGAGGCGGCCTCGAAAAGGGACATCGGGCTTAGGGCCAGCAGGCAAAAGAGCCATTTGAAAATCGGGGTTCGCCGGACGGCGAGGCCGGCCAAAGTCAGCCAGACCATGAGGTTGAAGAGCCGTCCCAGGTACATGAGCGAGAGCGGAGAGAGCTCGAATAAAATCCCGATCCGGATGCCGAGCGCCTGCGGGAGATAGGCCAAGGGAGGGTAGGCGATGGAAGGAATCTTTTGGGTGTTTTGCGGTTCCAGGGGAAGGCTCAGTAGCGAGACGATCTCCGTAAAACTCGTCTTTTTTTCCGGATGAAAGGGGAGGTGGTTGAATTTGGCGGCCGTCGCCACCGCGCTGGAGGGAATCGTCGGGTCGACCAACTCGCCCTGCGCGGTTTGGTAGGAGCGGAAGAAATGCACGCCCTCGTCGGCGACCTGGAAGGGCGGCGTCAGGAACAAGAAGGTCAGGCCGAAGACGAGACCGAAGACCAGGAGAATTTTTTCGGGACGGAGCAAGTTTTTCATTCGGCGATCCGACGATTATTTAAAGGAAATCGGACACCGAGAACCATTCGGAATTTTACGATACGGCCCGCGATCGGAATTTACCCGGCCGTCTTGGGGCGTCGGCTCTTGAGAAGAAGAATGACGCTGCCGACCAAGAGAACCGCGCCGCCTCCGAGGCCGATCATGCCCGATTGTTTGGCCTCGGCCAGCGGGGGCAGCCAAAAAATATCCATCTCGTCCTTGAGGCTTTCGAGCTTAGCCATGTCCTGGGTGTTCTGCATCTTCTGCAAGGTTTCTTCCGCCTTTTTTTGATAACCTGCGGCCGCGGAAAACCGGTCGAAGGCGTAGACAAAGGCAACGCCGCTGGCCGCGAATAACAAGATCGCGAGAATCAGAAGTCCTTTTTTCATCGATGGCCTCCTTGTCTGGGGATGCGCATTTTTGTCATGGTAGTGGTCGGACGGGTAAATGAATAGGGAATTTTCACCGTCCCTTTTCACGACAGCTCGAGTGCATGCGTAAGCTTCCCCGTCAACCAGACAATTCAAAAGTAGAGTTTTTTGTTTCAAGTTTCAGTTTGTAAAGGCTTGGGGCAATCCTCCCAGGGAGTCATACGGCCGCTGTTCGTTGTATTCAATCATCCACTCGTGGGTTATTTTCCGAACCTGTTCCAGAATATTTTTTAAGTCACTATTAAGGCCGATCTTCAATTGCGCTCACAGATCATGAATAATTAAAAAAATGAAGGTGTATGGGGAAAATCAAAATCAATTAGCGCTTTCTGCGCTGAACGGCCTCCCTAATATTTTCCATTCCTTCATTTAGTTTTTTTAGCATTGGATCTCGAAGGGTCTCAATCACCTTTTTAGGATCTGCTTTATCGAAAGCATCTATATCAGAAATGTAAGGACCGTCGCCTAATGCGGCTCTTATAGTGGGTTCATAAAGAACGCCCGTTTGGGGGTTTACTTTTTGGCGATATTTCAGAGATTTTTTTTAAGAAAATAGAGTAAGTTTATCAATTAATAATAACAATAAGTTAGGGGTGTGGCGCTCATCCATGTGGCAGCGCTCTTGATTGCTAGGTATGATAATAGTATGAAGTATGCATGAAATCATCTGTCCAAAAAAAATCCTCATTTACCCTGCCTGCCGCGGAGGTATCCCGAGTGAATCGCTTAAGGAGGAAGTTGGGCCTTCGCTCAAATACCGATGTAGTCCGGCGCGCTCTTACGGACCTGGAAAATTCCATGGATCGGAATCAGCTCCGCAAACAGTTTCAGGAGGCCTCTTCACTGACCCGCCAGGTTAATCGAGAGGATTATCAAGAGTTAGATGGCTTAGCCGGCGAGGGTCTCAAGTGAATTTAAAACGGGGGCACCTTTATGTAGCCGATTTAAGTCCTCGTCAGGGAACCGAACCTGGAAAACAAAGACCCGTCCTGGTCATTCAAAGCGATCTTCTCAATGAAATCGCGCATCCCTCGACATGGGTTCTTCCATGTACCACGAAGATAACTCCACCTAACATACTCCGCGTGCGAATTACTCAAGGTTGCGGAGGGGTCGATCGGGAGTGCGATGTGATGATCGACCAATCCAGGGCCATTGATAATGGACGTTTCAAAAAATATTTCGGGGAATTGCCAAAGCCAATTTTTGAGGAAGTGATTGAGAAATTGAAGTTGCTGGGTGGATTATAAAACGAAATAAAAAACCCTGCGGATTTCTCCGCAGGGTTCTGCAAAGCGCACCCAGCATGATTCGAACATGCGACCTTCGGTTTCGTAGACCGACGCTCTATCCAGCTGAGCTATGGGTGCAAAAAAATTTTCCTGCGGAGAGGGAGGGATTCGAACCCTCGATAGAGCTTTAAAGGCCCTATGACGGTTTAGCAAACCGTTGCCTTCAGCCACTCGGCCACCTCTCCCTGTGACATCGGATCGATGAATTGACGATTCCGATCCCCGCGATTTTCAGGTAATCCTACCGAAAACGGACCGCTAGCCCTAGCAAATCGTCCGGTCTCGGCACAATAAAAATTTGCGAGGATGAAAGATCGCGATGCGACGAATAATCTACTTACTTTTCATATACTTAACAATGTGCTCCATCTCGGCCTGCGGGCGGATCGAGCCGCTGAAGGTCGGCGACGCGGTCTGGGCCCAGTGGACGCCACAGCTTTGGTACCGCGGCCGCATCGAGGCGCCCTGCGAGCGCGGCTTCAAGATCCGCTTCGACGCCCAGGATGAAAAGTGCAGCTCGCCCGCCGAGCTGGCCAAGGACATCACGCCAACCCGCGCCACCCTCGACCCCGGCATGGCCGTCCTGGCCCCCGGCGGGCCCGACACCTATCGCCAGGCGAAGGTGATCGCCGAGTCCGGGTGGAAGTACGAGGTGGAATTCGACGACGGTTCGCGCGGGAGCTTTTCGCTGAAGGAATTGCGGCTGCCCTTCGCGGACCGCCCCTAAAGGGGCGGTCGAAAATTTCATGGTCAAGCCGGCGGGGCCTCCTTACAATCGGGACTCGTTTCACCCGCTTTGGAAGGGACGCGCATGCACACCGCGGTCGGGATCGCCGGGGCCTTGCTGATCTGGGTCATACTCTGGGACGCCTTCGCGACCATCGTCATGCCGCGCACGGTTTCCTTCTTCCGGCCCTCCACCTATTTTTATCACGGCTCCTGGCGCCTCTGGACCGCGTTCGCCGCCTTGGTGCGCGACATCCAGCGGCGGCAGAACTTCTACGCGATCTTCGGGCCGCTCTCCGTGCCGCTGCTGCTCGCCTTTTGGGCCCTGGGGCTCGTCTTCGGCTTCGCGATGATGCATTGGGGCTTCGACACCAGGATCTTCACCGAAGAGACCGGGCGCTGGGGTTTCGGGACGATGCTCTACCTGAGCGGCACCACCTTCTTCACCCTGGGGCTCGGCGACTTCACCGCGGTGAATTCCCTCGGACGCCTCTTCATCGTCCTGGAGGCCGCGACCGGCTTCGTCTCGCTGGCTATCATCGTCGGCTACGTCCCGCTCCTCGACCAGGTCTTTTCGCAGCGCGAGGCGCGGATCACCCTGTTTGGCCTGCGCACCGGCACCCCGCAATCCGCGGTGCGCCTCTTGGAGGCCTACGGCAAGGCTGAAGAGCGCGGGAAGCTCGAGGCCATTCTCCACGACTCCGAGCAGTGGATCGCGGAGTTTTTGCAAAACCACATCTCGCATCCCGTCTTGGCCTATTACCGCTCACAGCACTTCGGGCAATCCTGGTTGAGCGCGCTGACGGCATTTCTGGACACCTGCGCCCTGCTGCAGCTGCCGGTCGATCACCCGCTGCGCTCGCAGGTGAAGACCAGCTTCCGCATGTCTCTTTACGCCTTGGTCGAGATGGCGCGGGTCCTCAAGGTGCGGCCCGACCGGACGGCCCAGGATCGGCTTGGTTCGGAGGGTTTCGAAAAGATCCGCGGCGCTCTCGAGAAAGTCGGGCTCTTCTTTCCGGCGGGACCGGAGGCGGAGAAGAGCCTGACCGAGCTGCGGCACCTCTACGAGCCCTTCGCCTTGGCGGTCTCCGAACGCCTGAAAATCCCCTTGCCGGTCTGGGTACCCGCCGCGGCCTCGGAAGGGCACTGAGGTTTCGCAAAAAAGGCTTGGTGCCCGGGCCGGGGGAATTTAATATTCGCCAAACCATCCTTTGGAAGGGGGAATCATGCTCCGAGTCACGAAATGGATTCTGGCGGTCCTCGCGGTCGCCGTGACGGCCGGATCCTGCGGTTCCGGCAACGACGCCTGCGACGGCTTTTCCTGCGATACGGGTTTCTCCTGCCTCATCGAGGACGGCAATCCCACCTGCGTGCCCGACGGCGACGGCGGAGGCGGGGACGGCACCGGCCAGGCCGGCGATGCCTGCGAGACCGACAACGATTGTCAGTCTCCGCTCACCTGTCAGGCGGATCTAAACGGCGATACCGTCTGCACCGAATAGCTCTACAGAAAAGCTACAGTCGGACCCTTTTAGCCACGCCCTCGCCGTAGGCCGGATCGGCCTTGCGGAAGTGTTCGATCTGACGGCGGAGGAACTCCGCGGGCACGCCCTGCATGGCGGCGGCGATGTTGTCCATCAACAGCTCGCGCTGCGCCGGGCTCATCAGGCGAAAGAGGTCCCCGGCCTGGGAGTAGTCGTCGTTGCCCTCCCGATGGTCGTAGCGGTCGGCGTCCCCCGAAATCTTGAGCGGCGGCTCCTTGAAGCGCGGGTCCTCGACCGGACCGCCGAAGGAGTTGGGCTCGTAGTTCACCTTCCCGCCTTCGTTGCCGTCGAAGCGCATCGCCCCGTCGCGGTGGTAGGAGTGCACGGGGCAGCGCGGGCGGTTGACCGGCAGGCTCTCGTAGTTGACGCCCAGACGGTGGCGGTGGGCGTCGGCATAGGAGAAGATGCGGAATTGGAGCATCTTGTCGGGGCTGTGTCCGATGCCGGGCACTACGTTCGCCGGCGAGAAGCTCGCCTGCTCGACCTCGGCGAAATAATTTTCCGGATTGCGGTTCAGCTCGAGGACGCCGACGTCGATCAAGGGATAGTCGCCGTGCGGCCAGACCTTCGTCAGGTCGAAGGGGTTGTAGCGCGTTTTCTCCGCGTCCGCCTCCGGCATCACCTGCACGCAGAAGCGCCATTTTGGGAATTCCTGGCGCTCGATCGCCTCGAAGAGGTCCTTCTGGTGGCTCTCGCGATCCCTGCCGATCAGGCGCTCGGCCTCATCGTTGCTGTAGTTCTCGATGCCCTGCATCGACTTGAAGTGGAATTTCACCCAAAAGCGCTCGTTCGAGGCGTTGAGGAAGCTGTAGGTATGCGAGCCGAAGCCGTGCATATGCCGGTAGCTCTTGGGGATGCCCCGGTCGGAGAAGAGGATCGTCACCTGATGCAGGCTCTCGGGGGAGAGCGACCAAAAATCCCACATGGCGGTCGGATTGCGCAGGTTGGTCTTGGGGTCGCGCTTCTGGGTGCGGATAAAGTCGGGAAACTTGTAGGGGTCGCGGACGAAGAAGACCGGCGTGTTGTTGCCGACCAGGTCCCAATTGCCCTCCTCGGTGTAGAACTTCAGGGCGAAGCCGCGGACGTCGCGCTCGGCGTCCGCCGCTCCGCGCTCCCCGGCGACGGTGGAAAATCTCAGGAAGCACTCGGTTTTCTTGCCCACCTCGGCGAAGAGCTTGGCCTTGGAAAAACGCGTGATGTCGTGGGTGACGGTGAAGGTGCCGTAGGCGGCCGAGCCCTTGGCATGGACGACCCGCTCGGGGATCCGTTCGCGGTTGAAGTGGGCATGCTTTTCGAAGAGGGGCCAGTCCTGGGTCAGCAGGGGCCCGCGCGGGCCGGCGCTCAGGCTGTTTTGGTTGTTGGCCACCGGGATGCCGGCGGCGGTGGTGAGGGTGGTTTTTTTCTTTTCGGTCATACGCTCGCCTCCCTGGCCCGATTGGAAATCGCACCGGGCTTTTCGTTTATGATGGACAATGCCTTAAAGGATGCGGAAGGGGTGGGATTCGAACCCACGGTGCGGTTGCCCGCACGCCGGTTTTCAAGACCGGTTCCTTAAACCGCTCGGACACCCTTCCAGTATTACTTCGAAATCTTGTCGCCGCCGTAATAGGGGCGCAGGGCCTCGGGGATGACGACGTTCCCGTCCGCCTGTTGGCCGTTTTCGAGGATGGCGACCAAGGTGCGGCCCACCGCCAGGCCGCTGCCGTTGAGGGTGTGCACGAGGTGGTTCTTCCCCTTCTCGTCCTTGTAGCGGATCTTCGCCCGGCGTGCCTGGAAGTCCTCGAAGTTCGAGCAGCTTGAGATCTCGCGGTAGGCCTCCTGGCCCGGGAGCCAGACCTCGAGGTCGTAGGTCTTGGCCGCCGAGAAGCCCATGTCGCCGGTGCAGAGCGCAACCACCCGGTAGTGCAGCCCCAACTTCTGTAGGATAGCCTCGGCGTCGCGGGTGAGCTTCTCGAGCTCGTCGTAGGAGCTCTCCGGCCGCGCGAACTTAACCAGCTCGACCTTGTTGAACTGGTGCTGGCGGATCAGCCCGCGCACGTCCTTGCCGTAGCTCCCCGCCTCGCTGCGGAAGCAGGGCGTGTAGGCGGTGAGCGAGATCGGCAACAGCTCGCCCTTGAGCACCTCGTCGCGGTAGATGTTGGTGACGGGCACCTCGGCGGTGGGCACCAGGTAGTGCCCCTCGGTGGTCTTGAAGAGGTCGGCCTCGAACTTGGGCAGCTGGCCGGTTCCGCGCAGGCTCTCGGCGTTGACCAGGAAGGGCGGCAGCACCTCTTCGTAACCGTGCTCGCGGGTGTGGGTCTCGAGCATGAAGTTGATCAGCGCGCGCTCGAGGCGCGCGGCCTGGTTGCGGTACAGCGTGAAGCGGGCGCCGGCGATCTTCGCGCCGCGCTCGAAGTCGAGGACGCCCAGGCCTTCGCCTAGCTCCCAATGCGGCTTCGGCGCGAAGGGAAATTTCGGCTTCTCACCCCAGCTGCGGACGACTTGGTTGTCCTGCTCGCCGGTTCCGACCGGGACCGAGGCGTGCGGCAGGTTGGGGATCTGCATCAGCAGCTCGTCCAATTCCTTCTCGAGGGCCTCGCTCTCCGGGGCGATGGTCTTCAGGCGCTCGGCGACGCCCTTCATCTCGGCCAAGGTGGCGGAGGCGTCCTGCCCCGCCTTCTTGAGTTTTTGAATCTCCTCGGAGGCGGCGTTTTGCCGGGCGCGGAGCTGGTCGTGCTCGACCTGGAGGGCGTTTTTGCGCTGCAGGAGTTGGGCGACCTGGTCGAGGCCCTCGACGGCCTTGCCGCGCTGGGCGAGGGACCGGCGGACCTTTTCGAGGTTCTGTTGGACGAATTTGGGGTCGAGCATAGGGCTTCCTTGGCTTGCCGGATTACAATAAAAAAGGCGGCCGAGTTTAGCCACCTTTTTTAAGGCCCGAAAAAAACGCTTATTTAAGACTTATTTCCCTTCGCCAGGGCCCGGTCGACGATCTCCTTGAACTTTTCAAGGGGTTGTGCGCCGAAGAGAGGCGTGCCGTTGATGAAGAAGCTGGGCGTTCCGCTGACGCCGGCCTTGGCGCCGTCGGCGAAATCTTTGTCGACTTCCGCGGCGTACTTGCCTTCATCGAGGCAAGAGTCGAATTTCTTGGCGTCAAGTTTGAGATCGCCGGCGTATTTTTTCAGACTGGCCGCGTCCAGGGCGCCTTGGTTGGCCCAGAGCAGGTCGCTGTATTCCCAATACTTGCCTTGATCCCCGGCGCACTGCGCGGCCTCCGCGGCCTTCTTGGCCAGCGGGTGGAAGTCGAGGGGGTAGTCGCGCAGGACGTAGTGGATCTTGTCGCCGTACTCGGCCAGCAGCTGCTTGATGGCGGGACGCGCCTTGGCGCAAAAGGGGCATTGGTAGTCGGTGAATTCGACGATGACGACGGGCGCCTTCTTGTCGCCCATGGAGGGGTCGTCGTCGACGCTCACCTCGACCTTGGGCGCCTCCAACAGGACGACGACCTTGGCCTCGCTCTTCAGGCGGTCGATCAGGTTGTTGCGGTAGATGGAGGCCTTGCGGGCGAACATCTGCTGCTTGATAGGTCCCTTCACCTCCTCGAGGGTACGGCCTCCGAGGCGGCCCTTATTCTGGTTGAAGAAGTCCTCGACCTCGCGGTCCGGGATTTCGCCGATCTTTTCGAGGACCTCGACCTTGATCAGTTCTTCGGCGGAGACGCCGCGCTTCTTGGCCTCCTTGGCGACCAACTTCTGTTCGATCATCGCGTCCAGGCCCTGCTGCTTGATCTCGAAGATCTCCGCCTGCACGCGGGAGAGTTGCCCGGCGACGGCCTGGCTTAAGTCCGCCTCGGTGATCTTCTCGCCGTCGATTTCGGCGACTACCGCCTTGGGATCCGCCGCCGCGGCGGGGGCGCCGGGCGCGGCCGGGGCCGGGCCGCTCTGCCCTTGGCAGCAGCCGGTCAGGAATAGGGCGGTGAGCAAGACGGAGAGTTTCTTCATAAGATTCCTCGCTTTAGGGTAGGGCGCAGTCTAGCCCGGGCCGCGGGGCAAGGCAATTCCTATTCGGAAGAGGGCTTGGAGGTTTTAAGGTGCGGAAATGGTGGTCTTGTCTAATTCCGCAGCGGCTTATTGTTCATCAACATGAACTGCATCCGGTCGATTCGCCGGCTCGAAGTAAATTCGAGCCGGCTAAAGCTACGGCGCTCGATCTGGTGCGGAAATCGTGATCCAGCCTAATTCCGCAGCGGCTTATTATTCATCAACATGAACTGCATCCGCGCCTGGCTCTTCTCGGTGCCGGCGAGCTTGAGGAAGACCTCGCGCTCGAGGTCGAGGATGTACTGCTCCGAGACCAGGCGCTGCGTCGGGATGTCGCCGCCGCAGAGGACGTGGGCGAGCTGCTCCGCGATGAAGGCGTCGTGCTCGCTGATCTGGCCCAGGGAACGGAAGCCGCGGATCGCCGAGACCATCGCCATCTTGCCGCCGACGCCGGGGACGAGGATGTCCTCGCGGGGCGTCGCTTGCTTGTAGTCCTTGGCCAGGGCCAGGACGTCCTGCTTGGCGTCGTGGATCAGGGTTTCGCGGTTGAAGGAGACCTTGTCGCTGGGCTTGAAGTAGTCGAACTCGATGCCCTCCTTGGCGCTGGTCGCCACCTTGGCGAAGCCGATCTTCTCGAAGGCGCGCTGCACCTTGGGGAAGGGGCCGCCGTCGCCCTGCGAGGCCCAGACCTTCTGGCCCTTGGCGCGGAGCGCCGCCTCGCAGTGGAGCAGCATGTTCTTGCAGCCGCCGCCGCCCGGGATCAGGCCGACGCCGACCTCGACCAAACCGACGTAGGTCTCGGCCGCGGCACGCACCGCGTCGGCGCCCATCGCGATCTCGCAGCCGCCGCCCAGGGTGAGGCCGAAGGGCGCCGCCACGACGGGCTTGGGCGAGTACTTCAGGCGCATGCAGAAATTTTGGAACTGGCGGACCATCTCTTCGATGTTCTTCCAGTTGCCCTGCTGGGACTCGAGCCAGAGCAGCATGAGGTTGGCGCCGACCGAGAAGTTTTCGCCCTCGTTGGCGATAACCAGGCCGTTCAGCTTCTCGGCCTCGATCTTGTCGAGGGCCTCGAAGCCCAAGAGCGCGATGTCGGCGTCGATGGCGTTCATCTTGGAGTGGAACTCGAGGCAGAGCACGCCGTCGCCCAGGTCGATCAGGCTGGCCGAGCCGTTGCTTTTGATCACCTTGTTCTGCTCTTTGAGGTTCTTCAGCAGTAGGACATTGGGGTTCATCGGCACGGGGACGTAGCCGCTCGTCTTGATGTCGAAGTAGTAGGCCTTGCCGTCCTTGCGCTTGTAGAAGGTGCCTTCGCCCTTCTCGAGCACCTCGGTGAAGAGGGCCGGGACCGCCAGGCCGTCCTTTTGGATGCGCGCGACGGTCTCTTTGACGCCGATCGCGTCCAGGACCTCGAAGGGCCCCAGGTCCCAATTGAAGCCCCAGCGCATGGCGCGGTCGACGTTGACCACGTCGTCGGCGATCTCGGGGATGCGGTTGGCGGTGTAGATCAGGGTGTCGCGGGTGACCTTCCAGGCGAAGTCCGCGGCGCGGTCGTCGCCGGCGAGCACCGCCTTGACGCGCGCCCCGACCTCCTCGATGCCCTTGGCGGCCTTCAACGAGGCGAACTTCACCTCGCCCTGCGGGCCGTACTCGCCGGTCTTGAGGTTGATCGAGAGGATCTCTTTTTTGCCCTCGCCCTTGACCTTCTTGTAGAAGCCCTGGCCGGCCTTGTCGCCGGTCCAGCCGTTGGCGATCATCTTGTTGACGATGTCGGGCATCACGAAGATCGCGCGCTGCTCGTCCTTCGGGCAGTTGTCATAGGTGTTTTTCACGACGTGGGCCAGGGTGTCGATGCCCGCGATGTCGGCGGTGCGGAACATCGCCGACTTCGGCTTGCCCATCGCGGGACCGAGGATCTTGTCGACCTCCTCGACCTTGTAATCCTCGTCGATGACGCGCTTGAGCGCGGCCATGAAGGCGAAGGTCCCGATGCGGTTGGCGATGAAGTTGGGGGTGTCCTTGGCGTAGACGACGCCCTTGCCCAGCCGGTCCTCGAGGAAATTGGCCATGTCCTTGACCACCGCGGGGTCGGTGGCCGGCGAGGAGACGATCTCGACCAGCTTGAGGTAGCGCACCGGGTTGAAGAAGTGGGTGACGATGAAATTCTTCTTGAAGGCCTCGCTGCGGCCCTCGCTCATGGAATGCAGCGGCAGGCCCGAGGTGTTGGAGCTGACGATCGTGTGCGGCTGCATTACCTTCTCGATCTTGGCGAAGACCTGTTGCTTGATGTCGAGGCGCTCGACGACGACCTCGACGATCCAGTCGCAGTCCTTCAGCTTGTCCCAATCGTCCTCGAAGTTGCCCGGCGCGATCAGCTTGAGGTCGCGCTGGGAGTAGATGACCGAGGGCTTGGACTTCTTGATGGCCTCGATGCCGCTTAAGGCGAACTTGTTGCGGAAGGCGGGGCTCTTTTCGGTCAGGCCGGCCTTTTGGTCCGCCTCGGTGAACTTGGGCGGGACGATGTCGAGGAGCAGGACCGGGACGCCCGCGCCGGCCAAGTGGGCCGCGATGCCGTGGCCCATGACGCCCGCGCCTAATACGCCAACTTTTTTGATTTGTCTCATGGTCGTAACCTCTCCGTGGGGCGAACCTGAGTCCGCCTGTTGCGCATGGAGGATGGACGCCGGGTCCATCCCGACGAATTTGTTATAAGCGTTCGATGATGCAGGCCGCGCCCTGTCCGCCGCCGATGCACATGGTCTCGAGGCCCCACTTCTTGTCGTAGGTGAAGAGGTCGTTGATCAGCGTGGCCATGATGCGGGCGCCGGAGCAGCCGAGGGGGTGGCCCAGGGCGATCGCGCCGCCGTGGGGATTGAGCTTCTTGAGGTCGATGCCCAGCTCGCGGGCGCTGGCCAGCGACTGCGAGGCGAAGGCCTCGTTCATCTCGACGATGTCGATGTCGTTGATCGTCTTGCCGGCGCGCTTCAGCACCTTGCGCACCGCGGGGATGGGGCCGATGCCCATGATCTCGGGGTCGCAGCCGGCCACCGCCATCGCGTGGATGCGGGCCAGGGGCTTCAGCCCCAGGGCCTTGGCCTTCTCGGCGCTCATCACGATCACCGCGGCGGCGCCGTCGGTGAGGGGGGAGGAGTTGCCGGCGGTGACCGAGCCGTTCTCGCGGAACACCGGCTTTAAGGTGGCCAGTTTCTCGACCGTGGTGTCGCCGCGGGGGCCCTCGTCGATGTCGATCTTCTTGACGCTGCCGTCGGCCTGGGGGACCTCGATCGCGACGATCTCGTTCTTGAACTTCCCGTCCTTGATCGCCTTCACGGCCTTTTGGTGGCTCTCGTAGGCGAATTGGTCCATGTCGGCGCGCGAGACCTTGTACTTCTCGGCGACGTTTTCGGCGGTGAGGCCCATGCTGATGTAGGCATCGGGCATGCCGGCCTTCATCAGCTTGGGGTTGAGCGAGGGATTGAAGCCGCCCATCGGCACGTGCGACATGGTCTCGATACCGCCGGCGACGAAGACCTCGCCGTCGCCGACCATGATGGCCCGGGCCGCGTCCATGATGGACTGGAGGCCGGAGGCGCAGAAGCGGTTGGTGGTGACGGCGGCCGCGGTGTTGGGGATGCCCGCCAGGAAGCTGATGTTGCGGGCGACGTTCATGCCCTGCTCGCCCTCCGGCATCGCGCAGCCTATGATGACGTCTTCGATCTCGGCCGGGTCCAGGCCCTTCGCGCGGGCGACGGCCTCTTTGACGACGGCGGCGCCCAGGTCGTCGATGCGCAGATTGACGAATTGGCCTTTGAGTGCCCGGCCCATCGGGCTACGGACGGCGCTGACAATGACGGCATCACGGGTGGCAGGCATAAATCCTCCTAAAAATGAATGGCTATTCATTCCACTCCTAGCCCCGCTCGGGCGTTGGTGTCAAGGCACAAATCCTGGCGTTTTCTACCCTTGTCAGGCGGGCCGCGGCGGGTTTAAGGGTGAAATTCCGCGGGCCCGGCGCCCGCGCCACAACCCAGCAACGACGGAAGGGACCATGGAAAAAAAGCTCAACAAATACAGTTCCCGACTCACCCAGGCCCGCGACCAGCCCGCCTCGCAGGCCATGCTCTACGGCACCGGCCTTAAGGAGGCCGACATGCCCAAGCCCTTCGTCGGGATCGCCACCACCTGGTACGAGGGCAACACCTGCAACATGCACCTCAACGACCTGGGCAAGGTCATCAAGCAGAGCTGCGTCGAGGCGGGGATGGTCGGGATGATGTTCAACACCATCGGCGTCAGCGACGGCATCTCGATGGGGACCGAGGGGATGAACTACTCGCTGCAGTCGCGCGAGATCATCGCCGACTCCATCGAGACCACCATGGCGGCGCACTGGTACGACGCCAACGTCTCGGTGATGGGCTGCGACAAGAACATGCCGGGCTCGGTGATCGCGATGGGGCGGCTCAACCGGCCCAGCATCATGGTCTACGGCGGGACGATCAAGCCCGGGCATTACAAGGACCAAACCCTCGACATCGTCTCGGCCTTCGAGGGCCTGGGGGCCTGGGTGGCCGGGAAGATCACCGAATCGGACTTGAAGGGCATCCTGCAAAACGCCTGCCCCGGAGCGGGGGCCTGCGGTGGCATGTACACCGCCAACACCATGGCCTCGGCGATCGAGACCCTCGGGATGAGCCTGCCCTACAGCTCCTCGCAGCCGGCGGTCGACGCGGCGAAGGTCGAGGAGTGCCGCCGGGTCGGCCCCGCCATCCGTAAGCTCCTCGAGCTGGACTTGAAGCCCCGCGACATCATGACGCGCGCGGCCTTCGACAACGCGATCACGGTGGTGATGGCGCTGGGCGGTTCGACCAACGCGGTGCTGCACCTCATCGCGATGGCCAAGGCGGTCGGCGTGCCGCTGGGCATCGACGACTTCCAAAAGATCAGCGACAAGGTGCCCTTCCTCGCGGACTTAAAGCCCAGCGGCAAATATGTGATGGAGGACCTCTGCCGGGTAGGCGGCGTGCCGGCGGTGGAGAAGCTGCTGTTGAAGGAAGGCTTCCTCGACGGGGGCGTCATGACCTGCACGGGCAAGACGCTGGCCGAAAACCTCGAGTCCCTGCCGGGCTTGGCCGAGGGCCAGAAGGTGATCGTGCCCTTGTCCCAGCCCATCAAGAAGACCGGCCACATCCAAATCCTCTACGGCAACCTGGCACCGCAGGGCTCGGTCGCCAAGATCACCGGCAAGGAAGGCATGACCTTCACCGGCAAGGCGCGGGTCTTCGACTGCGAGGAAGACGCCAACGCCGCCCTCGAAGGCAAAAAAATCAAGAAAGGCGACGTGATCGTCATCCGCTACGAGGGCCCGAAGGGCGGTCCGGGCATGCCGGAGATGCTCAAGGTAACCGCGCTGGTGATGGGCGAGGGACTCGGGAAGGATGTCGCCTTGATCACCGACGGGCGCTTCTCGGGCGGGACGCACGGCTTCGTCGTGGGCCACATCACCCCCGAGGCCCAGGAGGGCGGCCTCCTCGCGGTGGTGGAGGAGGGCGACCAGATCACCATCGATGCGGAGAAGAAAATGCTCAATCTCAACGTCCCCGAGGCGGTCCTCGCCGAGCGATTGAAGAAGTGGAAGGCCCCGCCTTACAAGGCCTCCCGCGGGACGCTGGCCAAGTTCATCCGAAACGTGAAGTCGGCTTCCGAGGGCTGCGTCACCGACGAGTAGAAAAGGAAAAGGCCGATCCGGGATCGGATCGGCCTTTGTGAAGGGCAGGGCCCTAAGCCGGGTTCTGGTCTATGCGGTCATTTCTCTAGCCCCGAGCTCGCGCTCGGGATCGGAGCAGCCTACCCGCCCCAGGCCTTGCGAATCCGCCGGGCCGACGGACGGCTCTTGCGAGCCCCTAGGGCCTATTTGGCCTTGCACCCCGTAGAGTTTGCCGGATTTCACTACTGCGTGGAATTCCGAGGAACCCCACCGTACTTGCTTTCTGTTGCACTGTTCCTATTCGCCCGCTCGAAGCGAGTTCGAGCGGGCTAAAGCCCAGGGGGCGGCTTACGAGCAAAGCTCGGTAGCTTCGCTCTACCACTATCGCGCAGTTTGCCCGGCCACAACGTGGCCGGTTTGCCTGCTTGATCCCCCTTCAACCCCCAGCGTTTAAGGTGGGGATCGATGGGTCTGCCTGCTCGAACAGCACTCGGCGGTGAACGACGGACGTTATCCGCTACGGCGCCCTGCGGTGCCCGGACTTTCCTCTCCCCCGCCGAAGCGGGGCAGCGACCGCGCGCCCTGCCGAAACTCATTAGATAATCTTTTTCAACGGCAAGTCAATGGATCCCGGGGTTCCAGGGGGGGGGCAGTGGGGCATCAGGCGCCTCCGGATTTTTTCGCGAAGTGGGAGTCGATGGCCAGGTTGGCCAGCTTGTCGGCCTCGTGGTTCTTTTCCCTCGGGATGTGCTCGATGCGGAAATCGCGGAAGCCTTCGAGCAGGGCCTTCGCCTGGGCGTGCAGCTTCTGCAGGGTGGGCTCCTTGACGCGGTATTCGCCCAGGATCTGCTTCACCGCCAGCTGCGAATCCATGCGGATCCAGACAGCCTCCGCGCCGCGTCGTTGGGCCTCTTTAAGGCCGAAGATCAGGGCGGAGTACTCCGCGACGTTGTTGGTGGTTTCGCCGAGGTATTTGTAGACGCGGGCGACGGGATTGCCTGCTTCGTCCTCGAGGTAGGCGCCGGAGCCGGCCGGCCCCGGGTTGCCGCGCGCCCCGCCGTCGGCGTAGACGATCAGCCGCTTCAATTCCCCAATCCCTTGAGCAGCAGCTGCGCCTCGCGAGGCGAGAGCTTGGCGAGGATCTCGCGGTAGGGCGCGGCCAATTCCTTCCATTCGCGGAAATCGGGGACTTCGGCTTGGGCTTGCGACTGGGCCTTGAGCTCTTGGGCGAGGGCCTCGATCGCGACGCTCAGCGACTGGCGGGAGACGGTGCCCAGGCTTTTCAGCGAGGCGAAGGATTCGCGCTCGTTGAGGTAGAGCAGCAGTTCGGCGAGGGTTTCGGCGGGGATCTGTCCGTACATGGGGTTCCTTTCAGCGCGCTGTCCGCAGGGGCCGTTCGCGAACGGCCCCTACATGTCGATGTAAAGTAGGCGGTGGCAATTCGGGCAGGAGTGGATCTCCTTCGTCTTGCGGATCTCGATGTTGAGCTGCGGCGGCACGCTCATGAAGCACTCTTGGCAGGTGCCGTCGACCAGCTTGGCAGCGGGCGGCTGCCGCTTGCCTTGGATGCGCAGGTATTTGTGCCTAATATCTTCGGGCAGGGAGGAAAGTTGCTCGTTGAGTTGGGCCTCGAGGGCCTGGAGCTTCGCCTTGAGCTCGTCCATCTGGCCTTGGATCGAGCCGCGCTCTTGCTCGAGGGTGGCGCGCAGCTCTTGGACCTTCTGTTCCAGCGGCGCCAGGTCGGCCTTGAGGGTCTCGGACTCGGCCAGCAGCTTGGCGACCGCGGTCTCGCGGTCCTTGACCCCGGTCTTTCCGGTGGAGATCTCCTTGAGAACGGCCTGGTATTCCTTGTTGGTCTTGATCGAGTGGAGGCGCTCTTCCTTTTGCTTGAGTTGGCTCGACTCGTCCTCGATCTCGGACTTGAGCTTCTTCGCGTCGCCCTCGGCCTTGTCCAGGCCGACGCGCTTCTGACCGTATTGGCCCTCGAGTTCGGCCAGTTCGGCCTCGAGCTGCCTCACCTTGGCGGGGATCTCCTCGAGATCGTCCTTGAGGTTTTGAACCTCAAGCGAGAGGTGGACGGTCTGTGCCAGGCGAGACATGTGGTCTTTCATGGGGTTCCTTCGTTCAAAGTGCCAGAAATTATGGGCCGAGAAGGAGTCGAACCTTCGACCGCCCGGTTATGAGCCGGGAGCTCTAACCAACTGAGCTATCGGCCCCTACCATAATTTACCAGTCGACGAAACTGCGGAGTTTTTTGGCGCGCGAGGGGTGGCGCAGCTTGCGCAGGGCCTTGGCCTCAATCTGCCGGATGCGCTCGCGGGTGACCGAAAAGTCGCGGCCGACCTCCTCGAGGGTGTGGTCCGACTTTTCGCCGATGCCGAAACGCATGCGCAGGACCTTCTCTTCGCGCGGGGTGAGCGTCGACAACACCCGCGTCGTCGTCTCGGAGAGGTTCATGTTGACCACCGCCTCCGAGGGGTTGATCACGCTCTTGTCCTCGATGAAGTCGCCCAAATGGCTGTCCTCTTCCTCGCCGATCGGGGTCTCCAGCGAGATGGGCTCCTTCGCGATCTTGAGGACCTTGCGGACCTTCTCGAGCGGCAGTTCCATTTTTTCGGCGATTTCCTCGGGCGTGGGCTCGCGGCCCAGCTCTTGCACCAGGTAGCGCGAGGTGCGGACCAGCTTGTTGATCGTCTCGATCATGTGCACCGGGATGCGGATGGTGCGCGCTTGGTCGGCGATCGCGCGCGTGATGGCCTGGCGGATCCACCAAGTCGCGTAGGTCGAGAATTTGTAGCCGCGGCGGTACTCGAATTTGTCGACCGCCTTCATCAGGCCGATGTTGCCCTCTTGGATCAGGTCGAGGAACTGCAGGCCGCGGTTGGTGTACTTCTTGGCGATGCTGACGACCAGGCGGAGGTTGGCCTCGATCAGCTCGCTCTTCGCGCGGTCGGCCATGAACTGGTTGCGCTTGATGTCGTGGAAGATCTCGTGGAGCGTCTTGCTGGTGTAGCCGTACTCCTCTTCCAGCGCCTTGATCTTGCGGCCGGCGGCCTGGACGGTCTTCGACATGTTCTCGATCTCGTCCTTCGAGACCTCGAGGTCCTTGGCGAGCTTGCGCAGCATGTAGCTGCTCTTCTTGGCCTTGCGGAGCTTGTCGAGGCCCTCGGCGGAATTTTCGGACTCGATCTTGTGGCCGATGGTCGCGACGATCGCCTCCTGCGCGTTGATCTGGTCGATCATCTCCTTGATCTTGTCGATGATCTTGTTGATCGCCTTGCGGTTGAAGCGGATCTCCTTCACGTTGGCCAAAAGCTTCTGCTTGGACTCTTCGAGGGCCTTGAGCGCGTTCTCGCGGGCCTTCTTGGAGAGGCTGGCCTGCTTGGTCTTCTTGGCGGTGCGCTCGTACTCCTTGGCCAGGGTCTTGAACTTGACGAAGTGCTTCACGACTTGGCCGCGGAAGGCCTCTTCGTCGAAGTTTTCGTCCTGCGTCAGGTCGTCGACGTCCTTGACGACGTCGGAGAGGCGGACCTTCGCCTTCTTGACGTTTTCGCCCAGGTTGAGGATCTCGTTCATGCCGAAGGGGCTGGTGATCAGCGTGACGAGGACGTCGTCCTCGTGCTGCTCGATGCGCTTGGCGATCTCGACCTCGCCCTCGCGGGTGAGCAGGGCGACCGAGCCCATCTTGCGCAGGTACATGCGGACGGGGTCGCTGGACTTGCCGAAGGACTCCGCGGTGGCCGCCGCGGCCGCCTCGACTTCGACCTCGACCTCCTCGCCGTCATCGTCGTCTTCGCTTTCGTCGTCTTCCTCGGCTTCGCCCTCGGCCTTGGGGGCCTCGGCACGGCGCGCGGACTGG
>JAANMW010000247.1_pt1 | contig 63036 bp, 48 predicted proteins | sample 7279671 | NCBI WGS metagenome assembly JAANMW01 (sample SAMN14094541, study PRJNA606508) | bioreactor metagenome | isolation source: A lab-scale SPAN reactor treating ammonium-rich wastewater day 247 | place: Ireland: Galway | collected 2017-09-19 | reverse complement strand
CTCCCGCTCGTAACGCCCGGCACCGCGTCCTGAACTTTGACACGGTTGCACCGCTCCTAATCCCAGAATCAGTGCGGCTGGTGCCGTTGTTTTGGATGCCCAGTCGGTCTGAGGCCAGCCGCCTGAAGGATGTTCGGCAACCCGCTTCGGCTTGAGGATGGTGACGCTCAAGGCGCAGGGGGGATCCCATGCGTAGTTTCCCGGTCCTCCTGCCCAAATCCCTCGGCTGGCTTTCTATTTGCTAATACCCGCTTGGAATTGAACGTTCGGATGAGGAATCTACGACAATCGCTCCTGAGTCACCGCGCCCGGCGGTTGGGATTGGTGCTGCTTCTGATGCTGTTGGGCGTCGAATGTGTGCGCCGAAACTTCGGCACCTTCTCAGTGGTGGACGGGGTCAGCATGTATCCGACGTTCCGGCCAAACGACATCGTTCATGCCCGGACGCTTTATACGGAAGCGCAACGCGGAGATGTGGTCATCCTCGCCGACGATCAGGGTTGCCGCATGATCAAGCGTGTCATCGGGATGCCCGGCGAAACGCTCGCGCTCTATCGGGGCTTCGTCTATATCAACAACCAGCGATTGCATGAGCCTTATCTGCCGCGGAATACCTACACCTTCAAGCGGGACCAGGAAAACGAGCGAGTGGTGGCATGGGCTTTGGCCGACGACGAGTACTTTCTCCTTGGCGACAACCGGCTTCAAAGCACCGACAGCCGTCATTACGGACCGGTCATCCGTTCGCAGATCAACCTGCTCGTCAACATCCCAGCCAATGCCGCCCGCCCGGGTTTTACTGGAATAATGCTGACTGCAACGGGCGGAGTCGTTCGAGCCGAATCCACCCGCCCTCCGCGAGTCGTCACCGCTCGCGGACATTGAACCGGAACAGGCGTAGAAGAGCTGGGTGAAGGTGACAGGCCGGTCCAAAACCGGCTCGTTTTCGCAGATGGAATGCACGGACGCTCCGTGAGGTGCAACCAAAGATTCTTTGGTTTCATCGTTGTGATTGCGCGATGTGTCCGTTAGCCTGCGAAGACAGCAGGGGTGCTAAAGTCTGGCGAACAGTTGCCGGATAATGCCCCTCGCATACGGCTGATAGGATTTAACATGAATGACTCAGTTCCCGTCGGGGGTGACAAACAGTCCGAAAATTTGGGTTGGAAGCAGGTGGTGGCCAGGTACCAGACGCCGTCCGTTGGGCGGGCACTGTGGCAGGTGGCCAATACGCTGATACCGTTTGGCTTGTTATGGTATTTGATGTACTTGAGTGTTTCCGTGTCCTACTGGCTGGTACTGCCGCTGGCGATCCTGACCGGCGGATTCATGGTGCGGATCTTCATCATTTTCCACGATTGCGGTCACGGCTCTTTCTTCAAATCGCAACGGGCCAACCACATTCTCGGCGCGATTACCGGCGTGCTCACCTTGACGCCCTATTATCACTGGCGCTGGGAACATGCCATTCATCACTCCACGTCGGGTGATCTTGACCGGCGCGGCATGGGTGATGTGTGGACCTTGACGGTGCAGGAGTACTTGGAGGCTTCCCGCTGGAAGAAGTTCGCCTACCGACTGGCGCGCAATCCGTTCGTGTTATTTGTGCTGGCCCCCATGTTTTTGTTCCTTTTCTGGCAGCGCATTTCCAAACCGAAAGCAGGTTGGCGCGAGCGTTTTTCAGTGTATTGGACAAATGTGGCACTGGCTTTGATGGCGGGTGGCTTGATTTGGGCGTTTGGCTGGAAAGCATACCTGGTCATCCAACTGACAGTTCTGATGGTGGCGGGTTCCGCCGGCGTGTGGCTCTTTTACGTCCAGCATCAGTTTGAAGGGGTGTACTGGGAGCGGGGGGAGAAGTGGGATTACGCCACCGCTGCGTTGCAGGGGAGTTCATTCTACAAGCTGCCCAAGGTGCTCCAGTGGTTTTCTGGCAACATCGGCTTTCATCACATCCATCATCTCAGCCCGCGCATCCCGAACTACAACCTGGAGAAATGCCACCAGGCTGAACCGTTGTTCCAATCCGTCAAGCCCGTCACCCTGTTCAGCAGCCTCAAATCCTTTACCTTCCGGCTTTGGGACGAACAACGGCGAATGTTGGTCGGCTATGGCCATCTGCGTGCGGTGCGCCAGGAGCGGCGACGAACCGCGCGTTAGTTCCTTGCGACGTGAGCCTGCTGATAATCCTGCGGTTGGACGTTGATTGTTGCCAGGGACACAGTCAACTTGACCTGCGATGACTCCGACCCGTCAAGGTTCCATCCGGTTGTTCCGCTTTGCTGGGATCGAAGTCTTTCTGCACTGGTCCTGGTTTCTGGTCGCGGCCTATGCCATGAGTGTCCGGTCCTCGGTCTATTCGTCTGTGGTTTGGAACGTGATCGAATACCTGTCACTGTTCGCCATTGTGCTGATGCATGAGTTTGGTCATTCATTGGCGTGCCGACAGGTGGGTGGGCAAGCCAATCAAATCGTGCTCTGGCCGCTCGGCGGCGTGGCTTACGTCTCGCCGCCGCAACGACCCGGCGCGACTCTCTGGAGTATTGCTGCCGGACCGCTGGTCAATGTCCTTTTGTTCCCCGTCCTGACATTGCTGGCCTATTCCTATGGTGCGTTGCGCTGGAATGTGCGATTGCCGGATCAGTTGGTCTTTCTGCAATCCCTCTGGACGATCAACCTCATCCTGCTGATCTTCAATCTGCTGCCCATTTATCCGTTGGATGGCGGCCAGATTCTACGGTCGTTGCTGTGGTTTGTGCTGGGGCGGGCGAGGAGTCTGATGGTCACGGCGATCATCGGGTTCGGAGGGGTGGTGGTACTCCTCGCTTTTGCCTGGTGGATTGGTTCTATCTGGATGGGCATTCTGTCCCTGTTCATTGTGTTCCATTGCTGGGGCGGATTTCAGGAAGCTCGTGCCTTGATGCGCTTTGCCCGCTCGCCGCGCCGCGAGGGATATTCCTGTCCAGCCTGCCGCCAGCCTCCACCGGCCGGGGCATATTGGATGTGCGGGAAGTGTCGCACCCCATTCGACACCTTTGCTACGCAGGGGACGTGCCCGCATTGCGGAGAACAGTTTGGGGTCACGCGCTGCCCCGAGTGCGGGGATTTCGGGCCGATCAGCAACTGGCTGGTGCCTCCGCCGATCCAAGCCCGTTGAACGACTCGAATTCAGTGATGGCAGCCGCAGCCGTGGCCGCAAGAACCGCCGGCAAAATCCTCCGGCCCGGGAATCCGCCCCAATTCCAGCGTCTTCGAGATATGTTCCTGGATCGAGTGCTGGATTTCGTGTAACTCTTGTTGGGCATCCAGAAACCCGCGCGCCACGGGATTGCCAAGCAGCACCTCGCGTTGCTTCTCGAAGTCGGAGATTTCCTCGCCGCTCAAAGGCAGAGAATTCTGTTGCTTCTCCTGCAATGCCTGGCCTTTGGTCATGACGGACTCATACTGCCCGCGGGCATGGTCGTCCGCCATGAATGTGTCAATGCGCCGGCGAATGTCGCTCACTGCGGGATCCTCCAGAATCGTCTGGCAGAGTTCCTTGGTCTTGTCCATTACCGCGTTGGCTTCCGTTTGTGTGGTCATAAATTAGCTTCGTTGCGGGACGTGTCTGCCCCATCCGAACATTCAGTGTGGGCACAATAGAACACAGGCTCGCGAGCAAGGCAAACAAACATTCGCGAACGAATCGGTGGGCATCTTATGCGGGGTTTCTTCCAATGGCGGAATCCGCTCCCGTGAGGATCGGCCTCCGGTGAATCCAAATCGCAGTGGCGAAGTTGCTGCGCGCGTGATAAAGAGGATGTGTGCTTGGCTTGCTTAGGAAATTACATGCAACGGGTCCTTCCCGGCCCGGTCCGTTTGGCCGGTTCTATTTACAGGAACTGATTAACAGCGGTGGCATGGCGGAAATCTGGCTGGCCACGGATGCCAAAGGCCATGTCCACGCCTTGCGCCGGTTGCATCACCGGTTGAATTACGATTTCACCGCCAAACGGCGCTTTGTGCGCGGATGTGAGGTGTTGGAAAAGATTTCCGACCACGAAGGCATCATCAGTTACGTGGAACACGGCAAGATTGACGGCCACTGGTACCTGGCAATGGAGTACGTCGAAGGAGACAACCTCAAGGAACTTTACGCCCGTCACGACCCGGTGTTGCTGGAGAACGTGGCGCAAATTCTGATAGACATGGCGAGTGCGCTGGAGCACATGCACGAAAACGGCTACATGCACCTGGACTTCAAACCGGAAAACGTGTTGGTAACCCGCAACGCGGCCGTGCGCCTCGTGGACTTCGATCTCGCGCAGGAAATCTCCGAGAAGCCACTCAAAAGCAAAAAGAATCCCGGCACGCCGGCTTACATGGCCCCGGAACAATTGTCCGGGCAACCCATTGACCGGCGCGTGGACATCTTTGCCTTCGGAGTGTCAGCCTACGAACTGCTGACCAACCAGAAACCCTTTCCGGGCGAAACCTCGACGGAGATTCTGGGTCGGCAGACCGACCGGAGTAGTTTTGTCCTGCCGCGCCAGTTGAATCCCGACCTGCCGCTGAGTTTGGAAAAGGTGGTGGTCAAGTGCCTGGAGCGCGATCCGGATCGGCGCTACCCGTTCTTGAGCGTGCTGACGCGGGATTTGAAAGCGGCGCTTTACGTGTGAGGGGGATACGAAAAGAGTTTTTCGAGCTTTTGAACTGAAGCCGCACGGGGGGAAAATTGTTCTTCAGTTCGTCGCGCTGTTTGGGGGTGCGTTCGATTGACTCAAGGTCCAAAGCAGATATCCCATGATTTTGCGATTGGGTTCGGTGTCTGCACCCCAGACGGCATGAAGTCTCGAGCCATCCGGACGTGTGACCACGCGCAGCGTAGTCGCGGGATGATTGCCCGCCAATTGCAGCAATTGGTCAAAATCGGCATCCCAGTCAATCTTCACCTGCTGACGCAGTTTCTCGATGGGCACGTAGCGCAGACAATTCGTCACCTGATCCAAGTCTTCCCAACTGCGGGGCCACTCGTTGGAGTGAGTGTTGAGATAATCCACGATCAGATTACCAGAGGTCCACGCGGCGTAGGACTCAGGGAGTTTTCGCCAGGTGTTGAAGGCACTGAATACAAAAAGACCGAACCAGAAGATTAGGATGAGGACGGTCGCGAGCAGCGCTCGCTTCCAGATCTGTCGCCGAGTTTTGCGTGCCTGCGACTGGTTGGAGGCCGCAGGTTGGTTGGACGTGTCATTGCCCATGCGCGTCACCGATTTTCTGCTGTCAACGTTGCCACCAATGGGCGGTGGTCCGAGCCGATGCCCCAGTTGGGTACCGTGACCACATAGGTTTGGTTGGTCACCCATTCGCGTGCCATGCCGGGACTGAGCATGAGGTAATCAATCCGGCTGTAGGTATCTTCCACACCGTAATGGTGCGTCCAAGCGATGTTTCGCGGATTCCAGCTTGGATTGTTCGGATGCGGCTGGTTGTCGCCGTTCTGCTCGGCGGGGCGGGCGTCCACCAGCGCGTTGCGTCCCCGGCCCACAATCGCCCGCGTGCCACGGGTGTTGTACGTGTCGTTGAAATCTCCCAGGACGACAATGTTCGCGTTGGGGTTGGCGGTGAAACGGGCGTCCACTTTTTCGCGCAGGATGCGGGCTTCTTCAAAGCGCATTTCGGCCTCATCGCCGTTGGGCACCGGGCGCTTGGATTTCAGATGGGCGCCAATGACCGTGAAGGCGTAACGGTCGTTGACCTTGATGTCCACGTCGAGAATCCCGCGACTGACGCGGTAGCGCCGGCCACTGAGCAGAAAGTTATCGTTGGTGTGGGGCCGGCGAGCGACGATGGGAAACCTGCTCAGGAGCGCGACGTGAATGTTGGTGTCGTAACCGGCCACGTGTTCCCAATGCGGGAGGTCGAGGCCTTCGGCTTTCAACGATTGCTGAAGTTCGCGCAACGCGCTCACGCTGCCCATTTCCTGGAAACAGATGACGTCCGGCTTTAGCGCGTGGATGCTTTCGCGGACCTTGGCCCTGGCCTCTGCGGATTTTGGAGCACGCGTCCCAGCGGCTTGATCGAGGTAGTTTTCGATGTTGTAAGTTGCCACGCGGAAGGTTTCGGCTGTTGACGAACTGGCTATCGCCAGAGCGATCATCAATGAAAACCAGACCTGAGCGAATCGTAAGCGTGAATTCATCCCCGCCTAATACCCTTGCGAGGAACGCGAGTCAAAAGGCAAGTGCGCGTCCAAACTGCTCATTTCACACGCCAATCGAAACTGCCAGATGCAACGCAGGATTCGCGTTTGCGCTATGAGGCGGAGGTGCTTTCCCGCGTCCGCAGAGTTCATGCAGCGGAGAATTCTGTTGTGAGCACTTGGACGACGATGGTTTAATGCCCACGCGTCGTTATGAATAGAACCAGTTCTTCCATCATTCAGCGCGGGTATGTCCTGCTCGCCCTCACCCTCGCTTGCCAGTCGTTTTCGCTCGGTGCGCAGGACCTCGCGAGTACCTTTCTCCCGGAGAAACTGGCGGAGATGGATGCGGCCATCACGCAGGCCATTGCCGAAAACCGCGCACCCGGCGGGGTGCTATGGCTCGAGCGCAACGGGGTGGCGTATCACAAGGCGTTCGGCCGGCGGGCGCTGGTGCCGGCGACGGAAGACTTGACCGAGGACACGATCTTTGACGCCGCTTCACTTACCAAAGTCGTTGCCTGCACCCCTGCGATCATGCTGCTGGTGGAACGCGGCGCGGTGAAGCTGGATGAACCCGTGCAGAACTACATTCCGGAGTTCAAGGGCGGAGGCAAGGAGGAGGTCACAATTCGCCATCTGATGACACATACCTCGGGGTTGCGTCCGGGCATCGGCGCGGCGGACAACTGGATCGGTCAGGCGGCGGCCATCGCGAAGGCGTGCGCGGAGAAATTGCAGACCGCGCCGGGCACAATGTTTCGTTACAGCGACATCAATTACATTGTGCTGGGCGAGGTTGTGCAACGTGCGAGCAAAACTCCGTTGGAGCAGTTCGTGGCGCGGGAGATTTATTCCCCGTTGAAAATGCGTGACACGGGTTATCTGCCGCTCACAAACACGTTCGATCGGGTGGCCCCGACGGAAGTTGTAGATGGTAAACCCTGGCGCGGAGTGGTACATGATCCAACCGCGCGCCGCATGGGTGGGGTGGCTGGGCACGCGGGTTTGTTCACCACCGCCGCCGACCTGGCCCGTTACGCGCGCATGTTGCTCAACCTGGGTGAACTGGACGGCGAGCGCGTTTTCAAACCAGAGACGGTGAAGCTCATGACCAGCGTCCAGACGCCACCAGCGGTCACGACGCAACGCGGCCTGGGTTGGGACATCAATTCCAGCTACAGCGGACCGCGCGGCAGATTCTTCCCGGTCGGTTCGTATGGTCACACGGGCTGGACTGGTACTTCGCTATGGATTGATCCTTTTTCGCAGACGTTCATAGTCTTTCTCTCGAATCGAAATCATCCAACTGAGAAGGGGAACGTGATCGCGCTTCGCTCCACGCTGGGAACGCTCGCCGCTCAAGCTATTGTAGGTTTCAATTTCGCTTATGTTCCCGGTGCGCTGGCCGTCGAAAGTTCCACGCAATCGCGGCCCGTCCAACGCACTCAACCGGCTGCCTCGCTGAAGCAGGCAAAGACGCTGAATGGCATTGATGTATTGGTGAAGAACGAGTTTGCCCCGCTGAAGGGCAAGCGTATTGGCCTCATCACAAATCACACCGGCCAGGATCGCGACCGCAACCCAACGATTGATTTGTTGCACAAAGCGCCCGGCGTGCAACTCGTGGCGCTGTTCAGTCCCGAGCATGGGATCCGCGGGCTGGTGGACGAAAAGATCGGCGACAGCAAGGACGAGCAAACCGGGCTGCCGATTTACAGTCTCTACGGCGAAACGCGGAAGCCCAAGCCCGAGCATCTGGCTGAGCTTGACGCGCTGGTGTACGACATTCAGGACATCGGCTGCCGTTTTTACACCTATCCTTCGACGATGGGCCTGGCGATTGAAGCCGCCGGGGAGGCAAAGAAACCGATCTTCGTGTTGGATCGCGTGAACCCGATCAACGGCGTTACGATTGACGGCCCGGTGCTGACCGAGCCGACCAGTTTTGTGGGATTCCATCCCGTGCCGTTGCGTCATGGCATGACCGTGGGCGAACTGGCGCAAATGTTCAACGCGGAGAAGAATTATCGCGCCGATCTCACCGTGATTGCCTGCGAAAACTACACGCGGGACTTATGGTTTGATCAGACAGGTCTGCCGTGGAGCAATCCTTCGCCGAACATGCGCAACCTTACGCAAGCCACGCTGTATCCGGGCGTGGGTTTGTTGGAATCCGCGCTGTCGGTGGGGCGGGGGACGGACACGCCGTTCGAGGTCATCGGGGCGCCTTACATCGAGGACGTGCGTTTGGCAGAAGAATTGAACGCGGCGGGATTGCCGGGCGTGCGGTTTGTCCCAATTCAGTTTACACCCACCTACAGCGTGCATCGCGGCCAGCTTTGCCGGGGCGTGTATATTTTTCTCACCGATCGCAACGCGTGCAACGTGGTGGACATCGGCCTGTTGATTGCCAAGACGCTGTATCGCTGGTATCCGAATGATTTCAATCCGGACAAAATCAAACATCTCCTGCTGCACAACCGCACCTTGGAAGCCGTCAAGCACGACAAGCCGCTGGAGGAAATCCGCGCTTCGTGGAGCACTGATGTCGCCGAGTTCCAGAAGCGGCGTGAGAAAGTCCTGATCTACCGATAGCCACCGGTTTGGGTAAGGCTCGCTGGAGTTCTCGGCTTGCGCGACGGCTCGCGGAGAAAGGCGTGAAGTTCATCCAGCTTTAGCATCAAAGCTGGGATCAACACGGCGGTTTGCCGCGAGGGATTTCCGTGCAGTGCAGAGAAACCAAGCCGGCGAGCGCGGCATTGATCACCGACTTGAAGCAGCGCGGCATGTTGGACGACACGCTGGTGATCTGGGGCGGCGAGTTCGGTCGCTCCAGCTATTCCCAAGGCAAACTCACGGCGGACAATTACGGGCGCGACCATCATCCGCGCTGCTTCACCACCTGGATGGCCGGTGGCGGCGTGAAACCCGACTTGGTTTATGGTGAGACGGACGATTTCAGCTACAACGTGTTGATGGACAGCCTCCATGTTCACGACTTCCACGCCACGATGCTGCGCCTACTCGGTGTGGATCACGAACGGCTGACGTATTTCATGCAGGGCCGCCGCTTCCGTCTGACCGACGTACATGGGAAGGTCCTGAAAGAGTTGATTGCCTGAACCGCGAATCGCGCGAAATCGAATCGCCGCAAAGGAACGTAGAGAACTCAAAACCTGCTCCGCCTCGAACGGGGAGAGGTGTGGAAAATCAACGGTTCAAGTCTTCGCGCGTCCGCGTTCACGTTTTAAGCGACGCCATATCAATCACGAAGCGGTATTTCACGTCGCTCTTGAGCATGCGCTCGTAGGCGGTGTTGATCTCGTCCATGCGGATCATTTCGATGTCGCAAGTGATGTTGTGCTGGCCGCAGAAATCCAGCATCTCCTGCGTCTCGGGCAGGCCGCCGATGAGCGATCCGGAGAACGAACGACGCCGGAAGATCAGCGGAAACGACGCCACCGGGAGCGGCTTTTCAGGCGCGCCGACGAGCGTCAGGTTGCCGTCACGTTTCAGCAGGTTCAAGTAGGCGTTGATGTCGTGCGTGGCGGAAACGGCATCGAGAATGAAGTCGAAGCTGTTGGCGTGCGCCGCCATCTGCGCGTCGTCTTTGGAGATGACGACTTCGTGCGCGCCGAGGCGTTTGCCGTCCGCCACCTTTCCCGGCGACGTGGTGAACAGCACCACGTCCGCGCCAAAGGCCTTGGCAAACTTGACGCCCATGTGGCCGAGTCCGCCGAGGCCGACGATACCGACCTTCTGGCCGGGGCCGACCTTCCAGTGGCGCAGCGGGGAATACGTGGTGATGCCTGCGCACAGCAGCGGTGCGGCGGCAGCGAGACTGAGATTGGCCGGCATGCGAAGCACAAAGTCCTCCGTCACGACGATGCTCTGCGAATAACCGCCGAGCGTCGGAGCATTGAGGTGTTTGTCCATGCTGCCGTAAGTCATCGTCATGTCGGTGCAGAATTGCTCCAGACCCGCACGGCAGTCCGGGCACGTGCGGCACGAATCCACCAGGCAACCCACGCCGACAGTATCTCCAACCTTGAACTTCTTCACGCCGCCGCCAACCGTCGTGACACGACCGACGATCTCGTGGCCCGGCACGGCCGGATACTGGGTGAAGCCCCATTCGTTGCGGGCGAAGTGGAGGTCGGAGTGGCAGACGCCGCAGAAGAGAATTTCAATTTGCACGTCGCGTTCCGTTGGCTCGCGGCGGTTGATCTGGGTGGAAGCCAGCAGTGCGGTCGCGCTGGCGGCGGAATAGGCTTTGGTTTTATACATGAGAGTGAGTTTACTCCATCTCGGTCAGGTTGTCGCGCGCAGAGCGATGGTTCAGGCATTGCGGCTCCCAACCGTCAACACCTTCCCACCCAGGTAGCGTGCGGACGCTTCAGCAGAGGTTGTTTCAGTCACCGGCATGAAGGAAGAATCAACAAGGCAAAGCGGCGAAGTCCATTAGATTTCAGCGACACGGCTGTTAATCGCAAACGCCCGACCTGCTTCTGCCAAAGTTGCCACTTTCGCCTGACGGATGTGCAGGGGGAAGTGGGGAAGGATTTACTGGCGTGACGAGTCATTTGTCGCGCGCTTTCACGTCGTAGCAGAACAGCGTATCCTGATCCCGAATGTAGAGCTTGCCGTTCGCAATCACGGGATGCGCCCAAGCCGGTTTGTCCGTGCGGTCGGGCTGATGGAACCGCCCGCGCTCCAGGTATTCCTTGCGGCTGGGTTCAATCAGAACGATCGGACCTTCCTCGGTGCGGTAGTAAATTCGGCCATCGGCAAACGCGACGGAGCCTTTGGTCACACGACGCTTGTCGGAGTCGCGTTCGTTCCACAGGACTTCACCCGTCTTGAAATCAAGACAAGCCACGTAGCCGCCGCCGTTGCCACCGTTGGCGCCGAACAACGCGCCGTCGTGAAGAATCACGCCGCCATGATGATTTTCCATGGACTTGGAAAACCAAATTTCCTCGGGGGTGATTTCGCCATTCGCGGTTTTGTTGAGTCGAGCCAACCCTCCGCCTGCCCCATAGGCTGAAGCGGCGAAGACATGGCCGTCGTGATAAATTGGCGTGGCGATGTTGAGCCGCATCCCGTTGGCGGGCTTGTCATAGCGCCAGAGTAACTTGCCGTCAGCAGCCGAAACTCCCGCAACCGTCCTCGCCAGAAACTGCACATATTGCCGCTGGCCGCCAAAATCTACGGCGATGGCCGAGGAGTAAGCGGCCCCGGTGTCTTGCGGACCGAAATGTTTCATCCCGACTTCATCATCGGTCAATTTGCCGTCACGATTTGCATCAATTCTTTGCAGCGCTGCCACGGCGTTCCTGATTTCCGTGGCATCCAGCACGCCGTCCTCGTTGGCATCCATGGCGGAATGGGCTTTCATCATGCGCATGACCCCACCGCCCCGGCGCCGGCCTTGACCACTGGTCGCGGCGGGCGCGGAGCTTAATTCGTCTTCCGTAAGTCTGCCGTCTTGATTCTTGTCCAAGGTGAGGAGGACAGTCGGTGTCGCGGCGAGTTCATCGGCAGAAATCACTTTGTTGCGATCCTTGTCGAGAGTTGAGAGCAAGAGATCCGTCTCGATCACGTTGGGACGATTCGCCGCCTGATTGCGATTCTGCGTTTCGCCGGCGCTGTCCGGAACAAAAGTTTTCCAGATCGTCTCGCCCGTGAGTTTGTTCAGCGCGACCATCGTCGTTTCCTCTCCGCCGGGTGTGCAAATCACTTTGTCACCATCCACGAGCGGCGACTCCCGATAACTCCACATTGGCATTCTCCCGCCGAAGTCCGCCATCAAATGCCGTTCCCAAACCACCTTGCCGTCGGCCACTTGAAGGCAAGCGACATTACCCGCCAGCCCCATCACATAAAGGCGGTCGCCGTCCACGGTTGGTGTGGCACTCGGCCCTTCTTTCGATTGCGGCCAACTCGTGGTGTAAGCTGGCGCGATTTTAACAGCCCAGATTTCCTTGCCATCTTTTTCGGAGAGCGCCCAAACGAACTCATCGCTGCCACGATGGCTCATTCCATAAATCCGCCCGACCGCAATGGACGGGGTGCTATCGCCACCGCCAAGGCCGTTGATCTTCCAGGCGAGCGGAGGGCCATCCTTCGGCCATTCTTTAAGCAGGCCGGTTTCTTTGGAGTGAGCCGTGCGGGCCGGTCCCTGCCATTGCGGCCAATCAGCGGCGGAAGCGGTTGACAGTAGGATTGCCCATGAAAGGGCGGAAATGACGAGTTTTGCATTCATAACTTCGCTGTTTATGTTGGTTGGTTGTTAATACGGAACATGCCACCTCTCATATATGCTCAAGTCCCGCAACGTATTTGGAAAAACGCGCGACGCGGAACGGCAACGCGTTCGTCACGCGACCCGCGTGCTCTGCCAATTCAGTGGCATACTTCAGCTCGATGATTACCGAAGCAGCCGACAACGAAAAAAGTGTCGGCCAGCCGTGTTGCGGGATGCCGGCAAACTCAAGAGCGTGATCCACGGTCAGGCGGAATTTACCGTCGTGACTCAGAAAGTACTGCCGCCGGTAACGGTTGAATAAAGCGGGATTCAGTCGGTGCAGAGCCGGGCGCAACCATGGCGGGAGAGCCGCGGCGTCGAGCGCGGCTTCCAATAACGGGCGCACGGGGCTTCCGTTAATCGCGAGCGGCGGAAGCGCATAGGCTTCCTTTCCGCTCACCAGGCCTCGTTTCTGTTTCAACTCCAACCGTGGCTGCTCCACCAGCGCCGGCGGTTGACCATACCACCGCACCCGGGTCTTGCTCCGGTTGGCGACTCCGCTGATGTGGTCGCGGTAATCCCCGCGACTCGGAGAGTCCAGATAGAGGTTGTTCACGGTCCGCGGCGGATAAACCTCGCGGAAGGCGGAAGGATGACGCCGGACCCGGGCCAGGACCTCGGCGAGGGTGAAGCCCTCGGCGACAAACTTCTTTTCGTAACGCAGGTTGGGGAGGACCGGTCTCATGGGAGCACGTTGCGTCAGACCGCGAGACCTCGATCTTCAAGGCAGCTCACCTTGACCTCCGGGCTGAGTTCGCGAAGCTGTTTGACGAACTGCTCCAGATGGGCCACTTGCTTGAAGTCCACCAGAAAGGCGGCTTCCAACGACTCTGGAGTCTGATCAAACCGCTTGAGGTTGGCGTTGGCGCCAACGCCCGCCAAGACCTGAAGGATGCGCTCGGCGCCAAGTTTGGCGGCGGCGGGACTGGTCACCGTCAGGTAGAGGTTGGGCTGGCCGGTGGCGCGAGGTCGAAACAGCCCGCGGATGATGATGAGTCCGAAAATGATGACCAAAGCCACAATCGTCACCAAAGCCTGACCGGCGCCCAACCCCAGCCCGATGCTGATGGCGAGAAAGAGAAACGCCAGTTCCTCCGGCTCCTTGATCGCGGCGCGGAAGCGCACGATGGACAACGCGCCCACCAAACCCAGCGAGAGCGCGAGGGAGGATCGCACGATGCTGATGATAAGAGTCGTGGTCACCACCAGCAGGAGGAAGTTCCGGGCGAAGAGTCGCCGGTTGGAGAGCGAGTGGCCGAAGTGGATGTAAACCTGGCCGAGAATGACGCCCAGCAGCGCAGCGATGCCGAGGCTTAAGACCAGCTTCGGCAGACTGGTGACCATTTCCGGATTCCACAGTGATTCACGTAAGAGTTGCTCGATTTGCATGAGATGTTGTGTGTTGTTGTTGTTTGTACGCCAATGAACCGAATCATTTTGCCGCGCCGCTGCTGCTCGTGTGGAGGCAGAAGCGCCATGGATTGAGCTGTGGATTCGCCAAAATCACGCGGAACGTGCTCAGGGTTGTTGACCAGGCAAAGGCCGCGGTTCGCGGGTTTGCGTGCCTGGCCTTTGGTTGGTTTCGCCCGGCGGAAATCCTTGATCTCTCGGAGGACGACCGCCAGGTCCGCCGAAACCGCCGCTTGGTTCGCCGCCAAGACCGCCCGTTACTTGACTCATCATCCCTCCCTCAAAGCCTTGATCGGCTTGCCAAACTTGCCCGCTCGAATCCGTGAATGGCGCGGACGAGCCGGCCTTGATCCGGATGGCCGCTGCGGACGACGCGGCGCCAGTTCCGGTCCCGGCCTGCGGGATGATTTCAATCGCCTTGATCGCCGGGTTTTCCACCTGGGCCGTGAACACTATGCGCAACTCCCCATTGGTTATTTTCACAGGCACTGTCTCAATGTAGGCGCGTCGCGGGCCGCCGGCCTTCGCCCAGATGTCGAAGTCCTTGAATTCACGCTCCTGGACATTGAAGGAAAACACCCGCTGGCCGGGTCCGGTAATGCCATCGTAAGTTTCCGCAAAGTAGAGCTTCGTGAGATACTGACCGTTGGGCAACTTGTGGGAGAAAGCGCTCATCCCCCAACGCTCGCTCATGAACAAACCGGGATCCTTGGTTCCGGTGACGGCTGGTGCCGCAGCACCACCACCGCCGGGAGACCCGAAGCCACCGCTAGGACCACCAACGCCAGGACCGGGACCGCGGGGCCCGCCCCCACGACCTCCCGGACCGCCGAAAGGTGAAAATCCTTGGGCTTGCGAGGACAGGTCTTTCTCGATCCCCGACCGCAGTTGTGCCCAGTCGAGACTCCCGCGCCTGCCGGTGTCCCACGACTGGAAGAGCAAGGCAAAGCCTTCGGTAAACTCGGCCTGGGACACAAAAGAATCCTTGTCCTTGTCGAGAACCTGTAGAAGCGAGCCGCTGAACATGCCCAATCCACCACCCCCTCCGAACCCGCCCGGAAAACCACCACCCGCCACCAGCCCTTCCGCTTTGTCATCCAGTTGGTCACGCACGGATTCCGTCCGCACCGTGGTAAACGGCTTGATGGGTTTGATCGGACCACCACCGAACGGGCCCGGCGAGGAAAGCAGCTCGCCCGCGACGACCTTGTCGAAGCGGGCCAGCTTGGATTCCGATTCCTCCCGAACCGCGGGCCGGATCACCGCGGCGATTTCATCCACCTGCTGGGCGATTCGTTCGGGCCGGAAGATCGTTTTGCTGAACTCGTCGAGTCGCGCGAGATAGAGCTTCTTGAAGGCCGCCACCTTGAACATGCGCTCCAGGAAAAAGTTTTCGCCCTGCCACGGGCGATGGATGCTCAACTTGTCCCGCTGGTCCTGGGTGGCGCGATTGAATTGTCCCCACGAATGATCCTGGTCCCACGGAATGAACTGAAACAGTTGGGTCTTGGGGTGCAAATGAAGGAAGAGGTTTTGACCCGGGCCGAGGATGCCGTCCAAGTCCGAGAGATAGACCATCACCGCCATGAATCGCGCGAACTCGGGCAGGTCAATGAACTCACCAATCCGCGCGGCGAACAACCCATCGTCCACTTGCGTCACGAAGCGCGACAAGTCCATCACCGCTTTCTTCTGTTCGTCATACAACGCCGTCTTCGGATCATAGATTTGATTGTAGGCGGCCCAGTCCGCGCCGAGGTCGGTGAACAAAGACGGCGTAACCGGCTTGAAGATGGCCCCGCGTTTGGTCCCGAAGTGTCGCTCGGCAAACTGCTTGTCCACTGCTTCACTCAGCGAATACAGGCCGAAGTACTGGCGCTCGAGCTTCCCCGGCACGGTCACAAACACCCTGGCGTAGGCGGTCCGCGGCGCCGGAACGCCCGCGTCCCGGTAGAGCCGGTAGGCCAGCACCTCGTTCATCAGACTGGCATCCGTGACATTGTTTTGCAGCGTCAACGTCCTCACGTTGCCCAGGCTCTGACCCTTCGCGTACTTGTTGAGTTGGATCTTGAGCGAACGCTTCAAGGAATCGCGCGATTCCATGAAAGTCCCGTTCCCCTTGTAGCGCACGCCCACATTGCTCAGTTGCCGGCCCTCGAACTCCAGGTCAGCCCGCACATACTCGTACTCTAAGCCCAGCGCGGCGGCGATGCCGTTGCGCTTCCCTTCCTGGGCCAACAGCATCGTTGCCACGCCGCCCCCAGCCGGGTTGCGGATTGCATCGAGACCTGCCCGGATTTGGTCGCTACCGAGTTTGCCCGTGCCGTCGGACTCCCAGGCTCTGAACCAACTCTGTGCCAATCTAGTGAACTCCACCGGCGAGATTCGTCCATCCCGGTTGAAATCGCCCTGACCCATCATCACTGGAGATAGGGCCCTGTCTCCACTTGATCCTCCAAATCCTCCCCGGCGACCGCCTGGCCTCCCGCCGAATGGATTGCCGTCGCCTTGGGGTTGCATGGCTTCCCACTGGTCCGGCGCGAATTTTAGGTGAATCGTCCAGACGTTCGTCAGGCCGTAGATGCGGTCGGAATCAAACATTGTGGCGGAAACCGAGCTTGTTGACGCTCGTTGCAGCGCCGTTGCTCCGTAGAAAAGTGCCACAATAAACAGAGCGCCCGCGAGAGCCGGCAGGATGCGCCGCCAGCTCCAAGCTTCACTTGAACCGGGTGTTCTTTTCCAAACGCGCATGTTCATCGCGGTTCTGTTCCAATTGCCAAATGCGCAACCGAGCCAGGCGCGGCGATCTCATCTGGCTTGTTTGAACCTCGCCCCCACCAGCCCGGCCCGAGGTGAACCGAGTGAATCACTTTTCCCAGAATGTGATCCTTCGCTACCACGGCATGAACGAACACAGCGCCGGACACCGACCGGTTGTCGCCGAGAAGTGCATACCTGTTTTCCAGGAGTCTGCCTTTTCGAAGGCTCAACCACCCTGGTTGGACGGCATAATCTTCGACGAGGGGACCTTGATTGATGTTGAGTCCGCCCTGACGCAATTCTACTTCTTCACCTGGAAGGCCCACGACGCGTTTGACGATCAACTCTTCGCGCAGGCGCGCCACCACGATGTCGCCCCGATTTGGGTTCTCCGCCCGGTAGGCCCGCTTGTCCACCAAGAGCAGATCGCCGGATCGCAGACCCGGAAGCATGCTTTCGCCCTTGGCAATGGACAGGACGAAATGCGCCCGAAACACCAACAGAAGCCCAATCAGGCCGCATGCGAAGATCAACAGCCCAATGTTGTGAGCACGGCCGTGGACCGAGGCTGGTGGCAAATTCACGGTATCGTCACAATTTGCATACATAGCTTTTGCCTGTGATTCGAGCGTTGGAGCGGACCAAGGAATGTTCGATCCGCGATTTGGTGAGCAAGTCTGCCGGAATGCCACTGACGTACCTGAGGCCGTAGGTGAGCTCTTGTTCCCGGCCCGCCGCCTTGCTGATAACGACGGCCTCTTCCGCGAGTGAACTCACCAGTTCGTCCGTCGGATGGTGGTATAAGGCGTCCAGATAGACATCCAGCCAGCGGTCGTAGGATTTCTCCTGCTTCAGCGCGTACAGAAGCAACGGCAGTAACCGTAACTCCACCCCGGTCCCTTTGAACTCGGGAATGACTTCGTCGAGTAATCTGATCGCTGCAAGAATGGGGCGTTCGGAGTCTGGCTTCTGAACCCCGAAGTTGGCGTGACGGCTCATGACTTCCTGCGCGATCAAGGCCTGGGCGTTCGCGATGTAGCGTACCGCCAAGGCATCCAGGACGGTTCGCGCCTGCTCGACTTCCGAGAAGGATTCCAGAGAAACAAGCTGATCCAGCGCCACCGTGGCGCCCCTGGGCATCTGCGTGACGCTCGGCTCGCGCATCACTCCAGTGTAATAGCCAACCCAGCCGGTAACGGCAGAAACGAGGAACAGCAGGGCCAGGCGATTGAGCTTCATGGCCGCAAGCTTCGGTTGAACGGTTGATGTCTTCATGTTCTTGCCTTCATCCCTACAAGCGCAGGCTGCCGGCGAAGTCCGCCAAGTTTTTCTTCGGGCGATTCAAACGGATTCCCGAAAAGCCAATGTGGTGGGGCGCGTCACTCCGTGCGCGCCGATGCTTTCTTGCGGTAAACGGCGCGCAGCGCGGCGGAGCCGCAAGCAAATCGGAGCGCGACCGGTCCCCGGTCGCAGCGGGTTGGCAGTCTGGAGCTCGTCGGGGAATCCTGGCGTCTCACTGCAAGCGGGGGTGCTGCGGGCGGGGACCACCCGCGCTCCGAGAGCTTCGCGGCCCGCGAGGACTCGAACGTATTTCAGTGCAGAGGACTGCCCACCCTACCTTCTGGACGCCGGTTCGTGACGTGGGCATGATTCGGGCGGTGAGCGACGTGACACAAATCCTCGAAGCCATGCAGCGCGGCGAATCCCGCGCTGCCGAGGAGCTGTTGCCGCTCGTTTATGATGAACTGCGCCGGATCGCGGCCTACAAGATGGCCCAGGAATCGCCGGGGCACACGCTCCAACCGACCGCGCTGGTCCACGAGGCCTGGCTGCGCATGATCGGAGATGGGAACGAGCAGTTCGAAGGGCGAGGGCATTTCTTTGCTGTGGCGGCTGAAGCCATGCGGCGCATCCTAGTGGAATCAGCCCGCCGCAAGCACAGCCTCAAGCGCGGCGCCGGCGCCCAACGCGAAGAATTGAACGAAGCCCACGTCGTCACGACCGCGCCTTCCGAACAGGTCCTGGCCGTGGATGAAGCCTTGGATCTGCTGGCAGCCGAGGACGCCACCTGCGCGAACCTGGTCAAGCTCCGGTACTTCTTGGGCATGACGATGGAGGAAGTCGCAACCGCGCTCGGCCTTCCGCTGCGCACCGCCGAACGGCTTTGGACCTATTCGCGGGCCTGGTTAAGACGGAAGATTGGTGAAATCTGAGATTAGGTTGCCACGGACAAAATCGTGTTGCATATGCAACATAAACTTGTCCAAGATCACTCGCGGCCTGTCCCGGCTTTTTCAGGATCGAACGTGCGCAGTTGCCGGCTGGCGTCGCGCAGAACTTCCACCCGAGTCCGCCAAGCCTGTTGTCCCAGATAATCGGACGGCAGAATTCGGCCCGGCAACAGGGGGTCGTTCGTTACCGCCTCCAGCCAGGCCTCGCGCTCCGCTCCCGCCCAGCGCAACAGGGCCTTCGCCTTTGCATCGGTCCGCAGCGCACCGTCTGGCCGCTCCGCCAACACCTTCAGATGGCGTGCGTAGCGGCGATTGATCCGCTCAAAGTCCCACGCGCCCGCGACAATCTCCGCGTCCGATTCGCCCGCGCAAGGCCGCGCTTCCAGCAGTATGAGCGATTCCACATTGATCTTCGCGCCCCCGAAAATTTCGCGTTGCTCCACCAGCGGATCGGGGGTGATCCACACGCTGTTTTGCAGGTAACCGAAGCCTTTGTCGCGCAAGTAGCGGCGCAGTCGCTCGCGGTGGGCGTTTTGTCCTGTGGGCACATCAAAGAGTACAAGCCGCCACTGTCCGTCCCAAGGTCGCGCCCATTGCGCCTCGGGGTCGCGTCCCCCAAGGACGCGCAATCGCCCTTGCGCGGTGAGCCGGTAGAGCCGGTCATCTGGAGAGGCGGCATCGCGCTCGAGGAATTGCTGCCGCTCGAGCCGGGAAACCTGCTTTTGCAGCCCGCTACGATAGGCCCAACTTTCGTAGGAATCGGTGAGGTTGCGGAAGGTGGGGCGCGCCAAGATGTTCGCCGACCAGAACACAAGGTTTAGGAATTCTTCGGTCTTTGAGTTCATGGCTTAATGTTGGACAACTTCGTGTTGCATATGCAACACAGAGTTGTCCGCACCAAGCACTGAGCATTTGGCAGATTACCGCCCTTGCGCTTCCCGACGCGCGATGTCCTCGAATGACGGTGCGCGCCAGATGTGCAGGAGGCCCTGGCTGTTGCAGGAAGCCAGCACGTTGCCGTCCGGGGAGAAGTCCGTCGAGTTGAACATGGACCCCTGACCTTTCAGCGTGAGCAATTCCTGAAGACTCTCAACGTCCCAGAGTTTGATGGCCTCATTCCCGTTGCTGCCGATGGCGAGCCGCTGGCCGTCGGGCGAAAAGGTGACCGAGTGTGCGCCTTGGAGAAAGCCCTGCAAGGTGGCGACGTTCCGTTCCGTGGCCGTGTCCCACACCTGGCCCATACCCAGCACGCTCACTGCCGCGAGCAACCGACTGTTGGGCGAAAGCGCGGTGGCGTTCACCTGTTTCAACTGGAGGTCAAACCGCTGGTCCCGGCCCGTGGCCAGATCATACAACTTGCCCGTGCCTTCATTGTCCACGGCAACGAGCCACTGTCCGTCCGAGGCAATGGCTCTCCTCCTCGGCAAGCCCGGAGAGGCAAACTGCCAGCGCTTCGTCTCGCGTCCGGTGGTCACGTCCCATGCCCGAATACTGCCATCGCGCATTTGCTGGGTGACGAGGTGATTCGAGTCTCCCAGAAACGTCATCGGCACCCCCCACCCCTCTTCGGGGGCGACCTCACTCGAAATGCGGCCTTGTTGCAGGTCCCAGACCTGGCTTGCGCCGCGCGATGAAACCGTGGCGACATACCGCCCATCACCGGAGAAACAGGCCGCCAGCGCATTCGTCCCGAGTTCCAGTACCGGCTGGCTGTGCTGGAAATCAGCACCCTGCCAGCGAGCGACCCGGCCCTGCTTGTCCAACGTCATCATCCCCTGGCTGTCCGCCAGGAAGCTCCAGGCCACCACCGGCATCGGCAAAGTCACGTGAGCCTGTTTGCGCCGGACGGCGGCGGTGTCCCAGACGAGCACCGAGCCATCCTTGGCGCCGCTCACAAGCGTGGTGTTATCGGGACAAAGCGCGAGACTCCACACTTCCAGACGATGCCCTCGCAATGTGGCGTAGGGATGCAGTTCAGCCGCCCGCGATTGGCGCTGGGACTGAAGTTCGGACAACGCAGGAAACATGCTCAGGCTGCCTACTTCCCACAAATGGATCGTCTGGTCGCCGCTGGCGGAAGCGAGCGTCGAGCCATCCGGCCAGAACACCAGCGACCGGACGTAGGTGCGGTGGCCTTCCAACCGCGCCAATTCGCGGCCTGTGGCCACGTCCCAAAGGCGGACGGCGGATTCAACAAAACCAGCGCCGGACGCCAGGCGCTTGCCGTCCCGCGAAAACGCCAGCGCCGTGACGTTTTCGTCCGCAGCTTGAGCGGTCCAGAGTTCCTGACCTGAAATCAAGTCCACGAGGCGAATTTGTCCACCGCCAGTAACGTGCGCCGCAAGACTCAGATCGTGCGAAATCACCACGCGACTTAGCACCGGGACACGCCCGTCAAATCCCCTCGGTTCGGGAATAGCGATACTCGTCAGCTTGGTTCCATCCGCAACGCTCCAGACAGCGAACTCGTCCGTGGCGGTGAGCAGCCGCATGCCGTCCGAGGAGAACGCGAGCGCGCGGCAATGCCCGCTTACCGGCAGTTCTCCCACAACGCGGCGGTTGACCACGTCCCAAAGCTGCACGCTGCCGCGCTCCGGTGGCTCGCGACGGTCCGGACTGCCCTTCGCGGCGTATGCCAGCACCGGGCTTACCGGCGAGAACGCGAACTGCCCGTCGCCAATTTGGAACCGGGCGATCTCCTGGCGTGCGCGCAAGTCCCAGAGCGAAACCCCGCGGTCGCCATCCTCGCCCACGGCCACCCACTTGCCATCGTGCGACACGCTCAACGCGGACACCTCATTGGAGAGCTGACAGAGCGTGAACAAGGCATCGCTCTGGCACTGCTGCCACAGGTAGCGCCATTCCCAGCCGCGGAGGTCCGCTGGGGTTTGAGATTTGAGATTTGAAATCTGAGATTCCCCGGAGGGGCGATGGCGATTCAGCAACTCCTGCGCGCGGCCAAGGTTGTTCGCAGCCAACGCCTGCTGCACCAGATTCATGTCGGCGGCATAGGCCTGGCGTCGGGCGGCGAGGGCTTGGACTTCCGCCGACTGCCGCGCCGCCTCGGCTTCGATCCGCAGCCGGCTCTGCTCCTGCTCGGCGTTGACAGCGCGACGGTAGGCAGCGCTTTTCTCGATGAACTGCCAGGTCGAGAACACGGAGCCGAGTAGCAGTGCCGCAGCAACCGCACCTGCCGCAGCGAACGAAAGCTTGTTGCGTCGGACGAGTTTCTGGAAGCGGTATGTCGCGCTGGGGGAACGGGCAAGAACGGGTTCATTCTCGAGGTAGCGGCGAATGTCCTGGGCCAGGCCATTGGCAGTCGCGTATCGCCGCGTGCGATCCTTTTCCAGGGCCTTCAAAACAATCCAGTCCAGGTCACCCCGCAGCAGGCTGGTCAGTTTGGCCGGCTCCACTTGCTGACGTTGCGCGGTCGTCGTCTGTTCGGCTTCGGGCAACGTCCGGAAGCGGGTCGAGGGCGGCGAGGGTTCGCGCTCGCGAATGGTCCGGCGCATGCCGTCCAAACCGGAGGACACCAGTTCTTGGGCGTCGAACGGCGTTTTGCCGGAGAGCATTTCGTAGAGCAGCACGCCCAGGCTGTAGATGTCCGTGCGCGTGTCAATGTCCAGCCCGCTCATCTCGGCTTGCTCGGGGCTCATGTAAGCCGGCGTGCCCATGAAGGACTGGAACTCGGTGAAGAACGTCTTGTCCGTCAGCCGCTGATCCACGGCTTTGGCGATGCCGAAGTCAATGACCTTGGGCACCGGCACACCGTCGTGGAGCGTCACGAGGATGTTCGACGGCTTGATGTCGCGATGGATGATGCCCTTTTGATGCGCGTGTTGGATCGCCTGGCAAACCTGGATGAACAGGTTCAAGCGTTCCCGGGTCGGCAGGCGGTTCTGGTCGCAATACTCCGTGATGCGAACGCCGCGCACCAACTCCATGACAAAGAACGGCCGGCCCTTGTCCGTGCTGCCCGCATCGAGCACCTTGGCAATGTTGGGATGATCCATCAACGCCAGCGCCTGCCGCTCCGACTCAAAGCGAGCGATGACGGACTTGGTATCCATGCCCGGCTTCAGGACTTTGAGCGCAACCCGCCGCCGCACGGGCTCCTCCTGCTCCGCCATGAACACCACGCCGACACCGCCCTCGCCGATCTGTTGCAGCAATTTGTAACGCCCGATCTGATCTCCGGGCTTCTCGCCGATGAGTACAAGGGTGATCGTGTCGGAACGGTCTTTCTTGGGGCCGGCTGGGTGCGGCGTGGCTATGGCCGGTGTCTCCAAAAAGTGGTCGTCATTGTGATGCTGAAGCAACGCTTCGACCGCCGCCCGCAACGCCGGGTCATGAGCGCAAGCTTCATCCAAAAACGCGGCCCGCTCGTTCGGCGTTGGCCTTTCGAGAGCCTCCAGGAAGAGTTCGCGTTCGGTTTTGGTTGGTTGCATTCGTGTGCCGTTCATTACAGCCTGTCAGTCATTCACGCGAAATTCCGCGCGCCAACCCGCCAATTACTTTTATCCGGCCGAAGCAGTGACAAAAGGGTTCATACCAGACCGCCAAGCCGAAGTCGAGGAAGCGGGGGACCGCCCGATCTTACCGCCAGCGGTGGAACGTCTGGAATTGGAGGCGCAGTGATTAAATGGTGATGCCCTGAAGAGAAGGTCCAGGCTCAGGCGGCAGTGGTTTGCGGAAAGCAAGACGGTTCGTTCCTGTGCATTTCCTGCTTCCGCTTAACGAACAATTCGCTTTCAATCAGCGCCATGAAACAACCCAAGCGCACCTTGACCCTGGGATGCCTGGCCGTAGGCGTTCTGGTCTCCAGCTTGATTGCTCCAGCAGCGCGGGCCGCCGATGCTGAAGCCATCATAACCTTGAACACGCCGCGCACCTTTCCCGAAATCCGGACGCGCGAACAATGGCAGTTGCGGGCGCAGGAAATCCGCCAACAGGTGCTCGTCAGTTGCGGGCTGTGGCCGTTGCCAGCAAAGACATCCCTCAATGCGCGAATCTTCGGCCGGATCGAACGCGATGGGTACAGCGTGGAGAAGGTGTATTTCGAGACTTATCCGGGATTCTATCTGGCCGGAAATCTGTATCGTCCGCTGGGTCAGGGGCGCGGACCGTTTCCGGGGATTCTGAACCCGCACGGTCATTGGTCCAATGGTCGGATGGCGGACACGAAGGACGGCAGTGTGGCGGCGCGCTGCATTAGTTTTGCGCGACAGGGAATGGTGGCGTTTGCCTACGACATGGTCGGGTACAACGACACGCAATTCCCGGATTCCGCGCCGAACCGTCCCTTCTATGAGACTCATCGCCAGTTCGGCACGAATCGCACGGACCAGCTCTGGAACATCAGCCTGATGGGCTTGCAGACCTGGAACAGCATTCGGGCGCTGGATTTTCTGGTGTCGCTGCCGGACGTGGACAAGAAGCGGCTGGCCTGCACCGGGGCTTCAGGCGGCGGGACGCAGACATTTATGCTGGGCGCGATTGAAGATCGTTTTGCCGCGCTGGCGCCGGCGGTGATGGTGAGTCATTCGATGCAGGGTGGATGCAGTTGCGAGAATGCGCCGGGACTGCGCGTGCAATACTCCAACATGGAGATCGCCGCCGCCGCGGCCCCATGTCCGCAGATTCTGGTGGCGGCCACCGGCGACTGGACGAAGGCTACGATGGAAGTGGAAGGGCCGGCGATCGAAAACATCTACCGGCTGCTGGGCGCGAGCGACCGTCTGCGCTATGTGATTTTTGATTACGGCCATAACTACAACCAAACGAGTCGGGAGGCGGTGTATGAATGGTTCGGTCAATGGTTGCTACAGCCTCCCAATGCTGGCGCGCTCAAAGAGGCAGCTTACGCAAAAGAGCCGGACGCCGACTTGCGCGTGTTCCCCGATGGCAAGCTGCCCGTGAACGCGCTGAGCCGGGAGGAGTTCAATGAGTCGCTCAAGGGCATGTATCGCGAACAATGGCGGAAGCTGGTGCCGCGGAATCAGGCGGGCGCGGTAAAATTCCGGGAAGTGATGCAGCCGGCTTGGAGCCATACCTTGCAGGTCGGCTGGCCCGGCATGGAGGTGGAAACCAAACTTCGCGTCTTGCGACAGGATTCGGAGTGGTCCAGTTCGGAGATGGTTGTACATCGCGCGGGCGAGGAAGCGACTCTGACTGCGATTTGTTTCATCCCGCGCGTCAGGTCCGCCGGTCGCATTAAGAACCTGGTGGTGCTGGCGAACGCCGATGACGCGCCCGCGTATTTGGGCACGGATGGCGAACCGCTTGGTTTGGCGGCGGGCTTACTGGCGCACGGGCAGGCCGTCATGGTGCTTCAAACTTATTCGAGCCGCGAGCCCTCGAATCAATTCGCCAATTTCTTCACCACCTACAATCGCACCAAACTGCAATCCCGCGTGCGTGACCTCGTCACTGCGGGCGCAGCCGGGCGGGCGCTGGTGTTCGGGGGTAAGCGAGACGGCAAAGTGGTGCTCCACGGCAGCGGTCGCGCGGGGCTATGGACCTTGCTGGCCGCGCCAACGGTGGACGCCGTAGTGGCGGATGCCAACTCCCTTGATGTCGCCAGTGATGAGGCATTGCTGGCCCCGGACTTCTTCTGTCCGGGACTCAGAAATATCGGCACCTTCGAGGGCGCAGCCATGCTGGCGGCGCCAAATCCGATCTTATTGCACAACACGGGCGGAGTGTTCCCCGCGACTTCAATTCAAGCGGCGTACAAAGTGGCCAGAGCCGGTCGCCGGCTGCGGATCTTGCCGGAGCCGGCGGCCGAGGACACAATGATAAACTGGATTTCACGGCTCTGATGGTTGCGTGCTCCCGGACCAAACCAGCAGGCCGGGGTTGTCAAGTCCCCGCACATTCGGCTGGGTCACTTCACAAATCTCTTCCACCCCCGCAAGGTGCCATCTGCGGAAAAGATTAACCGCAGCCAGTAATCCGGTGTGTAGAACTCGACGCAGGCAGGATGCGCCGGAGGGTAGAAGCCCCAGGGCTGATAGCCATAGTAGCCAAACGACGGATGACTGTGCGGTTGACCGCGGCGAGTCAGCCATTCGGCCACCCGCGTGCCGTCCTCAAGTTCAGCCTGCTTGTCGGGCGGTCCCAATTCCAAAACCGCCTGGTCAAACGTGTACGCGCCCACTCGATTTGCCCAGTCCTGTTTCGGCGTGGCACATCCGGTCAGCATCACTCCGGTGATCGCAAGAACCAGAAGTCGGAAGATAACACGGCCCCATGTCCAGCAGAGTCTCATGCCCGAAGTGTACGCGACTTGCAGTTGAACGCAATCGGCGTGAAATCGTCAAACAAGTGGGCGACGGGTACGGTTGATATTTCAGATATTTCATTGTCTCAAGGTTCATTCGCAGATATTTAGATCGGAAACATGATCAAGGCTTTATTGCTGATTTTTGAACCAGTCGCGACTTGGGAACGGATTGTGCAATCCCAACGTCGCTGGTTGTTCGTTTTGACAGGGTTTCTGCTGCCGTTGCTGTTCCTGACCTCGCTCGCGGAGGGTTTTGGTTTGGTGCAGTGGGGAGTGGTACAGAAGGACATGCTCCGACCCAAAGTATTCAGCCTCACGGAGGCGTCCGTTTACCTGGGGGCGCAAGCATTGCTCTCGATCCTCATCGTCATCGTTGCTGCCTGGCTCATCAAATCATTGGGAGAGACCTTCCATGGGCGGCACAGTTTTGGACAGGCGTTCACGGCGGTCGCTTACGGCCTGAGTCCGCTGTTTGCCTTCCGAGTGTTGGATGCGTTTCCGGCGATCAGCCCGTGGGTGGCTTGGGGGATCGGGATTCTCTTGTCCACGGCGGTGTTGTATCACGGACTGCCGCGGGTGATGTTGCCCGATCCGCCGCATGCTTTCGGCCTCTACTTGATGAGCGTGATCCTGCTAATCATCATTACCGGGCTGGCCCGGTTTGTGACGGCGTGGTACCTGGCAGGCAGGTTCAAATCCGTCGAGCGAATGGTGGTGGAATTGATCACCTGACCGCGCGCTGGATGACCCATCTGTTCCGCCGCAAGGCAGCCTCGGACTGTTCATAACTGCGGTTGGTCAGTTGCTGCACAATCCGCACCGCCCGGTCGCGCAACTTGGCGTTGCTCGGCACCATGTCCACCATCAGGTTGCTCATCACCTTGCCGAGGCGAACCATCGCCAGTGTGGTGATCAGGTTGAGCACCAGCTTGGTCGCGGTGCCGGCTTTGAGGCGGGTGGAGCCGGTTAACACTTCCGGACCGAGATTGGGGGCAATCATCAACCTGGGCCGCAAGGCGCGAGGAATGGCGAGGAACGGATTGAAGCACAAGAGAATGGTGGTGGCCCGCCGGCGTTTCGCTTCCCGCAAAGCACCCCAAACGAACGGCGTCGTGCCGCTTGCGGCAATGCCCAGAACCACGTCTTTCGATCCGATCTGCCGGACTGCAATTTCCTTCGCGCCCGCGGCATCATCGTCTTCCGCGCCTTCGACGGAGCGGCGCAAGGCAACCTCACCTCCGGCCATGATGCCTTGCACCATCTCGGGCGGAGCGCGGAACGTGGGCGGACACTCACTGGCGTCAAGCACGCCAAGCCGGCCGCTCGTGCCGGCCCCCACATAAATCAGCCGTCCGCCTCGGCGAAACGCACGCGCCACCCAATCCACAGCCGTGGTCAACTTCTGGTGATGCCGCAGAAGAATGCGTGGCACCCTGGCCTCCTCCGAAAGCATTAGTCTCACCGCGTCTGCCGCGGACAGCTTATCGAGATGCTGCGAACGCGGATTGCGCCGTTCGGTGGGAGAGAGCCGGGTGGATCGCACGACGTCGCTTGGAGATTGGCGGGGTTTGGCTTTACGAACAGCAGGCATGCTTCGATTATTCTACCAACGCGACCATTTTCAATGACTTTAACTGCGGGATGGCAAAATCCAACGGGGCAGGGTATGAAATCAGTCATGTCACAAACCGAACAGGCACTGCTGGACAAATTGATTGAACTCGAAACCGCTGCAAGATCAATCCGCACAGCCGATCCCAAACCGGACCTGCGGGCCTTGTTTCGTCGCATTGATGAACTGACCTCGCAACTGCCATCTGACGCGCCGGCGGATCTCCGACATTACCTGCAACGCAAGAGTTACGAAAAAGCGCGGTTGTTTCTCGAAGGGCGGGAGAGCGAGAATCGGCGTGGGAGTTGTGCTCATTGATCGCCAAGGAAATGAACCCGTAACAATTGCTGGCCGGAACACTGGATCAGTGACTTTGCCTCATGTTGGACGACACCATAGCCGCTATTGCGACACCGCTGGGCGAAGGCGGGCTGGCCGTAATCCGCATTTCCGGTCCGCAAACACTGGCGGTGGCGGAGCAAGTTTTTCTGCCGGTGGGTAAGAACTCCCGGAAACCGGGCGAAGCCACCACGCATACGATTCATTACGGCAAGGTGATGCGTGCGGGCCAGCAGGTGGATGAAGTGTTGCTCTCGGTCATGCGCGCGCCGCGCACTTACACGCGCGAGGATGTGGTGGAAATCGCCTGCCACGGCGGATTGCTATCAGCCAAGACGGTGCTCGACACTGTGCTGGAGAACGGCGCCCGGCTGGCGTTGCCAGGGGAATTCACCCGCCGGGCGTTTCTCAACGGGCGGTTGGACCTGACCCAGGCTGAGGCTGTGGCGGATTTGATTCATTCGCGCACGGAACTGGCCCTTCAAGTCGCCAACGAACAACTCGCCGGCAAACTCGCCCAACGGATCAACCAACTGCGTGACGACTTGATGAACGTGCTGGCTCACGTGGAGGCACACATTGATTTCCCCGAGGAAGACATCGCGCCGGACACGCACGCGCAACTGCTGCAACGGCTGGAGCGCGGGATGGCCTTCATGGAGGAATTGCTGCGCACTGCCGACGAGGGTCGGATCCTGCGCCGCGGCATCCGGGCGGCGATTGTGGGCCGGCCCAATGCCGGCAAATCCAGTCTGCTGAATCAACTCCTCGGTCATGATCGCGCCATCGTTTCGCCCGTGCCGGGCACGACGCGCGACACCATCGAGGAGACGGCCAATGTGCGGGGGCTGCCGGTGGTGTTCGTGGATACGGCGGGCCTGCGCGAGGCGCGCGACGAGATTGAGAGCGAAGGCATCCGTCGCAGCCACCAAAGTCTCGCCACGGCGGAATTTATCCTGCATGTGTTCGACGCGTCGGAACCGCTGACCGCCGAGGATGAGACATATCTGACTGAGTTTGCCGGCAAGAAGCGGATTATTGTTCGTAACAAGATTGATCTGCCGGTGAAGCTGACCCTGCCAGCCCTCGCCTCACCCGAAGTAGCGAAGCCAGCAAATCAGATGTTCAGTTCAAGACCTGACACCGTTGACGTCAGTTGTCTGACCGGGCAGGGGATCGAGCAACTCAAAGACGCCATCAAGGATTTGGTTTGGTCGGGCGAAATCAAAGCCGAGATGCTGGAGGCGATGATTAATTCGCGCCATCAGGACGCCTTGAGCCGGGCGCACGAGTCGGCGGTCCTCGCACTAGCCGCCTTGCGCGAAGGGGTAACTTTGGAATTAGTGGCCGTGGACCTGCGCATTGCGGTCAACGCCGTGGGCGAAATTGTGGGTAAGACTTCCACCGAAGATTTGCTGGATTCCATCTTCAAACAGTTCTGCATCGGGAAATAGCCAATGCCAGTGACCCAAGCGACATACTTGGTGGACAGCCGACGAGTGGACCGATTGGTCAAGCGATGAAGCGCCAACGCTCGTCTTGACCAAGCGCCTCCTGGCCAGTTGCGAGCCACAGTTCCAGGATGTGGGTTTACATGGTCGGGGAGGTTAAGGGCCGCAAACAGGCTACTGGTGCCGGTCCGAACCTTCCGCCCGCCAACCGGCTTAAACTGATGTCTCGTAGGTGGCCCGGATGGAATGAATATCGGAAGAGTATGTCATCCAGCTTCGTTCAAGTTCCACTCTCCCGTTTCGGAAAACATTTCGGATTGTGAGTACCGCGCCCGTCTTGCGGTTGCGAATCTTTCTTCCCGGCCAGGTGCTTGGGTCGTTGTCCAACCAGTTTCGCGATGAATGTGCCGATTGCATGCCCTCGAATTTTTCACTGTTGCGCCGCATCGGTCTGTTCGTTTGGGTGGCATTTGAGTCGGTTGGCGTGGGCGGCAGCTCAGCGGCTGGCACAGGCTGCCTGCCCAAGGACCAGTGCGGTGTGACGACGCGACGCTGCAGCAGCGAGGTTTCTTCGGGATATACGGTTGCAGATGAATGAATGTTCATGGCGCTCAAGTCTTGCTTCTCCTTCTTACTTGCTGTAACGAGGACAACCTACGCGCGCGCCCGGAAGCCGGCAATTCAGTCAACTACTGGAAATGAACCCAGGGAAAACCCGGGAATTCACTGCGGGAAGGCGAAACGACTCAACCGCGCAGTCACTTCGCTCAACTCGAGCGATGGCTGAAAAAGGTGCTCGCCTACGGCAACAGTTTGTAACCCACCCCATGCACGGTGAGCAGGTGTCTGGGTTCGCTGCCACTGTCACCCAGTTTCTTCCGCAATTGAACGATCACCTGATCCAGGGTGCGCGTGGTGCCGTAGTAATTATAACCCCAGACGTCATTGAGCACCCGGTCGCGCGACAGCACTTCGCCGGCGTGCGCGTGGAAGAGTTGCAGGAGTTTGAGTTCCTTGGCGGTGAGTTCATCGGTCGTCTGGCCGCGCTTCAACTGAAAGGTTCTCGGGTCAATCGTCGCGTCGCCGATGCGAAACTCCGTCTCGGATGGCCCGTTGGCAGACGGCCTGTCGCCGCTGCGACGGAGCAGCGCATGGATGCGCGCCAACAGTTCGCGCACGCCGAACGGCTTGGTCACGTAATCGTCCGCGCCCAGGTCCAGTCCTACCACCTTGTCAATTTCCTGCCCCTTGGCCGTAAGCATCAGAATGGGCGTGGCGACTTTTTTCGCGCGAAGCTGTTTGCAGATGTCGTAGCCGCTCAAGCCGGGCAGCATCACATCGAGCAGGATCAACGCGGGCTGATGTTGCGAGAACGCAACGAGCGCCTGATCGCCCCGGTTGCAGGTCGCGACCTCGAAGCCGTCGCTCTTCAAGACTTCTTCCAGACCCAGCAGAATGTGCGGGTCATCTTCCACCACGAGAATTTTTGTTTTCATGAGTCCGAAATTGTTACGTCATGATGATTTAGTTGCTCAGACTTCAATCAGACTACTTCCAAATTACGCTTCGGCGGTGAGGGTTTGGGGCTTCACTGGCAGCCGCAAACTGAAACAACTCCCGCCGCCCTCGCGCGGCTGGCAGGCAATGTCGCCGCCGTGCGCCCGGGCAATCTGGCGGGCCAGCGTCAGGCCCAGGCCCGAACCCTGCACCCCGCTGTTCAGTGAGTCGTGCGCGCGATAGAACTGCTCGAAGATCTTTTCTTCGCAGCCGTGCGGGACACCCAGGCCGCGATCCTGCAGGTTGACCTCAACAAAAGGCAGCGGGTCGCTGTGCCGACGCAATTCGACGTGGATTTCCTTCCGGTCGCCCGAGTATTTTTCCGCATTGGAGAGCAGGTTGACCACGACCTGGGCGAGCGCATCGCGGTCAGCAAGAACGAGACAGGGCTCGGCGGTCAGCGCACATTCCAACGTGAACCCGCTTTGTTCCAGATGTGGCCGCAGGGTCTCGACGGTGTCGCGCACCACTTCCGCGACGTCGCAATCCTGGAAGTTATACTTCTTCTCGCCGCGCTCCAGTCGCGCGAAGTCGAGCACGTTGTTGATGAGCCGCGTGAGCCGGGCGGTTTCCGCCGTGATGATGTGAAGGTAGGAAAGCTGCTTGTCGCGGTCGGGCACCCGTTCCTCGGAGAGCAGTTCGGCAAACATGCGGATGGAGGTCAGCGGCGTCTTGAGTTCATGCGAAACATTGCTGACGAAATCCGTCTTCTGGCGTGCGAGGGTGAGTTGGCGGTTGAGATCGCGGACGATCAACCAGCTCCCGACGCTAATCGTGACCAGCAGCAAAACGATGAGCAACCCCAACGTGAGCTTGAGCGTCTGTGCGGCCTGCGAGAGTTTGCCCGGGTCCAGCAAATAGACGGCGACCTCCCAGTGCGGCAACACCTCGCCAATTTCGGTGGCCACGAAGGGACGTTTCCAATTGGTCGCTTGAAAGTCCGCTTGCGACAGCGCCGCCGGTTTGGCGGTGTCATCCAACAGCGCCACGCAAACATCGCCGCGGATTGTTGGCCCCAGTTCATCCAGCAGTTCCTGGAGTTCCTCGCGCAGCCGGGGCAGGGACAACTGCGCGCCGAATATGAGGTTGGTCGCGCGCGGTGAGCGATACCAGAACAGCACCGCCAGACGATTATCCACAAAGCGAGCCAGTGTGCCTTCGGTGGCATCACCGATAAGCTGGCGAAACGCGGCTTCGGAGGGATTGAGCCGTGAGCGGTTTTCCGTCGCCAGCGGGTCGGGTGCGTCCTTCAGTCGCTGTTCGAGGGATTGTTGCGGGAAGACGTTTCGCACCTGCGGCGACTTGCTGGGATACAGATTCGGCAGCACTCCTGGACTGGTGTTGCCGGCATAGTCCAAGGGACTTGTCGCCTGTTGCTGGAATGCTTGTGCTGCCGGCGCGTTCAGAGTTTGTTTGCCAACATTCCAATACACCTCGGCGGCTTCCTGATTACCCAAAAACCGGCTTTGGGTGGCGACGAAATCACGCACCTCCGGCCGGGTCGGAAAGCCGGGCGAGAACAACTGACCGTCAGTGGTAACCGCAAAGCCCACTTCCGCCAGCGGCCAGTTCGTGGCGAGGTCCTGATCCAGCGTGCGCGCAAAATCAAAAGGCTCGCGCCGCAACAGCAGTCGTTCGATCTCCAGCCCGAACGAGCGCAAGTGCTCATTGAGGAATTCCTGGGTTTCGCGGGCCAGTCCATCGGCAACGCCTTGATAGAGCAACGACTGCTGGCGTTCGAGAACGAACTGCTGGTCGCGCAAGGAACGCACCGCCAGCCAGGCCAGCGCCAGGCTCGGCGCCAGCACGGCGATTACGAACAGCAGGGCGACTCTCTTCATACCGGTTAATCCATCATTGGTCTTTTATGCTTCCGCGTCGAGTCCCGGTTGGTGGCGGATCAAGCGAGCCAGAGCAGCAGGATCGGTACGGCGACCCCGCCCAAGAGACAGGCCCAAACCGGCCATTTCTGTTTGCAGAACTTAAACGCCATGAGAATCCCCAGCCCTGCGGTCAGGACCAGGGAGAACGTCATCATAACCACCAATCCCCGCACCAACCGCGTGATGCCCGGACTGGCGGTTTTGCCCCATTGTTGATGCAGGTGAACGGAGGACAGATGTTGAATCAGCGCAGGCGGCCTGTAGGACTCGTCCTTGGCGGCACGGTGCAACATCAGGGTCTGCCACGCGCCCGTGACAGAAAAGAGAATCAACAAGGGGGCAAAGGCACAACCCAGGTAAAGGTGCATTTTGCGGATCAAAACCAGTGCTTTCATATTTATCCGCAAAACTGTGCCACGAACCAGCGCCCCGGATGTCAGCTGCACGTCAATCGTTTGTAAAAAAGATGTGACACATCCAATGTGCCGGATTGGGGTGGTGTACGTTGCCGGCCAAAGCGAATCTCCGGAGGGCTGGGATGCGCCGCAATGCCTGGCGGCGGTACGCAAAAAGGGCCGGCGCTTGGCCGGCCCGGAGAAAGTTGAGGCCAGATCACCTGCCCAGCAGATGTTCGATCACCATCTGATCCAGCGCGGCATAGTTGCGATCCTTGATGAGCGCCTGCGCCTGCTTTTCCTTAAACGAGCGCGCCTTCTGCACGAGCTTGAGGAACGTGCGCCGGCTGTTGTCCAGATGCGCCAGCCAATGCTCGACTTTGGTGGTCCGGAACGGATGCACATCGAAGCACACATACTCACCGTTCTTTCCATAGCCGTTGCGTTCAAGCGCGCGGACCTGATTGAAGGCCACGCGCAGGTTCGCGCTGCCGAAGGGTTTGTCCTGGTCAAACTTCAACCCGTTTTGATCGTTTAGGTGCAGCGACCACAGCTTGCCAAAGGACATGGCAAAATCAATTTCATCCGCTGGATCCAGGCCTGCAAGAATCGCGTGGGCCGATTCGATCAGGCAGCCGACACGTTTGGGATCACTTGTCAGTTGAGCGATTGCCAACGCGTGTCCAATGGTGGGAACATACGCATGGTCCATCGGTTCATTTGGTTTCGGCTCGATGGAAATGCGAATCTTTTTGTCGTAGGCGAGCATCGCGTCCACCGCTTCCACCAGATAATCCACGCACTTGCGGGCATTCTTGGCCTCGCGGATGTAACTGCCTTCGCGCGCGAGCCAGAGTACGATGAGGTCCGTGCCCAGATACTTCGCCACATCAATGCATCGGAGCGAGCGTTCGACGGCGTACTTGCGGCACTTGGGATCGTTGCTCGTATAACCACCGTCAATCGTGCGCGGATCAAACCACAGGCGCGGCGCGACCATTTCGGCCGCCACGCCGGCATCGGCCAGCTTCTTCTTGAGTTGTTTGGTTTCTTTGCGGAGTTGTGCGTCGGACTTGCTGTCAATGTCCGGCACCGCGTCGTCGTCGTGAAACATCATCGCGTCGAAGCCGAGTTTCTTGAGTTGCGCGAGTTTCCAATCGAACGATTGCGGGGGGCGCGTGGTGGGACCGTAGGGGTCTTGTCCTTCACTGATGTTCCAGGGACCGAAGCAGAATTTGTAGTTGTGTTTTGCCATAAGTCAGGGCGGCAAATTATCAAACGCAGCCGGGAAGGGAAATCGAAATCACGTCAAATCATGGTCCTTGCCGGGCATCTGCGGACGCATTCAACGGCGGGAGCTACAGTTAACGAAACCACTAAAGCGCGAAAGTCTTTCAAATCCGCGCTCCCATGCTTGCGCCTTGGGGTCCTGGCGCCTTTGCGTTAAAAGCCGTTTCAGAATCCAGTGTCGTTTTCATGGTGGGCCTCTTTCGTGCGCCATGGTGTTCTTTCCATCCGCGTCCATGTGGGATTTGAATTTCCGCTTTCCGCTTTCCGTTTTCTGACTTTCAGTCAGTCCTCCGTCCTCCGTCCTCGGTCTGTAGTCTGTGGTCCGTGGTCTCAGCCTACGGCTGCCTAAGCCGATACAACGCCGTCGTCTCGGGCGGGGTGGCATCGGTGCAGGTGAACCGGCCGTCGGGCGGGGCGTTGGTGGTGTGCAACGTGGTCAGGTTCTGGGTGAACCGCACATCGGTGGCGCGTTGGACGGCGCAGAGGCCGCCGGCCGCTCCACGGCAATTGAGTGTGATCACCCCCGCGTCCACGCGGATACCCTCGATGACGATGGGCGGCGGCGTGAGATTGGCTTGGGCGATGTACGGGGACAGCTTGTCACCCGCGAACGCGAAACTCCCTCCGACAAAGAGACGCCCGACATCGTCCGCGAGCAGCGCATTTACTCGAGGAAGCGGATACCAAAGATAAACGGGCACAGTTATCCCCGAACCCAAGGCCGACCAAGCTGTGCCGTCCCATTTCGCGATGCCATTGGCGTACACCGCGCCCGCTGCGGTAAAGCTTCCTCCTGCGTAGAGATTGGTTCCACACACTGCCAACGCGAGGACATCCTCCATCATTCCCAAACCCAAAGCCGACCACGAACTGCCGTTCCATTTGGCGATCCGGCTGGCTGGCAGGCCGCCTGCCATGGTAGAGTCTCCCCCCCGCATAGAGAGTATCTCCACCTGCCACCAGCGCGTACACATCGCCGTTCATTCCCGCGCCCAAGGCCGACCAGGTGCTGCCGTTCCACTTGGCGATGTGGCTGGCTGCGCCGCCGCCCGCCGTGGTGAAGTATCCCCCCGCGTAGAGCTCCGTTCCACTCACAACCAAGGCATAGACTGTGCCGTTCATCCCCGAACCCAAGGCCGACCAGGAGCTCCCATTCCATCGGGCGATGCGGTTTGCCGTCACCCCGCCCGCTGTAGCGAAAGACCCCCCTGCGTAAAGCGTGTTTCCACTCACAGCCAGGGCAAACACCTCAGGCCACTGGCCCCCCATGCCTGAACCCAGAGCCGACCACGAACTGCCGTTCCATCGGGCGATATTCTTGGCGCTGACGCCGCCGGCGTTGGTGAAGAAGCCACCCACGTAGAGATTGTTTCCGCTCACAGCCAGCGCATGGACTTTGCCGCCACGACAATCCGCGTCGGGCGGCCCGGTTATCCCCGAGCCCAACGGTGACCAAGTGCTACCGTCCCATTTGGCTATGCTATTCGCTTTCTGGTCCGGCAGGGTGTCGAAATACCCACCGGCATAGAGACTGGTTCCGAGCAGAGCCAACGCGCTTACCGTAGTATCCCCATAATAAGTATAGATTCCCGAGCCAAAGGTGTGCCACGTCTCGCCGTCCCATTTGGCGATATGCACCGCTGTCACATCGTCCACCTCCCTGAAGTTTCCGCCGGCGTATAGTGTCGTTCCGCTCACGGCCAGTGCATACACCTCGGAAGAATACCCGGTGCTCGCAAAGCTGACGGAGAAAGGCTGCATCCCCGAGCCGGAGCCCACGGCGGACCAAGTGCTGCCGTCCCATTTGGCAATATTCGTCACTGCCACCCCGCCCGCCGTGGTGAAGTATCCCCCCGCGTAGAGATTGGTTCCGCTGACGGCTAGCGCATAGACTATGCCCCACCAAGGGCTCGGTGCGCTCATCCCGTCGCCCAAGGCGGACCAACTGCTGCCGTCCCATTTCGCGATGCGGTTGGCCGGCACTCCACCAGCTTCGCCGAAGAATCCTGCCGCATAAACGTCCGTGCCATTGACGGCCAGCGCATGAACTTCACCGATTGCGCCCATCCCGGAGCCTGAACCTACAACAGACCAAGTGCTGCCGTTCCACTTGGCGATGCAATTGGCCATCATGCCTCCGGCCGTGGTGAAGATCCCGCCAACGTAAAGATCGGGCCCCATCACAGCCAAAGCATAGACACCAGGCACGGCACTGAAGCTGTAACTAAGGCCGGACCCGAGAGCCGACCAGGAACTGCCGTTCCATCGGGCAATGTACTTGGTGGTCAGCCCGCTGGCGTTCGTGAACGTGCCGCCGGCGTAAAGGAGATTGCCGCTTGCCGCCAGAACATGGACGCTTCCACCGCGCAACCCTGAGCCCAAGGACGACCAAGTGCTGCCGTTCCATTTGGCGATGTTCGTCGCCGCCAATCCGCCCGCTGTCGTGAAGTTTCCCCCGACGTAAAGGTTGGTCCCGCTCACCGCCAGCGCACGGACGTCGCCGCTCATCCCGTCGCCCAAGGCGGACCAACTGCTGCCGTCCCATTTGGCGATGCGGTTGGCGGCAACGCTGACAATGAACGTAAAGCTACCACCAAAGTAAACATTGCCATTCCCGTCTGCCACGATGGCAAAGACCGCGTTGTCAGCGCCCGGCATCCCAGGATTGAGGCTGACCCAGTCGGCATCGCTGAAGGTGGGATCAATCCGCACCGGATACACCGCCTCCGTGTCATCCACCAGCACGGCTAAATGAAAGGCTGAAGGCTGAAGGCTGAAGTTTCCTGAACTTCCATCCTGGCCGGCAGTTCCCGGCCCGTGGCATCCGTCACCCGCAACCGGCTGTAGGTCAGCTCCCGACCCGACCCGTCTAGCGTGAGCCGGACGCCGTTGGGCAGCGCTTCCGCCCGCGCGCCGGTCAATTCCAGTTCCACGCGCAGCATCCCCGGTTCGGGGTTGAAGGTTGAGGGTTGAGGGTTGAGAGGCGGCCGCTCCAGCACCACAAAGTCCTGTCGGACGCCGTCCATACTCACCGAGTATTCCTCCACCAACCCCGGCCGGCGGAATTGCACCCGCCCGTCCTGCACCGACACGCTGCCGGTGCGGGGGAGTGTTTGGTTGTCCCAGAGGAGCGGGCCGACAGCTCCGGCAGGAGCGACATCGTTGTAGCACGTCAGTCCCCAAACGTTGTCCTCAAGCTCCGGTAGGAGCGGCATCGCGCCCGGGTTGAGCACCCTGTCAGAATATGCCGCTCCTGACGGAGCTGGTCGCGCGGGCGGGCATGGGGCTCGGAGGTAGGGCGCGCAGTCCTCTGCGCGCCGCGAAGGTGGAAGGACCTCCCATGCCCCGGAGACGGCGCGCACGGAGTGACGCGCCCTACCTGCGCTCAGTGCCAAAAACCGGTCGCTCTCCACAACCTCGCGCCCGATGGCCGTGGCGCGCAGGCGGAGCTGGCCGCCGCCGGGTTCGGTGGATTCGAGCCAGAGCCCTTCGGGCGTGACGCGACCGGTCAGGCGCTGGAACACGCACCGCAGTTGCGCGCCGTCCGGCGTGGCGCTGACGGCCAGGCCGCCTCCCTGGTATTGCTGCCCCGCCACCGCGCCGAGTTGGTCCAACGGAATGGGCGCGTCCGGGGCGGCCAGGGCGCTCAAGCCCAGCGCACACACCAGCACGCCGAGGCAAACGGAATGCAACGCCAAGGCGCCAAGCCGCCAAAGCGCGGAGGGGCGGGGCAAAGCTGTTGTCGGACCGCGGGCGGTCCCCGCCCGCAGCACTCCTGTCTGCGGGAAGCGGGTCGAATTCTCCGAAGCTTTCTTCGTGGGCGGCGCGCTGCGACCGGGGACCGGTCGCGGTCCGTCCGGCTTGGCGCTTCGCGCTCCCATGCTTGTGTCTTGGCACCTTTGCGCCTTGGCGTTGAACGCGGTTTCAGAATCAAAGGTCGTTTTCATAAATCGTTGCGAGGTTGTTGATTGGTTTTCGGTTTGCCGGGACCGCAGGAGTGGGCGGGCCACTCCTGCGGTTGTTTCGTTTCGTTTGCGCATCCGGGTCTGCTGTCCCGCCCGCCGGGTTGATGCCCCGCTCTACGGCTTCCAGATGGTGACGCTGGTGTAATCGTGGTTGAGGGAAGGATCGTAGATGACCCCGGGCGGTTCGGGTGGCGGCACCACATCCGTCAGAGTGAACGTCACGTTCTTGACGTTCTTGGGCAGGTCGGTGGAGAAAATGCACCGGCCCGTTTCGTCGGTGACCAGCGGCGTGGCCGCGACCCCGTCCCATGTGCCATGCACCGTGGCCCCGGCCACCGGCGCGTGGACGACATCGTGGATGGTCACCCGGACTTTGGCCGTCCAAGTGCCCCCGGAGGTTGAGCGCCCCCACTCCAGATAGCCGAGGTGGATGCTCGGGTCGGGAATGACGATGTTGTTGGTCACCAAGACCGGGCCTTCCAGGCTCATTGCCTGTGCGCCATCCGTATCCGTGGCCACGGCCATCAACATCGCCTCCCCATCGGGACTTTGGGTCGTGTCCCAGGTGAAAACCCAGTTGCCGTCAGAGGGCGTGGCTTGACCGAGGAGTGCGTTGCCATAAACCAACTCCACCGTCGCCACCGGCCCCAAGCTCAACACAGACACGGCAACCTCGGTGACGTTGCTGACGATGATCGGATACCACCACGGGTCCGGGTCGAAATAGGGTTCGAGCATGCGGACCGAGGGCCGAAGCGTGCCCTGGTTGTTCACGCCCACTAGCCTTGCTTTGCCGGCAAGTTGCGCGGTGCCTTCCGTCGCCACGGCCACGAGCGTGCGAACGCCATCGGCGTTCAGCGTGGTGTCCCAATTCAAGGCCCAGCCATCCGAGCCATCCGCATCCTCGCCGATCATCAGACCGTCGAGATAAAACTGCATGGCCGTCGCGCTGGAGGCCGTGGTCGTGGCCTGCACGGTGACCGTGCCGGTCACTTTCCTTGCGTCTGCCGGCGTGACGAGGCTCACTGTGGCGGCCTCATTCGAGTAGAGCAGGTTGGGCACGTTGAGCAGCGGTTCCGCGAAGTCGTCGAATCTGCATTCGTACCAGATGAAGTCGTAGAAACACGCGTAGTGTCTGGGCTGCCAGCCGGCATCGCGGATGGCGGCGCAAACCGCCTCCACGCCTTCTGCCGTCTTGGTCAGGCCCTGCCGCGCGATGTAGAGCGCGGCGGCGCCAGCGGCATGCGGCGCAGCCATGCTGGTCCCGGACATCGTGGTGTAACCACCTTTGGACATCAGATAGGTCGAATAGATGTCCACGCCCGGCGCGCACACGTCCACGATCTCGCCGAAGTTGCTGAAATAGGCGAGGGTTTCATCCGCATCCCAAGTCGTCGCCATCGGACCAAAGCCAGCCGGCAAACCGTCCGTATCGGCCAGCGCCGAAACCGTCAGCGCCGTCGGCTCTGAGGCGGGGGAATACCAGGCTGCGGGATAGGCCGAATTGCCCGCCGCGACCACGAACACGACACCCGCCTGCGTGCCCGCCTTGACCGCGTCGTTCATCGCTTGCGAGTAACGTCCGCCCAGGCTCATGTTGGCGACCTCGAACGTGTCGGCGCGTTGCGCCACCCAGTCCACGCCGGCGAGGATCACGGAGAGACTGCCCCGCCCGCTCGAGTCCAGCACTTTCACTGCGGTCAACCTCACCCCGGGCGCCACGCCGACCACACCGATATCGTTGTCCAACGCACCGATGGTGCCGCCCACGTGCGTGCCGTGACCGTGGTCGTCCTGCCAGTTGCTGTCGGACTTCATCTTGTTTGCGTTCAACTGGTAGAAGCGGACGCCGCCCGGCATGACGTTCAGGTCCGGATGCGTGCCATCCAAGCCGGTGTCAATCACCGCCACGTCCGCGTCCACCGTGAGGCCGCTGCCAATCAGCCCCGGCACGGCCGCAGCCGCACTGCGCCGGATGCCCGTGGGCACGGTCTGTTGAAACGCGGTATAGATTTGGTCTGGCTCGACGTAAGCGACCTCCGCCCGGTGGGCCAGCGCTTGGGCGGCTTGTTCCGAGCCGTTGAAGGCAAAACCTTTGATGGCCCGCGTATAAACGTAATCCACGTCGAGGTTGTGTTGCGCGGCCAGAGCTTTGGCGGCGCCCGGTGTGTCGCGGGTGTCCTGCTTGAGGACCGCAATGTAGCGTCCCGGGATGACTTGCGCCGGGAGCGATCCGCTGAAGACCAGCATGGCCACGGCCAGCCAGGCCAGCGGGGAGTGTGTTCTTCTGTAGTTTGTGTTCATTGTTGTTTCCTGTTTTTGGTTGTTGCTTCGTATGTTTGATAAAGTGTCTTCGTGTCCGGGCTAACGGGCACGTGGTTCGCTGCCCGCAAGGCTCTTTGGCAGTTGGAGGATGGTCCGTTACAACGCCTCGGTTTCAGTTGAGGCACTCATATCTGGTGCAACCAGCTTATAGCGAATAGTGAAGACCGGTGCGGTTGGGTCGAATTCCGGCAAGCGCACGATGCCGCAGGTGTCGGCTTCAGTTCGAAAGACAAAAGTGTTGGTTCGACTACCGTTAAGTTGCCAAGACTGGCGACCGGGGTGGGGGGGCACGTGAATTGCAGGTTGGGCGAGAATTTCCTCGGCAGTTGCCTGTTCCCACCATTGTTCGGCCACGGGGAGGAACACCATGCGCCGCGTGAACAACCACTGGGTGCCGTTCGCGTAAGTCACCACAAACAAATCCGGCCCATGGGTGCGCAGCCAATCCCGGTAAGCGATATGGCCGACCAGGTGATCATAGTCCGGCTCGGTCAGGCACAGTCCAGTCTCGAAGTCGAGCCAACGTGTGCAGCCCTTTTCATAAGACACCGGCAAGCGAGCCTCCAGTTCCTGGCCTTGAGGCAATCTGGTCGCCAGTGCCGGAGACGCGGTTGTCAGAATTCTCAGCGGTAGCTGCCCGAAATTGGGCGGAGCACTCGCTGCCAATTGCAGCATCTCCTCCGTTGCATCCACCGAAAACTGAAGCGACGCCAACTCGCCCTCACCGTTGAAGGTCCAGATTCCGTTGCCGCCGTGAAGCACCGCGAGTTCGAGAGGAGGCAAGATGAGGTTGTCCCGCCGCAGGGTTTTAATCAGACACACTGCCCGCTTGCAGGCCGGTGGTTCTACGCTGACCAAGGCCGTGCCGAATTCCAGGCCTGCGGCGCGCAGTTGCTGGGTCAGCTCCCGTGAAAGCTTCGCATCGAGAGCGGCCAGTCGGGTACTGTACGAGGCCACGGCGGCGGTTCGATACGGTGGGCCTGTTCTCACCGCCAGACTGGCAGCCAATAGCAGAGCCACCAACAAAGCTGCGATGATCCAAACCGCTCGATGGCGGGTAGAGGTTGCAGCAGGAGCACCCGCCAAAGTTCCCACGGTTGACTGCGGTGGTGTCCGGCCTGGCCGGTCCAGCACCGAAGCCGGAGCGCCTTGGGGTGCCGCTTGCCCCAGGACTTTGCCAACTGAAAGGATGGATGTTTTCATAGATTTGCTTTTCCATTTGTTGATCTGTTCACCAAAACGTGCCGCACTCCCGCGCGCCGATCAGGCGGCAGGAGGGCAGCCCGGAGCACGCAATGCTGCCTCCAGTTTATTGCCGTTCTGAGATTGCATGAGCCGCTTATTGGTCAATGGTGCAGAACCGTGAAGGGTTCAGATGTTTCGAAAGCCCGTGCATTTCATCTCGTTACCAAACTTTCCACTGCCTCTGCCTTGTTAACTGGCCGTTGCCAGATGCAGGGTTGGGTTTTGGGCGGGCTTCCCACGTGTCCGGCGATGGTCCCCTTGGCATTGATGGCAGTGGCTGTGTTGTTGCTGCCATCACTTGCAATCGGCAGCCATGACAGCCCGGCGCCGATACTCCAAACAAACGAACGTTGCTCGCCGGTTACCAACCTGGCTTGGCCGATAACTGTGCCTTGATCATTGATTCCAGTCGCAGCGCTATGCGCCATGCCCTCTAAACTCGGTAGCAGCACGAGTTTGCCCGCCTTATCCCACAAACACGCCCGCCATTCATCCGGTTGAAACTCGATTGCGCCAACGATTCTGCCTTGATTACAGATGGCTTTGGGCATTGCCGATAAGGCGCCGGCCTGCTCGACTTCCCTCAGTCCCTCACGCTCCGTCCAGGAGAAGACCTGAACACCGCCACCCTCCTTCAGATAACGACCCGCGACCTTGCCCGTGGCGTTGAGCGCGTAAGCCGCGCTCCATTGTCCCTTTGGACAGATTCCCTTGAGGCGACCATTTCCCCCACTATAGAAAGCGCGGAGGAAACCCCCGTGATCGACAGAGATGCCAGCAACTTCACCCGCATCGTTAAGAGAAACGCTGAAACTGGCGCCGCCACCCAAGTCGCCGATCTGCTTGATGCCAAGGGCCTCGCTCCAACGAAAAGCCCGGGCCCGTCTCCCGGCATCCGTGGATTGACCAATGACCGCCCCTGAGTTGTTCAGCGCCCATGCCTGACTACCTTCACCACCGCACGTACCCAAGTCGCGCATCCCGGCTTTGGCACACCAAAGAAACGCGTGCCATTCATCCTGTGCGGTAAGCGAGCCTCCGATCACCTGGCCAAGGTCGTTAATGGCAACCGCGCGACTCGACGGGCCGCCCAACGTCCCTAACTCCAATACTCCGCCCTGTGCCGACCACAGGAGCGCACGTTTGTGACTGTCGGCTGAATTCGCCTCAATTAACACCTGGTCGGCGGCATTGATGGCCACTGCTTTACCTGCCCGCCCTTCCAACCCATCCAATACGCGCAACTCATAAGGCTCACTCGCGGTATGCGTGAGCGTCAGCGCCAGAAGCCCCGCCGCTGCAAATGCCCACCATGCTCGACCGCCATTGCCATGTTTCATTGTTCTCACACCGGTCCTTTCGCTATTGCCTGTCAGTGCATCGGTAATTCGCTGCAATCGCAGGCGGTTTGTCCCGCTTATCAACTCCCAACTCAGCCCGGGCCAATCCCACGCACTACCTGCCGGTTCATCCAGACAGCGTCAGTCACGCCCACGCTCGGCCCTCATTGTGACATCCGATTTTCCGGGGTGGTTTGTGCCAACTTTTTTGAAGAATTATTTTCACCACGGAAGACACGGGGGGGGCACGGATAAAACGCCAGGACGCCAAGGCCCAAAGCCGAGAAGAACGAAAGTGTGCAGAGGGCGAACATTTCGGCGAAACGTTTCTACCAGGAGCGCGGACATTTCTGTCCGCCAGTCGGAGAGGATGCACACGGGCCGACAAGAATGTCGGCGCTCCGGCTGGGGTGCAGCACCAGCCGCGCTGCGTTGGGTCGCGGGTTGTCGAACCTGCGCTCCGGGGCGGGCGCGGTGGACTTCTCCGTTGCCGCCTTCTCGAACGCAGCCAGCTTTTGCTTCCACTCGGCGGCGTGAGCGGGGCAATCCGTGGCTTCGTAAAGCTGCACCAGCCGCCGGAGTCGCCACGGCTCAAACGTCGGGGGATTCATGGCTCGACGGTCAGCGCGACCAGGAAGGGGGCGGCTTTGGCATTGGCAGAAGCCGCGAAGCCCAGGCTCTCGATCCGGCGGCCGGGCTGGGAGTTGGTCCAGACCGTGTGATAGAGCTGCAACGTTACGCCGGGCAGCCACAAAGATTGCCAGGCTGGTTTAGGCGCGCCTGGCTCGGGTGAATCGAGCAGCCAGGATGAAACGGCTTTGCCATAGATGATGGGAATTCGCTCGGTTTCGCCGCCGCCATAACGTATTACGTAGCAACCAATCTCCGCGCCTGGAGCGTCCGGCAGGTCCGCGGCATGCAGGAAATGAAGCTGGTGGCAGGTACGGGACAAAGGTATGAAGCTTGGGAAAGGAATCAGTCGCAACTGCGGGTTCATGGTGTTGGTGCCGCGCAGTTGAATCAGGGCGCGGACGTCGAAGGCGACGCCGTCCAAGTTGACGAGTCCTTTTGGCAGCGCACGCAGATCCGCCCGGTATAGGTCCTGAGGCAGCCAGTGGTCCGCTAGGGTGGCATTGTAAAGCGGCGAAAGATCAATCAGTTCCACGGGAGTCCGTGGATCACGAAGCGGGACGTTCGTCAATTTCAGCCAATCGGCCTGCGCCTCTGTGTAGCGTTTCTGGCGGCAGAGGAAACGGTAACGCTGCCACTTTGCGTTGTCAGGCCAAACACGTTGAGGGACCGCCTCATGCGGTTCAACTGCCTGGTTGTAGTCGCCGAGTGCCTCCTCGTTGCGTCCAGCGCGTTCCAACACCTTGGCGCGGAGTATCCAGTAACCGGCATTCGGTGGATCGGTCAGGTGGCTGGCTGTTGTTTGCATCATGGCCAGGGCGCCTTCAAAATCACCCGTCTCTGCCAGATAGTCGGCCCGTCTCATGCCGGCGCCGTATTTGTCGGTCGAAAGCGCCGAGAGCCGTTGGGTCTGCCAATCCAATTGCGCCAGTTGCTTTGGCGTGTTCGTGCAGTCACTCGACATTACCTGGAACACCCAAGCCGCGTAGGCATCAGGGTTTGGCGGGTCCAGCTTTAACGCCGCACGGAGGTTTCCGAGCGCCTGTTCCGGATTCCAACTGCTGTAAGACTTCTTGACTATGTGTTGAACGAATGTTGCTCGGTCCAGCGAACTCGAGGGTGAAGCGGATCGGGAAAAGCGATCGGCACAGAACCATTTGGCCCACTGGGAAAGAGCATCTGTGTCAGGCAACTGTTCGATCTTCCGACGCCACTGGAGAAAGGAGCCGGCGGGCACGTCTTCAAGGATTCGGTTGGAGGTAATGCGCTGGCCCGCGACGGCTTCAGCGAGGTCCGGCAACCACTCTGGCGCCGGCCCTGGGACGCGAACGATTTCCCAAATCTGGCACGTGCGGTCGAGCGGTACCGTGAGGATTCGGCCGCCGTCCGGGCTGAAGTGGGCGGAGGAAAGTCGCTGATTGTGACGGAAGGCATGGATGGGCAGCCCGGTGGCGGCGTCCCACAGCCGGGCGGTGCGATCATCCGAGGCGGTGAGGACCAAGCGACCGTCCGGACTGAATTCCGCGGCGACGATGGCGGCAGCGTGCCAAAGAGGCTCGGAAACCGGCGTGCCGCTCCGCGCTTCCCACACCCGTGCAGAATAGTCTATGGAACCCGTCACGATCCAACGGCCATCCGGGCTGAAAGAAGCCGAAGCAACGCGAGCCTGATGACGGATCGGTGTTCCGAACAATTGACCATCCGGCAGGGACCAGACGCGCACCGCGTGGTCAGTGCAAATCGTGAGCGCCCAGCGCCCATCGGGACTAAAATCGGCAAACATGACGGATGCGGGATGCGACAGTGCCGGAGCGAGCGGCTGGCCGGTCTGCCAGTCCCAGAGGCAGGCTTGGGCCGCAGCCCCCGCGGTGAGTACCTGCCGCCCATTGGGACTGAACCGCGCGCTCAACACGGCGCCGCTGTGAGACATAGCCGGCCCCAGCGGCTCACCGGTGCGGGCATCCCAAACCCGGGCCGTGCCGTCGTCCGATGCCGTAACGATACGAAGGCCGTCTGGGCTGAACTCAGCCGTATGCACGGCAGCCAAATGCTTGACCGGCCGGGCGGCCAACCCGCCGTCCACCACGCGCCAGATGCGCGCCGTGCCATCGGTGCTGGCGGTCACGAACCGTGTTCCATCCGGACTAAACCTGCCGGTCATTCCGCCGGGGCCACATTGGTACTCTCTTGGGCAGGGCAGGGGCGAGGAACTGAGCGCGTCCCACATCTTGATGGCGGTTGAGATCGTCAAGACTTTTTGACCGTCCGGGCTCCACGCTGCCTGACGAAACGCCGCAGAATCCTCGAACCAGTGGTGCAGGGGTTGTCCCGCCTGCACGTCCCAAACCTGCACCGTGCCGTCAGTCGAGGCGGTGACGACGCGTCGGCCGTCTGGACTGAATTCGGCGCGCCAAACAGCACCGTGGTGAGTCATGGGTTCACTGAGCGGTTCACCGGTGGAGGCATCCCAAACGCGGGCGGTGCCGTCACTGGACGCAGTGACAACCCGTTCGCCCTCCGGGCTAAACCGGGCCGAACGCACGAACGAATTGTGCCGGAGGGGTTTGGCCAGCGGCTGGCCGGTGAAACCATCCCACAGCCGCCCCGTGTGGTCAAAGGAGGCGGTCACGAGCCGGTTGCCATCGGGACTGAAACTCGCAGTCACAACGATGCCTTCGTGACGCAACGGCGGCCCCAGAGGAGCGCCGGTTTGCGCATCCCAGAGTCGCGCCGTTTTATCTGCCGAGGCGGTCGCGACCCTCCTGCCATCGAAACTGAACGAGCCGTGCTTCACTGAACTGCCATGCGGCATCGGTTGTCCGTTGGGCAGGCCCGAGGCGACGTCCCAGACTCGGGCAGTGCCGTCGTCCGAGCCGGTGAACAACCACTTTCCGTCGGGACTAAACTCAATGAAGTTCACCCACTCGGAATGTGGTTTTGTTACCTTCGCCGGTTGGTCATTGGTGCTGTTCCAAAGCCTGACGGTGCCGTCTTTACACCCGGTGGCCAGCCATCGGCCGTCCGGGCTAAAAGCCAGGGCAGTTACCCAATCCGAATGGCCGAGCGGCGGCGTCAGAGGCTGGCCGGTGTGGGTGTCCCAAATCCTTGCCACGTTATCACTGGCGCCGGTCGCCACCTGCCGGCCATCCGGGCTGAACACCGCGAACATTGGGAACAGCCCCCCGGTGAACTTGCTTCTATCCGCAAGATTCTGCTCATGCTGCATCGGGGCAAACAAGGGCTCGCCAGAGAGTGCATCCCAAAGCCGCGCAGAACTGTTTCTGGTTACTGTTAGAATCCGGCGTGCATCTGGGCTGAACTCAGCGAAGAAAACATCATCGTCGTGTAAAAGCGGCTCCAGTACCGGCAGCGGGAAAGATCGCTGGGTCATTTCGTTCACGAGCCATTCCGTAAGCGCGCGGTCCTTGGGATTTTGCCGGACGAGCAGCGCCAGATTGGCCAGTCCTTCGCTGGCTTTGTCACTGCCGAACAATTCCTGGGCCTGTTGGATTTCCATCCGGCGGAGCAGTTGTTCGGCGCGCTGCCGCTGTTCCATCTCCTGCCAGGCCATCTGTTCCGCTCGCGCCTGTTGCTTCTCCGCTTCTGTTTCCGCCGCCACCGCCCGGTCGCGTTCCTCGCGCGCCTGCCGAAATCCAATTAAAGAGGCGATCAGGCCCGCCACCAGCGCCACCGACACGCTCGCCGCCAATGCCACCCCCATCCGGTGCCGCCGCACGAATTTCCGCGTCCGATACACCGTCCCCGGCGGGCCAGCTTTCACTGGCTGATGCTCAAGATGATGCCGCAAGTCCTCCGCCAGCGCGCTGGCCGTCTCGTACCGCCGCGCCCGGTCTTTCTCCAGGCACTTCATCACAATCCAGTCCAAATCTCCATGCACCAGCCGTGTTAGTGTCGCCGGTTCCGTCTGCCGTTGCTGCGCCACCTTGGTCAGCTTGTCCCCCAACGTCCGCAGCCGTGTCGAAGGCTTCGGCGGTTCCACTTCCCGAATCTGCAGCCGCACTTCATCCAGCGCCGACCGGCTTAACGTCTCCTGGTCAAACGGCGTCACCCCGGTCAGCAATTCGTACAGCAACACCCCCAGCGCGTAGATGTCGCTGCGCGTGTCAATGTCCACGCCGCTCAACGCCGCCTGCTCCGGACTCATGTACGCTGGCGTGCCCACCATCTGCGCAAACGCTGTAAACAGCGTGTGTTCGGTGAGCTTCTGTCCGAGCGCCTTGGCCACGCCGAAATCAATGATCTTGGGCACCGGCTTCCCGTCAATCACCGTGACGAGAATGTTGGAGGGCTTGAGGTCGCGGTGGATGATGCCTTTCTGGTGGGCGTGTTGCACCGCCCGGCAGACTTGCATGAACAGTTGCAGGCGCTCGTCGGTGGTCAGGTTGAACTCATCGCAGTATTTGGTGATGGCAATGCCCTTGACCAGTTCCATCACGAAGTAGGGCCGGCCCGTAACGCCGGTTTTCCAACCGGCCTGAACCGCGGCGCCGTCAGCGTTCTTCTGCCCGGCGTGGGATGCCCACTCGCCGACTGGAAAGTCAGCGCTACCGCCGGTAACGCCCGCATCCAGAATCTTCGCGATGTTCGGATGGTCCATCAAGGCCAGGGCCTGCCGCTCGACTTCGAAGCGGGCGATCACCTCTTTGGTGTCCATCCCCGCCTTGATGATCTTGAGCGCCACCTTCCGGTTCACCGGCTCGGTCTGTTCAGCCATGAATACGACGCCGAAGCCGCCCTCCCCGATGCGCTCGAGCAGTTTGTAGCGACCGATCAGCGTGCCCGGACTTTCCCCGATGGTTTGCTCCTGCTCCTCCAGCATGTCGGATCCCAGAAACGGCCCCGCGCTTTCATGGGCCGCGAGCAGTCTTTCCACCAAGGAGCGCAACTCAGGGTCCGCGCCGCAGGCTTTCGCGACAAAGGAGGCACGCTCCTGCGGGTCGTCCTGCTCCAAGGCGTCGGCAAAGATTTCCCGCGCCAGCCGTTTCTGCTCGGCGTTCATCCTAATCACTCATCCGCTTTTTCTGTCTGGTTTGTGCCAGGAGCTTTTGACCCCGGATCAATACCCGCCGGGGAAGACTGGATTTCCTTGAACAGGAACGCCCGGGCAAAGCTCCAAAGTCGGTCAGCGGTACGCTTGCTCACACCCAGGAGGTCGGCGGCCTGTTGCTGGGTAAGCCCGGCAAAGAAACGCACGTTGACCAACTCAGCCGCCTGGGGATCGAACTGTTCGAGTTGGGCAAGCGCTGCATCCAAGGCCAGCAATTCCTCGGGGCGCATGGGCTGGGCCAGTTGCACTTCCTCCAGGTCCACGCGTTGGAGGTGGCCGCCGTGCTTGGGGCGTTGCTTGCGACGGGCGCGTTCGACCACGATGTTGCGCATGGCTCGGGCGGCGGCGCCGAAGAAATGGCGGCGACCTTGCCACTTGGGGGCGGAGTCGGCTCGATTGGCTCGATTGGAAGGCATCAGCCGAAGCCAAGCCTCGTGGACCAGGGCAGTGGCTTGAAGGGTCTGACCCGCGGGCAGCCGGGAAAACTCCGATGCGGCGAGGCAGCGCAATTCTTCATAGACCAGGGGCAACAACTCTTCCGCGGCGCGGGTTTCACCCTGCTCCAAAGCCGTCAACAATTGCGTGACGTCACTCATGGCGCCTCCGCCAGCGGGTTGGCCGTTGGAATTGCTCCAAACCGACTTTGCGCCGATGCGTTGAGGCTGGCAAGAGCCATTCTCAGGCGAATCTCGGGGAGAATTGTCGTTCGCGAAGCCCTGGTTCGGTAGGCGATGGTGAAGCCAGGTAAAACTGAGTCGAGTGCGGGATGGCAAGGCAACGATTCGGATGCGCAGGAAGATTTTGCGTGAACGGTTGGCCATTGGGGAATACGATGGGGACGGAGTCAGTTTATGAATGCATCCAAACAGCAATCTATTTCCCAGACCTCGCCTCACGGGCGGGTGACCTTTCTGGAGGGGCGCGGTGACCTGCCCATGGTGGAAATTGCCACGCCATGGAGCGCTGCCGAGATTTATCTGCACGGGGCGCAGGTAACGCATTTCCAGAAGCAGTGCGAGCCGCCGCTGTTGTTCCTGAGTCAGTGCAGCCGGTTTGACACCGTACATCCGATTCGCGGTGGCATTCCGATCATTTTCCCGTGGTTCGGCAAACCCGCCGACAAACCGGGCCAACACGGGTTTGCGCGGGTCAAGGATTGGGAGTTGTGCGAAGTCACATCGCCCGCGGATGGCAGTGTGACGTTGCGCCTGCGGTTGCCGGAGTGCAAACCGTCGGTGGACTGTGCCGCGTGCGAGGTTGAATACGTGGTCACGGTGAGCGATACGCTGACGGCGGAGTTGCGGGTGAGCAACAAGTCCGGGCGCGAGTTTGAGTTCGAGAATTGCCTGCACACGTATTTTGCCGTGGGCGACATTCAGGCGGTGAAAGTCACGGGCCTGAAGGGTGTCGAGTACTTGAACCAACCCACCGGCTTCTCGCGGCATACGGAAACGGCGGACGCGATCCGGTTTGCCGAAGAGGTGGATCGCATCTATCTCGCCACCGGGCATCCGGTGGAAATCTGCGATAAGCGATTAAAGCGGATCATTCGGGTGGAGAAGGAAGGTTCAAATTCAACGGTGGTGTGGAATCCTTGGATGGCGAAGGCGAAGGCGATGCCGGATTACGGCGACGATGAATTCAAGGAAATGGTTTGTGTGGAATCGGGCAACGTCGCGGCCAACAAAGTGATCCTCCCGCCGGGGCAGACTTCGCGGCTGAAAATCAAATTGAGCAGCCGGGCGTTGGCGTAACTGCGGCGCGGCGGGAAGTTTCCTGTTCACTGGGCCAGCGGCAATGACTGCCCGTTGAGTCATGGTCACTCCAACCCCAGCCAGCGTCCACCGTGGTAGGTGATAAATGCCAGCACCCAGGCCAGCACTCCCATGTAGAGCCACTGAAAGAACGGCCATTTCCAGGAGTTCGTCTCGCGGCGCACCACTGCCACGGTGCTGACGCATTGCATCGCAAACACGTAAAACACCATCAGCGTCACCGCCGTCAACGCGGTGTAAACGGACGTGCCATCGGTGTGTTGTTGCTCCTGCAGGGTTTGCCCCAGGGTTCTCATGCCGGCTTCGGAATCGTCGAGTTCGCCGACATTATAGACCGTGGACATGGTGCTGACGAAGACTTCACGCGCGGCAAAGGAGGCGACAATGCCGATGCCGATTTTCCAGTCGAAACCCAGCGGTGCGATCAGCGGTTCAATCGCGCGGCCTGCCATGCCCGCGAAGCTGCGGCGCAGTTTTTCACCGGCTTCCTCCTTGTCCACCGCTGCCAGTTGTTCCTGCAAGGCGGCGAGTTGACTGGTTTCCGCACCGACGGCGGTGGGAAGACTGACGGCACTGAAGGAGTTGGTGATTTCCGCGCGCCGGGTTTCAAACTGGGCTTCCAAATCGCCGCTGCGCGGATATGTCGCGAGAAACCACAGCACGATGCTGATGCCGAGAATCACCGTGCCGGCCCGGGTCAGAAAGAGTTTCGAGCGATCCCAGATGTGGCGTAACACTACGCGGAGCAGGGGCCGTTTGTAGGGGGGCAATTCCATGATGAGCATCGGGGTTTCGCCCTTGAGCAACGTTTTCTTGAAGAGCCACGCCATGAGCAACGCCACCACGATACCAAGGAGATACATCGCCAGCATCGTCAGCCCGCGCAAACCGAGAAATCCAAACACATTGAACCGGGTGAAGCCGAGATTCAGATCGTAATTCAAATTTCCGAGCACGCGGTCGGGAATACAGGCGCCGATCAGGAGGGTGTAAACGGGCAGCCGGGCGGAGCAACTCATCAGGGGCGCCACCAGAATCGTGACCAGGCGGTCCTTTGGGTTCTCAATCGTGCGCGTGGCCATGATGCCGGGTATGGCGCAGGCAAAGGAACTCAGCATGGGGATGAAACTCTTGCCGTGCAATCCCACCCGGCTCATCAGTCGGTCCATGAGAAACGCCGCGCGGGCCATGTAGCCGGTGTCTTCCAACAGGCCGATGAAGAAAAAGAGCAGCAGAATCTGCGGCAGAAACACGACCACCGCGCCCACGCCGGCGATGACACCATTGACCAGGAGATCGCGCAAATCGCCCGGCGGTATCAGCGCTCCAATTTGATTGCCGGCCCAGGCCACGCCGTTTTCGAGCCAGTTCATGGGCACTTCTGCGAAGGTGAAAATACTCTGGAACATCACCGCCATGATCGCCAAAAAGATCAGAGTCCCCCAAAGCTTGTGCGTCACGACGCGGTCAATCCGGTCGCTGGTGGTTTCGCCGGGCGGAGACAATTCCGTGGTGACGGCCTGCTGGATTTCCGCCACGCGCGCATAACGCCATTCAATGGGTGCGCCGCGCCAATCCACGCCCTGCGCGTCGAGTCGTAGCCGTGCCGCTGCCACCGCGTCCTGAATCTTCTGGGGATAATGTGCCGCGCTGGACGCCAGCGCGCGTTCGTTGCTGAGTATTAACAACGCCTCGGCGGTGGCTTGGACGCGGCGCTCCTGAAAAGTCTCCGCCAGCAAATCCGCCAGCTTCGTCGCTTCAATACGGAACGGACCGGGAAACTGGCAGAACTGGCGCGGAGTGATTTCACGGGCTGACTGCACGGTTGCGAGGATGCAATCGCGCAATTCCTTGACGCCCTGACCGGAACTGGCCACCACCGGCACGACCGGCACGCCCAAGGTTTCGGAGAGTTTCTCAGCGTCTATCTGCTGGCCGTTGGCCTCGGCAATATCCACCATGTTCAGTGCGATGATGGTGGGGTGACCCAGTTCGACGACCTGGGTGGCGTAGTAGAGATTGCGCTGCAAGTTGGAAGCATCCACCACGACCACGATCAAGTGCGGCGGTGGCACTTCGGGCAGGCGATTGAGCAACACATCGCGCGATACTTGTTCGTCGAGTGACTGCGGGCTGAGACTATAAGTGCCCGGCAGGTCCAACACCCGGACACTCAACTCGGCGGGTGCGCCCATCAGCCGCCCCTCCTTGCGTTCGACAGTGACGCCGGCGTAGTTGCCAACCTTGGCGCGCAGCCCCGTCAAAGCATTGAACAGCGTGGTCTTCCCGCAATTGGGATTACCGGTCAGGGCAATGTAAACATCCTGCGCATTCCGTGGGGACGGACGAGGGTTCGCAATCCGATGGTCCTTTCCGGAACTGTGTGGCGCGCTAAAACTCATAGGCACGTGACAGAATACCGATTTCCGGTGGAAACCATTTGCGGAAGCTTGCTAATCTTTGACGGTGGCTTGCTGCGGGCCGCGAAGTGTTCAATCACCCCGCCCGCAGTTCGGAATTCAGGACGCATGAGTTGCCGCGGTCGCCGTGACAAGAATCTGTTCCGCCTCGTGTTTGCGCAGCGTGAGGTTGTAGCCGCGGACTTTGATTTCGACCGGGTCCCCCAACGGCGCGAAGCGCACGAGTTCGACCGGGGTGCCCACCAGCAATCCCATTTCCATCAGGCGCGGGCGGTGCTCTGGCGGCAGTTTGATTTCGGTGACGGTGGCCGTCGTGCCCAAGGCCAGCGAAGTCAACGGTTGGGGAGCGGCGGCCATGGGGTAACCTAGTTAGAGTTTCGGCACCACGGGTTCGACGAGGATGGCTTCAGCCAGGGCCTCACTCAAGGCCACCCGGGCGTTACACACCTGACAAATGATGTTCGCCCGGCTGCGGAGCAGCTTGACCTGCTGGGCTTCACAAAAGCCAATCTCGCGCAGGCGATCACGGACCTCGGGTGACGCCAACAACTGTTTGACATTCACCACTGTGCCTTCCTTGACCTTGGACAGCGGGCAAACCGTGGGATCGGCGCATTGGCCGTCCACGATTTTGCAGGACAAGGGTGTGTTCTTCACGCCCGGCCAGACTAAGTCAGGTCAGCCGGACTGGCAAGTTGCGAGTTGCCATCCATGTGGGTGGTACTGGCCATGACAGAGCGGGGTCTGCCAACTCGGTCCGCTATTCAGACGGGCGGTACGCACACCCAGCGACCGCATGAATCCTCATACAGGAGGGTTTGCTCCGCGAAGGTCTGAACGCAGCGAAACCTCACAACGGATGTGTGGTGACGTCCCTTAGCCTTTCCCAGTCTCTTTGCCCGCCCATCGGTCGCGGATCGCTCGTCTTCCAGTTGATGCTGGCTGGTTCTCGCATGGTATAGATTTCCGCGTGGCCATCGTTGAAATTGATGCCGTAGCCATTGCCGTGATTGCGCGAGGGCAGGTCGAGAAAGCGCGCGGTCCCTCCCATGTCCACCAGGAACATCCCATCATTGATACTGGCCTGATCTTCATCAAGCACCAGCCAGGTTTGCGAGGGTTTTCGCATCTCACTTTCTTTGAGGTAAACCGGCATATTGGGATTCCGAGGTCCGTTCGGACTGGTCGCCACCCAGGTGGGCGTTACGCCAAAGCTGGTACCCGCCATGAATGAGTTCATCGAGATGCTGCGTAGAATCGGCTTACCAATGTACTGTGGCAGGCCCGCACGGGCGATGCGTTTGTCCGCCGGGCAATGGTAAACATCCAGGGTTTTGGTATAGGGCCACAACGCTCCACGCTGAATGCCGGTCGGATCTGCCCCGCCATACACATAAGAACCGGGTGCGCCGCTGGATTCAGCGTTGCCGCCCGCCCACGTGTTGGTGAAACCGCCGTAAGTGGGGTAGGCCGAAACGATTCTGCCATCGTTGTCGCCCGTATAGAGCGCGCACGCGATGGCGAACTGCCGCAGATTGTTGACGCAGTAAATCCGCTGGGCCTTGAGCTTGGCTTTGCTCAACGCCGGCAATAACATGGCCGCGAGAATCGCGATGATCGCAATCACCACCAGCAGTTCGATGAGGGTAAAAGCCTTGTATCCATGCTGGCGGTGTTTCCGGTCGGCGATGGTAGCGAATAGTCTGTTCATACAAATACCGTTCATGTCTCAGTATTCATTTAGTTCATGTTGGAGGGCTTGTCCATCGCAAAACCCAATGCAGAAGGGCGCGGACGATAGCACCGCTCAACCTTAGTCCGGTGGGCACCGGCCCGCGCCTGCGTGACACGGCTGGCAGTTGATCAAGTTCCATGATGGGAACTGGCCCACAGTTCGCGCAGCGAAGTCTTAAGAATCTTCCCCGTGGCATTTCGGGGCAGCGTCGGCAGCACCACCAGCCGGCGGGGCAGTTTGTAATCCGCCAGCTTGGTCTTGAGAAACTGCAAGACCGCCTTCTCGTCCAGCACCGCGCCGTCACTGGCGGCGGCAAAGGCGATGGGTTGCTCGCCTTTCCGTGGATCGGGAACGCCGACCACCGCCGCCTCTTTCACCCCGGCAAACTGATACATCACCTCTTCGATTTCGCGCGGATACACGTTGATGCCGTTCACCAGCAGCATGTCTTTCTTACGATCGGTGATGTAGTAATAGCCGTCCGCGTCGCGATAGCCGATGTCGCCCGTCAACAGCCAGCCGTCGCGCATCACCTTGGCGGTTTCCTCGGGCAGATTCCAGTAACCCATCATCACGTTGCCGCCGCGCACGCACAGTTCGCCGGTTTCATTCGTTCCCAGCATGCGCCCTTCGTCGTCCTGAATGCTCACTTCCACATTCGGAATGGGTATCCCGATCGAGCCGGGTTTGTGCTCGCCGCGTAACGGATTCTTCGTTACCACCGGGCTGGCTTCGCTCAAGCCATAACCTTCGATAAGTGGAATCTTGTAGCGGTGCTCAAACTCCTTCAACACTTGCACCGGCAACGGCGCGGCCCCGCTCACGCAAATGCGGAAAGGGAGCGTCAGCGCCATCGGCGCGTGTGTGAGCGTGCGGTAAAACTGCGGAATGGCCGGCAGAATTGTCGTCTGCCGCTGGCAGACCTCGGCCAGGATATGCTTGGGCTGGTTCACCGATTTCACGAGCACAAGCGAAGCTCCCACCAACAGCGGCAACAGAATGCCCACCGTGAGCATGTAACTGTGAAACATCGGCAACAACACCGCGAAGCGGTCCTGGTCAATGGTTTCCAGCACCCGCCGACAACTCTCGACGTTGTGCAGCAGGTTGCCGTGCGAAAGCATCGCGCCCTTGGGCCGGCCCGTTGTCCCGGAAGTATAAATGATCACCGCCAGGTCGCTTTCAGTCGCCGCCGACAACTTGAACTCTGGACTGGTCGCACCGAGTTCCGCTGTCGGCTTCTGAAAATCTTCGACCTTCAGAATCTTCAAGCCCGGGCACGCCGCCGTCAGGGCCGCGGCATGAATCCCCAACTCCTCATCGGTGATCATGACCCGTGCGCCCGCGTCTTGGACGATGTAGCTGACTTCGTCCGGTTTGAGAAAATTATTGATAGGCACCACCACGGCCCCGGTGTTCAAAACGCCGAACAGAGCCGGAATGAACTCCGGCCGGTTCTTCAGCCACAACGCCACCCGGTCCCCGGGCTGAACCCCAAACTGCGCGGCCAGTTGTTGCGCCGCCATCAGCGATTGTTGCCGCAACGTGGCGTAGCTGAATTCGCTTTCGCCCCAAAACATCGCGGGTTTGTCCGGGCGGTTCCTGGCCGAAATGTCAAATGCGAGTGCTAGGTTCATGCTGAGAGTCTAGGCGGGCCGGTGAATTGTTGGCAAGTTGGCAATGCGCCGGGTGCGGCATTTCCTCCCTGACCACCCGACTGGCGCTCGCGTCGAGTTCCACCCATCCGCACGCGAAACGTGACAGCCCGCAGTCGGCACTCATATACTCGTCTCGTGATTGATACGAACGATTTGCTGGCTGCTTTCCTTCCTGTTGTGTGCGCCGCTGACTGGATAGCCGTGGACACCGAGGCGGACAGTCTGCACGCCTATCCGGAAAAGGTTTGTCTCATTCAGATCAGCACCGCGGCCGGCGACCGACTAATAGACCCGCTCGCGCGCATTGACATTGATCCTTTGCTGGATGCGCTTACGGCCCATCGGCTCATCATGCACGGCGCGGATTACGATTTGCGCCTGCTCCGCAAACATCACGAATTCGTACCGGGCGCCATCTTCGACACCATGCTGGCCGCGCGGCTGTTAGGTGACCGGCAATTCGGCCTCAGTTCCCTCGTGGAAAAGTATCTCGGCGTCAAACTGGAGAAGGGCCCGCAGAAGGCCAATTGGGCTCGTCGTCCACTCACCGAACGCATGGAGAAATATGCCCGCAACGATACGCACTATCTCAAACCGCTTTCCGACAAACTGAGACACGAACTCGAACAATCCGGCCGGCTCGCCTGGCACGAGGAATCCTGCGCCCGCCTGATAGATGAATCCACCCGCATAGCTCCATCGGACATGGATTCCGTGTGGCGCGTCAAAGGCAGTCACGCTTTGAGCCGTCCCGCGCTCGCCCTGCTGCGCGAGATTTGGCGCTGGCGCGAAGCCGAAGCCGTGGCCGCGAATCGTCCACCCTTTTTCATGTTGAGCCATGAACTAATGGTGGACATTGCCGAGGCCGTGGCGAATTCAAAGCCCGTTGACGCGCTCATTCCCCGGCACCTCACCCCGCGCCGGCGCGACGGATTGGCCGACGCCATCCAAAGGGGGCTGGAACTCTCCACGGATCAGCATCCCGAATTCATCCGGCACCGCAGCCGGCGTCCCAATGAAGCCGAGCGGCGCCGCTACACGGAACTCGAGCGGCGTCGCAACGCCCGCGCGCATGAACTGGACATTGACCCCACGCTCATCGCCAGCCGCGCCACGCTCGGCGATCTCGCGCGCAATTGGGATAGACACGCGCCCGAGTTGATGAAGTGGCAGCGGGAGTTGTTGCAGGCTTAACAGCCCGACATAGAATCCCTGGCTTTGTTGGAGACAAGGTAATGAGTCTGCAATTCTCGCGATGCGGCGGAGAGGATTGTGAGAGAGTCCTGACGTCGTCTCGAAGACTCTTGTGGCTCAGTCAAGCCATGCGATGATTGACCGGGCGCAGACCATTTGATAAAGCCCGTGGGAGAAAACCGCCGCGGCGGACTTCGATAACAAATTATGCACTTGCATCAAGGTAAACTCGGGAAGTCCGGTGGGCCACAGTATTGGTTGCAGGACATTCCTTCCCATGTCAGCGGACACCTTCAGCGGGTGCAGGCATGTCCGGTGATTCTTCAAACCCCTTACGGCCCGGTGGAAACACCGTTCATTGCGGTTGAGCCGAATCGCAAATTCGTTGGGGACAAGATTGTGAAGGCGAATGCGCAGCACTACCGAATTCAGAAAGGCCAATCCAAGGTGTCAATTGGGGAGGCCATTTGGACCTGGTTTGCATTGAGACAGGATGCCGAGTTGGAGCGGATTGATATAGAAATCTCCTTTGACCGGCAGAGTCGTTTGATATTGGTTCCGCTCCGCGTTAAATATCGGGGCATCAATCGCGTCCAGAACCTGCCGCTGAGTAGCGCCCCGCTTTCCTTCAACGCGAAACATCAAAGTGAACTTTGGAAAAGCCAAATCGAACGATGCCAAAAGCGAACTCCGGAGGCGTTCAGTTGGACTGCCGACCAGTTTAAGCGTTTTCTTCATCAGCGCGGCCAACCGCGCGCGAAGGGAGCGGATGAACGAGATTTGTTGCGGCTGGCAGGTGCGTTCGACCGTTTGGGGCTGAGGATCGGGCCATATCTCAAGACAGGGTACGATTGCCCGGAATCGCTTTTCGCCTTCCTGAATTTTCCTGAATATCCCTGCCCGTTGGAGGTGAAGACCCGATCGGACGGGTTCAAGTATCAAGTGAGGAATTACCCGAGGTTGCCGCGAGTGGTGGTGCTTTGTCTGCACCACGACTTGGCGCATCCGCCGCAGCATGTGGATGTGGTCGAGGTCGCGGCGCTGGGAAAGTATTTGTCAGCATGAACCGCCGCAACCTGATCCAGCCCATTCTGGAAGCAATTCCTGCTGAACGACAGGCAGGCGCACGGCATTACGGGGTGCATCCCTACTTTACCCGCCGACCCGCCAACGTGGTGCGAAAGTATATTGAACGGTATTCGGAAGCAGGCGACGTGGTGCTTGATCCGTTTGGTGGCACGGGAGTCACCGCCATTGAATCCTTTCTGCTGGGACGGAAGGCCATCCAAAACGACCTGAATCCGTTCGCCAACTTCATTGCCCGCAATATTGCGGACACCACGCTGCCCTCCGTCATGCCTCTACGGCAGGCATTTGCCCGCGTGCAGGCGGCTTGTGAACAACCGTTACGTCATATCGAAGCGGATGAGAAGGCCGCCCAACAGGCGCTCAACGAATTGCCGCTCCCGGAGAATATCAGGTTGCCACGAAATTCGGATGCGGAACGTTTTTACGAGTTGTTTACACCGCGCCAACTCGCCGGACTCGCACTTATCAAGCAGGCGATTGAGTTGGAACGGGAAGGAGTCATTCGGGACTTGCTGCTGCTGGCCTGGTCGGCGTCGGTCGCCAAATTGAACAAGACGTTTCTGTCCGCAAAGGGCCGCGCCGCGAGTCGTGGCGGTTCGAGCATCTTCAGCATCTATCGCTACAAACTGGCGACCGAGTCCGTGGAATTGCCAATCTGGGAAACCTTCCAGGGTCGCTTCTTGAACGTCGTGGCGGCGAAGGAAGAAGTGTTGCAGTTCAGAGATCACCGGCGAGGGGCGGCGGGAGCTTTGCCAACGCTCGACAGCCGCAAGCATTTTCACACCTTCGCGCATGACGCAGCGACGCTGGATGAAGTCATCAAGCCCGGAACGGTGGATTACATCTTTACCGATCCGCCTTACGGTGCGTTCATCAGCTATCTCGACCTTTCCATTCTTTGGAATCATTGGTTGGGCTTCCCGGTAACCGACGAAACTCGCGAGTTGGAAACCATCGTTGGGGGCGAGCGCGACCATAGTGAAGAACACTACAAGACCAGCCTGGCTCGCAGCATCGAAACCGCCTTGCGCTTGCTGCGACCGGATCGGTGGTTTTCGCTCGTTTTTCAACATTGGGACACAAGCTACTTCGCCACGATCCTCGAGACCGCCCGCGACTGCGGTGCGGAATTGAAGGCCGCCATTACTCAGACTGGCGACGTTATCTGGTCAATGCACAAGAAGAAGAATTCCGCCAGTGTGCTGGCGGGAGAAATGATTCTCACCTTCTACAAGCCGCGCACGGTTCCTCGGCGGTCTGCTTCGGTGAAACCGGTGGTTGAAGAAGCTGCGCCTGGCATGCTGACCGAGGCTTTCGAGGCGTGTTTGGGTAATGGGATCACCAGCTTCACCAGCGAGGCACTTTTCAATCGTTTGGTGATCGAGCTCTGGCGGCGCCACGCGCTGGGTTGTTTGAATCTTGATCGCAAAGAATTTGCCAAATGCCTGGAGCAGCGCGGCTGGAACTACAACGTCCGAACGCACCTTTGGTCGAAAACCAGCTATCCAAAAGCGAAGTTCGGCGAGATGATGCTTTTCGAGGACTGAGGCCGTTGCTCATCCTGCGATGGGAGCAGGCCGGCCCAATCCGCCGCGTCAGATTGTCCGCATAAAGCTGGGTCTCGAATCTTGCTGGTATCTTCAATGATTCCACGTGAGCAATTCCACTTCGCCCGGTCAGAATGATTGAAGCCCGGCTGACTTCCCCTCGCGCCGGCTGTCGCCGGAGAGTGGGGGGCAGGGGACGGGCCGAGCAATCGAACCGGAGTTGCTTATGAGTAGTTATGCTTACGAAGCCGTGGACGGCTCGGGCCTGAGAATTCAAGGTTCACTGGACGTGGCCAGCCAGAGCGAGGCGCTGCAACGCATCAAGGAAATGGGCCTGTATCCCACGCGCGTTTGCGAGCGCCAACGCCCGTTGTTCAAGCCCGGTAGCCGCGCGGGATCGTCGGGAAGGCTCAGACACCTGTCATTTGCACTCCCGCTAATCGGCGGTCGCGTGAAACCGTCTGTCGTGGCTGTGTTCACGCGCCAACTTGCGACGTTGGTGGAAGCGGGCCTGCCATTGCTGCGCGGCCTGCGGATTTTGCAGCAACAGGAATCGGATCGCACCCTCAAGCGCATCCTCGGCGAGCTGGGTGAAACCATCGAAAGCGGCAGTTCGCTGTCGGAAAGTCTGGCCGCGCATCCGAAGGTTTTCAATCGGCTCTACGTGAACATGGTCAAAGCCGGCGAGATTGGCGGCGCGCTGGAAATCACCTTGCGGCGCCTGGCGGAGTTCATGGAAAAGGCGCAGAAGATCAAAGGCAAGGTGAAGTCTGCGATGTTTTATCCGGTGGCAGTTGTGACCGTGGCCACGGCGATATTGGGGTTGATGCTGGTGTTCGTGATCCCGCGGTTTCAGCAGGTCTTCGACGGCCTGCTCAACGGCGCGGCGATGCCGGTGTTCACCACGTTCATTCTACGCGTCAGCGAAGTCGCGCGGCAGCAAGCGCCGCTGGTTGCCTTGACGGCGCTGGCGCTGGGCGTCGGCGTGGCGCTGGGTTTGCGGACGAAACCGGGTCGCTGGCTGTTCGATCAATTCAAACTGACCATGCCGATCCTTGGCGCGGTCTTCCGCAAGGCGGCCATCTCGCGCTTTGCCCGCACGCTGGGGACACTGCTCGGCAACGGCGTGCCCGTGCTCCAGGCGCTCGCCATCGTCAAGGAAACCACCGGCAACACGGTGGTGGCCAGCGTGGTGGCCCGCGTGCTGGAAAGTGTGAAGGAAGGGGAAAGCCTCACCGCGCCGCTGCGGACTTCACGGGTGTTTCCCCCGATGGTCGTCGGCATGGTGGACGTGGGCGAACAAACCGGCGCGCTCCCGGACATGCTGCTCAAGATCGCCGACAACTTTGACGACGACGTGGACAACGCGGTCAACTCGATGACTTCGTTGCTCGAACCGATACTGATCGTTTTCCTGGCGGTCGTGGTCGGCAGCATCGTCATCGCGATGTTCCTGCCGCTCCTGACAATCATCACTGGTCCGGGTTTTGGCGGGCCGGGTGAGGCCGACTGATTGGTTCGCTACCGCACTACTTCGAAGGCAAATCCCTTCAAGTATTCCGTCTCGGGAATCATCGGAATGATCGGGTGATCGGGTGATTGCGAATAGGTCGCGACACGGCGTAATACACGCCGGGTGTCGAAAGCGGCCGAGAGCACGGTGTCCTGAAACAACTGGGCGTTCACATGATGCGAACAGCAAAATGTCGCAAGCGTACCGCCAGGCTTCAGGAGCTTCAGCGCGCGAACATGGATTTCCTTGTAACCGCGCAAGGCATCCGGCACGGAGGCGCGATTGCGTGTGAACGACGGCGGATCGAGCACGATGAGATCAAACTTCGGCACGAGCTTATCGTGCGGCGCGGTTTTGGTTTGCGCCTTGAGCCAGTCAAATACGTTCACCGGTACGGCGGAGCATCGTTCCTTCAGCCCGTTGATTTCGGCGTTGCGGAGAGAGGCCGCCACAGCTTCCGCACTTTGATCCAGCATGTGGACGCGCGCGGCGCCGGCCCGGGCGGCATGCAGACCAAACCCGCCGAGGAAACTGAAACAGTCCAGCACCTGCGCGCCTTTGGCGAATTGCGACACCGCCTGGTAATTCACTTGTTGATCGAGATACAATCCCGTCTTGTGACCGCCCAGAATGTCGGTCTCGAACTTGAGGCCGTTCAAATTCACCGGCAGCGAGCCGCTGAATTCTCCGGCGATAACGCCATTCGCCGTTTCCATGCCCTCGAATTTCCGCGAGGCCACGTCGCTGCGTTCGAGAATGGCGCGGGGTGAAAACAGTTTTTGCAGCGCGGCGATGATGGTTGCCTTGCGTTTCTCCATGCCGAGCGCG
>JAANMW010000246.1_pt1 | contig 63141 bp, 60 predicted proteins | sample 7279671 | NCBI WGS metagenome assembly JAANMW01 (sample SAMN14094541, study PRJNA606508) | bioreactor metagenome | isolation source: A lab-scale SPAN reactor treating ammonium-rich wastewater day 247 | place: Ireland: Galway | collected 2017-09-19 | reverse complement strand
GGAGTCAGAGTTCGGACTGGAACTGCGCACGCGTGATCGGGAGCGCAAGCTTCTCAAGAAGATCGAAGCGGCCCTGGGGCGCATCGAGGATGGCACCTACGGGTATTGTGAGGAGACGGGAGAGGAAATCGGCCTGAGGCGCCTGGAGGCTCGTCCTGTCGCCACTCTGTCAGTCGAGGCACAGGAACGGCGTGAGGTGGCCGAGCGCCAGTATCGGGACCGTGAGGATGGCTTCTAGCCGCCTCCCCGAATGCGGCCCGAAGTCGCCAGATGCTGCTCCCAGAACGTGCGGTCAAGACTGATCTTCACTAAGAAGATAGCGTAAGCTATTGTTTATACGCTAATTACGATTAGCCTTCTCCAGAAGGCACTACGCAGCGAACTATCTGCCCTCCAGCTTTGTCCAAAGCTCCAGTTTGGCTGGCCGGATACCACCGGCAGTCTGGAAGAAGTGGACTCCAACGTCCAGAAGGGCAGCGAAATGAACGAATCCAGGCTTATCAGGAAGTACGTCAACCGTCGGCTTTACGACACAGCTGAAAGCCGCTATGTCAACCTAGAGGATCTCCGCCGCGTCATCAATGCTGGCAGTGATATCAAGGTCATAGATCAAGGCAGCGGCACGGACATTACCACCGCCGTATTACTCCAGATCATCGGCGAGGCCGAGCGGTCCGGAGCCCCGCTGTTGACAGCAGAGTTTCTCGCAGCGCTGATTCGTCTGTCCGGCAGGGAACGCGACCCTGGACTAGGCGCACGTCTACAGACAGCCCTGCGTGCTGCCCTGACAGACAACCGCGGGACGCGATTCCCTGCCGAGGCAGATGTCAGCCTGCTCTAGTAACGTTGTGGCTGCGCTGCGCAGCGTTCCGCTACGCCGCGTCAAGGTTGCGCATACTGAGGCGTATGCGGCCTTGACGGTCGACCTCGAGCACCTTGACGCGGACCACATCTCCTTCCTGCAGTCGATCGCTTACTCGCTCGACACGTTCGTCGGAAATTTGTGATATGTGCACCAAGCCGTCCCGACCCGGGAGAATCGTGACAAAGGCACCGAAATCCATGAGGCGGGCTACCCGCCCCTCGTAAATCTGGCCTACCTCGACATCAGCCGTAATCAACTCGACACGGCGCTGCGCTTCGCGACCAGATACTGCATCGACGGATGCAATCTTTACGGTCCCGTCGTTATCAATATCAATTGTCGTACCGGTTTCCTCTGTGATCGCCCGAATCACTGAACCGCCCTTGCCGATAACATCACGAATCTTTTCGGGGTCGATCTTGATGGTGATGATCGTCGGCGCCCATTCGGACATCTTCTGCCTTGGCGTATCCAGCACCTGACTCATCTGCGCAAGAATATGCAGACGCGCCTCGCGAGCCTGCTTCAGGGCGTCGCGCATGATGTCGGCGGTGATGCCGTCGATCTTGATATCCATCTGCAAAGCAGTGACACCCTTTGTGGTCCCTGCCACCTTGAAATCCATGTCTCCCAGGTGGTCTTCGTCGCCAAGGATGTCGGTTAGCACCTGATAGCGGTCACCCTCCTTCACGAGACCCATGGCTACGCCAGCCACCGGGGCGGAGGTTGGTACACCCGCATCCATCAGGGCCAAGCTGGCTCCACAAACTGAGGCCATCGAGCTGGACCCATTGGACTCCGTGACTTCAGATACCACGCGGACAACGTAGGGAAATTTGGCCATATCAGGCAGCACGGCAGAGATTGCCCGCCGCGCCAGGCGGCCATGGCCGATCTCGCGCCGCTTCGGCGAGGACATAAACGAAATCTCGCCTGTCGCATACGGCGGGAAATTGTAGTGGAGCATGAAACGGTCCCGATGTTCGCCGCTGAGCGCATCGATGATCTGAGCGTCGCGATCCGTGCCAAGCGTCGTAACTACAAGTGCCTGGGTCTCACCGCGGGTAAACAATGCCGACCCATGCGTGCGCGGCAGCACCCCTGTTCGAATGGTAATCGGCCGCACGGTGGTGTAATCCCGGCCATCAATGCGCGCCTCGCCCTTGATCACGCGTTCCCGCACGATCCGGCTCTCCAGCGCGGAAAACTCGTCGCCAACCTGTTCGGCACTCCACGTGGGCTTCTCACCCGCAGCCAGCAGCGCAACCGCCTGCGCCTTCAACTCGGCAACGCGATTGGAGCGCTTCTGCTTCTCCCGAATCTTGTACGCCTCGTCCAACCCCTTGCTCGACGATTCCTCCACAGCCTTGCGTAGCGCATGATCAATCTGGGGTGGCTTCCAGTCCCATGCAGGCTTCCCGCACTGCTTGACGAGATCCCTGATCGCGTCGATGGCGACCCGCAGGCGGTCATGTCCGAACATCACACCGTCGAGGACAACTTCCTCCGACAGGCACTTGATCTCGGATTCAACCATGAGGACCGCAGACGAAGTTCCGGCAACGACCAGGTCCATCTGTGACTTTTCCATCTGGCTCCTGGCGGGATTCAGCACATAGCGTCCATCGATGTATCCGACGCGGGCGCCGGCAATCGGGCCGCCAAACGGCACGCCAGCAAGCGCAAGGGCTGCCGATGCGCCGATCATCGCCGGAATATCCGGATCGACTTCAGGATTGATGGACACCACGGTAGCAATGACCTGGACCTCGTTGTAGAAGCCCTCAGGGAACAGTGGCCGTATCGGCCTGTCAATCAGTCGAGAAGTCAGGGTTTCCTTTTCACCAGGGCGACCTTCCCGCTTGAAGAAGCCGCCGGGTATGCGGCCGGCAGCGTAGGTTTTCTCCTGGTAATTGACAGTGAGCGGAAAGAAGTCGCGGTTCTCACTCGCGGACTTTTCCGCAACCGCGGTCACCAGCACCACTGTCTCCGCCATGCTAACCAGAACCGCACCGTCCGCCTGCCGGGCGATTTCACCGGTTTCCAGGGTGACCTCATGCTCCCCGTAGGGGAACGAAACTTTTTTTGCCGACAGCACTGTGTCCACCTGCCTTCAAGTAATCTGAAAAGGTACCGTCATCGCGCTTCGCGAAGCCGGCGTCGTCGGGATGAAAACTGACGAATCAGCGATCGGGACCCGATCGCTCAGCGGCGCAAGCCCAGCTTGTCGATCAGGATCTTGTACCGATCGCCATCGGTGTCCTTCAGATAGTCCAGCAACTTCCGCCGCTGGTTGACCATCTTCAAGAGCCCACGCCTGGAGTGATGATCCTTCTTGTGCTTTGCAAAATGGTCGGTCAGTTCGTTGATACGGGCCGACAGCAAAGCAACCTGTACCTCGGGTGACCCGGTATCTGCAGCACCGCGGCGGTTTTCTGAAATGACTTTGGACTTCTGCTCTGCCGACAGGGACATCAGCTACTGCTCCTTGAGAACTCTCGATTTTCTGATCTTGCCTGCTTAAAACCGGCCATATTGTACCCTTGGTCCGCCATCAGTTACAGCCTGCGGAGGGCCGAGGGGAGCTAATCGAGGCACGGACCAACCGGCGCGGCAGGATCCTGCCCTGCGAGTCTCGCTCGCCAACCCCCAAGAACTGGCTGCCCGGACCGTACAAGCGAACCAGGCTGTCTTTAGCGGGCCCGGGCGCATCAACCTCGTCCACGGCCTGACCTTGCCTGAGCCGTCCAGTCTCGGCAGGCCCCAAATGAACCTCCGGCAGGGCACCCAGCGCTGCGTCCATGGGCAGCAACAGTCGGTCCAGATCCCCTGGAGATTCCACCGCAACCCGCTCAAGGTGCTCAAGATCAATCATTGCCTGGCCAGAGAATGGCCAAATGCATATCCTGCGCAGCTCGGCCACATGGGCCACGGTTCCTGCCTTGCGCGCAATGTCCTCCACCAGGGTGCGAATGTAGGTGCCTTTACTGCATCGAACCCTGAGCACCGGCACATGGGGGTCGTATTCTTCGATAGCCAGGTCCCGTATGGTGATCTGGCGTGGCGCACGATCAACCGTGTGACCTGTTCTGGCCAGCCGATACAGGGGCCGCCCATTGAGCTTCAACGCGGAATGCATGGGCGGAATCTGCAGGCTGGTCCCGAGAAACAACCGAAGCACCACTTCGAGGCTCCTCCTTTCGACTGCCTCCACTCCCCTTGCTTGTGTCAGGCCCTCAGCGTCACCTGTTGAAGTCTCCAGGCCGAACGCCAGCTGAACCCGATACAGCTTCTCGGCGTCGAGAAGATGGCCGGCCATCTTCGTTCCATCACCCAGGCAGATCGGAAGCATTCCCGTCGCCAATGGGTCAAGGCTTCCCGTATGGCCGGCCTTGTGCGCATTGAACAGGGCCTTGACCCGCTGAAGCGCACGGTTTGACGACATGCCTGACGGCTTGTCCAGGAGAAGTATCCCGTCGACCAGCCGACGTGGCCGGTGGCGTGCCACGGTATCACTGGTCATGGTCAGCCTGATGCCCAGCATTTGACACCTGCTCGGTCTTGCCGGGTGAAGGCAGAGCCACAGCCTGCTCGATCAGCCGGTCCAGGGACTGCGCCTTGGCCAAGGCATCGTCATGCCGGAAGCGCAGCTCAGGCACTTTGCGTACGCGCAATTCCCGTGCGATTGCCGACCGCAGGAATCCATGTGCCGCGCGAAGACCGGCTTCAATTTCGTTTGGCGGCGCATCCCTGCCGAGAACCGCATAGAAGACGCGTGCCACTGACAGGTCACGTGATACCTCTACCTGGGTTATCGTGACCCCGATAAGCCTCGGATCCCTGATCCGTGCAGCCAGTGCCTCCCCCAGGATACGCTGGATTGCCTCCCCGACACGACGACTTCGCGGAAACTCTCTCGGCATGCTCAGATTCCCGCACTGCTGCCTGTTGATTCGGGTGTCAGCATGCTCACAAGGTTCTGGCTACCTCGATCCGCTCGAAGCACTCGATCTGGTCGCCAACCCTGACATCATGGTAATTGCGCACGCCGATACCGCATTCCGTTCCAGCACGGACTTCCGTCACATCGTCCTTGAATCGCCGCAGTGAATCGAGCTCACCCTCGAATATCACGACATTATCGCGCAGGACGCGCACAGGATTGCTGCGCTTCACATACCCATCGACCACCAGGCACCCGGCTACGCTACCGAACTTCGGCGACCGGAAGACATCCCGAACCTCCGCCAGCCCGACTATCTGGTCGCGTACTTCCGGAGCCAGCATGCCGGTCATTGCTGATCGCACGTCATCGATCGCCTGATAAATAATGCTGTAGTACCGAACGTCGACGCCTGTAGCCTTGATGGCATCTCGCGCCGCGCCATCTGCCCGGACATTGAAACCGATGATCGTGGCACCGGATGCCGCCGCCAGGTTGACATCCGATTCAGTGATGCCACCCACACTGCTGCCGATTACCTTGACCTGCACCTCGCTCGTAGCGAGCTTGGCCAGCGCATCGCGCAACGCCTCCGAGCTTCCATGGACATCGGCCTTGATCAGCAGTTGGACTGATTTCACGCCAGACTGCAGTTGGCTAAATACATCCTCGAGCTTGGAGGACTGCTGCTGGGCAAGTTTCGTATCCCTCGTTCGCGCCTTGCGCAAGTCAGAAAGCTCTCGCGCCTGCCGCTCATCGGGCAGGACCACCGCGTCATCTCCCGCAGCAGGTATCCCCGAGAGCCCGAGCACCACGACTGGCGTTGATGCACCTGCCTCCTTGACGGGATTGGAAGCGGCATCGTACATGACACGCACGCGGCCGTACTCCTGACCCGCTAGCAGCACATCGCCCTGGCGCAGCAGTCCGCCAGTGACCAGCACCGTTGCCACGGCGCCGCGGCCCTTCTCCAGGCCAGATTCGATCACCACTCCAGTAGCCGGACCATCTCCCGGAGCAGCAAGATCCAGCAACTCGGCTTGCAACAACAGGGATTCCAGCAACTTGTCCACTCCCTCCCCGGTGCGGGCCGATACGTTCACAAATAACGTTTCACCACCCCACTCTTCGGGCACTACTCCCCGCTGAACGAGTTCGTTGCGAACGCGCTCCGGATCGGCGTCGGACTTGTCGATCTTGTTGATAGCCACGACAATGGGAACACCGGCGGCGCGGGCATGCTGGATCGCCTCTTCGGTTTGTGGCTTCACACCATCATCTGCCGCCACTACCAGGACCACAATGTCCGTCACCTTTGCGCCGCGAGCGCGCATCGCCGTGAACGCCTCGTGGCCTGGCGTATCGAGAAACGCAATCTGGCCATTCGGGGTTTCAATTCGATAAGCGCCGATATGTTGCGTAATTCCGCCCGCCTCGCCTGCAGCAACCTTGGTGCTGCGGATGAAATCCAGTAGCGAAGTCTTGCCGTGGTCGACATGACCCATGATCGTTACAACCGGAGGTCTGGACCGTAGCTCGCCGGCAGCACCGACCCTAGCGAGGATCTCCGCCTCGAGACCGCCGCTCTGGGCTGCCCTGGGTTCATGACCCATCTCTTCAACAACCAGAGTCGCCGTATCCTGGTCTATCACCTGATTGATGGTGGCCATGATACCGAGCTTCATCAGTACCTTAATGACCTCACTGCCCTTTACGGCCATCTTCTGCGCCAACTCGGAAACCTTGATGGATTCCGGAATCTCTACCGCACGCACCACCGGAGTCGTCGGCCGCTCGAATCCGTGGCGAGCGTCCACTGTGACTGCACCTCCGCGGCGGGTCGGGCGCTTCTTTTTTCTGCGGCTGCTGATGTCGCTGGCCACATGCAGCTCCTGCCGGCCATAGCGCGTTGACTTGTCATCAACCGGAGTACGCTCGGCTTCCCCGCCTGTCTTCGCCCAGCCGCGGGTATCTCCAGCCGCCCGCTCGCGCTCGCCAGTCTCTCGCTTCTTCGCCTCCTTCTGCCGGCGGGCTTCCTCCGCCGCCTTGGCTTCCTCCTCGGCCTTTAGGCGGGCCGCCTCCTGCTCGCGCGCCTCCCTCTCATGGCGCTCGCGCTCGACGCGCTCAAGCTCCGCACGCTCACGCCGCTCCTGCTCGAGGCGGGATTCCTCTTCCTCGCGGCGCTTTCGATCGACCTCTTCCTGCTGCTGCCGAGCCTCCTTCTCGAGTTCGTCACGCTTCACGTAGGTGCGCTTGCGTCGGATCTCGACGTTGACCGTCCGTGCCCTACCCTGATTGCTGGCCAGGCGAATCTCGCTTTGGGTGCGCCGTTTGAGCGTAATCTTCTTAGGCGCCCCGCCTGCTGCATTCTCCTCGCCATGACCATGGCTGCGGCGGAGATGAGTCAACAGCTCCATCTTGGCATCGTCGCTGATGACAGCGTCAGCGCCGCTGACGCTGATTCCCGCTTCATCAAGCTGCACCAGCAAGCGCTCGACGGGTACCTTCAGCACCTCGGCAAACTGGGCTACGGTCACATCCGACATGCGATTGCTCCGATCAGGATAGCCAGCCCTCAGGCTGGGCTCTCTTCGTTTTCGAACCAGTGGGCACGTGCCGTCATGATCAGCGAAGCTGCACGGGCCGCATCCAGTCCATCGATGTCGGCAAGATCATCGACCGCCTGCTCCGCGAGATCCTCACGGGTGATCACTCCACGACTGGCCAGCTGCCTGGCCAGGGCTACATCCATGCCTGCCAGCGCCAGAAGGTCCTCAGCCGGCTGCGCCCCGCCCGCGGTCTCCTCGGTGGCAATGGCCATCGTCAACAACACGTCGCGCGCACGGCTGCGCAGCTCATCGACGATCTGCTGATCGAATTCCTCGATTCCGAGAAGTTCCGCCGCGGGCACGTATGCGATCTCCTCGATTGTCGAGAATCCCTCCTGCACCAGAATGAGTGCCACATCCTCGTCCACATCGAGCTGCTTCATGAAGAGCTCGACAACCGTCCGGGCCTCCTGCTCGCTCTTCTCGTCCGCTGCAGCCTCGCTCATCACATTGAGTTCCCAGCCAGTCAGTTCACTGGCAAGGCGGATGTTCTGCCCTCCACGGCCGATGGCCTGGGACAGTTTGTCCTCCGCTACGGCAATGTCCATGCTGTGCGATTCTTCATCTACCACGATGGAACTCACCTCAGCGGGAGACATCGCATTGATTACAAACTGGGCCGGATTGTCGTCCCAGGGGATGATGTCCACCCGCTCCCCCGCCAGTTCATTCGACACGGCCGTGACGCGTGAACCGCGCATACCGACGCATGCACCAACTGGATCGATACGCGAATCATTGCTCTTGACGGCAATTTTGGCTCGCAAGCCGGGATCGCGGGCAGCGCCCATGATCTCGATCAGCCCCTGACCAACTTCCGGAACTTCGATTTTGACAAGTTCCACGAGAAACTGCGGCGCCGTCCGGCTCAAAAACAGCTGCGGGCCGCGGAGCTCCGAGCGAACTTCGCGCAGCAACGCCTTCATCCGGTCCTGTGTCCGGACCGGTTCTCGCGGAATCATGTTCTCGCGCGGAATGAAGCCTTCGGCATTGCTGCCGAGATCAAGGAAGATTCCGTTCCGATCCACCCGCTTGACAACACCGCTCAACAGCTGACCAACACGACCCGCAAACTCCTCGACAACCTTCTTTCGCTCGGCTTCGCGAACCTTCTGCACAATGACCTGTTTGGCGGTCTGCGCAGCGATTCGGCCAAAATCCACCGACTCGATCGGGACTTCGACATAGCCACCAGGCTCGGCCGCCGCATCTATGTCGACAGCATCGATCATCCTCAATTCCTTGTCGGGAAACTCCAACTCCTTCGAGTCGTCGGCAAACACCTTCCAACGCTGAAACGTTTCGTAATCTCCGGTCTTGCGGTCAATGCTCACACGAGCGTCTATCCCGTCGCCATGTCGCTTACGCGTTGCCGACGCCAGTGCTGCTTCCAGCGCCTCGAATATGATCTCCTTCTCAACGCCCTTCTCATTGGAGACTACATCGACCACATTGAGGATTTCTTTGTTCATAAGACCAACTTCCGCGCCTTCAATTGCCCGCGGCCCCATGAAATTCTGGAACCAGACGAACCATTTCCACATCTGCCAGCGCTATGCGCTGTGCACCACCGTCACTCGACACTTCAATCATGTTTCCATGGCGCGCAACCAGAGTGCCACGGATCTGCCGCCGACCATCGACAAGCCTGCGGAGCTTTACCCTGACCTGCGCGCCGGCAAACCTGTCGAAATGCGCTGGCTTCACCAAGCGGCGATCCAGCCCGGGAGACGACACTTCCAGGCGGTATTGGCCACCGACCAACTCGGCAACATCAAGTGCGCTGCTCACCTGGCGGCTCACGCGCTCGCAATCATCCACCGTCACGCCACTCTCGGAATCGATGAATAGCCGAATCAGGCCCCGTCCATGGCCAAAGTCGACCTCGAGGTCCGCCAGCTCGAAGCCCACACTCACCACCGTCGGTTCGAGCAATTCCCAAATCACCTGCCTGTTTGCCGCCATCCACCTTCAGCCAGTTCTATTGCTCACGACCGCAATAAACAAAAAATGGGCCAAAGGGCCCATCGTCTGCAGCGCCCGGCTCCGTCAGTGCTGACGAAGCACGGCTGCAAAAAAGAAATAGCCCCGACGGGGGCCACTTCCGCAGATCCTGATTGCGCGAAACGACCGACCCGGCGACTGCCACCAGATCGACGAGCCCAAGCGCCCTTGTGTCCGGCTGCCTAGCTGCCAAGCCGGACCCTATCACACCAGTGAGTATTCTAGCCGTCCGGGCCCGGTACGGTAAACCCTTGGTTCGGATAGGCCTGCGGGCAGCTCTTTGCCCACGTGATCTAAACCAACTGGCTGCCAGGCGAAGCGATTCCGGCAGCCGATACGGAAGCGAATGGACACGAGAGCCGAAGGAAGCAGCCCCCAAAACCGCGGAAGGCCGTGCTGGTGCACGGCCTTCCACACGGAATTTGGTAGCGGGGGCAGGATTTGAACCTGCGACCTTCGGGTTATGAGCCCGACGAGCTGCCAGACTGCTCCACCCCGCACCGGTTTGCGGCCGCGATACTACCCCTCCTTCGGGTGCACCGCAATGGTTGCAGCAGCTGGTCAGCCCAGCGCGCGCGCGCAGAGCTCCAGCAGCCCCGCAGGAAACAGGCCCAGCCCGAGCAAAATCAAGGCATTGACGCTGAGCATCACCCGGAAGTCCGCGGGAGCACTTACAGCAGGCAGGCCGGCACCTTCATCGAAATACATCAGATGCACGATTCGCAGGTAGTAGAAGGCACCTATCACCGAAAAAATCACCGCAGCCGTAGCGAGCAGGGCTTGGCCCGACTCGAGCAAAGCCAGGAGTATCCACCACTTTGCGTAGAAGCCCGCGAATGGCGGAACACCGATCATGCTGAACATCACAATCAGCATCATCAGCGCAAACCACGGGCTGCGACGGTTGAGGCCCCTGAAGTCATCCAGCAGATCGGCATCAGAACCACCGCTGGCAAGCAACAGCACGACACCGAACGCGCCTGCGGCCATCAGGACATATATGACCGTGTAGTAGAGGGCGGCCTGCACGCCACCTCCCTGCCCGGACAGAAACCCAAGCAGGATGAAGCCGACATGCGCAATCGTCGAATACGCAAGCATGCGCTTGATATTCGTCTGCATGATGGCAACGAGATTGCCTATCCCCAGCGACAGGACCGCCAGCACGGACAGGATCAATTGCCAGTCCATGTCGATCGGGCCCAACGCATCAACCAGAATTCGCATGGTCAGGGCAAATGCCGCGACTTCCGGTGCGGTAGCGACAAACAGCGAAACACAGGTGGGCGCGCCCTGGTATACATCGGGCACCCACATGTGAAAGGGCGCTGCACCGAACTTGAAGGCAACACCCACCATCACGAAAGCGAGCCCTACCAGGGCCCCCGTCTGCCCGGCCGCCCCAGGCTCCAGCGCAGCCGCGATGCTGCTGAACATGATGCTGCCCGTGACCCCGTAGAGAAGAGAAATTCCATAAAGGAGGCAACCGGATGCAATGGCACCCAGCACAAAGTACTTCATGGCGGCCTCAGCACCTACTGCCGAATCCCGCTCGAACGCCACCATGGCATACAGCGCCAGTGACAGGGTTTCAAGGCCGAGGTACATCGCCAGGAAACTCGCCGAGGAAATCATGACGAGGATCCCGAGGAGCGCAAACAGGCCCAGCGCATAGAATTCCGCGGCCACGAGCTTGCGCTCGCTCAGGTAAGCACGGGAATACACGAACACAACTGCCACGACGGCGAACACGAACAACTTCAGAAACCGTGTCATCGGATCCTGAACAAAGGCCCCGCCCGGCATCAAGATCGTGGCAGTCGGATCGCCGGACCCGGTCACCCAGGCCGCCACGACCAGGCATGCCAGGGTCAGCAGGTAGAGGAGATTGCGGCTATCCCTGGCGAAGACGCCAACCAGCAGCACCGCGCATATTCCGGCACCCACCACGATCTCGGGCAGGCATGCCCCGAGATAGCTCATGACATCGCCATTCATAATTTGGACTGGGTAATGTGGTTGGCAAGGTTATCCACGGAGGCCGACAGGACGTCTACCAATGGTGCTGGCCATAGACCGAGCACCATGACAGCCACCGCAACCAGCCCGAGGACCAGGAATTCCCGCGCGTTCAGATCCTGCAATGCCGCCACACCCTCATTGGCTACCGGGCCGAACACGACGCGCTTGACCATCCAGAGCGTGTACGCCGCACCGAGGACCAGCGTGGTCGCGGCCAGGAATGCGTACCAGAAATTAGCCTGGAAACTTGCCAATATCACCAGGAACTCACCGACGAAACCCGATGTCCCTGGCAACCCCGAATTGGCCATGGCGAAAAGCACCATGAATGCCGCAAACCGCGGCATCGTGTTCACCACTCCACCATATGCGGCAATCTCACGGGTATGCATGCGGTCATACAGGACGCCAACGCAGAGGAACAGTGCGCCTGAAACGAATCCGTGGGAGATCATCTGCACCATGCCGCCGGTGATGCCCATGGATACACCGGGAAGTTCTCCCGTCCGGGACAGGATTCCCCATGCCAGAAATAATCCAAGGGTGACGAACCCCATGTGTGCGACGGACGAGTAAGCGATGAGCTTCTTCAGGTCCTGCTGCACCAGCGCCACCAGGCCGATGTAGACCACGGCCACCAGCGACAATGCGATCATCACCGGTGCCAGCAGGCCCGCGGCATCCGGGGTCACGGGGAGGCTGAAGCGAACGAAGCCGTAGCCGCCCACCTTCAAGAGAATTGCGGCCAGGATCACCGATCCACCGGTCGGCGCTTCCACATGCGCATCCGGGAGCCATGTGTGAACGGGCCACATGGGTACCTTGACTGCAAATGCGACGAGAAGGGCCAGGAATATCCAGATCTGCTCTGTGAGTGAGAGCGGCAGTGCATGGAAATCGAGGATGCTATAGCTATCGGCTTGCAGGTAGAGGTAAATGAGCGCCACCAGCATGAGCACCGAACCAAGGAACGTATACAGGAAGAACTTTACGGTTGCGTAAATGCGTCGCTCACCTCCCCAGACACCGATGATTACAAACATCGGGATCAGCATGGCCTCCCAGAAGACATAGAAAAGAAATGCATCCAGCGCGGCAAAGACGCCGATCATCAGGCCCTCGAGGATCAGGAAGGCCGCAAAGTATTGCGCTGGTCTGAGTTTGATTGTCTCCCAGCCAGCAATGATCACCAACGGCGTCAGGAAGGTAGTCAGTACGATCAGCGGCATCGAAAATCCATCGACGCCCAGGAAGTACTCAACTCTGAATGCCGGCACCCAGGGCAGGCGCTCGACAAACTGCATATGCCAGGTTGTCCGGTCGAAACCCGTCCACAGCAGCAGGCTGGCCGCAAATGTAGCCAGTGAGGCCAGAAGCGCGAGCCAGCGATCGGCACGGAATCCACCCGCCGCTGCGCCACGACCACTGGCCAGTACCAGCATTCCGCCACCGATAGGTAGCGCGATCAGTAAACTGAGAAGTCCCACTCGAAGTGATCCTGCAAGGGCGTCAGCCGCCCCGGAAAATGATCCAGGCAAGGAGTACCGCCAGGCTGATGATCATGGCGAAGGCATAGTGGTACAGGTATCCGGTCTGGCCACGGCGCATGTATCCCGCAATCCAGCCAAGCGTCCTCGCGCTGCCATTGACCACTGCACCATCGATGAGCAGCGCATCTCCAATCCGCCAGAACAGGGTGCCAACGCCACGCGCACCACGCGCGATGACCTTGTCGTTGAACTCGTCGAAGTAGTACTTGTTCACGAGCACCGCGTGGATTCCGCTCAGGCGCCGCCTGACCATCCCGGGTACCGCAGGATTTCGCAGGTATGCATACCACGCCAGGGCCACTCCAGCCATCGATAGCGGTAGCGGCCAGCCGAGCATGCCGTGCAGAACGAACTGGCCTGGCCCATGGAACTCTCGACCCAGCTCAGCGAGTACGTCATGACTACTGTTGACCACAATCGCTCCGTCGAAGAAGGTTCCGAACAAGAGCGAGCCAATGGCTGGCCAGCCGATAGCCACGGACGGAATTGCCAGGAGCATCAGCGGGACCGTGATGACCCATGGCGATTCCCGAAGGTGGTGCCGGGTTTCCTCGTCCATGCGTTCCTTGCCATGAAAGACCAGAAAGAACATCCGGAACGAATACAGGGCCGTGACAAAGACACCAATCACCAGGCAGAAATAGGCATACCCTGCGCCCGGCATTTCCGCCAAGCCAACGGCCTCGATGAGCGCATCCTTGGAAAAGAACCCTGAGAACCCCGGAAAGCCGATCAGCGCCAGGGAGCCAACCAGGCTCGTCCAGTACGTGATCGGCATGTAGCGGCGCAGGCCACCCATCCTGCGTATGTCCTGCTCATGGTGCATGCCGACGATGACTGAGCCGGCGGCGAGAAAAAGCAGCGCCTTGAAGAACGCATGCGTCATGAGGTGGAAAATGCCGGCGGCGTAAGCCGATGCACCCAGGGCCGTGGTCATGTAGCCCAGCTGCGACAGCGTCGAGTATGCCACCACTCGCTTGATGTCATCCTGCACGACGCCGATGAATCCGGTCAGTAATGCGGTGGTCGCACCCACCACCAGCACGACACTCAGCGCTGTCTGCGAATGCTCGAACAGCGGTGACATTCTCGCCAGCAGGAACACGCCTGCCGTAACCATGGTCGCGGCGTGGATCAGGGCCGAAATCGGTGTCGGGCCTTCCATGGAGTCAGGCAGCCAGACGTGCAGCGGCATCTGTGCGGACTTGGCCATGGCGCCCACGAACAAGCCCAGGCAAGCCACCGTAGCGACCGACCATGGGCTGCCCGGAAAAATCTCTATTCGCTGGCCTTCGAGGGTTGCCGCCTGCGCAAATACCTCCTGATAGTCCAGACTCCCGGTAAACGCCAGGATGGTGGCGATTCCCAGCAGCATGCCGAAATCGCCCACCCTGTTCACCAGGAATGCCTTGAGGTTGGCGAAGATCGCCGCCGGCCGCTTGTACCAGAAGCCAATGAGGAGATAGGAGACGAGACCCACCGCTTCCCAGCCAAAGTACAGCTGCATGAAGTTGTTGGACATCACCAGCATGAGCATGGCGAAGGTAAACAGCGAGATATGACTGAAAAACCGTTGATACCCCGGATCGTCATGCATGTAGCCGATTGTGTAGACATGCACCATCAGCGACACGAAGGTCACCACCGTCATCATCAGCGCTGTCAGGCGATCAACGAGGAACCCGACCTGCAAGCGCACCCCGTCCGTCACCAGCCAGGTATAAACCTCCTGGTTGAACGGTATGGCATTGGGCTCGAGCTGTTCGCGCAGGGCCATCAGCGACATGACGAATGACGCACCGACGGCCAGAATGGTTACCGAATGCGCACCAGAACGGCCGATGAGGCGGCCAGCCAGCCCAGCCAGCAGCGCCGCAGCGAGAGGGCAAAGAATGATGGCGAGATATACGCTGCTGCTCACGGTCAACCTCGCAGTACATCCAGTTCCTGGACGTTGATGCTCCGTCGGGTCCTGAATATCACCACCAGGATGGCCAGGCCGATTGCCGACTCCGCCGCTGCCACCGTCAGGATGAAGAAGACGAAAACCTGGCCTGTAGCATCACCCATGAATCGGGACAACGCGATGAAGTTGAAGTTGACGGCCAGCAGCAGCAACTCAACGCACATCAACAGAATGATGACATTCTTGCGATTGATGAAAATGCCCGCCACGCTGATCGCCAGGAGCAAGGCTGACAAGGCCATGTAGTGCGTCAGCGTAATCATGCGTCCCGCTCCGCCTGCACCTTGACGATTCGTACCCGATCCTCACGACGTACCTTGACCTGTGCGGAAATGTCCTGGACCTTCAGGCCTGGACGCTGGCGCTGGGTCAGCATGATGGCCGCGACTATGGCCAGCAGCAGGACGAAAGCGGCAAGCTCGAACTCGAAGACGTGTCCGCCAAACAGCGCAAGGCCTATTTCGCGGGTGTTGCTATGGTCCGGGCCCTGACTCACGAGCGGTGCAGCCAGAGGCATCCCGGACGTCTTCATCCAGACCAGGCTGAGCACCTCGGCAACCATGATCGCCGCTACCACGCTGCCGATGGGCGCATAACGGGTGAAGCCCTCGCGCACGGCCGCCACATTCACATCAAGCATCATAACGACAAACAGGAACAGCACCATCACCGCGCCCACGTACACCAGCACCAGTACGATTGCCAGGAACTCGGCCTCCAGCAACAGCCACAGCACCGCACTGGTCACGAAAGCCAGGATCAGGTACATGGCCGCATAGACCGGATTCCTGGAGACAATGACGCCCATTGCCGCACCAACCAGGACCAGCGCCAGACACCAGAACATGAGCAAGGTGATCATTCGTCGCCTTCCTGCACGCTCAGCGGAACCGGGCGTCCGCCAACTTGTCGGCGGCGATCATGGGTTCGTATTTGTCTCCGATCGCAAGGAGCTTGTCCTTGGTCATGATGTTCTGGCCAGGCTGCTCCATGTGGTACTCGTACAGCCGGGTCTCGACGATGGCATCCACCGGACATGCCTCCTCGCAGAAGCCGCAGTAAATGCACTTGAAAAGATCAATGTCATACCGCGTGGTGCGCCGCGTGCCATCCATGGCCACGTCCGACTCGATGGTGATGGCCGCAGCTGGACATACGGCCTGGCAAAGCTTGCAGGCGATGCAGCGCTCCTCACCGTTTGGATAGCGGCGCAGCGCATGCAGCCCGCGGAAGCGTGGTGATTGCGGGGTCTTCTCCTCCGGGTACTGGATGGTAACCTTCTTCACGAACAGGTTCCGCAACGTCACGCGCAACCCCACAAGAAGGTCCCACAACGAAAGGGTCTTGATTGCCGAAGTCACGGAATTCATCGTCAATCGCTCCAGGGACCGACTTGGGCCACCATCATGGCGCCCTCCAGCATGATCCAGACGAGCGTCACCGGGATGAACACCTTCCATCCCAGGCGCATGATCTGGTCATAGCGGTAGCGCGGAAACGTGGCTCGCAGCCACAGGAAACAGAAGAGAAAGAACGCGATCTTCAGGCACAACCAGGCCAGCGACGGCTGTCGCAGAAACCCGAGTGGCGTGCCTTCCAGGCCCATGAACCACGGCCCGGCGAAGAACGAGTGCCATCCGCCAAAGAACATCACCGCAGTCAGGCCCGCAATGAGGATCATGTTGGCGTATTCGGCAAGGAAGAAGATGGCAAAAGCCACGCCGGAATACTCGACATGGAAGCCGGCAACAATCTCGGATTCACCCTCGGCGACATCGAATGGCGCGCGATTCGTCTCAGCCACGCCGGAAATGAAATACACCAGGAAGAGCGGGAACAGTGGCAACCAGAACCAGCGCAGAAAGCCACCAGACTGTGCTTCGGTGATAACCCCGAGATTCAGGCTGCCGCCTGCCATCAGCACGCCAACGAGCGCGAACCCCATGGCAATCTCGTACGCCACGATCTGTGCCGCAGAGCGCATGGCGCCCAGGAAGGCATACTTCGAGTTCGAAGCCCAGCCGGCGAGAATGACGCCGTAGACCGCCAGGGATGTCAGCGCGAGGATGTACAGCAGTGCGGCATCGATCTGCGCGATCGCATAGCCCGGGAATAGTGGCATGACCGCCCAGGTGGCCAGCGCGGGTACGATCGACAGCAGTGGCGCAACGAAGAACAGGAAGCGGTTCGCCCGTGACGGCACGACCACTTCCTTCAGAAGCAGCTTGATGACATCCGCAAAGGGCTGGAACCAGCCCCTGGGCCCGACCCTGTTCGGACCGATGCGGTTCTGCATGTAGCCGATGACCTTCCGCTCCAGGTAGGTGAGGAAGGCCACGCACAGGATAAGCACCACCACCAGCGGCACGATCTGCAGCGCAATGTAGACCACCTGGACTACGATCTCGCGCAGCCCATCAGGCAGGAACCCCAGAAGTTCGTTCAACCAGTCAATCATGACTCACGCGGTACGGCGCCCCTCCGCGGCTTCCACGCCCATCAGCCCGTCGTCGGTCTGTTGCAGCGAGCTCGCCCGCCGCAGCAATGCATCCACCTGGTACATCGGCACATCCAGATCGACACCGGCAATGGCCGTCGACCTCGGGGCGGCACCTGGCGCAGCACGGGACCGCGTCAGCTCACCCGGCAATAGCTCTCCGGCCAGTGTGCGGACCTCGGCTGCAATGGCATCGGCCGCGGCGTAATCGAAGCGTGCCACACCCAGGCGCTCGCCCAGCACTCGCAGCACTTTCCAGCCGGGTCGTGTCTCGCCAGGAGGTTGCACCGCTGCCGCAAAGGACTGCCATTGGCCCGAGAAGTTGACGAAAGTCCCGTCGGTTTCGAAATACGTGCCAATGGGCAACAACACGTCTGCCAGCGACTGCAACGAATTGCCGTGGAAAGCCGAAAACGAGACAACAAACCGGCCGTCACCAGCCGCTCGTTGCAAGGTCGCGCCCCCCGCGCAGTCGAACTCCGGCTCGATGCCATACAGGATCAGGCCCGACGGCGCTGCCTGGATGATCTTCTCGGCACTCGCGCCAGCCTGTGCCCGGAGACGGCCACCTGCTTCGCGATGGGGCAAGGCGCCGGCGAGTGCAAGTCCGACGGCATTGGCTCCTTCCGGAATGTAGCCTAGCGCTGCGCCGGTGAACCGGGCGAGCGCTCGCGCCAGCGCATCGATCTCGGCAAACCGCGGGTGGCGCATGGCAATGTTGCCCAGGAAAATGGCGGAGCGCCCTGCTCCACGCAAACGAGCCAGCGCCTGGTGATGCCGCTCTTCCGGTGCCGGAGCCTGATCGAGCAGTCGCGCCAGGTCTGCCTGCCGCTCAGCGCCAGCAGCTGCCGCACGCACCAGGACAGCCAACTGCAACCAGAAGTCCTCCGTGCTGCCAACCATCGTGTCAGCCACGGGAAAGAGCATTGGATACGGGGCGGGATTGATGAACCCCACCCCAGCGCCCCGGAGTGCTGCCTTGCGCAAGCGGTGGGCCAGCAGGGGCACCTCCTTGCGGATATTGCTGCCGATTACCAGCACCTGCTCCAGACCTTCAACTTCTGCCACGGACATGCCGAGCCAGGGAATCTCGGCATCCTGCTCCTGGTCACGGAAATCCCGGCGACGCAGGCGGTAGTCGATATTGGCTGACCCCATGTGCGACAACAGCCGCTGCAGCAGGTACCCCTCCTCAATCGTGACACTTGGCGAAACCAGTGCCGCGACGCCAGCGCCCTGGACCCGCTGCAATCCCGCGGCTGTGGCGTCCAGTGCTTCAGCCCACGAGACAGGCCGCCAGCCATCAGCGCCCCGCAGCTGAGGCTGGACAAGCCGATCCGTGGCATACAGACCCTCGTAGCTGAACCGGTCGCGGTCGGAGGCCCAAGTCTCGTTGATATCTTCACAAGCCTCTGGCACCACCCGCTTGACCTTGCCGTTCATGACATGGGCGAGGATGTGAGCGCCGAGGCCATCGTGGCCCGCCACCAGCGGCCGCTGCTGCATTTCCCAGGCACGTGCCGAGAAGCGGAACGGTTTGCTGTTCAGTGCACCTACAGGGCAAAGGTCAATGATGTTGCCCGAGAGTTCATGTTTCACGCTGCGTTCGATGTAGGGCGAAATCTCGACTCGATCGCCACGACCGATCGTCCCGAGCTCCTGGAATCCAGCAATCTCCTGGGTAAACCGTACGCAGCGGGTGCAGTGGATGCAGCGGGTCATGTCGGTGGAGATCAGCGGACCGATATTCTTGTCGCGCACCACCCGCTTGCGCTCCGAAAAGCGGGAAATGTCGCGCCCGAATCCAAGAGCAAGATCCTGCAACTCGCACTCCCCGCCCTGATCACAGATGGGGCAGTCGAGCGGATGGTTGATAAGCAGGAATTCCATCGTCGCCCGCTGGGCATCAATGGCTCGTCGTGATCTGGTGTGCACCTTCATGCCAGGCGCCACAGGCGTGGCGCAGGCCGGCATCGGCTTCGGCGCGTTCTCCACTTCGACGAGACACATGCGGCAATTGGCTGCCACCGAAAGCTTCGTGTGGTAACAGAAGCGTGGCACATATGCGTCGACGGCATCGGTCACTTCGATCAGCATCTGGCCAGGTCGCGCCTCGACCTCGACGCCGTTGACCTGGATCGTGCACTTGTCCTGGCTCATGACTGCATCCTGCCCGGCGGCCTCAAGCGGCTTCGGGTTGCACCTCGACAAGGGACCGACCAGCGTTTGCGACCATGTACTCGAACTCGTGACGGAAATGCCTGAGGAAGCTCTGCACGGGCCATGCCGAGGCATCGCCGAAGGCGCAGATGGTGTGACCCTCGATGTGATTCGCCACATCCAGCAGCAGGTCGAGGTCCTCCTGTGTCCCCTTGCCAGCGATGATCCGCGACAGCACCCTGTGCATCCAGCCCGTACCCTCACGGCACGGCGTGCACTGCCCACAGGACTCCGCATGATAGAAGCGGCTTATCCGGCGCAGCACCGACACCATGCACGTCGTCTCATCCATGACTATGACAGCGCCCGTGCCGAGGGCAGACCCGGCAGCCTTCACGGAGCCGTAATCCATCCTGACATCCATCATCACCGCTCCAGGTACCACCGGTACGGACACTCCGCCCGGGATCACCGCTTTGAGGGCGCGGCCGTCGCGCACGCCACCAGCGATTTCCAGCAGCTCGCGAAAGCTGATGCCCAATGGCAGTTCGAAGTTGCCCGGCCGGTTCACGTGGCCGGAAACGGAGAAGATCATCGTGCCGCCGGAGTCCTTCGGGCCAAGCGCCGAAAACCACTGCGGGCCCTCTCGCAGGATCTTCGGCACGGAGGCGAAGCTCTGCGTGTTGTTGATCGTGGTGGGCATGCCGAACAGACCCTTGTTTGCCGGGAAAGGCGGCTTGAAGCGCGGACGCCCCTGCTTGCCTTCCAGCGACTCGAGCAAGCCTGTTTCCTCACCGCAGATGTAGGCACCGGCACCGACGAAGGCGTGAAGGTCGAAATCCACCCCCGAGCCCCTGATGTTCCGGCCGAGAAGACCGGCCGCATAGGCCTCTTTGAGGGCTGCTTCGAACCGCGGTATTGGCTCGTCGAGGAACTCGCCGCGGACATAGTTGTAGCCCACAGTGGCGTTCATGGCGTAGCCGCCAATGGCCATTCCCTCGATCACGGCATGCGGATTGAACCGCAGGATGTCGCGGTCATGACAGGTGCCGGGCTCGCTCTCGTCCGAGTTGCACACCACGAACTTCTGCATCGGCTTGTCACGCGGCATGAAGCTCCACTTCACTCCAGTGGGAAAGCCTGCGCCGCCGCGGCCACGCAGCCCTGATGCCTTCACAGTGTCGATCACCTGGTCGCGGGTGAGCTTACCCGCCAGGATCTGCTCCCAGGCGGAATAACCGCCGACCCGCCGGTACGTGTCGAGACTCCACGGAACGTCGGCTCCTAGCGTCTCGAGACAGACCAGGTTCTGCTGTGGGTGCAAGGGGCTCACTCCAGGGCGTCCAGGATCTCGTCGGCACGCGCCGGCGTGACATTTTCGTAGAACTTGTGATCAACCATGATCATGGGCGCCCCGGTACAGGCAGCCAGGCACTCTTCCTCCTTCTTCAGGAATATCCTGCCGTCGGGCGTGCTCTCGCCAACAGCAATTCCAAGGTGCTTCTCGACGTGAGCCAGCAACTGCTCCCCACCACAGAGCATGCACGATATGTTGGTGCATACCGATACGCTGTGGCGGCCGACCGGCCTGGTCTCGAACATTGAGTAGAACGATGCCACCTCGAATACCTGGATTGCAGGCAAGCTCAGGTAAGCGGCAACAGCTTCCATCAGTTCAGTCGTGAGATAACCACCGTTTTCGTGCTGCACGGCATGCAGCGCGCCAATGACGGCCGATCGTTGGCGACCCGCGGGGAACTTGGCGACCCAGTGATCGATTTCCTCGCGCACATGGCTTGAGAGCAGCGCTGTCTTGTCGCTGGGCTGCATGGCTTTCCTATCGATCGATCTCGCCGAAGACGATGTCCTGCGTGCCAATGACGGCAACGACATCAGGAAGCATGTGGCCGCGCACCATGTCGTCCAGTGCGGCGAGGTGCGGAAATCCCGGGGCGCGGACCTTGACGCGAAACGGCTTGTTCGCGCCATCGGAAACAAGGTAGACGCCAAACTCGCCCTTTGGATGCTCAACTGCGGCGTAAGTCTCCCCGGCGGGAACCGTATACCCCTCCGTGAAGAGCTTGAAATGATGGATCAGGGATTCCATGTCTCCCTTCATGTCTTCGCGGGATGGTGGCACCAGCTTGTGATCGTCCACGGTCACCGGCCCGGGGTTGGCGCGCAACCAGCGGACACACTGCCGGATGAGGTGATTCGACTGCCGGAGCTCCTCCATACGCACCAGATACCGGTCGTAGCAATCGCCATTCACGCCCACAGGGATGTCGAAGTCGAGATCGGCATAGACCTCGTATGGCTGCTTCTTGCGCAAGTCCCATGCAATTCCGGAGCCGCGCAACATCGGGCCGGTGAAGCCGAGCTGCATGGCGCGCTCGGGTGTGACCACCCCGATGTTTACGGTGCGCTGCTTCCAGATCCGGTTGTCAGTCAGCAGCGCTTCATACTCGTCGATACAGGCCGGGAACCGGTCGGTAAACGCCTCGATGAAATCCAGCAACGTACCGTCGCGGGTCTCATTCATGCGCTTGACTTCCGCGCTGGAGCGCCAGCGGGAATCCCGGTAGCGCGGCATCGAGTCCGGGAGGTCGCGGTACACGCCGCCAGGCCGATAGTACGTGGCATGCATCCGCGTCCCGGAGACCGCTTCATAGCAATCCATGAGGTCCTCGCGCTCCCGGAAGCAGTAGAGGAAGACCGTCATGGCGCCGATATCGAGCCCGTGGCATCCCAGCCAGAGCAGGTGATTCAGGATGCGCGTGATCTCGTCGAACATCACGCGGATGTACTGAGCACGGGGTGGCGGTGTCACCCCCAGCAACTTCTCGATTGCCAGAACGTAGCCGTGCTCATTGCACATCATGGACACGTAGTCGAGGCGGTCCATGTAGCCGATGCTCTGGTTGAACGGCTTGGTTTCAGCCAGCTTCTCCGTACCCCGATGCAGCAGGCCGACATGCGGGTCCGCCTTCTGGATCACCTCGCCATCCATTTCCAGAACCAGGCGCAGCACGCCGTGGGCAGCGGGATGCTGCGGTCCGAAATTGAGCGTGAACTGCTGGAACTCAGCCACGGGCAGGCCCGTCCTTGAGATCCGGCATGTAGCGGTTGTCATCGCGGATGGTTTTTGGAACCAAGACGCGCGGCTCGATGCTGACGGGCTGGTAGATCACCCTCTCCTTGTCAGGGTCGTAGCGCACCTCGACGTTGCCGCTGACAGGAAAGTCCTTGCGGAACGGATGGCCGATGAATCCGTAATCAGTCAGCAGGCGACGCAGGTCCGGGTGCCCCTCGAAAAGGACGCCAAAGAGGTCGAACGCCTCCCGCTCGTACCAGTCTGCAGCCTGCCAGACACCCACCAGGGATGGCACTACCGGGGGATTGTCACTGCCAGTGAAAGTACGCAGCCGCAGGCGCCAGTTCTGGCTCACGGACAACAGGTGGTACACGACTGCAAAGCGTCTTGGGTCGAATGGCGAGCCGGGGTCCGGTACGATGACCTCGCGGACGGCGGCGCGACTGAAGCCCGTACCCGTGGCCGTCGAGGTATTCCACTCGGCCTCGCCGTAGCCCAGATAGTCGACGCCACACAGATCCACAAGGGTCTCGAACCCGAATTCCGGTTCGTCGCGGAGCGCGCGGGCAACCTCGGGGAGCACGGCCTTGCCGATTTCATAAGTCAGCTCACCGGTTCGCGAAGGCACATGGCGCAGTTCAGCGCCGAATCGCCCTGCGATTCGCTCTGCCAGTACTGCGGATCTTGAAGTCATCGGCGGCCTAACGCGCAAAGGTGCTGGTGCGGCGGATCTTGTTCTGCAACTGCAGGATCCCGTAGAGCAGGGCCTCGGCGGTCGGCGGGCAGCCCGGCACGTACACGTCCACCGGCACGATGCGATCGCAACCGCGGACAACGGAGTAGGAATAGTGATAATAGCCGCCGCCGTTGGCACATGAGCCCATGGAGATCACCCACTTCGGCTCAGGCATCTGGTCGTAGACCTTGCGCAAGGCAGGGGCCATCTTGTTGGTCAGCGTCCCGGCGACGATCATCACGTCGGACTGCCTCGGACTGGGACGGAAAATGACCCCGAAGCGGTCAAGGTCATAGCGTGCCGCGCCCGCATGCATCATTTCCACGGCACAGCAGGCCAAGCCGAACGTCATGGGCCAGAGTGACCCGGTACGCGCCCAGTTGACCAGATCATCGATCTTGGTCACGACAAAGCCGCGTTGCTGCAGCATCTCAGGCGGGCTCTGCGTCAATCCCACTCGAGTGCCCCCTTCTTCCATTCATAGACGAACCCGACCACCAGTACGGCCAGGAAGATCCCCATGGATACCAGACCCGCAAGGCCAAGGGTGTCGAGTGCAACGGCCCAAGGAAACAGGAAGGCAATTTCCAGGTCGAACACAATGAACAGGATCGCCACGAGGTAATAGCGGACGTCGAACTTCATCCGCGTATCCTCAAATGCCTCGAAGCCACACTCGTATGCGGAAAGCTTTTCGGCGCTCTTCTGCCCCCGCCCCAGCAAAAGCCCTGCCCCGAGGAGCACCAGGCCAATGGCCGTGGCGATACCCAGGAAAATGAGCACCGGCAGGTAGTTCTGCAGCAAGCTGGTAACCTCGAGGCCTCATGGCCTGCGCACAACGCCTGCGCACCCAGGCCGGCCTAACGTATCAGTATTCCATGGTGCCGATGGTGAGACTCGAACTCACACGGCTTGCGCCACCGCCCCCTCAAGACGGCGTGTCTACCAATTCCACCACATCGGCATTGCGTCAGTTCACGGCACGGTGCTGCCGGCGGGAGCCGGTGCATCGCCATCGGGCACCCGGGAAGTGTCCACCGGTTTCCCTTCACTTCCAGGCGCCGGCGTAATCCCCGCGGCTCCAGAGGCACCCTCGATCACGCTCTTGGCTACCGGCCGCTCGGCACCGAGGTACGCGAGCCCAAGGCTCGTCGCAAAGAAGATGGTTGCGAGGACAGCCGTTGAACGGGACAGGAAGTTTGCTGAACCCTTGGCGCCGAAAACGGTTGCTGACGCACCCGCGCCGAAGGCTGCGCCCGCCTCGGCACCCTTGCCGCGCTGGACAAGGACCAAGCCGACGATCATGACGCCTACGATCACGTGCAACACCAGCAGAAGCGTTTGAATGGTCGTCATGTCGTTGTTCCCGCAGCAGCGCTGCAGATCTTGAGAAAGTCGGCCGCATCCAGGGATGCGCCCCCGACCAGGCCACCGTCGATATCCGGCATGGCGAACAGCTCCCGGGCATTTGATCCCTTTACGCTGCCGCCGTACAGAATACGAAGCTCACCGCCTATTCTAGCAGACCGGGCCAGCACGGCATGCCGGATCACGGAATGAACTTCCTGCGCCTGCTGCGGTGATGCCGTATGGCCGGTGCCGATGGCCCATACCGGCTCGTAGGCAATGATGCCGAGCGCCAGCTCCTCATCCGAAACGACATCCAGCACCGCATCCACCTGGCGCCGGACCACCACCTCTGTCGTCCCGGCCTGGCGCTGTTGCAGCGTCTCGCCGACGCACAGGACAGGCGACATGCCGGCGGCAACGACGGCCCTGAACTTGCGGGCGACAAGCTCGTCCGCTTCGCCAAACAGGGTACGGCGCTCGGAATGCCCCACCAGGACATGACTGCAGCCGACCTCACGCAGCATGACCGCGGATACCTCTCCGGTGAACGCGCCCTGGGTCTCGGCCGCCGCATCCTGGGCCCCCAGCATCACCGGGCTGCCCTGGAGCACAGCCGATACTTCCGCCAGGTACACGAACGGCGGGCAGACCATGACGTCGATATCCCAGCCGGAATGCAGCCCGGCGCGGATTGCACCGAGCAGGCTGGCGTTGGAAGCCCGGCTTCCGTGGAGCTTCCAGTTTCCCGCGACGAGAGGCCGCCTCATGAGGATCCCATCAGAGAACACGCAGGGCACCGCGCGAACCGGGGCACCTTCGACGGGCGCGAAGGTTAGCCGCCCCCCACCCCGAAATCAATGGCGGCAAACCACCAGCCGGGTCTCAGGCGGCTTCACTCGCCACGACTCTGGCGATCTGCTCCGCCAGCTGACGAATCTCCCCTTCGTCCTCGCCTTCCACCATGACGCGCACCACCGGCTCGGTCCCGGACGGTCGCAGTACTACCCGGCCACGTTGCCCCAGGTGATACTTCACCTGATCGACGGCCGAGCGCACCGGTGCGCTGCTGCCCAGGTCGAGCCGCCGCGCCGTCCGGACATTGATGAGAACCTGGGGAAACCTGCGCATGCCACCCGCCAGCTCCGCCAGGCTGCACCCCGATTCCCTCATGATCGCAAGTACCTGCAGCGCGGTAACCAGGCCGTCGCCGGTCGTCGTCTTGTCCAGGCACAGGATGTGCCCGGATGTTTCGCCACCCAGCTTGCCACCCGTTTCACGGAGCAGCTCGAGGACGTATCTGTCGCCCACCCTGGCCCGCCGGAATCCCGCCCCGATCTCGCCCAGGGCGAGCTCCAGGCCGAGGTTGCTCATCAACGTGCCGACCACCGGCCCTTCCAGCAACCCGCGTCGGCGCCGATCCGCCGCAAGGACATACAGGATCTGGTCGCCATCGACAAGATTGCCGAGGTGATCGACCATGACCACGCGGTCCCCATCCCCGTCGAAGGCGATGCCGATGTCGGCCCCGACACCCTTGACCATCAGGGTAAGCAGCCCAGGCTGCGTGGATCCACAGCCTTCATTGATGTTACGGCCGTTGGGCGAGCAGCCGATTGGCACGATATCGGCACCCAGCTCCGTAAGCGCGCGCGGTGCAACCTTGTATCCGGCCCCATGGGCGCAATCCACCACGACCTTCAGGCCGTCGAGCCGCAATGGACCCGGCACGGTGCCGACACAGAACCTCTGGTACTGCTCGATGGCGGTTTCCAGCCGCTTTGCACGACCGAGCGCACCCGAATCCCGGGTGATGGCTGGCTCCACCAGGTGCGCCTCGATGGCCTCCTCGATGCTGTCGGACAGCTTGCCTCCATGGCGGTCGAAGAACTTGATGCCGTTGTCGGAATAGGGATTGTGGGAGGCGCTGATGACCACCCCCAGATCGGCTTCGCTCGACTGGGTCATGTATGCGATACCCGGCGTCGGCAGCGGACCGAGCAGGATCACATCCATGCCAGCGGCGACAAATCCGGCTTCCAGCGCAGATTCGAACATGTATCCGGAGACGCGCGTATCCTTGCCGATCATCACGCGCCCACCGCCCGGTGCCAGCACGCGTGCTGCGGCACTGGCGAGCCGGAGCGCAAATTCAGCCGTCATCGGGTGTTGCCCGACCTGCCCGCGAATGCCATCTGTCCCGAAGAATTGCCTACCCATCTACTGTCGCTCCGATCACGGCCCCAATGACACGCAAAGCATCCACGGTTGGCCCGACATCATGAACCCGGATAACGGATACCCCCTGAAGGGCAGCATAAGCCGCCAACGCCACGCTGCCGTGCAGGCGGTCGCCAACCGGCTTCCCGGTGAGGGCCCCGATCAAGGCCTTGCGTGACAGCCCGACCAGCACCGGCAGCCCCAAGCCGGTGAATTCCCGCAAGGAACGCAGCAGCTGCAGATTATGCGACAGGTCCTTGCCGAAGCCGAACCCCGGATCAATCAGCAGGGAGGCACGTGGCATGCCGGCAGCTTCGCATGCAGCAATCCGGGTGGCGAGGAAACCCCTCACCTCGGCTACTACGTCCAGGTATGCGGGTGCCACCTGCATGGAAGCCGGCTCGCCCTGCATGTGCATCAGGCACACGGGCACCCCAAGGCCTGCTGCCGTCGCCAGGGCGTCCGGCCGCCGCAAGGCATGGACATCGTTGATCATGCCGGCTCCGGCGTCCACGGCCGCCCGCATGACGTTCGGCTTGCTGGTATCGACCGACAACAGACAGGGAATCCGCCTGGCCAGCGCCTCGATCACCGGCACCACCCTGCGCATCTCCTCCACCTCGGTCACCGGTGGTGCACCGGGTCGCGTGGACTCTCCCCCAATGTCGATGATGGCGGCTCCGGCTGCCGCCATTGCCTCGGCATGGGCCAGAGCGGCGTCCAGACGTGAAAAGCGGCCGGCATCCGAGAATGAATCCGGCGTGACATTCAGGATGCCCATGACCAGCGGTGGCCCGCCAGCCTGCAGGCAAATCCTGCCACTCACCTTCCCTGCCCCTGCTTGGTCAGGTGCGCCAGGCCCGGGTCCCTTGGCCGTGGCATGCAGGCTACCGGGCCTTGCCGTCGGTCAGTGCTGCTTGGCAGGCTCCCCAATCCCCGGCTCACCCTTGGCCGCACCCGTCGTGGGTGCTGGAGAAGGCGGCACAGGACCGGTGCTGTCCCAGCCATCCGGGGGCCGCGGTTCGCGGCCCGCCATGATGTCCTTCAGCTGTTGCTCATCGATGGTCTCGAACTTGATCAGCGCACCTGCCATGCTGTGCAGCTTGTCCATGTTCTCGCGCAGGATTGACTCTGCACGCCGGTAATTGTCATCGATGATCTTCCGGACCTCTTCGTCGATGGCGTGGATGGTCACGTCGGACACCTGCTTGTGCTGGGTGAACGACCGGCCGAGGAACACTTCTCCGTCCTCTTCGGTGTAGGTCAGCGGCCCCAGCCGCTCGGACAGCCCCCACTTCGTGACCATGTTGCGGGCGATGTCGGTTGCGCGCTCGATGTCATTCGCGGCACCAGTCGTCACCGCTTCGCGACCGAAGACGATCTCCTCGGCAATCCGGCCGCCAAACAAGCTGGAGATCTGGCTGTTCAGCCGGCGCTTGCTCAGGCTGTAGCGGTCCTCCTCCGGCAGGAACATGGTGACACCCAGGGCACGACCACGCGGGATGATCGATACCTTGTAGACAGGGTCATGGTCCGGCACGGACAGGCCGACTATGGCGTGGCCTGCCTCGTGATAGGCCGTCAGTTTCTTCTCTTCTTCACTCATGACCATGGAGCGCCGCTCGGCGCCCATCATGATCTTGTCCTTCGCCTTTTCGAACTCATCCATCGTGACCGTTCGGCGGTTCGAGCGGGCAGCGAATAGCGCCGCCTCGTTCACCAGGTTGGCGAGATCTGCCCCGGAGAAGCCCGGCGTGCCCCGCGCAATGACGGAGGGCCGTACATCATCGGCAAGCGGCACCTTGCGCATATGCACCCGGAGGATCTGCTCGCGGCCACGCACGTCCGGCAGCGGCACGACGACCTGGCGATCGAACCGTCCCGGGCGCAGCAAAGCCGGGTCCAGCACGTCAGGCCGGTTGGTCGCGGCAATGACGATGACGCCCTCATTGCCCTCGAAGCCGTCCATTTCCACCAGCAGCTGGTTCAGCGTCTGCTCGCGCTCGTCGTGGCCACCACCGAGGCCGGCGCCGCGATGGCGCCCGACGGCGTCGATCTCGTCGATGAAAATGATGCAGGGGGCGTGCTTCTTCGCCTGTTCGAACATGTCGCGCACCCGGGACGCACCGACACCGACGAACATTTCGACGAAATCCGAGCCGGAAATGGTGAAAAATGGCACCTTCGCTTCCCCGGCGATCGCCTTGGCGAGCAGGGTCTTGCCGGTACCGGGGGAGCCGACCATGAGGACGCCACGGGGAATCTTGCCGCCCAGGCGCTGGAACTTGGCCGGATCCCGCAGGAAATCGACGATTTCGCCAACTTCTTCCTTCGCTTCCTCGACGCCCGCCACGTCATTGAAGGTCACGTTGACCTGGTCCTCGCCAAGCAACCGGGCACGGCTCTTGCCGAAGGACATGGCCCCACGGCCACCGCCACCTCCCTGCATCTGCCGCATGAAATAGACCCAGACGCCAATCAGCAGCAGCACCGGAAAGGAATTGATGAACAGGCTGACCAGGATGTTCTGCCCCTTCGGGGCCGTGGCGCTGATCTGCACGTGGCTCTTTTTCAATTCGCCGATCAGTGCCGTATTGTCGGTTTCCGGGCTGTAGGTGACGAAACCTTCGCCGGTGACGCGCTCTCCGCGGATGGTGTCACCTTCAAAGACCACCCGCTCGACCTGGCTGGCATGGACCCAGTCCAGGAAGGTCGAGTAATCGACCGCCGCAGGCTGGCGCCCGCCGGTACCGAAGCTCTGGAACACCGTCAGCAGCACGATGGCAATGACGATCCAGAGAATGATGTTTTTGGCCAGGTCGTTCACTGGAAAACCTTCAGTCGCATGAGCGACTTATATGGATCCAACAAGTTTAGACGCTACTATAAACGATAGTTTCCCGCCACCAAGTACATCTCACGGCTTTCCGCCCTGGACGATGCCGGCTTGCGGATGCGGACCGAGCCAAAATCCCGCCTGGCAGCCGCCACCAGGGCCTCGAATCCCTCACCCTGGAATACCTTGGCCAGCACCGCTCCGCCCGGTTCGAGGAAATGGTCGGCACTCTCGAAGACCGCCTCCACCAAAGCCAACGCCCTGGGCTGGTCCACACTCCTGTTTCCAGTGATATTGGGGGCCATGTCGGAAATCACCAGGTCCGCCCTGAGGCCACCCAGGGCGGTCAGCACCTGCTCCTGTGTGCCCGGCTCGACGAAGTCCCCCTGGATCACCACGACGCCTTCCAGCGGCTCCATAGGCAGCAGGTCGACGGCTATGACCCGGCCGGAGAGGCCCACTCGCCCGGCGGCCACCTGCGACCATCCTCCAGGTGCCGCTCCCAGGTCCAGGACCCGCTTGCCACGACGCAGCAGCCGCTCGCGGTCATCGATTTCCATCAGCTTGAATGCGGCCCGCGATCGCCAGCCCTCGGTCCGGGCACGCCTGACATACGGATCGCTCGCCTGCCGCTGCTTCCACCTGCCGCTGGATGACTTCCTGGCCATGTATGCGCAAACCGCCCCGTTCGTCGCAGCTATAATGCGCCGCGATGACACTCACCGAAACCGAAAAGCGACGCCTGCGAGGCCTCGCACACCACCTGAGTCCATATGTCCACGTGGGCAACGCCGGCATCACGCCAGGCGTGCTGGCGGAACTCGACGGCGCGCTTGCGCACCATGAGCTCCTCAAGATCAAGGTTCGGGCTGATGACCGGGCGCAACGCAACGCAGTGATTGCCGAGCTGGCCTTGCGGTGCGATGCCGCCGTCGTTACCCGCATCGGCAACGTTGCGGTACTCTACCGTCCCGCCACCGACGCGCCCGGGCGGGTGATGCCGGGGACATCTGCGGCCTAGATATACTCGACCTTGAGTATCTCGTAGCTGCGCTCCCCGCCCGGGGCGGCAACCACGGCCACATCACCCTCATTGTGGCCAATCAGCGCCCTGGCGATGGGCGAGGTAATGGAAATGGACCCCGCGGCGATGTCAGCTTCGTCCTCACCGACGATTCGGTAAGAAACCTCCCGACCGTCCGATTCATCGACCAGCCTGACGGTGGCACCGAATACCACTCGACCCGTGTTCGTCAACCTCGAAACCTCGATGATCTCGCAGTTGGCGAGGCGCGACTCGATTTCCTGGATCCGCCCTTCGATGAAGCCCTGCTGCTCCTTGGCCGCCTGATACTCGGCATTCTCCTTGAGATCACCGTGACCGCGGGCTTCGGCAATGGCCTGGATGACGCGGGGTCGCTCGACAGTCTTCAGACGCCGCAACTCCTCGCGCAGCAGCTCGGCACCCCGGGCGGTGATGGGCATCTTCCTCACTGCAACAACTCCTTGTGCAGATCCTGCAGGCGATTGACGTCGCCATTGTCCAGGTGGTCCAGCGCCATGGTGGTGGCCACCGCCGCGGCAAGCGTGGTGTAGTAGGTCACGCGATGACGAACCGCCGCGGAACGGATCGGATGGGATTCACGGATCGCCTGCTTGCCTTCCGTGGTGTTCACGATGAGTGACAGCTCGTCGTTCTTGATCATGTCCACCACGTGGGGCCTACCTTCCCGCACCTTGTTCACGCGACGGCAAGCCACCCCACCCTCGGCAAGCGCCACCGCGGTACCGTTGGTGGCGACGATGTCAAAGCCACGCTCCAGCAGGATGCGGCCAAGCTTGACCACGCCCGTCTTGTCCCGATCGCGCACCGACAACAGCGCGACACCACGCCGCGGCAACAACACCCCCGAAGCCAGCTGGGCCTTGGCGTAGGCCTCGGCGAACGAGCGGCCGGTTCCCATGACTTCACCGGTCGATTTCATCTCCGGTCCGAGGATGGGGTCCGCATCCGGGAACTTGTTGAACGGGAAGACCGACTCCTTCACCGCGAAGTATGGCGGCACGCGGGCGGTGGTGATGCCCTGCTCCACCAGGCTCTGCCCCACCATGACGCGAGCAGCAATCTTGGCAAGCGGGAGTCCGATTGCCTTCGAGACAAAAGGTACCGTGCGTGATGCGCGCGGGTTGACTTCCAGGACGTAGATGATGCCGTTCTGGATGGCAAACTGCGTATTCATCAGGCCTATGACGCCCAGCGACTGGGCCATCGCAGCCACCTGACGTGACAACTCTTCCTGTACTTCGCGGGACAGCGTGGCCGGCGGCAGGGAGCAGCCTGAATCGCCGGAGTGGATCCCTGCCTGCTCTATGTGCTCCATGATGCCGCCGATGAAGACGTCATTTCCGTCACAGATGCAGTCGACATCCACCTCTACCGCCAGGTCGAGGAACCGGTCGAGCAGCACCGGGCTGTCATGGGACACGGCCACTGCCTTGCGCATGTAGGCGCGCAGATCGTCTTCGCCATGGACAATCTCCATGGCACGCCCTCCGAGCACGTACGAGGGGCGAACCACCAGCGGGAAGCCCACCTCCTGGGCAAGCTGGACGGCATCATCCTCGTTGCCCGCGGTGCAGTTGGGCGGCTGCTTCAGGTTGAGCCGCTTGAGCAACTGCTGGAACCGTTGCCGATCCTCGGCCACGTCGATGGAATCCGGCGAGGTGCCGATGATTGACGCCCCGGCAGCTTCCAGGCTCTTTGCCAGTTTCAGCGGAGTCTGCCCGCCATACTGGACGATGACACCAGCAGGCTTCTCAAGATCCACGATTTCCATGACGTCCTCGAACGTCAGGGACTCGAAGTACAGACGGTCCGAGATATCGAAATCGGTGGAAACCGTCTCCGGATTGCAGTTGACCATGATGGTCTCGAACCCCGACTCCTTGAGCGCCAGGGCCGCGTGGACGCAGCAGTAATCGAATTCGATCCCCTGTCCGATGCGGTTGGGACCACCGCCCAGAATCATGATCTTGCGCCGGTCGCTCGGTTCTGCCTCGCACTCCTCCTCGTATGTCGAGTACAGATAGGCCGTCGAAGTGGCGAACTCGGCGGCACAGGTATCGACGCGCTTGTACACCGGCCGGACACCAGCCTTGTGCCGGTTCTGCCGGACCGCACTCTCTTTGGTCCCGAGGAGTCGCGCCAGCCTGCTGTCGGAGAAGCCCTTGCGCTTGAGCATCCGCAGGCGATCAGCCTTGAGCACGCTCAGGCCATCACCACGCACGGCAGCCTCGCAGCTCACCAGATCCTCGATCTGCGCCAGGAACCAGGGGTCGATGCGGCTCAGTTCGCCAACCTCCGCCAGTGACAGGCCATGGCGAAAGGCATCGGCCACGTAGAGCAGCCGGTCTGGCCCCGGCATGCGCAGTTCATGGCGCAGGTGGTCCATGTCCTCGGCGGAGGGTTCCTGCGGCAGCCGCTCGACCAGTCCATCGATCCCGGTTTCCATGCCACGCAGGGCCTTCTGCAGCGACTCCTGGAAGGTGCGGCCCATGGCCATCACCTCGCCCACGGACTTCATCTGCGTTGTGAGGCGGATATCGGCCCCGGGAAATTTCTCGAAGGTGAACCGCGGGATCTTCGTGACGACATAGTCGATGGTCGGTTCAAAGGATGCCGGGGTGGCTCCGCCGGTGATCTCGTTCCGCAGCTCGTCGAGCGTATAGCCGATGGCGAGCTTCGCGGCGACGCGGGCGATCGGAAAACCGGTGGCCTTCGAGGCCAGCGCAGAGGAGCGTGAAACGCGCGGATTCATCTCGATGACCAGCACGCGGCCATCCACGGGATTGACGGCGAACTGGACGTTGGAGCCGCCGGTATCCACGCCGATGCGGCGCAGGACCGCAATCGATGCGTCACGCAGGCGCTGGTACTCCTTGTCGGTCAGGGTCTGCGCAGGTGCCACCGTGATGGAATCGCCGGTATGTACCCCCATCGGATCGAGATTCTCGATGGAGCAGATGATGATGCAGTTGTCGCTGCGGTCCCTCACCACCTCCATCTCGAACTCTTTCCACCCCAGCACCGATTCCTCCAGCAGTACCTCGCTGGTTGGCGATGCCTCGAGCCCGCGGCTGACGATCTCCTCGAATTCGTCGCGGTTGTAGGCAATGCCGCCGCCGCTGCCGCCCAGCGTGAACGACGGACGGATGACGATGGGGAAGCCGATGTCCGGCTGGATCCGCAGCGCATCTTCCAGGGTATGCGCTACCGTCGCACGCGGCACTTCCAGCCCAATCTCCTGCATGGCGTCACGGAACAGCTCGCGGTCCTCGGCCGTATCGATCGCCTGGCGCGATGCACCGATCAACTCGACATCGAACTTCGCCAGCACCCCTTCGCGAACCAGGTCCAGCGCGCAATTGAGCGCGGTCTGCCCACCCATGGTCGGCAGCAGGGCATCGGGCTTCTCGCGCTCGATGATGCGCGCCACGGTCTTCCAGGTGACCGGCTCGATGTACACGGCATCGGCGAAATCCGGATCCGTCATGATCGTGGCCGGATTGGAATTCACGAGGATGACCCGGTAACCCTCTTCCTTGAGCGCCTGGCAGGCCTGTGTTCCGGAATAGTCGAACTCGCAGGCCTGGCCAATGACGATGGGCCCGGCACCGATGATCAATACGCTCTGGATGTCGCTGCGCTTCGGCATGTTCGGGCGACTCAGTTCCGGGAGACGGCAGGGCGTCCGCTGGTCCCCGCGGCTGCCTGCACGCCCCTGCGCATGGCTTCCGCAAACCGCGCAAACAGCGGCTCCATGTCATGTGGCCCGGGGCTTGCCTCAGGATGGCCCTGAAAACCGAAGGCAGGACAATCAGTTCGCTCGATTCCCTGAAGCGAGTTATCAAACAGGCTGCGATGTGTGGCCCGCAGGTTTGCCGGGAGGCTTGCCTCGTCCACGGCAAAACCATGGTTCTGGCTGGTGATCATCACGCGGGCCGTGGCGATGTCGAGGACCGGGTGGTTGGCACCGCGGTGGCCAAATTTCATCTTCATGGTCTTCGCCCCGCTGGCGAGTGCCAGGAACTGGTGACCGAGGCAGATGCCGAAAACCGGAATGCCGCTTGCCAGCAGCTTGCGGACGGCTTCGATGGCATAACTGCAGGGCTCGGGATCGCCTGGGCCGTTGGAGAGGAAGACGCCATCCGGCTCCATGGCCAACACGTCTTCCGCGGTGGTCTGGGCCGGCACCACGGTGACCCGGCAGCCCTGATCCACCAGCAAACGCAGGATGTTGCGCTTCATGCCGAAGTCATACGCCACCACCAGAAAGGGCGTTGCCCGCTTGCCGGGAACGACGCCAGAGGACGCTGGCCAGTTGCGTCCCAGATTCCACTGGTAGCTCTCCCTGGTGGTGACGACACGCGCGAGATCCATGCCCGCGAGTCCCGGGAAGCGCCGCGCATGATCCACCGCGACCTTTGGATCGACCTCCCCGGTCATGATGCAGCCGGACATCGCCCCCTTGTCCCGCAGCCGGCGTGTCAGGCGACGCGTATCGATTTCGGCAATGGCCACTACGTTGCCACGTCGCAACATGTCCCCGAGAGGCAGTTCGGAGCGGTAATTGCTGGCCAGCGCCGGCAGGTCCCGGATGACCAGGCCCGCCGCAAAGACCCGGTCGCTTTCGAGGTCGTCGGTGTTGGTGCCTGTGTTGCCGATATGCGGGTAAGTCAGGGTGACAATCTGCCGGCAGTAGGACGGGTCGGTCAGGATTTCCTGGTACCCCGTCATCGCGGTGTTGAAAACGACTTCGCCTATGGTGCGTCCCGAAGCACCGACGGAAATGCCCCTGAAGAGGCTGCCGTCTTCCAGCGCCAGTACGGCGGGCTCATTCACCCCTGCACCCTCATGAATTTCTGACAGGCGTATACGACTGGCGGGAGGCAACCACGATGGATTCCTCCCGCCACGGGCACCAATTGCTTGGAACCCGCGTCATTCTAAACGAGCCTCCGGCGGGACACCATCGGCACACCGGAACATCACGCCGCGGCACGGAATCAGGCTTGGGGCCGCGCCAGACCGAGCACGTCCGTCATGCCATACAGCCCGGGCGTCCGCCCGGCGACCCAGCGAGCGGCGCGCAAGGCACCTCGCGCAAACGTGGACCGGTCCAGGGCGCGGTGCTCCAACCGGAGGGTTTCTTCTTCGAGGGCGAACAGCACCTCGTGATCGCCGACGATCTGGCCCGCACGGACGGATGAGAAGCCGATGCTGCCGGGGCTGCGAGGCGCGCGCTGCACGAAACGGTCCCGCGCGGTAACGTCCTCGATGCGCCGCCCGAGTACCCCGGCCACTGCTTCCCCGAGTTGCAGCGCCGTACCGGACGGCGCGTCGACCTTGTTGCGGTGATGTGCCTCGACGATCTCGATGTCCGCCTCGGATCCCAGCAGCTGCGTGGCCATGCGCGCGAGTTCGGTCAGCACCGCCACGCCCACGCTCATGTTGCGCCCATAGACGATGGGAATGCGCCGGCTGGCCTGCTCGATCAGCCCGAGATGCAGCGGCGAAAGCCCGGTGGTTCCCATTACCAGGGCGCAACGCTCGGCCAGGCAGGCATCAAGGTTGCTACCCACCGCGGCCGCATTGCTGAAATCGATGGCGACCTCCGCCCCGGCCACCGCCGCAGTCACCGATGCCGTCACGTGCACACCCAGTACGCCGACACCCGCAGCGGCACCCGCATCCTGGCCAAGCCCGGGATGCCCCGCCTCGGCGGCGGCACCACTCAGCGCAAGATCGCCACTGCCTGCGATCAGGCGGATGACCGCCGCCCCCATGCGCCCGGTGGCCCCAAGTACCGCAATCCTCAAGTCACACCCCCCATCCGCCGCTGTGTTGCTGGCATTCTCTCAGGAACCCAGCTGCTCGAAAAACTTCCTGACGCCTTCCTTCCAGGAACTGCTCCGCGGCCGGTGGCGGTCCCCGCCCGCAATCAGGGAGTCATTGAACGCCTTGAGCAGCTTCTTCTGTTCCGAAGTCAGGTTTACCGGCACCTCGACGTCGATCCGGCAGTAGAGATCACCGACTCCGCCACCGCGTACGGGCTTGACACCCTTGCCCTTGAGCCTCAGGACCTTTCCGGGCTGGGTCTCCGGCGGCACCTTGAGCGTGACCTCGCCATCGAGCGTGGGTATGTCCAGGCTGCCACCCAGCGTCGCGGTGACAAAGCTGACCGGGATGACGCAGGACAGGTCGGCGCCACGGCGCTCGAACAGCGGATGCGGCCGCATGCGGATCTCCACGTAAAGATCCCCTGGCGGTCCGCCGTTCTGGCCTGCCTCGCCTTCGCCCGTGAGCCGGATGCGGTCACCTTCGTCCACGCCAGCAGGCACCTTCACCGCCAGCGTCTTGCTTTGCTGTACCCGTCCCCTGCCATGGCAGGACGGGCAGGGTGTCTCCACCACCTGGCCGGTTCCCTGGCAGGAAGGGCAGGTCTGCTGGATGGAGAAGAATCCCTGGCTGATCCGCACCTGGCCGGCACCATCGCATCGACGGCACTGGACCTTTTTCGTGCCCGGTGCGGCTCCAGAGCCCTTGCAGGGCTCGCAGGCTACAACGCTCGGAATGGTGATGTTGACGGTTGCGCCAAAGACAGCCTGCTCGAGGTCCAGCGCAAGCTCGTAGCGCAGGTCGGCGCCACGATAAACGCCGGATCGTCCGGCCCTCCGGCCACCTCCGAAGATGTCGCCAAACACGTCGCCGAAGATATCGCCGAAGGCGTCGCCCGGTCCGAAACCGCCCGGCCTCCCGGCCGCGGCGGCTGCGGCGTCGACCCCGGCATGTCCGTACTGATCGTACGCAGCACGCTTGTCGGCATCGGTGAGGATTTCGTAGGCCTCCTTGGCCTCCTTGAACCTGGACTCGGCATCCTTGTCGTCTGGATTGCGATCCGGGTGGTACTTCATGGCCAGGCGTCGGTAGGCCTTTTTGAGGTCTTCCGCCGAAGCGCCGCGTGCGACGCCGAGAACTTCGTAGTAATCCCTCTTGCTCATCATCGCATCCACATACGTTTAACGGGCGCTCCCGGCCCCGGGAGCGCCCGCGTTGCATCTGCCAGGCGGGCGGCCATGTCAGCCGCCAGCGTGCGCGGTCGGAGCGTCAGGTCTTGCCCGACTTGCCCTTGTCGTCCCTGACCTCTTCGAACTCGGCATCCATGACGCCGGCATCGCCGCCATCGGAGGTGCCGGCCGCCGACGCACCAGCGTCCTGACCCTGCCCGTAAGCCTTCTGCGCGATGCCGCCGGCAGCCGCAGCCAGGGCTGCCGCCTTGGTCTCGATCACGCTGCGATCGTCACCCTTCAATGCCTCGCGAAGGGCTGCGATCGCTGATTCGACTGCCGCACGCTCGCTGCCTGGCACCTTGTCTCCGAGATCCGCCAGCGCCTTCTCGCTGGAGTGGACCAGCGCATCGGCCTTGTTGCGGGACTCCACGAGTTCACGGAAGCGGCGATCCTCCTCTGCATGGACCTCGGCATCGCCGACCATGCGCTTGATCTCCTCCTCCGACAGGCCACTCGATGCCTTGATCACGATCTTCTGCTCGCGCCCGGTCGCCTTGTCGCGTGCGGAGACGTTGAGGATGCCGTTGGCGTCGATGTCGAACGTCACCTCCACCTGGGGCATGCCACGCGGCGCGGGCGGGATGTCGCTGAGGTCGAAGCGGCCGAGTGATTTGTTGTCACCAGCCCGCTGCCGCTCGCCCTGCAGGACGTGGATCGTCACCGCGGTCTGGTTGTCGTCCGCGGTCGAGAACACCTGTGTCGCCTTGGTCGGGATCGTGGTGTTCTTGTCGATCAGCTTGGTCATGACGCCGCCAAGGGTCTCGATACCCAGCGAAAGAGGCGTCACGTCGAGGAGCAGGACATCCTTTACCTCGCCAGAGAGCACCCCACCCTGGATCGCGGCTCCGACGGCGACGGCCTCGTCCGGGTTGACGTCCTTGCGAGGCTCGCGGCCGAAAAACGCCTTCACGGCCTCCTGCACCTTCGGCATCCGGGTCTGGCCACCGACGAGGATCACATCCTCGATGTCACCCACCTTGAGCCCGGCATCCGCAAGCGCGACCTTGCACGGATCGATCGTGCGGCTGACCAGATCCTCGACCAGCGACTCCAGCTTGGCCCTCGTCATCTTGATGTTGAGGTGCTTCGGGCCGCTGGCATCGGCGGTGATGTACGGCAGGTTGATCTCGGTCTGCTGCTGCGACGACAGCTCGACCTTGGCCTTCTCGGCAGCTTCCTTGAGGCGCTGCATGGCCAGCGGGTCCTTGCGGATATCGATACCGCTCTCCTTCTGGAACTCGCCGGCCAGGTAGCCGATGATGCGCGCGTCGAAGTCCTCGCCACCGAGGAACGTGTCGCCATTGGTGGCGAGAACCTCGAACTGGTGCTCGCCGTCGATCTCGGCGATCTCGATGATCGAGATGTCGAAGGTACCGCCACCGAGGTCGTAGACAGCGATCTTGCGGTCGCCACGCTGCTTGTCGAGGCCATACGCAAGCGCAGCCGCCGTCGGCTCGTTGATGATCCGCTTGACCTCCAGGCCGGCGATACGACCGGCATCCTTGGTGGCCTGCCGCTGGGAGTCGTTGAAGTAGGCCGGCACCGTGATGACCGCCTCGGTCACCGGCTCGCCCAGGTAATCCTCGGCCGTCTTCTTCATCTTCATCAGGACGCGGGCGGAGATTTCCGGTGGCGCCATCTTCTTGCCGCCGGCGTCCACCCAGGCGTCGCCATTCTCGGCACGCACGATCCGGTACGAAACCATGGACATGTCGCGGCGCACCACGTCGTCGTCGAAGCGGCGGCCAATGAGGCGCTTCACGGCAAACAGCGTATTGGCCGGATTCGTCACCGCCTGCCGCTTCGCCGCCTGGCCGACCAGCACTTCCTCGTCCTTGGTGAAGGCCACGATGGACGGGGTCGTGCGGTCGCCCTCGCTGTTCTCGATCACCTTGGGCGCCTTGCCGTCCATGATCGCCACGCACGAGTTGGTCGTGCCCAGGTCAATGCCAATCACTCTGCCCATGATGCTCTCCGGAAAAGGTCGGGAATCGGTATTGCCCCGGATCTGGGGGACGTTTGACGGAAATTCAAGCCTCGCCACCCTGCTGGCCACCAGCGGCCCCGGCGACGACCACGCGTGCGGGCCGCAGCAGCCGGCCATTGAGCTGGTAGCCCTTCTGGATCACCGCCACGACGGCGCCAGGCTCGAGCTCTGCCGCAGGCTCGATGCGCATGGCTTCGTGGACCTGGGGATCGAACTTCTGCCCCGCGGCCGCCACCGCGGCGACACCAGCCTTCTCCAGGGCAGCCATGAGCAGGCGCAACGTCGCCTCCTTGCCCTCGAGCAGGGTCGCAGCCGACGCAGCGGCGCCCGCTTCCAGGCCCATTTCCAGGCTGTCCACCACCGCCAGCAGTTCCACGGCCAGGCGCTCCACACCCAGCCTGCGTGCCTGATCGACGTCCCGGGCGGCACGCTTGCGCACGTTGTCCAGTTCCGCGGCGGCGCGCAGGTACCTGTTCCAGTTTTCCTGTGCCGTGGCCTCCGCTTGCACCAGCGCCTCGCGCAGCGGCGCCTCGCCTTCCGGCAGGGCGCCGGGATCTGGCGCCGATTTCTCGTCTGTCATGCCTCTACTCCGTGCAGCCGGATCCGCCCCGACACGGCCCCAGCCGGTCAGCGACGGTCCAAACCGCCTGAATGATGGGGGCTACTGGCTGGAATTCAAGGCCGCACCGAGCAGCCGGGCGGTAATGTCCACGATCGGAATGACGCGTTCATACGCCATGCGGGTCGGGCCAATGACGCCCAGCACCCCGACGATCTGGTCGTTGGCCCGGTATGGGGCGGTCACCAGGCTGCAGTCATCGAGAATACGGTATCCGGATTCCTCGCCAATGAAGATCTGCACCCCGTCCGCCGCAATACTCCTGTCCAGCAGCTTGAGAATCTCCCGCTGGGCACCGAATGCCTCGAACAGCTGCCGAAGCTTCTCCACATCCGAGAGCTCGTCGAACTCCATGAGGCGGGTTTCCCCGCTCAGCACGAACCCGGAGTGCTCGCTGCCGATATCCAGCGCCCGTTCTGCAACCTCGATGGCATCGACCATGAGCTGGTTCATGGTCTCCCGCATGCCCTGCATCTCCTCCAGGATCCGCAACCGCACTTCCCGGAGATCCTGCCCGGTGAACTTCTCGTTCAGGTAATTCGCCGCCCGGCGCAGCTCGCCCTCGCTGTAGCTGCGATCCATGTGCAGGACGCGGTTCTGCACCTCCTGGTCGTTGACCACCAGGATGGCCAGCACGCGGTTGTTCGACAACGGCAGGAACTCGAACTGCCGCAGGGTGAGCTGCATCTGGCGTGGCAACATCACCAGACCCGCCATGCGCGTCAGTGCCGACAGGGCTGCCGACGCGGCTTCGGCAACACTTTTGGTGTCGCCTGGGTTATCACTCGCCAGGTGGCTCTGCAGCCTGGTCACGTCGTCCGCGGCCAGCGGCTGCAGCTGGACCAGTGTATCGACAAAGAAGCGGTAGCCTTTGGCGGTGGGCACCCGGCCTGCCGACGTATGGGGCGCTGCCACGAAACCAAACTCCTCCAGATCGGCCATGACGTTGCGGATGGTCGCCGGGCTCAGGTTCAGACCGCTGGCACGCGCAAGGGTGCGCGAACCGACAGGCTGGCCATCGCGGATGTACTGCGCCACCAGCGCACGGAGAATCTGGCCTGATCGGTCGGAAGGCGGGTTGGATGGCGAATCGGTCATGGGGAGACAGTCATGCAACGGCATGGCAGCGCTGCACCGGCTGCCCGTTTCGGAACCTTGCAATGCCATTTGAGGGGTGTCAAGAACCCGCCGCCGGCGCAGACTTTCTGGCCGGTACCCGCTTGCCCCATGGTTCCGCTGGCCTGTAATGTTGATGCTGCGCGGCCCTGCTACCAACCATCGGCAACCCCTCCAATCCGGCTCCGCGATGCCCCGGGCTTTACCGTGCCAGTCAGACGCTCATTCTCCACTGTCGCCTTGATGGGCAATCCCGAAGACCGACGGGTCCTCGAACCGTTGACGGTGCTGGCCTCGCACCTGGCGGCACATGGACGCAAGGTCCTTGTATCCGAGGCGCTCACAGACGGCGCCGTGCCGGCGGCCGCCGGACGGGTTCCCGAGACCGAACTGGTCAGGGCGGCGCAGCTGGTGATCGCCGTCGGTGGCGATGGCAGCATGCTGTACGCCGCCCGCCGGCTCGCCGGCTTGGCCGTGCCCTTGCTCGGCATCAATCGCGGCCGCCTGGGCTTTCTTGCCGACATCGGGCCAGCAGAGATGCTGGCAAGGCTCGACGAAATCCTCCGCGGCGAGTACGACAGCGAACGGCGGCTGCTGCTGCGCGCCGAGGTCACCGAGGGAGGGCGCGTGGTCGGTGGCGGCCTGGCGCTCAACGATATCGCCGTCACCCGCCACGATCCCGGCCGCATGCTCGAGATCCGCACCTTCGTCGACGGCAATTACCTGAACACGCATCGCGGCGATGGCTTCATCGTCGCAACTGCAACCGGCTCCACGGCCTATGCCATGAGCTGCGGCGGACCGATCGTCGCGCCGCAACTCGACGCCATCGTCCTCGTGCCCATCTGCCCCCATACGCTGAGCGAGCGTCCGATCATCGTGCCAGCCACCGCGGTGACGGAGATCACGCTGAGCGAGGCCCATTCGCTGCGCGCCGACGTCAGCTGTGATGGCGAAGTCACGGCGGAACTCACCCCCGGCCGCCGGCTGCGGGTCCGGGCAGCCACGGAACGGATCGAACTCATCCATCCCCGCGGTCATGACTACTTCCGCATTCTCAGGGAGAAGCTGCACTGGGGCCACGACCACCATTCGGCGGGCCGCCATCCGCGCTGAGGCCACGTGCTGACACGCCTGCATGTTCGCAACCTGGCAGTCCTCGACGAGGTGACGCTTGAATTCGGCGGCGGCTTCAGTGCCCTGACCGGCGAGACGGGTGCCGGCAAGTCCCTGCTCGTCGACGCCCTGGCGCTGGCGCTGGGCGCCCGGGCCGACAGCAACGCGGTGCGCAGCGGTGCCGACCGCGCCGAAGTCTCGGCATCGTTCGAACCGGGATCAGGCTCCGCAGCTACAAGCTGGCTGCGCCAGCATGACCTCGACAGCGATGGCGAGTGCATGTTGCGGCGCGTGGTTGGCAGTGAAGGTCGCTCCCGCGCCTACATCAATGGCCGGCCCGTACCCATCGAAATGCTGCGTGAACTGGGCGGGCAACTCGTCGAGATCTGTGGACAGCATGCCTACCAGTCCCTCGGCCAGCGCCCGGCCCAGCGCGACCTGCTGGATGCGTTCGGCAACCACACCCGGCTGCGCAACGTGGTGCTCCAGGCCCACGACACCTGGTCAACACTGAAGGCGGAGCGGGACCAGCTGCGCTCATCCCGGTTCGAGCAGCAGGCGCGCGAGGACCTGCTGCGCCACCAGGTGCAGGAACTGGCCGCTCTTGGCCTGTGCCCGGGCGAGATTGAAGCGCTGGACCAGGAACATCGCATCCTGGCCAATGCCAGCCAGCTGTCCGCCGGACTGTCCCAGGCCCTGGAGCGGCTATACGACGCCGACGAGGGCTCTGCGCAGGGCATCGTCGGCGCAGCCCTGCGGGAAGTCTGCGCCCTCGCGGACATCGATCCCGCGCTCACCGCCACGGCTGCCGCACTCGACGAAGTGGGCATCCACCTGACCGATGCGGCCGAGCAGCTGCGGCGTCGGCTGGACGCGATCGAGCACGATCCCGGGCGACTGGCCGCCGTGGAAGCGCGGATCGCGGCGGCGCAGGACCTGGCTCGCAAGCATCGCGTCCCGCCGGACGAGCTTTGCAGGCTGCTGGAGACGCTTCAGTCGAGGCTGGACGGCATTGGCGCCGATGGCGAGCGGCTGGGCGCGCTCACCAGCCAGCTGGCCGCATGCGAGCTGCAACTGCGCGAAGCCGCGGACGCCCTTTCTCTGGCGCGCAAGCGGGCTGCCGCGAATTTCAGCTCCGCCGTCACGGCCCAGCTGGCGCGGCTCGGCATGCCGGGCAGCACCATCGTGGTGGCACTGCAGCCGCTGCCAGAGGGCCAGTGGGCAGCATGGGGACAGGAGCAGGTCGAATTCATGGTCAGCACCAATCCGGGCCAGCAGCCAGGCCCGGTGGCAAGGATTGCCTCAGGTGGCGAACTCTCGCGCCTCAGCCTGGCGATACAGGCCGTCTCCCTGGCTGGTCACGGGGCGCCAACCCTCATCTTCGACGAAGTCGATGCCGGCATCGGTGGCGGTGCCGCGGAGATCGTCGGGCAATGCCTCCACGGCCTGAGCGGCCGGCACCAGGTCATCTGCGTCACCCACCTGCCCCAGGTGGCGAGCCAGGCCGACCACCATTACGCGGTTTCCAAGAATGCCGTGGCGGGCCAGAGCCAGACGCATGCCTGCGAACTCGACAGCCGCGGGCGGGTCGAGGAGATCGCGCGCATGCTCGGCGGCCTCACCATCACCGACCGCACCAGGGCTCATGCCCGCGAAATGCTGCGCGCCTCCGCCTCGCGCCGCACTGGCTGATGCCGCAAACCTGGAGTCGCTTTACCACCCGGGCCAATGGTTTATGATTTCGCCGTTCAATCCTGCCGGCGTCTTGCACCTCATGCAGATCCCTTCCCGTTCCCGCCGCCTGTTCCTCGGTGGCCTCGTGGCTCTGGCCGCGGGCTGTGTTTACCGGGTTGATGTCCAGCAGGGAAACCTGCTGGATGACAAGGCCATCGACGCCGTCCAGCCCGGCATGACGCGGAGCCAGGTGCGCTTCCTCCTGGGAACGCCGGTGGTGGAGGACTCCTTCCACCACGATCGATGGGATTACGTCTACTACCTGCGCCGAGGCCGCAGCAGCCGCGAGGAGAAGCGCTGGGTCATCATCACGTTCGCGGATGACAAGGTGACAAGCGTCCGCAAGGACGTGCCATTCGATGCGGCGGGCTAGCTTCCTGTCGACTCAGCCATACACGTCCCGAGCGCGTCGCACGAAGGAGTCGACCAGCCGGTTGCACAGGGCCTCGAATACCGGTCCGAGTATCAGGTCGAGCGCGCGACTGGCAAATGCGAACTGCACGGCAAGCGACACGCGGGACCCGTCCTCGCCGAGGGGCACGAACTCCCAGACTCCCTGCAAGGTACTGAACGGACCCTCCTCCAGCTGCATGTCGATGCGGCGGCAGGGTTCCAGCACGTTGCGCGTGCGGAACTCGGTGCGCAAAGGCCCCTCCGCCAGGGCTATGCTGGCCACGACCCGGCAGCCGTCCCGTTCGTGGATCCTGGCACTGGTGCAGCCCGGGAGAAATGCCGGATAGGACTCCACGTCGGCGACCAGCTCGAACATCGAGTCTGCCGTGAACGGCACGATCGCGCTGCGTTCAACCCGCCGCATGGATACCTGCCAGCCCCTGCGGTGCCCCCATTGCAACTTCTCCCGCAGCTGGAAAGATGACAGGATTGTGAGCGATCACCATTGGCCGAACAACACGGATCCATGAGCGGCAAGGCAGTTTCACGCAAGGAAGCCAACCGGACCATCGCTGAAAACCGCAAGGCCCGACATGACTACTACATCGAGCAGACGCTGGAGGCCGGCCTCATGCTCGAGGGCTGGGAGGTCAAGAGCCTGCGTGACGGCCGTGCCAACATCAAGGAGGGCTACGCCGTGATACGCAACGGCGAAGCCTGGCTGGTCGGTGCAAATTTTTCGCCGCTGCCTGCGGCATCCACGCACGTGGCGCCGGACCCCGTACGCAGCCGCAAACTTCTTCTCAACCGGCGCGAGCTCGATCGGCTCGTCGGGGCCGTGGAGCGGGAAGGCTACACGCTGGTGCCGCTGTCCCTGTACTGGAAGAAGAGCCGCGCAAAACTTGCCCTCGGCCTTGCCCGGGGCAAGAAACAGCACGACAAGCGCGCTTCCGACCGGGAACGGGACTGGAACCGGCAACGCCAGAGTTTACTTAGAAAAAACAGCAAAAATAGATAATTACACGATACTTATGATGTAGATGCGCACTATCGGCGGCTTGCGCTGGACGGCCTGAAGGCGGAGGCCATCGCGGCCGCCCCGCTGACCCGCTAGACTTGCGCCTGTTGAGATATTTCAGGAACCAAAGGGGGCGACCTGGTTTCGACGTGGGTCGCGAAACCCTGGGTGCATGCCGAGGCGCAGATCACCTCGTAAATCCAGCTGCAAACCAATAGTTGCGAACGACTCCAACTACGCTCTGGCTGCCTAAAAACCAGTCTTGAGCCCTCGGACTGAGTCCGTGCCTGTGCGGAAGCAGATGCCGGGGTTATCAATCACAGGATCGCGCCAGGGCTCGTCCGGGGTCCGAACGCTAAATCCCCAAATCCGGACTGGCTGTCGGTCTTCCCTGTCCGTCGGGTAGCCGCCAGTAAGATCAAAGGCGGAATAAGCATGTAGAGCTCATGGCGTAGGGCTTGCGGACGCGGGTTCGATTCCCGCCGCCTCCACCATCCGGCAAGGGCCAAGAGTGTTCTCTTGGCCCTTTTCATTTGAATGGGAAACAACCCGACCGCCCTGCAAATGATCACGACACGATTCCTGCGCGCGCTGTTGCGCGGAGTGGGCCAGATATTCCTCCAGCGCAGTGCCTGGTGTGGACTGGCCTGCCTCGTCGCGCTGGCCCTGCAGTCCACGGTCATGGCGCTGGCCTGCCTGCTCGGCGCGCTGGCAGCGACCCTGCTGGCACGGACCTGGCCCGACGGCCAGGCGCTGGACGATGGCCTCCATGGCTACAACGGGGCCCTGGCCGGCCTTGGTGCCATGGTCGTGCTCGAGTCGGGTGTGATGGCCTGGTGCATGGTGGTGCTGGCGGGACTGCTGGCAACCTGGATTGGCAGGATCTGGCGCGAGCGCCTGCCCCTGCCCCCGTACACCGCGCCGTTCGTGCTGGTGACGTGGCTGCTGATGGCGTTGTCCGGCCCTCTTGCCTTGCCCCTGGCTGCGCCAGCCCCGCCCGCTGCAGCCGGATTGGGGTTCATGGCAGACGGCGTCCTGCGCGGCATCGGTCAGGTGATATTCCTCGACCTGCCATGGGCCGGGGCGCTCTGCGCCCTGGGTCTTGCCCTTTCGAGTCCCGTGGTTGCAGGCTGCGCGTTGCTCGCTGCCGCACTCGGCATGGCTTGTGCCGATCTGCTGGGCCTGCCGGAGGCCATGGCCGGGCTGGGGATCTACGGCTTCAATGCGGTCCTGGCCGTGGAAGCGCTCCGCCCGCAGGCCGGCCGCCGCGGCTGGTGGCTGCTGCTGGCGGCCATACCTGTCAGCGTCGCGCTGACACGCGCCTTCCAACTGGCGGGCCTGCCATCGCTGACCGCGCCATTCATCCTGGGCACCTGGCTGCTGCGCTGCGCCCATACGTGGTCATCCCGATATGCGCTGCCAACGTCTGGCCGTTAGCATGGGTGGCTGTCCCGTCGAGTGGTTCGCCTGATGCCGCCCATCCCGCCCATGGATCCGGCCCGCCGTGCGCGCTTGCTGCGTTCGGTTACCTATGCATCGGTGATCGTCGCCATCTGCCTGGTCGTGGCCAAGGCCTGGGCCTGGCAGGCGACGGGCTCCGTGTCGATGCTGTCGTCGCTCGCAGACTCGCTGCTGGACTGCCTGGCCTCCGGCCTCACCTTCTGGGCCGTGCGCTACTCCATGTCCCCGGCGGATGCCGAGCACCGGTTCGGCCATGGAAAATCCGAAGGCCTTGCCGCGCTGATCCAGGGCCTGATCATCGGCGGTTCGGGGCTGTTCGTCTGTGGGGAGGCCGTCGGTCGCATGCTGATGCCACGGCAGATCGAGGAAACCAGTTCAGGCCTGCTGGTGATCGGCGGTGCCACCGCGGCCACCTTCGTCCTGGTGGCCTACCAGCGCTTCGTCAGCCGGCGGACCGGCTCCGTCGCCATCGGCGCCGACGCCATGCACTACTCCGCGGACCTCCTGGCAAACGTCGGCGTCGGCGCAGCACTTTATGTTTCCAGCAGGAGCGGCTGGCTGCTGCTGGACCCGCTGGTCGGACTGGCGATCGGCGGCTATGTCCTGCTGAGTTCCGCGAAAATGATCGCCCAGTCACTCGACATACTGCTCGATCGCGAGATCCCGGATGCTGATCGCTACCGGCTTCAGCAGATCGCCCTCACCCATCCCGACGTGCTGGGACTCCACGACATGCGCACGCGGCACGGCGGCGCCCACTACATCGTGCAGTTCCACCTGGACCTGCCACACCACATCTCACTGTGGCGCAGCCACGAGATTCTGGATGAAGTCGAGGAAAGCATTCGGCGCGAATACCCGGGTTGCGAGATCATCATTCACCCGGACCCGCTCGGCATCGCAGAAACCAAGGACTCCTTCGAGCTGCCGGCTGAAGATGCGGAATCCGGCCGCGCACCCTCCTGACGCGCCGGCGGGTCAGCCGGCTGGCGGCGGCTCGGCGTAGATCACCTCGAACCGCTGGAACAGCAGCAGCATGTCCTCGCTGAAACTCCCGCCCTCGGCCTCCCGCATGCGCCGCCAGTAGCCACCGTGGATTTCACGCCAGGCCGTCACGTCACGCGCTGCCGGACTCTCGCAGGCGGTCTCACCCGGACCGACATCCGCAAACCGGATCAGTCGCGCTTCCAGGAGCCGCACCGCGCAGCGAGGCCGGCCGCCGAAATCCGTGAAAACGAAATACTCGGCTGCCGTCGGCCGCGGGAGGATCTCGTCCGGATTCGAGAACAGCCCTGTCTTCTCGCCTGAGATGATCAGCCCGAGCAGGCTCTCGCTCAGCTTTTGCGCATTGCCGATACGGCGCACCCGGTAGCGATCCCCGGGATCGTCTGGCGCAAGCCTCGCCCGACACCGCAGCCAGAAGTCATCGATGCTGCCCATCATTTCCGCTCCTTCCCTTGCAGGTTAGCGATACTGGACAGCAGGATGCAATTGCCAGCGCCTCAGGCTCCTTGCCGCGGCGGACATCACGCCGTAGATTGATACAGGCTGACGCCAGGACGCGGGCGCAAGGCAGCCGCCACAGTGGCGAATCCGGGGGCACACTATTTGCTTTGAATCCTGTCGCGATGGGCGTGGCTGGCCGGCGCTCCCGATGCGGACGGTCATCGTGCTCATGCTTGCCGCCCTGCAGACGGCCTGCAGCGGCTCGGTGCAGGTCCAGCAGGCCTTTCCGGCACCACTGGTGGAACAGTTGCCCCTGCGCGTCGTCATCTACTATCCGGCAGGGATTGCGGATTATGTCTACCACGAGGAAGACGCATCGCAACAGGAGTGGACGGTACGCCTCGGGAACGCCAACCTGCGCATGTTCGACGCCGTCTTTTCAGCGCTTTTCAGGGATGTGGCCCATGCCGGCAGCCTCGACGAGGCCCGTGCCAGTGTTCCGCCGCCCGACGCCATCCTCTCCCCGACGATCGACGCCTTCGAGCTGTCGTCGCCCGCATTGTCCGGCACGGACCAGTTTGCGGTATGGATTCGCTACAATCTCGACGTGCTGGCAGCGGATGGCACACTCATCGTCCGTTGGCCAGTCACTGCATACGGGCAATCCGGGACGGGAGGGATGAGCGATGAGGAGTCCATGGAGCGGGCCACCATCCTTGCGCTGCGTGACGCTGCGGCGGCGATTGCCGTGGGATTTCCGCGGCAGCCAAGGGTTCGCGAAATCCTGCTGAAGCAGCCGGCAAACGATGGACAGTGACATGATCCTCCATTCCCTGGTGGCACGCAGCCTGTACATGACGGCTGCCGGTATGCTGCTCGCGGGTTGCATGACCTCGCGCGTCGAGGAATCGAAGAATGCGGCCACGGGACTCTCAGCCGGCGAATCGGTCGTGATCCTCGCCACCAGCTATCACCGCGGCAAGGCCACCGAGGAAGACTTCGTATCCTGCGTCAACGACGCGGTGCAGTCGGGAGATGGCAAGGTGCGTGTGACACCCCAGCAGGAGTTCGTCGACGCACTTTTCCCCTGGTTCGAGCCGCGCACCGCACCGCAGTCCGCCGAAGCGCTTCCGGAACTCCTGGCCCGGCCAGGCGTGGCCGAGCGCATCGAGGCGAAGGGCGTCCGGTACCTGGTCTGGCTCGATGGCACGACGGAGAAGACCAGTGGTGGCGGCAGCCTGAGTTGTGCAGTCGGTCCAGGCGGTGGCGGCTGCTTCGGCCTCACCTGGTGGGAAGACGACGCCTCTTACGACGCCGCGGTCTGGGACCTGCGACGGCAGAGCGATGCCGGCTCGGTCAGCGCGGACGTCCACGGGACCTCGATGATCCCGGCGCTGATCATTCCGGTGCCGCTGATAGCGCGCACGCAGTCGGCGGCCTGCAAGGACATGGCGCAACAGCTCCGGCAGTTCATCCGCGGGCCGGACGCCGGTACCTGAGCCGGCATCGGCTGCCCCGCGCAACCCTGTGCGGATTCTCACAGACGGCAGGCTCCCCTGCTGCCAGAATCGCCTCATGGAGGTCGAACGTCCAGCCGCTCGCGGCAGCAGCGATCACGTGCATGCCTGCTGCCGGTTCCTCGCCAGTCTGCTGCTGAAGCCCATCTGGCTGCCCCCCGGGATCTATGCTGCCGTGCCGTGGATGTACCTGGGCATGGGAAGCACCGCACTGCTGGGTGGCCTCTACCTGCCCGACACCAGCTGGTACCTGCCCTATCTGGCGATGGCGGGGGTCGGCCTGCTGCGCGCCGCAACCGGTATCGCTGCAGCGCGACGGCGCTTTCACGGCAGGCGCCGCGGCCGTAGCCTGGCCCTGGTCCGCTGATCACCCGGAAGGCGTCGACTGGTGAGAGAATGCGCCGCTGTGCCCGTTCGGGCGACCGTGAGGCATGCAGGTTCGTGAAACCCACCCGCGTTCTGACTCTGCTTGCCCTCGCCCTCTCAGGCTCGCTGATCCTGCCCGTTGTCGCCTACTGGGTCGGGGGCAAGATCGTGGGTGCTTATGCGGGACCGCGAGGCCTCGCCACGTACATCGGCAGCATTTACCGCGATGCTGCCGACGGCTCTCCGCTGGCACTGGCGATGGTTACAGGCCCCGTGCTGGTCGCTGCCATCTGGGCGCTGCGCGGCTGGGGGTTGCGGCATTTCCTGGCACGGCCGGCCCGGAACAATATTCCGGAATAGACTAAATATGTTTTTTATCAGTCACTTCTGCAGCTTTTGCAGAAGTTATGTTGCTCCGGCATGGAAGCCGTGGCAGCAAGCCCTATAGTCCACGGAGCAGGAGCCGCCAGGATCCCCGGCAAGGGACCAGGAAGAGCGGCAGAAGGACAGCAGGATGACTGCGTGCCAGGTGCTCAGGCTGGCCAGTAGGAGTAGGCAACCAGCAACAGGCCGATCCAGGTCAGCGCCAAAGGCAGGTATCGCCAAGGGCGACGGCGCAGGGTGCCCACGAACCCGGCTGCCGCCACCACGGCGAGCACCAGGAACATCGTGAAGGCACGAACGACCTCGGGCAACTCGGTCGCGAAGCGCGGATGCTCATGCTGCAGCAACCAGAACACGAACAGCACGACACCGAGCCCGAATGCCAGCGATACCAGACTGCCTGCCACGAATCCAAGGATGGCCGTAAACGGGTGCATACACGGGTAGTCCAGCGACCACGCGCCGCCGGTCGCGGCGACGATGGCCAAGGCTTGCTATGATTTCCAGGCTACGGAAGCGAACAGATTGAACCGGAAAATGCTCAACAGCGCAAACCACGACTCCTGGCGCAGATGGCGTGCTCTTGCCGCAAGCAGCCTGCTCCTTGCGGTTACGGCACTGCAGTGGCCGGCTGTGGCTGCCCCACCCGCCCAGGCTGCTCCGGCAGCGGACGTGCCGGGCATCCTTCAGGCAACTGACCGGCAACGACAGGTCGCACGGATGACCACGCGCTTCGTGGAGCGCTTTCATTACGGGCGCCAGGCCATAGACGACCACTTGTCCGAGCAGATCCTGAACAATTACCTGCAGGCGCTCGACGGCAACCGCCAGTACTTCCTTGAATCCGACATCAACTATTTTTCCCGCTATCGCCACAGCCTCGACGATGTGCTCGAGACCGGCGACGTCGAACCGGTGTTCGACATTTTCCGCCTCTACCGTCTGCGGGCACAGCAGCATCTCTCCTTTGCCATTTCCCAGCTGGACAAGCAGCCGGACTTCACGATTGACGAGGACTTTCGCTTCGACAGGGAGAAGGCGCCGTGGCTTGCCACCCCGCAGGAGATGCAGGACAACTGGCGCCGCCGCGTGAAGAACGACGCCATCAGCCTGCTGATGGCGGACAAGACCTGGCCCGAGGCCGCAGCAATCCTGCACAAGCGCTACGAGCGGGTCCTGAAGCGCATCAATGACCTGGACAGCGACGAGGTATTCGAAACCTTCATGAATGCCTTCGCCCGCACACTGGACCCGCATTCGAGCTACCTGTCGCCGCGCCAGTCGGAGGAATACCGCATCCAGATGAGCCTGTCCTACCAGGGCATCGGCGCTTCGCTGCAGCTAGATGATGACGTCGTCAAGATCCTGAGCATCATCCCCGGTGGACCGGCGGCCATCGACGGCCGGCTCAAGGCCAGCGACCGCATCACCGCCGTCGGCCAGGGCACCAGCGGCGAGCTGGTCGACGTCGTCGGCTGGCAGCTGGACGATGTCGTGCAGCTGATACGCGGGCCGCAGGGCACGACCGTGCGCCTGCAGGTGTTGCCCGCGAATACGCCTCCCGGCAGCCAGGAGCAGGTCCTGAGCCTGGTGCGAGACAAGGTCAAGCTGGAGGAACAGGCGGCCAGGAGCGAGGTGCGAGAAATCAAGCGCAACGGCCGCACCATCAAGGTTGGCGTCATCACGGTGCCGAGCTTCTATCAGGACTTCGATGCCCGCAGCCGCGGCGATGAAGACTACGTCAGCACCACGCGTGACGTGCGCCGACTGCTGGAGCAATTGAATAAGCAGGGGATCGAGGGACTGGTGATGGACCTGCGTGGCAATGGCGGCGGCCACCTCACCGAAGCCACCGGCCTCACCGGTCTGTTCATCGATACCGGTCCCGTCGTCCAGCTCCGCGATACCAGCGGGCGGGTCGAGGTACTTCCCGACCCCGTACCCTCGGTGGCCTACGCCGGTCCACTGGTCGTGCTGGTCGACCGCTTCAGCGCATCAGCCTCGGAAATCTTCACCGCGGCCATCCAGGACTACCACCGCGGCATCGTCATTGGCCAGCAGACCTTCGGCAAGGGCACGGTGCAGAATCTCTACCCGCTTGACCAGTATGCACGGCGGCAAACCGAGCCCGGCCTGGGCCAGCTGACCCTGACCATCGGCAAGTTCTACCGGGTCACGGGTGGCAGCACGCAGAACAAGGGCGTGGTTCCCGACATCGCGCTGCCCTCCGGCGTCGATCCCGACGAGGTTGGCGAGAACAGCCGCGACGGCGCCCTGCCCTGGGACCAGATCAATGCGACCCGATTCCGGGCTGCCAGCCCGCTTGACGGCGCCATCGCCTATCTCACGCAGCACGAAGTCGAGCGCATGCAATCCGACCCCGATGTACGCTACCTGCTGGCGGACATCGAAGCGGGTGCCGAACTGCGCTCGCAGAAGACCGTGTCATTGAACCTCAAGACGCGCATCGACGAGCGCGAGCAACAGCGGAAGCAGCAGCTGGCGCGGGAGAACACGCGCCGTGCGGCCGAGGGGCTTGCCCCCATCGAGTCACTGGACAAGATCAAGCCCGAGGACTTGCCGGATGTCCTGCTGAAGCAGGCAACGCAGGTTCTCAGCGACTATGTCGCCCTGGATCAGGCCGGCAAGGCCATGGCGAGGAACAACTCCGGAAACTGAGCGAGACAGGCGTCGCTTGCCTGTCGGCACTCAATTGAGCAGGACGCTGTAGACGTCCCAGTACTCTTCCGCGAGCACATTGACCGGCATCGCGCGGGCGTCGACGGGTCTCGGCTCACCCGTCTCCTGGATGCAGACAGGCACGCTGGCGAAGGAGCCGGCCACGGGAATCGTGTCAATCTCCCGCCTGTACTGAGCGGTCTGCCTGAGGAACTCCGCGCGGCGGCGGATCAGGCTGGCCATCTTCTCCGCGGTATGCGCCTTGTTGACCACCGCCTCGATGTTTCGCCCCAGCATCTGGCATTGCGCCACATTCCCGTAGCTGACATCGGCAAGACCACGGATCGACGCCTCGCGCGCCAGCGCGGCCACGTCATGGTCGCTGAACTGGATGAGCATCTCCTGTGCCATGGCGATCAGGGCAAGGTTGATGTTCCGCCTGCCGTCGATGCCAAGGCCGGCAAATGGCGACATCGGCTCGGCTTCCCGTGCCCGGCGATCTTCACGAATCCGGTCAATCTGCACCTGCAGGCCGTCGAGCGCGGCACGTATTGCCGCCCGCTGGTCGCGCAATGCACGACGCCGGAAGCAGTGCCAGAATGCCCGCAGCTGACCGAGCCGTGCCTCGACTGCATCGAGGTCAGTCTGGACCACGCGTGCGCGGCGCTCGACATCGGCAATGCGGTGGTCGATCAATGCCAGATCGGCGTCGCGCGCGGCCTCGAACTGCTCCCGGGCAAAGCGCTCCTCGCGGTCCTGCTGCCGTTCGGCCAGCTCCCTGGCGAGACGAACAAGCCGCTTGCGGCACTGCTGCCAGACGCCCCTGAGCTGGTAGTAGACTACGGCATTGACTGCCTGAAGCGGATCAGCCAGCACGCCTTCGAGCTGCTCCAGACGCTGCTGGGCACGCATGCTGAGCGCTTCCTGCTGCCGCACCTGATCGATGAGCTTGTCTTTCTCCCGGCGGAGTTTCGCCAGTTCCTTCTTCAGCTCGGCACGATTCCAGAACAGCTTGAGCAGCTGCTCTTCGTCAGGCTCCTGCCTGCGCTGCAACAGCGGTGTGGCGGCCGTGCTCATGGGAATGGGGATTAAGTCTAACTGCCGGCCCGCTCCGGGTCCTTGAAGCAGTCGACATTTCCCGGGGAGCCGGGGCTACGGGGTCAGCCGATAGGAGTGGCCGTTGTCCAGCAGGAAATCCAGCCACTTGCCGAAAGCCATGTTGCAGGCCCAGCGCCTGTCGATCTCGCCACTGTACTCATGCGCCAGGGCAGCCAGGCGCGGATGGCGCTGGAATCCCGCCCAGGCCGTTACCGCGGCTACCCGGGCGTCCAGGTAGAGGCGAACCGCCACGTCGGGCTCGGCCACGGGCCCGGCCGGATCCTCGAAGAGATAGCTCAGCCGCAGCAGTCGTGTGTATCGCGATCCCTCCTCCACCGAGAGATGGAGGTCACCGTCACGGGGCGTCCTCGACACGGCCGCTCCCAACGGCCTGGCCGGATTACCGAGCAATGCTCCGAGCTTGAGATAATTGCCCTCGTACAGCGAGATCAGTCCACCCAGGGATCCCGGACGAACCAAACACTCAGGTACGATGTAGCTGTCTGCGATCATGATTCGAATATAGCACAGCCTTTTTCCGCCCCATGCCGGAAGGGCAGGCGTCACAATTGGAAGCGGTGTCGTCAACCATGCGTATTGACAACGATGAATTGCCCGTGCGTGCCGTAAGCTGCCCGCCCTTCAGCGACCAGCGCATGGGTACTGCCGGGTTGCGCAAGAAGGTCCGGGTGTTTCAGCAGCCGCATTACCTCGAGACCTTTCTCCAGGCGGTGCTCGACACGCTGCGTCTGCCTCGCGGCTCGACGCTGGTTCTTGGAGGAGATGGACGCTATTTCAATAAGGCAGCGCTGCAGACGTTGATACGCATGACCGCAGCAGCCGGCGTCCAGCACCTGATCATCGGCCAGCATGGGCTGCTGTCCACGCCAGCAGCATCGAATCTCATCCGCACCCGCAAGGCGAATGGTGGCTTCCTCCTCACCGCGAGCCACAATCCCGGGGGACCCGACGGTGACTTCGGCATCAAGTTCAACATGCCCAATGGCGGCCAGGCGCCGCAGTCGGTCACTGATGCGGTGTTCCTCGCATCGCAGGCAATTCACGGTTACCGCATTGCGGAGCTGCCGGTCGTTGACCTCTCCCGCTGCGGTGCGCAACGGCACGGCCCCCTGCTCGTCGAGGTGGTGGATCCGGTGACGGATTACCAGAAGCTGATGGAGAGCCTGTTTGATTTCGACCGGATGTCCGGCTGGCTGAAGGCGGGTAATCGCCTCGTGTTCGACGCGTTCCACGGCATTACCGGGCCCTATGCACGCCGCATCCTCGCCGACACCCTCGGCGGTGATCCGGCTGACCTGCTCAACACGGACCCACTTCCCGACTTCGGCGGCCTGCACCCGGACCCCAATCCCGTCGAGGGCCGCCACCTCGTCGAGATGTGTGCGAGTGCGGCCGCACCGGCCCTGGCTGCCGCTTCCGATGGAGACGGCGACCGCAACATGATCCTTGGTCCCTCCTGCCCGGTTTCACCTGGCGACAGTCTCGCCATCATGCTGGCCGGTGCTCACCTGATCCCCGGCTATCGCCAGGGTGTACCCGGCGTGGCACGATCGATGCCGACCAGCCGAGCCGTCGACAAGGTTGCTGCGGATCTTGGCATTCCCTGCTTCGAGACGCCTACCGGCTGGCGCTTCTTCTGCAACCTGCTCGAAGCAGGTCGCATTGGCCTGTGTGGAGAGGAGAGTTTCGGCACCGGGTCGTCACACGCCCGGGAGAAGGATGGCCTGTGGGCGGTCCTGTTCTGGATCAACCTGCTGGCCGCACGGGGCGAGTCCCTGCCAGATGTCGTCTCCGCGCATTGGCGCCGCTATGGCAGGCACTATTTCCAGCGCCATGACTATGAAATCGCCGATGCCACCCATGGTGCAGGTCTCATTGAAGCCTTGCGCGCCCGGCTCGACAATCTGCCCGGCTCGGATCTCGGTCCGGGCCGCGTGGAACTGGCGGACGACTTCCACTACCACGACCCGGTTGACGGCAGCGAATCACCGCACCAGGGTGTGCGTATCGTGTTGGGCAGCGGTGCCCGTATCGTGTACCGCCTGTCCGGCACCGGCACCGCCGGTGCGACCCTGCGCATCTATCTCGAGCAGTACCAGTCCGATCCGGCATTACTGAATCACAGCCCGACGGAGACTCTTGGTCGCCTGGGCCAGCTGGCCGCTACCGTGGCCGCCATCGAGGCCCACACAGGCCTCACACGCCCCACACTGACAGTCTGATCTCCTCGTCGATCCACCCCGGCATTTACGGGCGGGTCCGACGTTCGATGCCGGTTCCGCTGAGGATGGTGCTGGCAATTTCCTCGATCGAGAAAGCGGTCGTATCAACGAACGGTATCTGGCAGCGCCTGAACAGCGCCTCGGCACTGCGCAACTCGAAACCCACCTGTTCGGCACTGGCATAACGTCCCAGCGGCCGGCGTTCCCGGCGGATCTGCTGCAGGCGCTCCGGAGAAATGGTCAGGCCGTAGAGTTTTGCCCGGTGGGCCGCCAGGGCCTTCGGCAGGACGCCAGACTCGAGTTCGTCTTCCGCCAGCGGGTAATTGGCCGCAAACACGCCATAAGCCAGCGCCAGGTACAGGCAGGTCGGTGTCTTGCCGGTACGCGATACGCCGACGAGTATCACCTCGGCGGAATCGTAATCCCCGGTGTGCGAGCCGTCATCGTTGCGGAGAGCGAAGTTGGTCGCCTCGATCCGCCGGTCGTAGGCTTCCGCATCCCGCATGCCGTGGGCGCGGCCGATGGTGTGCGACGACGTGGTCTGCAGTTCCCGCTCCAGCGGCGCGAGAAAGGCATCGAAGAAGTCGAGGAACAATCCGGTGACCCGGCTGAATCGCTCCCGCAGTTCGTCCTGCACAAAGGTGCCAAAAACGACCGGGCGCTGGCCCTCCTCCCTGGCCACTGCATTGATGCGCCTGACGACTTCATCTGCCTTGTCAACAGAATCGATAAATGGCACAGTCACCTGGTTGAAATCATGCGCCTCGAATTGCGTCAGCAGGCTCCGGCCCAGCGTCTCCGCAGTGACGCCGGTCTGATCGGAAACAAAAAAAACGGTCCGCTTGCCTGGCATGGTTCCCCGCAACTCGTGGCCCATTCATCACGATTGTCCGCTCACCCCCCCGCACAGCACAAGGGAGCTTTGGCTTGGAACCCTATGTAATTCCCCTGGACAAGCTGGGGATCAGCGATATCAATGTGGTCGGCGGCAAGAACGCATCCCTGGGGGAGATGATCCGCAACCTGTCCCGCCTTGGTGTGCGCGTACCGGGGGGCTTTGCCACCACGGCTCAGGCCTACCGCGACTTCCTCTCGCAACAGGGCCTGGGCGAGCGCATACAGGCGACTCTCGCGAATCTGGATGTCGACGATATTGCCAGCCTCACCGGGGCGGGCTCCCGGATTCGACAATGGATCACCGACACCCCGCTGCCGCGGCGATTGCTGGACGAGATCGAAGCTGCCTGGCAGCGGATGGGCGGCGCGCCGGAGGAATCCCGCACCGTGGCCGTGCGATCCTCCGCCACCGCCGAGGACCTTCCCGATGCATCTTTCGCCGGACAGCAGGAGACCTTCCTGAACGTGCGTGGCCTGGATGGCGTGATCAAGGCGGTCCACGCCGTCTACGCATCGCTGTACAACGACCGCGCCATTGCTTACCGCACCCACCAGGGCTTTGACCACGAGGCCGTTGCCCTTTCCGTCGGTGTCCAGCATATGGTGCGAAGCGACCTCGGCACCAGCGGCGTGCTGTTCACCCTCGATACCGAATCCGGCTTTCCCGACGTCGTGTTCATCACCGCCGCCTATGGCCTCGGCGAAACCGTTGTCCAGGGCAGCGTCAACCCCGACGAGTTCTACGTCTACAAGCCCGCGCTGAAGGCCGGTCGCCGGGCCGTCATCCGCAGGCGGCTGGGCACCAAAGCCATCCGCATGATGTACGCCGAACCGGGCAGCAGCGAACGGGTCGTCACCGTGCCGGTGCCCGCAGCGGATGCCAGGCGCTTCTGCATCAGCGACGCCGACCTCGAGACCCTTGGGCGCTACGCGCTGGTCGTGGAGCAGCACTACGGGCGTCCCATGGATGTCGAGTGGGCCAAGGATGGCGTCACGGGCGAGATTTACCTGGTGCAGGCCCGCCCTGAAACCGTGCAGAGCCGCAAGGGGCAGACCATCCAGCGCTATCGTCTGCGTCAGCGTTCTGCCGTCCTGGCCAGCGGCCGCAGCATCGGCCACCGCATCGGCTCCGGACCCGCGCGCGTCATTCATGACGTCGCCGACATGCACCTCATCCGCCCCGGCGATGTCCTGGTGGCCGACATGACCGATCCGGATTGGGAACCTGTCATGAAGCGGGCTGCTGCGATCGTCACCAATCGCGGCGGACGCACCTGCCACGCCGCCATCATTGCGCGGGAGCTGGGCATACCGGCCGTGGTCGGCTGCGGCAACGCCACGGATCGCATCAGCAGTGGCGTCCCGGTGACGGCTTCCTGCGCGGAAGGCGACGAGGGCTTCGTCTACGAGGGAATCCTCGACTTCGAGGAGCACAGGATCGAGCTCGATCGCCTGCCCCCTCCCCCGGTAAAGATCATGATGAATGTCGGCAATCCGGATCGTGCCTTCGATTTTGCCGGGATTCCCAACCATGGAGTCGGTCTCGCGCGCCTGGAATTCATCATCAACCGCATGATCGGCGTGCATCCACGTGCGTTGCTCGACTTCCAGCGCCTGCGGCCCGATCTCCGGGAGGCCATTCGCGAGCACATGGCAGGCTACGACGACCCGGTGGAATTCTTCGTCAGTCGCCTCACCGAGGGCATTGCCTGCATTGCCGCTGCGTTTTCCCCTCACCCAGTCATCGTGCGGCTCTCGGACTTCAAGAGCAACGAGTATGCACACCTGATCGGTGGCCGGCAGTACGAGCCCGAAGAGGAGAACCCGATGCTCGGGTTCCGCGGTGCTGCCCGTTACCTCGCAGACTCATTCCGTCCGTGCTTCGAACTCGAGTGCCGCGCCCTGAAGCGGGTGCGAGACGAGATGGGCCTGAACAACGTCGAGGTCATGGTGCCCTTCATCCGCACGGTCGACGAGGCACGCGCCGTGACCGAGCTGCTGGCCGCCAATGGTCTGGCGCGGGGCCAGGATGGCCTGCGGGTCATCATGATGTGCGAAGTGCCGACGAACGCATTGCTGGCAGAGCGATACCTGGAGTATTTCGACGGCATGTCGATCGGTTCCAACGACATGACCCAGCTCACGCTTGGCCTGGACCGGGACTCCGGGCTCATTGCCGGGCTGTTCGACGAGCGCGATGATGCCGTGAAGGCCCTCCTCGCCATGGCCATCCAGGCATGCCGGAAGAGTGGCAAGTACATCGGAATCTGCGGCCAGGGGCCGTCGGATCACGCCGACTTTGCCCGCTGGCTGGTCGACCAGGGCATCGACAGCGTGTCCCTCAATCCGGATACCGTGGTGGAAACCTGGCTGTACCTCGCCGGGACTCCTGCAGACCAGCAGCAAACCGCGCTACGGGACCGCTGAACCGGACAGCTCCGATGCTGGCCGTAACAGCTTCGCGCGGTAGTGGCGCAGCTCGGCGATCGAATCGCGGATGTCCGACAATGCCAGATGGGCCGACTCCTTGGCCACGCCCGCCAGGACCTCGGGAGCCCAAAGGCCCGCGAGAATCTTGAGAGTACTGACATCGAGGTTCCGGTAGTGGAAAAATGCCTCCAGCCGTGGCATCAGACGCGCCAGAAACCGCCGGTCCTGGCAGATGCTGTTGCCGCACATCGGTGACGTGTTCGCAGCCAGGTGCTGCGAGAGAAACTCCAGAGTGACGCTTTCTGCCTCCACCAGGGAAAAACGGCTGGCGCGGACCCGGTCGAGCAGCCCGGAACCGCCGTGCTGGCGCGTATTCCACTCATCCATCGCCGCCAGGACTTCGCCCGGGTGGTGGATGGCTACCACCGGTCCCTCGGCGACAATCTCCAGGTCGGCATCGGTCACGATCGTGGCGATCTCGATGATGGAATCCCGCTGCGGGTCGAGCCCCGTCATCTCGAGGTCGATCCAGACCAGTCTCCCTGATGTCTGCCCCATGCTTCGTCTTCCTGGCCACTCCGCCGTCGGGCGGAGTCTAGCAAAGGACTGCGGGCCGCTGCCGCTTCCCGGCTGCTGCGCCGCTGAAGCCCGTACGTGACGGACCGCTCCGGGCTGGTGGTGGCCGCCCATGGGCGACGCGGCGTCCTCGAGGTGGACGGCCAGAGGCATCCGTTCATCCCGAAGGGCCGCGGGCTGCGGGTGGTCTGCGGCGACCGCGTGCGCTTCGAAGCCCGGACAGGCTCGGAGGCACTGCTGGTTACGGCCATTGAAACCCGCAGCAACGCCCTGGCGCGTATTCATGGCCGGACCCGGCACGAGGAGATCATTGCCGCCAATCTCACCCAGCTCATCGCCGTCTGCGCGCCACGGCCGGCACCTGACCCGTTCCTGCTGGATCGCTATGCCTGTGCAGCCGAAATCCTTGGCTGCCGGTTTGCATTGGTCTGGAACAAGTACGACCTCGACGGGCAGGCCGCCCGCAGCGCGGCCGATCTGGCCAGCCTCGGCTACCCGCTGCTCACCGTCTCCGCGCTGACCGGCCATGGCCTCGTGGAACTGTCGGACCGGCTCGCTGGCGAGACCAGTGTCCTTGCCGGGCAGTCTGGGGTCGGGAAGTCCTCGCTGGTGAACCGGCTTTTCACCGGCAGCGAGGCCGCCGTGGGGGAACTGTCCGCCGCCACCGCCACGGGTACGCACACGACGACGGCCGTGGTCATGTACGCGGGTGGGCAGGGCATCCGCCTGCTCGATACGCCGGGGGTCCGGCAGTTCGTGCCCTCGGTACGCAGCGGGCAGCGGCTGGATCGCGGCTTTCGGGAAATGCGCGAACCGGCGGCACGCTGCCGCTTCAGCAATTGCCGGCACCTCCAGGAACCCGACTGCGCAGTCAGGGCTGCGGTCGCCTCTGGCAGCATCTCCGCGCGGCGCTATGCCAGCTATTGCCAGCTGCTGGCGACGCTCGACAACGGGGAGCCCCAGGCCGCCAGACGCTAGGCTGTTCAGGCCCGGTCCTGGCTGCCCTGCTCCACCGCGATGCGGCCGGCGATGGCCCGTGACAGCGTGCTGCTGTCGACATACTCCAGCTCGCCACCGATGGGTACGCCATGGGCGATTCGCGTGGCGTGCTTGCCGTACTGCTGCGCCATGGCCGCGAGGTAAGCCGCCGTCGCCTCCCCTTCCACGGTCGCGCTCGTGGCGAGGATCACTTCCCGCACCTCAGGCGCCGCCACCGCACTGGCAAATTGCTCGGCGCCGATTTCAGCGGGGCCAACACCATCGAGCGGCGAGAGCCTGCCGTGCAGGACAAAGTACAGGCCGCGATAACTCGCCGATTCCTCGATGGCCATGACGTCGGCGGGCGACTCCACTACGCAGAGCGTGGCGCCATCGCGGCCGGGCCCCGAACAGATGCCGCAGACCTCCGCCTCCGCGAACATGCGGCAGCGGGAACAGCGGACCACCTCGTGCAGGGCCGCCTGCAAGGCCTCGGCCAGCACACGGGCTCCGTCCCGGTCGTGCTCCAGCAGATGGAATGCCAGCCGCTGTGCCGTCTTGCCACCGACTCCCGGCAATCGTCGGAATGCCTGCAGGAGCTGCTGGAGACGCGGGGGAAATCGCATCGCCGGACCCGCCTGCTCAGGACGGGAACCGCAAGCCGCCGGGCAATCCCAGGCCCGCAGTCATGCCGGAGTAACGCTCCTGAACCGTGCGCTCCACCTTGCGCAGCGTGTCGTTGAAGGCCGCAGCCAGCACGTCCTCCAGCATTTCGCGGTCGCCCGCCAGCAGGCTGGGGTCGATGCGAATCGCCTTGACGTGCTGCGCGCAGTTCATCGTGATGGTCACCAGCCCGCCACCGGCTTCGCCCTGCACCTCGATGCCGGCGAGTTCCTCCTGCGCCTTCTGCATCTCCGCCTGGACCCGTTGTGCCTGCTTGAGCAATTGGCCGATGTCGCCCTTCATTCCGCCTTCCTTTCGATTGGCCGGCGTGCAGCCGCACGCCGGGGTCTAGTGCTGGTCACCGGAGCCCTGGCTGGCCGGCCGGATTGACGCCGGCACCAGCTCGGCTCCGAAAAGGTCGCTCAGTGCGCGGACGTTGGG